>OLPV01001368.1_pt1 | contig 18222 bp, 18 predicted proteins | sample 1671961 | NCBI WGS metagenome assembly OLPV01 (sample SAMEA3136630, study PRJEB25190) | human gut metagenome | biome: human gut; feature: human-associated habitat; material: faeces | place: Austria | collected 2013
GCGAACGGCTGGTTGCCATCGTCATAGGCAAACTCGAGAGACTTCCATGACCACAGTTTACCATTGCATCAGCACAAATTCAAGAATAATCATGATTCCTGATTTCAAGACACAAATCCTGAAATCAAGGACAGGGACAACATAAACAGGCATCCGGCGCTTTGCCGGATGCCTGTTATAACGATTTGCTATTCTCAAAAAAAGCGTCTGCAAGCCGGTTCCCGGACACCAGACCGAGCTCCTGTCACAAAATGATACAGATCAGTGTTCCGCTGCCCTCATTGACCACACGCTGCAAAGTTTCCTGGAGCTTTCCGACCGCTTTCGTCGGCAGGCAGCTGAGCTTTTCCTCCACGCCCTCCTGTGCGATCGTGTAGATCGGCTTGCCGAAAATATTGGACTGCCAAAGCTGCTCAACATCGCCGTCAAACCCTTGCAGCAGGAAGCCGAGGATCTCACTCGAGGCGTTTTCCCCGCCGATCTCCGGCGAGATCTCCGTCTCGATATTCGTCTGGAACATATGGATGGCCTTTGCGCTTGCCTTGAGCCGGACGCCGTATCGGCCGCCCTTGCGCACGATCTCCGGCTCTGCGAGCTGCAGGTCACCGGGTGCGGGCGCAACGACGCCGTAGCCCTTAGTGCGCACGTCGTTGAGTGCGCTGCGGATATGCTGATAGTCAGCCTGAATGCGCCCCATGTCCGCGAGGAAGGAGATAAGCTCTCCGTCGCTGTGCAGCGCAACGCCCGCCTGCTCACTGATCACATCATAGTAGAGCGCGCGCGGAAACGCGAGCACGTAGCAGACCGCACCGGTGTCCACGCTGATGCGCTCCACATCTGCCGACTCCAGCAGTGGGTCTTCCGAAAGCGCTTGCGCCGTGCGGCGCGCCTGGCGCAGGCAGCGTAGCAACGGCATCTGCTCACGCAGCCGCGCATAAAGCTGCTGCTTGACCGCATTGTCCGGCGGCAGAACATCCATCCACTCCGGCATACGAAAACAGGCTTCCGCGACAGGGAATTCATACAGGATCGTGCGCAGGATCTCCAGAACGTCCTGCTCTGTAAGCGTCTGACAGTTGACCGGTAGACAGGCAGCGTCATACTGCGCGCTCAGGTCGGCAGCCAGCGATTGCGCGCGTTCTCCCGCAGGATCTGCCGTGTTGAGCAGGACGAGAAACGGCTTGCCGATATCGCGCAACTCTGCGACAACACGCGCCTCCGCCGGTGCATAATCCTCCCGTGCAAGCTCGGTCACGCTGCCGTCGGTCGTGACAACGATGCCGATCGTCGAGTGGTCGCGGATCACCTTCCGCGTCCCCTCTTCCGCCGCGACGCGCATGGGGACTTCGTGATCGTACCACGGGGTCGTGACGAGGCGCTCTTCCCCATCTTCATACTGACCGTTGACGCCGGGGATCATGTAGCCAACACTGTCGATCAGACGCACAGAGGCGCACACGGAGGCGTCCAGTTCGATGGCGACAGCATCCTCCGGGACAAACTTCGGCTCCGCAGTCATGATCGTCCGGCCGGAGCCACTCTGCGGCAGCTCATCGCGTGCGCGCTCGCGCACATAGTCATCGGTGATGTTCGGCAGTACAAGCGTCTCCATAAAACGTTTGATAAAGGTCGACTTCCCGGTGCGTACCGGGCCGACAACGCCGATGTAAATATTCCCGCCGGTACGGGCGGCAATGTCTGCGTAAATTGAAGAAGTGTCCATTCTGTCGTCCTCTCCTCATCAGTCTTACAAAACTGTATGAGCCCGTGGACGAGAATATGCCGCCGGAGCAGTGCCGGCGGCATGGATTACGGACAATATGTCTGCGCGGTCTGCGCATGTACGCGGCTAACGGTAAAAGCAAGCGCCGGAAACCGCGCCCGCAGCTTTTCATAGAGGACCGGGATGATCACGTTTTCGGTGCAGAAGTGGTCGGCGTCGATCAGATTGATGCCGAGCTCCTTCGCCGCGAGAAACCGGTCGTACTTCACGTCCGCCGTTACGAACGTGTCGCAGCCCTTTTGCGCCGCAAGCTCCAGCATGCTGCCGCCGGAGCCGCCGCAGACCGCAAGCTTTTGCACCGGGCGTCCGCCGTCGACATAGCGCAGACCATTGGCGTGCAGCAGATCAGCGACATAGGGCAGAAAATCCGACAGCGCCATGGGTTCCGGCAGCCGGCCGACGCGGCCGCAGGTCAGCGCGCTGCCATCGTCATCTGTTCCGGATGGCTCGAGGCCGCCCGTGACCTCAGCGCCCAGCGCCACCATGAGCGCGTCGTTGACGCCGCCGTCAGCAATATCCAGATTCGTATGCATACAGACGGCTGCGATGCCGTTGCGCGCGAGCGCAAGCACTTTGCGGCCGGTGAGATCGTCCGCCGTCGCGCGGCGCAGTGGTGTGAAGATGAGCGGGTGGTGCGAAACAATGAGCTGTGCGCGCAGTGCAGTCGCCTCCGCGATCACGTCGTCCGTGATATCCAGCGCCAGCAGCACATGCTCGACCGCAGCGCTGCCGTCACCGACCAGAAAACCGGCGTTATCAAAGTCCATCTGATACCGCACCGGTGCGAGATCATTTAAAAAAGCATAAATGTCGTTTACGGTTGCCATGACTGTACCTCCTTCAAGCAGGTCTCCAGCTCGCTCAGACGCGCATCGATCGCCGCAAGCGCCGCTTCCGACGTCTGCTTTGCGTGCGCCATACCGGCGCGTGCGCGCGTCTGCCGCCGGATCTCGTCGGTCAGGTATTCGGGCAGCAGCGGATCTGCGCGCCGGAGTAAAAGCTGCTCCACCGTACACGGCTGCTCGCTCGACCGACCAAGCACACGCAGCGCAAGATAGCGCTTGCCACTGTCACGGCAAAGCGCGGCATCCTCGATCGTGAAGCCGCTGCGCCATAGCCAGTCGGTAAGCTCCGCGACCTTGCTCTGCGGCTGCAATACGAGCCGGCGCCCCTCCGGCAGCCACGGTGCTGCCGCCATGATCGCGCAGATCGTCTCCCCGCCCATGCCGGCGATGGTGATGACGTCCGCATCTTTGGCGTCCGGAAACTGCAGACCGTCAGCCAGCACGAAGCGGAAGCGTTCGGTCAGGTCGTAAGCGTGGGCAGACTGGCGCGCATTTGCGAGCGGTCCTGCGTGAATGTCCGCCGCAATCGCTGTTTCGGCAATGCCATTTTGCAGCAGCCAGACCGGCAAATATCCGTGATCCGTGCCGATATCCGCAGCACAGGTGCACGGCGGCACGAAGTCCGCGACCATCTGAAGCCGCGGTGACAAGCGAATGTGGTCCATAAAGCTCTCCATAGAAACACCAAAAGCCGGCGTGATGCCGGCTTTTGATCCTTGTCTGTATCTTACAGGCTCTCCAGATAGGTGCGCAGCTGCTCGAGGAAGGCATCGGGATCGACGTCGTGCGCGAGGCAGGCCTGCTCAAGCGTCTCGCCGCTGGCCATAGCGCAGCCGAGGCAGTGCATGCCGATGTTCTGGAACACGGGCATCGCTTCCGGAGCATTGGTCAGGATCTCCGAAATCATCGTATCTCTGGAAATTTCAAACATAATTCTTTACCTCCGGTAAATTGCTTGTGAGAAAATGATTGGGTCGCACAAAGCGCCCCAATCATTTTAACCAGTTTATCTGCTGATTAGTGCTGCTCTCTCATCTTCGCGAAGCACTCGCTGCAGTAGACAGGACGGTCAGACTTCGGCTCAAACGGAACTCTGGCCTCGCCGCCGCAGGCAGCGCAGGTAGCCGTGAAGAACTCGCGGGGACCGCGGGCAGCATTCTTACGAGCGTCGCGGCAGGCTTTGCAGCGCTGGGGCTCATTCTGGAAACCCTTCTCCGCGTAAAACTCCTGCTCACCTGCGGTGAAAATGAAATCCGCGCCGCACTCTTTGCACTTCAACGTTTTGTCTTCGAACATGATAAATCCTCTCTTTTGAAAAACTTGCCTATCGGCTATATTGCGCTCAGCTCTTGCTGAAGTCGCTGAAATTGGGGAGCCGCGCCAGTTTGCGGCGGATCCGCTGTACGGCATTGTCGATGGATTTTTCGGGTTTGCCGGTCTCAGCCGCCATTTCTGCATACGACAGACCGGACAAATACAACCGAAGCACCCGCGCCTCAAACGCGGACAAATACCGGGTAAAAGCGGATAAAAGCTCTTGTTCACTCTCTCTGGCCAGAACCTGCTCCTCAGTAACACGACAATTTGCTCCCGGATAGGTGGACGTCTGGGTCTGTGATTCTTCTGAGAGGATGCTGTCTAGGGAAATGCCGCTGTTGAGCGGAGAATGCTTCTGCCTTGAAGCGGACTTGATGGCACTGTAGATGCGGTTGCTGATACAAACCTCCGCATATGCTTTGAACGGGACGTTGGACGCCGGGTCATACTGCCGGATCGCCGAGAGCAGACCGAGCATTCCCTCCTGAATAAGATCCTCGCTGTCGCCGCCTGCTAGAAAAAGCGGACGCGCACAGATGCGCACCAGACGGCTGTAGCGCTCGGCAAGCGCTTCTTCCGCGGCAGCATCTCCGGCAGCTACCAGGGACAGCAGCTCTGCATCTGACAGTTGGGAAATATCCATCATCTTTCAAGCTCCAATACCACAAAACAAATTATAACTAAAATCCCTGAAAAGTCAATAGACTTTTGTACAAAATGCACGTTTGCGGCAATATTCCGCGTTTTTTCAGAGCTCTATTTCCTGCTGACCGATATATTCCAGTCCAAGATGCTCATAGGCACGGCGCGTGACGCAGCGCCCGCGCGGTGTGCGCGTCAAAAAGCCCTGCTGCAGCAGATACGGCTCATACACGTCCTCGAGCGTGACGGCTTCCTCACCGATCGTCGCAGCGAGCGTCTCAAGTCCGACCGGTCCGCCGTGATAAAACTCGATGATGCTGCGCAGCATCCGCCGGTCGGTCGCGTCGAGGCCCATGGCGTCCACTTCCAGACGCAGAAGCGCATCGTTTGCCACCTCTTTCGTGATCACGCCGTCTGCGCGCACCTGCGCATAGTCGCGCACACGCTTGAGCAGGCGGTTTGCGATACGCGGCGTGCCGCGCGAGCGTGAGGCGATCTCATAGGCGCCGGCGCTGTTTATCTCCACATTCAGGATACCGGCGCTGCGCTCAACAATTTTTTGCAATTCTTCGGGGCTATACAGCTCCAGCCGGAGGTTGACACCAAAGCGGTCACGCAGCGGCGCTGTCAGCTGACCGGCACGCGTGGTCGCGCCGATGAGCGTGAAGTGCGGCAGATCCAGCCGGATTGAGTTGGCCGACGGACCTTTGCCGATGATGATATCAATGGCATAGTCCTCCATGGCCGGGTAAAGAATCTCCTCGACCGCGCGGTTGAGACGATGGATCTCATCGACGAACAGAATGTCGTTTTCCTGCAAATTCGTCAGCAGTGCTGCAAGGTCTCCCGCTTTCTCAATCGCAGGGCCGGAGGTGATGCGCATATTTACGCCCATCTCGTTTGCGATGACGGCAGCCATCGTCGTCTTGCCCAGACCCGGAGGGCCGTAGAGCAGCACGTGGTCGAGCGGCTCGCCGCGCAGACGCGCAGCGTCGATGCAGACCTGAAGATTCTCCTTCGCCTTTTCCTGACCGGTATAATCGCGCAGCAGGCGCGGACGCAGTGAGCCCTCGCCGGAGTCCTCCGGCAGGACGCGGGAAGATGTGACAACTTCCTGCTGGGCGTCTTCAGAAAAATTGATGCTCATATGCTTCCTCCCTGCTTACTGCTGCATCATGGCACGCAGTGCAGCCTTGATGATCAGATCTGCGCTCATACCCTCAATGGACGGCAGCTTGCGCAGCGCCGCATTGATCTCCGGCATACTGTAGCCGAGCACGGTCAGACCGGCGATCGCATCACTGCGCGCGGCCGAAGCCGCATCGGATGCAGGCACGGCCGGCGTGAGGTCGGAAAAATCAACACTCGCGCTCTCCTTGGCCATTTTGTCCTTGAGCTCAAGCAGGATACGCTGCGCAATGCGCTTGCCGATGCCAGGCGCGGTAGTGAGCGCTTTTTCATCGCCGTTGAGCACGGCCAGCGCCAGACCGTCCGGCGTGTTGGACGAGAGGATCGACAGCGCCGCCTTCGGCCCGACACCGGAGATGCCGAGCAGAAGCTCAAAGCAGTGCTTCTCGCTCTTGGAGCCAAAGCCGTAGAGATCATGCGCATCCTCGCGGATACACTCATATATATACAGCTTGGCGCGTTCACCGCTCTTGACGCTTGCGAGCGTGTTCAGGCTCACGTTGAGCGCATAGCCAACACCGCCGCACTCAAGTACGGCCAGATTCGGTTCTATATCGGTAACAACTCCGTTTATGTGGTAGAACATGGGTCAAACCTCTCCTGTTGATGGATCAATGATGTAGCGCTGCGTGCGTGACACAGCGCGATGGCAACGGCATCCGCCGCGTCGTCCGGCTTCGGGACTGCCTGCAGGGACAGGATGCGCCGCACCATATCCATGACCTGCTTTTTATCCGCACGGCCGTAACCGACGACTGCCTGCTTGACCTGCAGCGGTGTATATTCATAGATCTGCAGCCCTGCCTGATAGCCCGAGAGCAGAATGATGCCGCGCCCGTGGGCGACGGCGATGCCGGTCGTGATATTGGTATTGAAAAACAGTTCCTCCACTGCCATCGCTTCCGGATGAAACTGCGCAATGAGTTCGTTCAGGTCGCGATAGATCTGATCTAGTCTGCTCGAGAGCTGCGTTTTGGCCGGTGTCGTGATCACACCGCAGGTCAGCAGCCGCTGACTGCGCTTGTCCGCGTCCAACACCGCAAAGCCGACCGTTGCGATCCCCGGGTCGACGCCTAAGATCCGCATATGCATCACTCCAATTAAATAAATATAGCATAATTTCGCCCCGTAAGCAACTGCTCAAAAGAAATAGCGCCCCGAATTTCTTCGGAGCGCTGAAAACACAATGGATTATGCACGCGGGTGCGCCTTGTTATAGACATCCTTGAGCTGTTTGCTGACGAGGTGAGAATAGATCTGCGTCGAGGAGATGTCCGCATGACCGAGCATTTCCTGAATGGCATGGATATCCGCACCGTTTTCCAGCAGATGTGCCGCGAACGAATGGCGCAGCGTATGCGGTGTGATTGCCTTTTCGATGCCGGCCTTCGTCTGGTAGTTCTTGATGAGCTTCCAGAAGCCCTGACGTGACATCCGTTCACCACCGACGTTGACGAACAGTGCCTGTTCATCCGGAGCTGCGATCATCTGCGGACGGATGAAATTAATGTATTCTGTGAGCGCGCGAACAGCCGCCGGATACATGGGGATCATGCGCGTCTTATCGCGTCCGTGGCAGCGGATAACACCGGCGGACAAATTGACGTCCGTGATGTTCAGGGAGATCAGCTCGCTCACGCGGATACCGGTCGCGTAAAGCAGCTCGAGCATTGCGCGGTCACGGTAGCCTTTGGCGTCCGTACATTCCGGCTGCGCGAGCAGGAGCTCCACTTCCTTGCTTGTGAGGATCTGCGGCAGCTTCTGCTTGGCCTTGTCCGGCACGAGCTTTCCGGTCGGATTGTGCTGAACATAATGATTATTGAGCAGGAAACCGTAGAAGTTTTTCAGCGACGCGATTGCCCGGGAAACCGTGGCAACCGACTTGCCGTTGCTGCGCATCCAATCGATGTAATCGCACAGCTCCTCTTCTTCCGCAGAGCCGAGGTCGGCATCCGTATGGGCGTGCAGGTATTCACTCAGCTGCCGTACATCCCGCAGGTATGAGGAAATCGTATTTTGCGATGAGCGCTTGACATCACGCAGGTAGGATTCGAATATTTCCATTCCGTCGGAATCACGCACGACGACTTCCCCCTTTCCAATCAGATTTCATCCAGAGTGACCATCGGTCACAGAATAAGCTTTGTGAAAAACGGCACGGCATAGCTCGCCGTGGCCGCAGCCGCAAGCAGCAGGCAGAACACCAACGCCAGTTCCCGGGAACAACGCTCCGTCGCAGCAGGAGACGGCAGGCCGCGCCGCTGCTCCAGCAGACGCACAGACATCTGCGCGCAGAGCACGCCGAGCAAAAACAGCGCCGGCACGAGAAACACGCCTGGCAAACCAACCGCAACACACGACAGCGCAAACGCGTGTGCGCAGCCGCAGCGCAAAAAAGCAGCCGCCGTACAGGCGGACAGAAAACCTTTGACACCGAAAACGACGGGGATCAGCAAAAAGCCAAGATACGACGTCGACAGCAGCAAAAATGCAAAGCCATAAGCGCACGAGATGCATAATTCCGGCAGCAAGCCGCCATACAATGCGCCACCCGTGCCGCTTTGCAAAAACGAAAGCACCGGTTCTGAAGAATCCGGCAACTCGGCGTTCGCACCGCAGCAGCAGCCGATCACGTAGCCCGCCGCCATGCCTGCAGCAAGCAGCGGCGGCAGCGGAAAGCGCGGCAGAGCCGCTTTCCGGCGCACACGCAGTTTCTTATGTCTCTGTCGCACATTCATTGCCCATCACCACGGACAGTCTATGAACGCGCATTCATAACATGACAATTTACATAATGCAGTGTAGACATAATATAATACAAATCGAAACTGTTATCAAGCATTTCGTCAAACTTTGTTCATTTTTGTTTATTATGACAAGAAATTATGTTAACAGTATTATGTAAACTCCGTAACTCCAAGTTCTGAAGCAGCCTGTTTTTTCAAGTGCTCACGCCTATATTTCGGTAGTCGCACGGACACAAACGCTATATATAGGTAATCGCACATACGTTATGTAAACTTTCAGGGTGATTACTTTCTGTATTTTCTGCTCTGTTTCCGTTTTTTCTTCTTTGTTCTATTTCGTAACTTTTTATGAAAAATGCACGAACCGATAATCGACGCCGCAAGTGCGACCGCGAGTGTGACGGCGGTTTCGGCGCAAAAAAGCGGCGCACCGACAGATGCTTTCAGAATCAGATAACCGATCATCCACACTGCCCAAGTCATCGCGCCGCCAAGTGCTCTCCCCTTCTCCGGCTGCGGAGAGATGGCCCCGGTGATCAGGCACGCAATCGCGCAGCATATGAGCGCGATAAGCCGCGTATCAACCTCAGGCAGCAGCTCGCGGTTCACCGCAAACGCCGCCAGCCAGCTCAGCATCAATGTAAGCACGACTCCTGCCAAGCCGCAAGCTGCTGCGCGCGAGAGCAGCGGCAGCCATTTTTGTTCCGTATGCAAAAAAACACCCCCTGCAGAACATATGCATCACAGCATATTCCTGCAGGGGGTGAATCATTCCGAAAGCTGCTTTACACCTCGGGGCCCTTCGGCTCCTCGTGCTTCGGCTCTTCCTTCTTCGCTTCTTTTGCTTTCTGCTTGGCAGCCTTGCGATCCTGAGCTTCCTTGGCAGCCTGCGCCTCGGCGCGGGCGTTCGTGGAAATGGCCCACTTGGCAACCTGAATGCGAACCTGATCCTCGCTGGTCTCGAAGGTCACGCTGTCGTCCGTGACGTGGACGACCTTGCCCATCATACCGCCGATCGTGACGATATCGTCGCCGACCTTCAGACTGGAGCGCATTTCATTGAGCTTTTTCTTCTTCTTGTTCTCCGGAAGGATCAGGAACAGATAGAAGATGACAAGCATCAGAATGATCATGATAATGGATGAATATCCGCCGTTTCCCATGGTTTTACCTCCGTGTAATGATGAAAATATTATATCCGCTTTGCTATACAAATGCAAGCGTTAAATGCGCGTATCGAGCATAGTTGTGTAAGTTTTTCGGAACGCCTCATATTCCCCGGCCTCGATCGCTGCGCGGATACGTGCCATGAGCGTGTTATAAAAATACAAATTATGCATCACGGCGAAGCGCATGGCCAGCATCTCGTCAGCCTTGAACAGATGGCGCAGATAGGCGCGCGAGAACCGTCGGCAGACCGGGCAGTCGCACTGCGGGTCGATCGGCTGCTCGTCGCGCTGATACTTCTCATTTTTGATATTGATCACACCGGACCACGTGAACAGATGCCCGTGGCGGCCGTTGCGCGCCGGCATGACACAGTCGAAGAAGTCTACGCCGCGCGCGACCGCCTCGATGATGTTGCCGGGCGTTCCGACGCCCATCAGGTAGCGCGGTTTTTCCGCCGGCATATAGGGCTCGACGGCGGCGATGGTGTCGTACATCTCCTGCGTCGTCTCCCCCACCGCGAGGCCGCCGATCGCATAGCCGGCCAGATCCAGTTCTGCGATCTTTTTCATATGCTCAATGCGCAGATCATGAAAGACCGTACCCTGATTGATGCCAAAGAGCACCTGACCGGGATTGACCGCATCGTCGCGGCCGGTATAGTCATCGAGCGCCGCCTTGCACCGCTTCAGCCAGCGGTAAGTCCGGTCGCAGGAATTTTTCACATAGTCATAGGGTGACGGAATCTTGATGCACTCGTCAAACGCCATCGCGATATCAGAACCGAGGTTCGCCTGAATGCGCATACTCTCCTCAGGCCCCATGAAGATATGCCGCCCGTCAACATGGCAGTTAAAGGCGACACCCTCTTCCGTGATCTTACGAAGCTGCGCCAGAGAAAAGATCTGAAATCCGCCGCTATCCGTCAGGATCGGTTTATCCCACGTCATGAATTTGTGCAGACCGCCGAGGTCGCGGATCAGCTCATCTCCGGGTCGCACGTGCAGATGGTACGTGTTGGACAGCTCGACCTGACAGCCGATGCGCTCAAGATCCTCCGCCGAGAGCGCGCCCTTGATGGCCGCCTGCGTGCCGACATTCATAAACACCGGCGTCTGAACGTTACCGTGCGGCGTCGTGAATTCGCCCCGGCGCGCATGACCGTCCTTGCAAATCAGTTGATACATAGCTTGCTTGCCTTTCTGTTGTAGTTGCGCACTTATTCTATCAGATTGCCGCATCAAGTCAAGCACTTGCGGCAGATTTGCTCATCCGGACTCTCTTTAAAATGCGCCGCGCCCCGGCGATTAGCCGGGGCGCTGGTGCATTGCTGTGTTACTCGATCGCGATGGTAGTGTGCTTCGGAAGCTCCTTCTGCGCAGCCTTCGGGACGCTGATCTTCAGGATACCATCCTCGTACTTCGCAGAAATGTCCGCGGCTTCTACGTCGTCACCGACATAGAAACTACGGCTCATCGAGCCGGAGCAACGCTCCTGACGCAGGAACTTGCCCTTCTGATCAGACTCGTCCTTGTCAAGGGCCTTCGCAGCACTGATCGTCAGGTAACCATCCTGCAGGTCCACTGTCACTTCGTCCTTCTTGAAGCCCGGCAGATCCACGTCCAGCTCATACGAGCCGTCCAGTTCGCGGACATCGGTCTTCATCAGGTTCTTGGCATGCTTACCGTACAGCTCACTGCTGATTTGCGGCATCATGCGCCCGAAGCCGAAGAAATCGGACAGCGAATCATCAAACAGGTTTTCACCAAAAACACTCGGCAACATAAGTCATTCCTCCATTCATACCTTTCGTAGGCGCTGGGGAAAAACTCCATGCGTTGGCGAACTCTGTTACCGTTTGTACAACAATGCCTGATCTCCGGAGGGCTCTCAACGCTCCCTCCCTCATCGATCGTGTTCATCATAGCACACTTTTTAGCACAGTCAACACTAGAGTGCTAACATTCACGAAACGCGCAATGTTTGTTCACAAAATATGTGATTTTAAAAGCCTGACCGCCCTGCAAAGCCTGCGGGGCGGTCTTGATGGAGTCTCGGTGTGGTCTATCAGAGATCCGCGATAAACATCGCATCTCCAAACGAGAAAAACCGATAGCGGTTTTCGACGGCAATTTTATATGCGTTGAGGATATGCTCCCGTCCGGCCAGCGCCGAGACGAGCATGATGAGCGTGCTCTCCGGGAGGTGAAAATTCGTGACGAGCGCATCCAAGCATTTGAACTTATAACCGGGGTAGATGAAAATATCCGTCCAGCCGGACTGTGCGCGCAGCGTCCCGTCGGGCTCGGCAAAGCTCTCGACCGTGCGGCAGGACGTCGTACCGACGCAGATGACGCGGCCGCCGCTCGCCTTCGTCTCGTTGACGATGCGCGCCGTTTCCTCCGGAATGATGCAAAACTCCGAGTGCATCGGATGATCTTCGATCTCATCCTCCTTGACAGGACGGAACGTACCGAGTCCGACGTGCAGCGTGACATAGCCGATCTTCACACCCATGTCCGCGATCTGCTGCAGCAGTTCCTTCGTGAAGTGCAGGCCAGCCGTCGGCGCGGCTGCGCTGCCGAGCTCACGGGAATAGACCGTCTGGTAGCGCTCCTGATCCTGCAGCTCCGCCTTGATATACGGCGGCAGCGGCATTTTGCCCAGCCGCTCGAGCACCTCAAGGAAAATGCCCTCATAGTGAAACTGCACGATCTTGTTACCATCGGCGATCGCATCGACGACCGTGGCAGTCAGTTCCCCGTCACCGAACGACAGCGCAGTGCCGGGTTGTGTCTTGCGTCCCGGCCGGGTCAGGCACTCCCATTTTCCGTCGCCGAGGTCGCGCAGCAGCAGCACCTCGACCGCTCCGCCGGTGCTCCGGTGCCCGAGCAGACGTGCCGGAAGAACACGTGAATCATTGAGGATCAGGCAGTCGTTCGGGCGCAGAAACTGCGGCAGCTCATAAAAGTGGTGGTGCTCGACCGCACCGGTCGCTTTATCCAGCGTCAGAAGCCGGGATGCATCGCGGCGCTCGAGCGGCGTCTGTGCGATGAGCTCCTCCGGCAGGTCAAAATAGAAATCCGATTTTTTCATGAAACATAGGCTCCGGTATAATAGAAACTGATGATCTCTTCGTAGGTCTTTCCGTGCACCTCCGCCATGGCCTTGGCGCCCCACTGACTCATGCCGCAGTTGTGGCCGTAGCCGCCGCCGACGACATTGTAGACATTCGAAGCCGCATCATACTCCACGGTGAAGTGGCGGCTGTTATAGCGCAGGCCGCAGATCTTTGTCAAAAAAGTGCGCACATTGTCCTTGCTGTAAGTTTTGCCGCCGACCGTCACGGTCATGACATTTCCGATTGGCGTATAAGTGACGGAGATGTCACCGACTGCATCGCGGGAAACAGACGTTGCCCAGCTCTTACAGTAAAAATCAATATCTTTTTCATATGGGTCAATCACGCCGCGCAGATACGGCACTTCCGCAACCCAGACGTTCTCGGAGTTCTCGGTCGCACCGCCATCGGCAGCAAAGAAGAACGTCTCACACAGTTTGCCCTGATAGCGCACAAACTTCCCCGCCGTCTCTTCCACAGCGCGGTCACTGTTGGTGCTGGCGTCGATCGTGCCCAAATAAACCTGACTGGTCGTCGTCGCTGTGATGTCAAAGCCATACGCCGGTACGCCGTTCATATGCGAGGCGGCATACGTGCGCGCGCAGACCGCCTGCGCTTTGAGTGCCTCGAGCGGCCAGCCGCTGCTCATCTCGTACGGCACAACGCCCTTGACGTACGACTCCAGATCCACGAAGTTCACCAGTGTGAGCTTCTGCGGCTGCTGCGTATCGAAGCGGGTAAACTGGAAATCACCATAGTACGTGCATGAGCGATCTGTGCTGCGGTATTTACACTCGGCCACCTGTGTGATCGCGGCACCGCTGCTGTTTTGGGGCGCAAGCGTGAGCGATTTTGTCGAGCCGCAGTCGAAGCCGAAGAGGATCCGGTCCGTACCGGCCTTTACGACCAGCACGCCGCGTGAACCGCCGGAAACGACGCTGCCGCTCGCGGCAGCCGATGATGCAGAGGCTGCATCCGCGGTCTCAAAGCTGCCGACGCGCACGCGGTACGTTCCGTTATAGAACACCGGATACCCGCCATGGGCAGCAGCCGCCGTCTGCGCGGCCTCGAAATCTGCATATGTATCACCAAGCTCGATGTGATAGGCGCCAAAGGTGCTGTTTCCGACCGTGACGTTTGTGTCCGCGACAACAGCCACGGAGCTTTCCGCCGTTGCGCCGACCTTACGGAAAACGCGCCCGGCCTCCTCATCATAATATCCGAAGGCAAAGCCGGAGCCCGTCTTGATCTGCAGGTGTACAGCATCGAGTGCCGTCGAACCAAATGCCAGTCCGGCGCGGATAAGGCCATTCGGAACGTTCGGCTGCACGTCGTCATATTCCGTTCCGCCGAGCATCTGCGTGCCGTTCGCCGTGGCTGCATAGACGCCGCGATCCGGCAGCTTTGCCGCTTCTCCGGACGCACCAATGGCATACGCATCCGCCATCGTCAGCGTACTGCTGCCGTCATTGACGTAATACGTCTGCGCGCCGAACACCGACGTGCAGGGCGTCGCCGCCAGCAGAGCGGCGGCAAGCAGCGCCGTTACTGCCTTTTTCATACTCGATTTCATAGCGCACCTCGCTGTTTTGTGAGTGTGGTCATACGCAAAATATGACACTTTATTATAATAACTTTTTTCACATTATGCAAGTGCTTTTCTATGGAAAAACGCCCTCCGTCAGTCCGGAGGGCGTTTGAAACCAACTCATCAAATATGCAGGAACACTTTTGCAATGGAAAAATAAATCAGCAATGACACGGCGTCCGTGATCGTCGAAATGAGCGGGCTTGCCATGACAGCTGGGTCAACGCCGATCTTTTCGGCGATCATCGGCAGAAGGCTGCCGACTGCTTTGGCAAACATGACCACAAACACGATCGTGCAGCAGACTGTCGCCGCGACCGACATCGTAACGGCGGTGTTGCCAAGCATAAGCCGGTCGACCAGCAGCATTTTCACGAAGTTTGCCGCTGCGAGTGAAACGCCGCACAAAAACGCGACACGCAGTTCTTTCCAGATCACGCGCAGCGCGTCCGACGTCGACGTATCGCCAAGCGACAGGCTGCGGATGATCGCCGTGGACGACTGGCTGCCGGAGTTGCCGCCCGTACCCATGAGCATAGGCATGAACGATGCAAGCGCAACCTGCGTCGCCAAAGCATCCTCAAAGTGCGTGACGATCATGCCGGTGAAGGTCGCCGAGAGCATGAGAAACATCAGCCACGGGATGCGGTTTTTCCAGATATCCACGACGCTTGTGCGAGAGTACGGCTTATCGGACGGCGTGATACCGGCCATCTTTTCGATGTCTTCCGTGGCCTCCTGCTCCATGACGTCGATGATATCGTCGACCGTGACAATACCGACGAGGCATCCTTCCTTATCTACGACCGGTATGGCCAGCAGGTCATAATTGGAGATCATCTCTGAGACCTCTTCCTGGTCATCACCGGTGGTCGCGTAGATGACATTGGTATCCATGATGTCCTCAAGAATCACGTCATCATCCGACAGCAGCAGATCCTTGACCGTAACAACACCCTCAAGCTTACGCTTGGCCGACGTGACATAGCAGACATAGATCGTCTCCTTGTCCTCGCCGATCTTGCGGATGCGGGCAAACGCCTCACGCACACTCATGTATTTTTTCAGATCCACAAACTCGGCTGTCATGATGCTGCCGGCAGAGTTCTCGGGATATTTCAGATACTGGTTGATGAGCGCGCGCGTAGCAGGCGTCGCCGTGCGCATAACACGCTTGACGACGTTTGCCGGAAGCTCCTCCATCATGTCGACCGCATCGTCGACATACAGTTCCTCGATGATGCCGGCAAGCTCCGTGTCAGTGATGGAGTTGATGATCGTCTCCTGCTCCTCGACCTGGAGATTTGCAAACACTGATGCTGCAATTTCCTTGGACAGGATGCGGAACACCATCGCCATCCGCTGGGGGTTATCCTCCCAGAGTTCACCGAGAAACTCAGAGATATCAAACTCATTCATTTCGTTGAGCTTTTGGCTCAACGCCTTCATCCGATGTTGATCCAGAAGCGCAAAGAGTTCGTCGTGCAGCGCCTCGTAGTCCTCGTACTCCTCGTATTCCGTGTTCTGATCGTCCATCTCCCCGCCCCTCCTTTCCGTCCGGTCTTACAGATCAGCCGTTGAGGTACTCCTTCTGGCTGCAGCTAAGGCTGTCGATGGAGACACCCATGGCCTTGAGCTTGCGGCGTGCGATGTTGTCATCGATCTCCGCAGGGACAGACACGACACCCGGACGCAGCTGGCCGCGCGCGCGCACCAGATACTCCGCGCTCATAGCCTGCACGGCAAAGCTCATATCCATGATCTCGGCAGGGTGTCCGTCACCGGCCGCCAGATTCACCAGACGTCCCTGCGCGATGACGTAGATCGTCTTGCCGTTCGGCAGACGGTAGGCATCAATATTGTGCCGCGCCTCATAGATTTCATCCGCGCAGCGATCGAGCGCCTCCATGTCGATCTCAACATTGAAGTGACCGGCATTGGAAACGATCGCGCCGTCTTTCATGTGCTCGCAATGCTCGAGCGTGATGACGTCCTTGCAACCCGTGACCGACACGAAAATGTCGCCGATCGCGGCAGCGTCCATCATCGGCATGACCTCATAGCCGTCCATCACGGCCTCGAGTGCACGGATGGGGTCGACCTCGGTCACGACGACCTTGGCGCCGAGTCCCTTCGCGCGCAGCGCAACGCCCTTGCCGCACCAGCCGTAGCCGCTCACAACAACATACTTGCCCGCAACGACGAGGTTCGTCGTGCGCATGATGCCGTCCCACACGGACTGACCGGTGCCGTAACGATTATCAAACAGATGCTTGCAGTCAGCGTCGTTGACCATGATCATCGGGAAGCGCAGCGTCCCGGCGCGGTCCATGATGCGCAGGCGGTGGATGCCGGTCGTCGTCTCCTCGCAGCCGCCGATGACCTGCGGGATGAGGTCCGTGAACTCCGTGTGCATCAGATGCACCAGATCACCACCGTCATCAATGATGATGTTTGGGGCGACGGAGAGTACGCTGCGCAGATGCGCCTGATACTCCTCGTCCGAGCAGCCGTAGACAGCGTGCACATCCATTCCCTTTGCCGCCAGCGCCGCGGCAACATCGTCCTGTGTAGACAGCGGGTTCGATCCGGTGACGTGCATCTCAGCACCGCCTATTTCGAGCACACGGCAGAGATACGCGGTCTTAGCCTCCAGATGCACGGACAGCGCGATCTTGAGACCGGCAAACGGCTTCTCGCGCGCAAAATCGCTGCCGATGTCGCGCAGAACAGGCATATGTGCTTCTACCCAGCGGATCTTCCGCTCTCCGGATTCCGCGAGGTTCAGATCTTTGATCGTGCTCATAAGGCAACCTCCCGCTAAAAATCGATTTAGGCGCTTTATTCTAACACTTTCGGCAAGCGTTGACAACCGCTATTTGCACAGAAAACGCCCCGGAAGGGCAGCATCCTTCCGGGGCGTCGAGAAAACCGGCCGCTCACCAGCCGCAGTACAGGCAGTATCCGATGGCTGCCGTCAGCGCAGCGGCGACGGAGCACAGACCGATCAGCAAGCCGGTGTATGATCTTTGCTTTGGCCGCGGTGCGCGCACCGCCGGCACACTGCCGACAGCTTCACGCGCCTGCCGCACAATATCCGCCGCGGTGACACCGCCGCCGGCGGCATTGTCACGCACGATGTAGATGATCTGCTCGAACAGCTGACTGTCAGCGGCATCGACGACCACAACGCGGCGCGAAATACCGTGAGCAAACGCGGTCTCTCCTGCATTTGCCGCAGTGGGAAGGGATTGCGATCGTGCAGAACTTCGGGCAGACTTGTTTTTTCGTTTCATCAGCTGCGCACCTCCACCTTTACCGCCAGTGCGGTCATGTCGTCCCCACGTCCGTATTCACGGATCGCAGCGCGCACGACGCTGCCCGCGAGCGTCTTCATGTCTCCATCCTCAAAATCGTTCAGCAGCCGTCTCAGCCAGAGATCCTGTCCGTCGGACACGACGCCGTCGCTTGCGATCACGGCGACGCTCCCCGGCTTGAGATGCATATGCAGCTCATCGGGAGCTTTCCCGCTCTCCTGCTCGAGGCCGGGAGCAAACGACGTGCAGCGCAGCTTTTTGAGCGCGCCGCCGGATTTCACATAGGTCGGTGCAGCGCCGTACTTATAAAAATCCGCCTCGCCGGTAAACAGATTCATGCACATGAGATCCACCGTGGCATAGCCCCAGTTTTCTCCGTCGCGCAGCAGCATGGCTGAGTTTAACAGCTTCATGGCCAGCGTCGGGCTGACGCCGGAGCGCAGGAATTCTTCCAGCATGCCGACCGTTCCGATGCTGCCGTCGGCCGCCGATTCACCGCAGCCCATG
>OLPV01001371.1_pt1 | contig 18190 bp, 16 predicted proteins | sample 1671961 | NCBI WGS metagenome assembly OLPV01 (sample SAMEA3136630, study PRJEB25190) | human gut metagenome | biome: human gut; feature: human-associated habitat; material: faeces | place: Austria | collected 2013
AAGGTGGCCGTCATACCCCATTCTTCGATGGCTATCGTCCACAGTTCTACTTCCGTACCACCGACGTTACTGGTGTTGCACATCTTCCTGAGGGCACTGAAATGGTTATGCCTGGCGACAATGTTGAGCTCCGCGGCGAACTCATTCATCCAATCGCTATGGAAGAAGGCCTTCGCTTCGCTATCCGTGAAGGTGGCCGCACCGTTGGTTCCGGTCGTGTAACCAAGATCATCAAATAACAACGATTGATCTGATTGATTGAATTCGAGGGGAGCTCGCATACGCGGGCTCCCTCTTGATTGATCATGATGCAATGGCAAGAATGCTATTAGGTAGTTAAGGAGTATTGATGCGTACTTTGGTCACTCTTGCATGTACAGAATGCAAGCGTCGAAATTATACGACCAAGAAGAACAAGCAGAATAATCCCGATCGTATTGAGTTTAAGAAATATTGCAAATGGTGTGGACATCACACTTTGCACAAGGAAACTCGCTAAGATTAGGCAATATATAGGCCAGTAGCTCCAATTGGTAGAGCGGCGGTCTCCAAAACCGCATGTTGGGGGTTCGAGTCCCTCCTGGCCTGCCAGCTTGTTAATGAGCAGCTCATGGGCTGCTTATTTGGCGTATAGAGTAATTATTTCCAGAGCAGGAAAGTTGTATGGCAAAGAAGTCTAAAACACAGAGAGCAAAAGCGTCTGCCAACCGTGCAGCTAAGAAAGAGCGTGCAGCGCAGCAGGCTCAAGCTACTCCGGTAGTTCAGGAGGAACCAAAAAAGAAAAAGCTTTTTGGTTTTAAAAAGTCTCCTGCAAAGACCGCTCAAGCATCTTCTAAGCCCGCACAAAAGTCTAAAAAGGCAGCGGAAAAGCCAAAGAAGAAGCGCTTTGTTTTCCTTTCTGAAGTTCGTTCTGAAATGCGTCGTGTTACATGGCCGTCCAAACAAGAGGTTCTTCAATGGACAGGTGTTGTAGTTGTGGCGCTCCTGTTCTTTGGTATTTTTGTTGTCATTCTTGACGACTGGGTAGTAACCCCGATTCTTATGGCTATTTCTGGTTTGGGGGCTTAATCCATGACGAAGAAATGGTATGTACTTCACACATATTCTGGATATGAGAATAAAGTGAAGAAAAACTTAGAGACCCGAATTGAAACAATGGGTCTTGAAAACAATGTGTTCGCTATTGAAATTCCTACCGAAACGGTTACGGAAATTAAAGATGGCGGACGTCGTGTGGAAAGCGATAAAAAGGTTTTTCCTGGTTATGTACTTGTCCGCATGGAACTTGATGATCGTAGCTGGGCTGCGGTACGTAACACTCCAGGTGTTACAGGATTTGTGGGTAGTCAAGGTCATCCTGCACCACTTACTCGCGACGAATATAACAAAATTATGAAACGCACTTCTCGTGAGGCTCCAAAGAAAACCTCTACAAATCTTGAGGTTGGACAATCAGTTAAGGTTGTTTCTGGTCCTCTTGCTGAATTTGACGGTGTTGTTTCTGAGGTTTCGCCTGAAGCAGGTAAGGTAAAGGTTCTTGTTTCCATTTTTGGTCGTGAAACACCAGTAGAACTTTCTTTTGATCAGGTAGCAAACATTTAACTTTGAGAACAATGCGACTTTATGCCCGTATGTGGACGGGGCTTCTCATAAAGAGCGCTTGTCATATAACGGTAAACAAATTATTTCAGTCGAAAGGAAGCAACTGAAATGGCTGATAAAAACGTAAGCGGATTTGTTAAGCTTCAAATCCCAGCTGGTGCTGCAAATCCTGCACCTCCAGTAGGCCCTGCATTGGGTGCTCAGGGTGTAAACATCATGCAGTTCTGCCAGGCATTTAATGCTGCTACGCAGGACAAAGCTGGCACCATTATCCCTGTTGAAATTACTATATACGAAGACAAGACATTTGACTTCGTTCTAAAAACCCCACCAGCTGCATTCTTAATTAAAGAAAAGCTTGGTATTAAGGGTGGTTCTGGTATTCCTCAACTTAAAAAGGTTGGCGAGCTCACCGAAGACCAGCTTCGTGAGATTGCTGAAATTAAGATGCCAGATCTTAACGCAAACACCATTGAAGCAGCTATGGAAATCGTTGCAGGTACTGCACGTTCCATGGGAGTAACTATTGAAGGTCGTGCTCCTAAGAAGGAATATAAAGTTACTCGTCGACTCGCTGCTTTGTTGCAGGGCACCTCTGCTGAGTAATTTAGGTTAGTTTTAAGTGGAAGAGCAACAGAGTTGTTCGCCATACCACGAAAGGATATATAACGTATGTCTAAAAAATATGATGCAGCTAAAGCAAAGATTGAAGCTGGGAAAACCTATGCTCCTCTTGCTGCTCTTGCTTTAGTAAAGGAAATCCATCCTGCAAACTTTGATGAAACTGTTGAAGCTCATTTCCGTTTGGGTATTGATACCCGTCAGGCAGATCAGCAGCTTCGTGGCACAGTAAGTCTTCCTAACGGCTCTGGCAAAACTGTACGTGTTGCAGTTTTTGCTGAAGGCGATGCTGCTCGTGCTGCAGAAGAAGCTGGCGCTGATATTGTTGGCTCCGATGATTTGGTTGCTGATATTCAAGCTGGCAAGCTTGATTTTGATGCTGCAGTTGCTACTCCTGACCAAATGGCAAAGGTTGGTCGTCTTGGTAAAATCCTTGGTCCTCGTGGCTTGATGCCTAATCCCAAGCTTGGCACTGTTACTCCTGATGTTGCAAAAGCAATTAAGGAACTTAAAGGTGGCCGTGTAGAATACCGTGCAGATCGCTATGGTATTTGCCATGTAATTATTGGTAAGTGCTCTTTCACTGCTGAGCAGCTTGCTGAAAATTATGGTGCAGTATACGATGAAATTCTTCGTATGAAGCCTGCCGCAGCAAAGGGTAAATATGTTAAGTCCGTTACTGTAACTTCTTCTATGGGCCCTGGCGTTCCAGTTGATAGTTCTGTTAACCGTGAATACACTACTGCAGAGTAAACAACGTTTACCGTTTTGACTTTTAGGCGTTCCGTAAGGAACGCCTTTTTTTATGCGTGTGAGGTTATTAATTTCTGAAATATATAGCAAAAAAGTTATATAAAAATGCCTAAGACTATATAAGAAACTAATCAATTAACTATTAAGATAAAAATAGTTGATAGGTCATATATAGGAGGCATTATGACGCAACCAATTGATATCAAAGGAATCAAATTAGGTGAGGGACGTCCAAAGACAATAATTTCTCTTATGGGCGCTAAGGCAGATGAAAATATTGAGCTTATAAAAAAAGGGATTGAAGCTGGTGTTGAATGTTTTGAGTGGCGTGGTGACTTTGCCGCTGATGTTCATGATCCTCAAGCAATGGCGCAGCAATCTATTGAAATTGGAAAAGCGCTCTCAAACAACCCCTATCTTTTTACTTTCCGTTCTACAAGCCAAGGTGGACATCTAACTATTCCTGTAGAAGAATATGTTGTTTTGAATAAAGCCATCATTGAGGCAGAAGCTGTTGACTTAGTTGATATTGAAACTTGGATAGGCGATCCAGCTGTATTAGAGTTAGTTGAATGTGCTAAGCAGCATAATGTAAAAACTGTTATTTCCTATCATAATTTCGCAGGTACTCCCTCTGTTGAGTGGATGGTAAATCTCTTAACTCATATGGCAGATTTAGGAGCAGATATTCCAAAGATTGCTACTATGGCAAATTCTGCTCAAGATGCTTTGAAGCTTCTTGCTGCAACAGAAGAAATGTCACGCATCCATAGTGATAAGCCATTGTTAACTATGGCTATGGGACGTGAAGGCAGTATTACGCGTCTTGTTGGGGAACTTTTTGGTTCTGCAATTACGTTCTGCTCGCTTGAAGAGGCTTCGGCTCCTGGTCAGGTTCAGGTAATGCAAGCTATTCGTATTATGGATGAGCTTCATAAGGTTTACGGCTAAATGACAGCTCAAGAAAGTAAATATAAAAGAAATAACAAGAAAAAAGAGAGATGTACTATGTCACAAAAAGTTGGAATTAGCGGTCACACTCACATCATTAGCCTTTTAGGTAGCCCTATTCGTCACTCAATGTCTCCAGCAACTCATAACCTTTCATTTGAAAAGCTTGGCGTAGACTCTATCTATATTGTTTTTGATGTAAAACAAAACGATCTTCCAGACATTATTGCCGCAATGAAGCATATGGACGGTTGGGATGGTAGTAATGTTACTATGCCTTGCAAGCAAGCAATCATTCCTTTGCTTGACGGCCTTTCTGATAGCGCTGCTTTGATGGGTGCAGTTAATGTTCTGAAAAAAGAAAAAGACGGACGTATTACTGGCCACAACACCGACGGCATGGGTATGATGCAAAACTTGCGCAATCATGACGTCCAAATTGAAGGTTCTACCTTTACTCTTGTTGGTCCTGGTGGTGCTGGCTCTGCAATTCTTGTTCAGGCAGCATTGGATGGTGCTAAGAAAGTACATGTATTTGCTCGTGAAGGTGGCCCATCTTATAATCATTCAATTAATTTATTGCCACGTGTTGCTGAAAAGACTGGCTGCGAAATGATTCTTCATGCTTTTGAAGATGAGGAAGCAATGAAAGAAGCAATTGCAGAATCAGATATTCTTGTTAACGCAACGCCAGTTGGTATGGGTGATGAATCTACTGAATCTGCTGTTTCTGCTGAATTTATTAAAGAAGGAATGGTAGTTGCTGACGCAGTTTATCATCCTCGTATGACTAAGATTCTCCAGGATGCAGAAGCTAAGGGTTGCAAGATTGTTGGTGGAATTGGCATGATGATTGAGCAGGCTGCAGCAGGTGAAGAAATTTGGTATGACGTAAAGATGCCTACCGATGAAATTGTAGAAGAGATTTTTCCTGAAGAGTAAATAAAACGTTGTTAGATACCCTGCAGGTATAAATCTGCAGGGTATCTAATGCTTTTACAATACATGCAGCTTGCATTGGATAGAGGAATTGTAAGTTGTTAATTACTAGAGGGAGGGGCAAATGGATTTTCATCAGTTGTATTACTTTAAGGCAATTGCTGAATCAAAAACTATGAGCGAAGCCGCCGATAAACTTCATATTTCACAACCCTCTCTTTCACGTGCTCTTCGTCAAATAGAAGAAGAAACAGGAGTTCAGCTATTTGATAGAAAAGGAAGAACTCTTGTATTAAATGACGTTGGTAAGATTGCGCTTCGGTGTGCAAATACCGCGCTTAATGCACTAGATAGAGTTTCGTTGGAAGTGGAGCTCTATCAGAAGAAAAAAGAGCACGTTATAACTCTTTATGCTCCTGTCCCAATGGGTAACAACGAAACCATCCTAATGCGTTTCAAGGAAAAGCATCCTAGCGTTTTATTGCGTGTAAGTGATTCGAAAAAAACGGAATATACCGAAGAGATACCACACTTAATCTTTTTTGCATCGCCTAAATATCATCAGGGTGGGGAATACACCATGTTAGGCAAGGAAGCAATTTCATTATTAGTTTCAGTAAATTCGCCATATGCTCAATGCGAGTCAGTTTCACTGGCTGATTTACGCAGCGAACCGTTTATAGTCAACCCTGTGGGATCATTACGGAATATTGTCGATAGCATGTTTCAGGAAGCGGGATTTAGTCCCAATATTTATATGGAAAATCAGTCATATATTCAAATTCAAGAAATGATTGCTCGTGGGGCAGGAATGACGCTGGCGCCTGTTGTTACGTGGTCAAATGACTGTAGAAATGATTTGGTATATGTACCCTTATCGGATGTCTCAAGAACGCGTTATCTTTATTTACGTGTTCCAGAAAATGCTCCGTCTTCACCCAAAGTAGATGAATTAAAAAAGTTTCTCATTGAATATTTTGCTGAAGTTTGCGCGCGTTAGCTCTTTGTTGATTTGACGTTTTCGCATACCGATGCGCTCGAAAAGTGTCTAGTTTTGGAACTATAATAAATTTTGGAAAACTAGTCATACTTTTACTTCAAGTTATTTGAACTAAAAGAAAAGGTGCGATTGCATCGAATGGAGGAACTTTATGAGCGAAAAAACGCAGAGCACAAAAGACCTAGCAGCACAGGTTCTTCAGTCAAAAAATTTATTAAACACTGTAGTTTCTGCATTATCTGGAGCAACCCGTCGCGATCGTCAGAATGCATCCTCTGTTCTCGCTCAAATTGCAAAAATTGATCCAGAAGCTTTAGTTCCTTATACGAATGATTTTATTGACGCCCTTAATAGGCCAGAAGCTCAAACACGTTGGGAATCCCTTGATGTCTTAACCGAACTTGTTCCTTTGGAATCCCGTTCATGTGACAAAGCTTTGCCAGGTGCTGAGACGGCTTTGTTTGATGAGGATAATGGTTTTGTTCGCCTATCTGCATTACGTTTTCTGTGTGCATTAGGTGCTACAACGGAAAATCGCTCTCAGAAAGTTTGGCCGCTTCTTGATGAAGCGATTCAGTGCTATCACGGAGATTATGAATATCAGGATATGCTTTCAGCGATTGTTCTATTTTCGGAAGGAAAATTGGCTCCTGAAGTAAAACAGGGTTTGATTGATCGAGTTTCGTTTGATGCGGAACATAGCAAAGGCTCTTTAAAGCGTCGTAGTCAGCAGATTATTGATAATCTATCTTAAATTTTAAGCTCAAGCAAAGCTGCCCATAAAAAGAAGCAGCCACTAATAGACTAGTGGTAGAAAAGATCAGCGATAGTTATGAAAAAATCAAAATGTTCATAATTGCATCTGTTGCTGGTCTTTTATCTTTCGTATGAAGCCGTAAAGAGAAATATACGTTACATTTTCGCATGCTCTACTACGATAGAGTGCTATAACGCATACACTATCAAGATGAAACAAATAGCTAATTGGTGATAGCCAATAATCGGCAATTTGATTCGTAGGCATTTTTGGCAAATGGTATACGGAACTTACTATTAAAAATTAGCTGGATGACCGTCATAGCTCATGAGGTCAAACTTTTATAAGAAAGTTGTAGCGAAACGACTAGTCAAGGAGTGGTTTAATGGCAAAGCATACGGTAACGCTTATTCCTGGCGACGGTATTGGGCTTGAAACAACAGCAGCAATGCGACGAGTTGTTGAAGCTGCTGGTGCCGATATTGAATGGGAAGTGGCAGAAGCTGGCGCACACATGATGGACGTATGTGGTACACCTTTGCCAGAAGAAACCATCGAGGCAGTTCGCAAGAATAAAGTCGCTATTAAAGGTCCTATTACTACTCCTGTAGGTACTGGTTTTAGAAGCGTAAATGTAGCTCTGCGTAAAACTTTGGATTTGAATGTATGCTTGCGTCCTGTGATTTCTATTCCAGGAGCAGGCGGACGATATTCTGATGTTGATCTCGTTGTGGTACGTGAAAACTCAGAGGACTTATATGCTGGAATTGAATTTGAGGAAGGTAGCCAGGATGCTGCCGATCTTATTAAATTCTGCGAAGAAAAAAATGCAGGAACAATTCGTCCTGATTCGGGCATTTCAATCAAGCCTATTTCGATTACTGCTACTGAGAAAATCGTGAGATTTGCTTTTGAATATGCGCTTAAGCATGGTAGAAAAAAAGTAACGGCGGCTCATAAAGCAAACATCATGAAATATTCGGATGGTTTGTTTTTAAAGACAGCGCGTGAAGTCGCTAAAGAATATGAAGGAAAAGTTGAATTTAATGACAATATCATTGACGCCTTCTGTATGAACATTGTTATGGATCCTTCTCAGTTTGATGTAATAGTGTTCCCGAATTTGTATGGCGATATCGCGAGTGACTTATGTGCTGGTCTTGTAGGGGGTTTAGGCATTGCTCCTGGCGCTAATATCGGTTCTGAATATGCCATCTTTGAAGCAGTACATGGTTCTGCTCCTGATATTGCAGGAAAAGATATTTGCAATCCGACAGCAGAAGTTCTTTCAGCGGCGATGATGCTTGATCATTTGGGAGAATTAGAAATTGCAACGAATATTCGTTCTGCAGTTCGTGAGGTATATGCACAAGGAAAGGTATTAACTGCTGATATCTGCAAAGCTATTGGGTCAAGTCAAGCGCCTTCTACTTGTACTGAATTTACCAATGAACTCATTAAAGTGCTAAGCAATAAGTAGAACTTTAAGAAAGCTATAAAAAGTGATCCTGAACAAAGGTAAGGTCAGGTTACTAGGGTATTGATATTGATGGATGATTTGCTTTTGTATTTTGAATACTTGAAGGCAAATTAAGGTGCAGTCGGGATAAGTCCCGGGAAAGAAGAATTAAATGAACAACCGTGCAGCTCAATTGCAGGTAGGTAATTCATCATATACCTACTATCCCGTAACTGCTGTTCAAGGGCATGAAAAGCTTCCGTTTTCGCTTACGGTCCTTCTTGAAAATATACTGCGTTTAGCGCCAAGCGATGAACGTGCTAAAGAACTTTCAGATCGTCTTGTTGAAGCTGGTCTTGCAGGTATTGTTGGAAGCGAAATTGAATTCAGTCCAGCGCGTGTTTTGTTTCAGGACTTTACGGGAGTGCCCGTATTTGTTGACTTTGCAGTAATGCGTGAAGCGTGCATGAACCTAGGGGGAGATCCTAAAAACATTAATCCTCAGGTGCCTTGTGATTTAGTTATTGATCATTCGGTTATTGCTGATGTTGCTGGTTGTGCTGGCGCGCTTGAGCAAAACATGGCGCTTGAGTTTGACCGCAATAAAGAACGTTATGAGTTTTTGAAATGGGCACAGGAATCCTTTGAAAACGTACGTATTGTTCCGCCTGGAGCGGGTATTTGTCATCAGCTCAACATTGAGCGTTTTGCTTCAGTGGTAATGACGCGCGAAACTGAAGATGGCAAGGCGGCGTACTTTGATACTCTTGTAGGAACTGACTCGCATACGCCGACCGCTAATGGCATTGGCGTTCTTGGTTGGGGCGTTGGTGGCATTGAAGCGGAAGCAGCAGCTTTGGGTCAGCCAATCACAACGCTTGTTCCTCGCGTTATTGGTGTAAAGCTTACTGGTAAGCTCTCTGAAGAAGTAAGCGCTATGGATGTGTCGCTGACGTTTGCGCAAATGCTGCGTGCAGAAGGTGTTGTGGGCTGCTTTGTAGAATGCTTTGGCGAAGGTCTTGATAGCCTGAGCGCAACTCAGCGTGCTTGCATTTCCAATATGACTCCTGAATATGGTTCAACATGCACGTTGTTTCCAGTAGACAATAAAACACTTGAGTATCTTGAATTAACAGGCAGAACGCCTGAACAGGTTGCACTGGTGGAAGCTTATGCTAAGGCTCAAGGATTCTGGAATGATCCTGAAGCAGATCAACGTGTGTACTCTAAGGTGCTTGAGCTCGATCTTTCTACGGTTACGCGTAGCGTTGCGGGTCCTTCTCGTCCTCATGACCGTATTGATGTGGCGGAAGCTAAACAAACATTTGAGACGATTTGCGAAAAGAGAAATCTTGATACAAACAAAACAGTTGAAGTTGATATTTTAGGGCAAAAGCATACGCTCACTCATGGTGCTCTTGCTATTGCTGCGGTTACTAGCTGCACGACAGCAACCGATGCAAGTATGATGCTTTCCGCAGGCGTTCTTGCACGAAACGCAGCTGCCTTAGGATTGCATCCTAAGCCCTGGGTGAAAACCATTCTTGCTCCTGGATCTCGTGCGACAGAAGACATTTTGGATGCTGCGGGGTTAATGCCTGCGCTTCGTGATTTAGGCTTTTATACGTGCGGTTTTGGATGCATGAGCTGTATTGGTAATTCTGGTCCTATTTTGCCAGCGATGCATGACGTGGCAAATGAAATTGAGCTTGCTAGCATTCTGTCAGGTAATCGCAATTTCGAAGGCCGTATTTCTCCTGATGTTTCTCAAAATTACTTATGCGCGCCAGCACTAGTTATTGCTTATTCTTTAGTTGGAACTATGGATTTTGATTTTGAAAATCAACCTCTTGGTACCAAGGCTGATGGAACGGAAGTGTACTTGCGCGATATTTGGCCGTCATCATCTGAGGTATGTGAGCTACTTGAACAGTGCTGCACAAAAGAAGTATTTCGCCGTGCGGGAGAAGGTCTTTTTGATGGGGACGAGGCTTGGCAGGCGCTTGGCAAAGAAGCAAGTGATGTTTTTGCATGGGATCCTCAATCAACCTATGTTCGTCGTGCCCCTTATTTTGACGGCATGACAAAGAAAGCAACCGCGCCAGCTGCTATTAATGACGCACGTGTGCTTCTTAATTTAGGGGATTTTATTACGACCGATCATATTTCTCCAGCAGGTTCTATTGCTGAAGATTCTCCTGCTGCACGTTATCTTGAAGCACATGACGTAGCGCCTGAAGATTTCAATACTTATGGTGCGCGTCGCGGTAATCATGAGGTAATGATGCGTGGTGCTTTTGCAAATGTAAAGCTTACCAATAAGCTTGCTGATGGTAAGAAGGGTGGTTGGACGAAAGACTTTCTTGATGGTGAAATAAAGCCTGTCTATGATGCGGCAGAACATTATCAGGAAAATAATATTCCTTTAGTAGTACTTGCTGGGAAAATGTATGGTAGTGGATCTTCTCGTGACTGGGCCGCAAAAGGACCTATGCTCCAAGGGATTCGTGCGGCATTCGCAGAAAGCTTCGAGCGCATTCACCGTTCTAATTTAATTGGCATGGGAATTTTGCCTTTGCAATTTGAAGAAGGACAGAATGCCGAAACGTTGGGTCTTGATGGCAGCGAAACCATCAGTATTGCTCCCACTGATTTCTCTCAAGGATTGCCCAAGCCTTCTAAGGTTGATGTTGCGGCGACAAAACCCGATGGAACGCTTATTGCATTTAAAGCTATTGTCCGAATTGATACACCAACAGAAGGCGAATACTACTACAACGGTGGAATTTTACAGTATGTATTACGTTCTTTGTCGGAGTAGATAACTGCATAGAGGCGGAGTCGTGTTAAGTGTCAATTTAATATTGCGTTTTATGCTTTAGTAGGTATTTATAACGTTTAGTTATCGAAAAACAGGAAAAGGCGCACAAGAAATCTCTGTGCGTCTTTTGTTTTACGAAGTGGGGTATTTCCTTACTAAAGAATCAGATACAATTACATATTACGTATGTAAGAGGAAGGAGCCTTATGGCAGATCCAAATAATCAAGGACCAGTCAGTTGGGCAGACTTGTTAAAACAGTTTGGTGCGGCTCAGGGCGGTGCCGGATTCGGTGGTGCTAGTACGGGCAGCTCGAACGAATCCGGTGCGGGTGCTGGCGGTTCACGTCGTGGTAGTCGTGGCGGTCGTCCAGGTGGCGGTGAATTTAGCGCATTTCGTGATGCGCTTTCGCAAATGAGCAAGAAAGCGCTGATTATTATCGCGGTGCTCGTTGTGCTTGTTTTGGCATTCTGTTATTGGTGGTTTCATCCACCTATCAACATTCACAGTGTTGATTTATGGTTTGTACTGGCGATCTTTATTTTGTTGCCCTCATTCTTGATCTTCTTTTCGTTTAAACAGATCTATGCTAACGGAATGGGAAAGAGGGAAAAGAGCGAAAAGAAATCAAAACGGTTCAAAGTTTTAATGTTTGTTCCGATTGCTATTGCAGCTATTGGCTTGATTGGCGCTTTGCTTTCTTTAAGTTTGTTCCCTGGTAATGCGGAAAAATATGCGAACATTCTTCAAACGCAAGAAACGGATTTTGCATCAGATATTCAAGAAGTTGATTATTCTGAAATTCCATTTATCGATCGTGATTCTGCCATGCTTTTAGGCAATCGTACTATGGGCTCCATGGCGGATTATGTTAGTCAGTATGTCATCGACGATATTTATACTCAGATCAACTACCAGGATTCACCCGTTCGCGTAAGTCCATTGAATTATGCTGACTTATTTAAGTGGTGGTCAAACAAAGATACGGGTATTCCAGGTTACGTTATCGTTAATATGAGTACACAGGATACTCAAATCGTTCGGCTTGATGATCCAATTTATTATTCTGACTCTGATCCATTATTCAATAACGTTGATCGTCATGTTCAGCTTTCCTATCCATTCTATATTCTGGGCGATAAATCGTTTGAGATAGATGACAACGGTAAGCCTTACTGGCTCTATCCTGTAATGGACTTCAAGGTTGGCTTGTTCGGAGGTCAGACAGTATCTCGCGTCATCATGTGTGATGCGAATACCGGTGAATGTCAGGATTTAGCAATTGAAGACGTTCCTCAATGGGTCGACCGTGCTTATCCAGCGGAACTTCTTATTGAGCAATACAACTGGAGCGGTTCGCTTTCTGGTGGTTGGATTAATTCCTGGTTAGGTCAAAGTGGTGTTCGTCAAACTACCCCTGGGACTGATGGTAATCTTGGATACAACTATATTGTAAAAGATGATGATGTGTGGGTTTATAGTGGTGTAACTTCAGCGACATCAGACAATTCAATCATTGGCTTTGTTTTAATTAATCAGCGTACGGCGGAATCTAAATTCTATCCAGTAGCAGGTGCTACGGAGGATTCGGCAATGAGTTCTGCTGAAGGTCAGGTTCAGCAAATGCGTTACGAATCCACCTTCCCACTTCTTATCAACGTGGGTGGCCAGCCTACGTACTTCATGGCTTTGAAAGACAGTGCTGGTTTGGTGAAAATGTACGCCATGATTGATATTCAGCGTTACCAGAATGTAGCTGTTGGCAATACCATAGAAGAAACGGAAGAAGCTTATAAGCAGCTTTTGCGAAGCAACGGCATTGAAATTCAAGGCAGTGAAGAAGAATCTACGGTAACTGAGGGTTCGGCCACTGGTACTATTACGCTAATTTCGTCTGTTGTTCTTGATGGCAATACGCATTATTACGTCATGCTTGCTGGTAACGACACTTTGTATGATTGCTCGGTTGCAAATATTGTTGATATTGTTCGCTATAAAGAGGGCGATGATATTACCTTAAACTTCTCTAATGGCGGTGGATCTGTTGTAGTGGTTGATTCTATTAGTCAGCCTACCCAGCAAAACCAGGATTCTAATGCTGCCTCTGGAGATTCTGCTGTAGCAGATAACGCGGCAACTGGTGCTGAAGATGGTGTAACTGCCTAAATTGACGGAACAACAAGCAAGATGCAATAGTTTGCTTGCTTGTAGGTTTTTACACTAAAAAAATAGAGCCTGGAGGATCTAAGTCTTCTAGGCTCTTTTTTATTATGGATATAAAAATAACTTCTAAGCTGAATTCTTTTAAGAGGCAAATTGTGTAGCGAAAGCTGCAGGGGCAGAAACCATGTAGCTCTTATTCATCAATCAAAATTACACCTGCATGTACAGGGCCGTGAACGCCTACAACACGAACCAACTCAATGTCTGCGGTATTTGATGGACCGCTGATAAAGGTAAAGTTAGAAGGCATTTGCTTACCTTGAGCTACTTCTTCTTCCCATGCGTCCATAAGTTGTGTCATATAGGGATAGATGTCTTTTTTGCGGAGCAATGCTATATGACCAATAGGTAAAAGACAAATTGAGCGTCCTGATTCTTTGGTGCACTTTTGGATGATTGTGGCGGTTTCAGCAATACCAGCGCTTGCAACGGTGATGCCCACGTCGGCGTTTTCTGCTTGGCCAACGCTAGCTTCACGGCTTGTTGGATCCCAACGGATTGCTTTTAGAGAGGTATTTGCTAATGCTTCAGGAATTTGATAAGAATCAATGTCTTCAACGTCGGCGTAAACTACATGGCCACCTTCGCCGAATTGATTTACCAACTCAATAACAGCCTGTGCTACCTCATTTGGTTTTGCTTCCTTGACAATGGTGCCTACTTTTTCAGCTTCGCGGATAAACCAATTCGATAGTTCTTCAGTTGTGTAATCGTGAAAATCACTTGCAAGTGGTGCTGAAGTTGTAGCGCATGGCTCTACGCTTGCAGGAGGTTCAGTTCGACCAAGCGCGTTAGAGATGGGCGCTAGGAACTCTTCAAGGCTCACGGTGCTCATTTAATTCTCCTTTCGCGCGGGTGATTCCGTATTGGTTGTTGTTTGTGATGGTGCAGCTGCATTCACGCGTTGAGCGGCGCTAGAAACAGCTTTTGCTGTTTCTTCACGTTGGCGGCAAGCCTCTTCTTTCTTATGCTTTGCAAACCAGCTACGGAATTTCTGCTGATGCATGGGGTCAAGATTGCGTGATGCTGTCCAGCCATTTAATACTGGTATAAAGGTTGAGCTCTTATCAATTTGATTAGTGTTGCCTGTTAGCGCTTTCATAATAGAAGGAGCAACAGCAGTTGCCATACCGTACAACGCTCTATTAGAAAACGTTGCAGCAGCGGCGCTAAATACTGCTTTTTCTGCAGGTGAAACATAGCCAAGTGCAACAATGTTGCGTCTATGTTGGGAAATCAATGCGGGTAAAGGAATCTTTACGGGGCATACATCGGCGCATGATCCGCACAAAGAGCAAGCATAAGGAAGTTTCCCTGCTTCTTTATATCCAGCCAAAAGGGGAGTGAGAACAATTCCCATAGGGCCTGGATATATGGAGCCATAGCCATGACCAGTAATGTGACGATATACAGGACACGAATTCATGCAAGCACCGCAGCGGATGCAGCGAAGCATTGGCCTAAATTCACTGCCAAGTATTTTAGTGCGACCGTTGTTAACTATAACAATGTGCACGTTTTTTGGTCCGTCAGCTTCACCTTCGCGACGAGGACCTGTATTAATAGAAAACGATCCAGAAATCTTAGCGCCTACTGCACTGCGTACAAGCAGCTTCATCATGACGTCTAGTGAACGCAAATCAGGGACAATGCGTTCGGTACCCATAACAACAATTTGCGTTTCTGGAATGCTTGATGCCATGCGGGCATTGCCTTCGTTGGAAACCAGAGTGCATGAACCAGTTTCAGCAACACCGAAATTGCAACCCGTTACGCCAACAGAAGCATTCATGAATTCGGGGCGAAGAATTTTGCGCAAAAAACGAGTGATTTCTTCGGGGTCATCGCTTCCTGTGTAGCCTTTGCGTTCGCGATAAAGATCACGAATGGATGTGCGATCAAAATGCAAAGCGGGAACAACAATATGGGAAGGAGCGTTGCCGGCCGTTTGGATAATGTGTTCTGCGCAGTCGGTTTCAATGGCGGAAATACCATGCTTTTCCAGAAACTTATTGAGACCAATTTCTTCGGTCATCATGCTTTTAGACTTTACGCATGATTTTGTACCAAGATCTTCAAATATATCCAAGATACAATCAAGCGCGTCAGTATCGGTAGGGGCGAAATAAACCTTAGCGCCATTCTTTTCGGCGTTAGTAGCAAATTCGCGTACGTAATAATCCAGGTTAGCTAAAACGTGATCGCGAATAGCGGCGGCGTGATCACGAAAATCCTCCCAGTTATCTACTTCTGCAACCAGGGCGTCACGTTTGCCAGTAATTACATCCTGTGCTGTTTCGATAGCGCGATGCTTGAAGGTATCGGACAGCGAACGATGGATTCGCTCTTCGAGAGGTGCGTTGTCGTAAATAATAGAAGACATACCTTATGCCTCCAATCTTGAATCAAGGATTTGCGCAATGTGAAGAACTTTCATATTGCTTGTTACGATTCCTTGTTCACGTAAACGATCAAGTGCACCTTTAATATTCATGAGACACGCTTGATCGGCGCCACACAAATAATCAGCTCCTGTTGCAAGAGCAAAGGCGACTTTTTCCTGAACCATGTGACCTGACACTTCAGGTTCTTTAACGCTAAAGGTTCCGCCGAAACCGCAGCAACGATCCATTTCTGGCATTTCGATATAGTGCAGTCCTTCTACATTTTGAAGAAGTTTTAGCGGAGGTTCTTTTACGCCAAGCATGCGGGTTAAATGGCAGCTTGCGTGATAGGTAACGGTTCCATCAAGATGGGCACCAACATCGGTAACACCTAAAACATCAACGATGAATTGAGTGAATTCATAAATGCGAGGTGCGAGTTCTGCAATTTTCTTACTATATTCTTCGTCGTTTTCGAAGAAATGAGGATATTCTGCCTTAATTGCCCAGGCGCACGAACCAGTTAATGAAACGATGGTGTCATACTTGCTGTAAGCATCAACGACCTTTTTCATCATTGGCTTTGCTTCTTCGATGTAGCCAGAATTAGTAAATGGCTGGCCGCAACAAACTTGATCATCGGGAAGTTCAACTTCACAACCAAGTCGTTCGAGCACGTTAACGGCAGCGATTCCGACCTCGGGATAGAACATATCAACCATACAGCCCGGGAAGAACGCAACTTTCATAAAGGGTCCTTTCTCGTATACCTTTCTAGCTTCAAGGTTTCGAAGCAAAATGGCAAGGTGATCTTCGTAGGCGCGAAAAGTGGGCAAGTAAATGGCGCATTTTTTAAGAAATGAGCGGAAAATGTGAAAATCTAGTTATTTTGTAGAAGGAATGCGAGCTATACCTTGACGAATAGTTGGGCATTTGTAATTATATATCGGCTGCAAAAAGCAGCTTATACGGAAAATTGTTCCGCTGCCCAAGACAGCTGGTACCTATTAGGTTTAATCACGTATGTGGCCCGCCGAGGTGGTTAGTAAATGTTAAGTCTTTACCGACCCCCTGAGCTGTCATGGCTAGGGGGTTGTTCTTTTCAAGGCTCGACCCACCCAATGGTGCGGAACTGGATGCTTTGAAAAGGAGGTGCACAGAATATATGCCAAGCGTACAGAACACTGAAAGACTCGCTGAAATCAAGGAAGACCTTACTGACATTCAGGCAATGTGGGTTGTTGACTATCGCGGTCTTACGGTAAAGCAGTCCGAGCAGTTGCGTGTTAGCATCCGCGAGGCTGGTGCAATCATGAAGGTTCATAAGAATAAGCTGGTTCGCCTTGCTCTCAAAGAGTTGGACATGCCTGAAATGGACGAAGTTCTTGCTGGCCCTTCCGCTTTCGTATTCGCAGCAGGTGATCCTGTTGCTTCTGCAAAGGCTTTGAAGGACTTTGCTAAGGCTAACGAAAATTTGGTGATCAAGGGCGGCATCATGGACGGTGCGTTCGTTGATGCTGAAGCAGTTGAGAAAATTGCAGCTCTTCCTTCTCGCGAAGAACTTATCGCCAAGCTTCTCGGCAGCCTTCAGAATCCTATGGTCAAGACCGTACGCGTGCTCAATGGTCCAATGGAAGCATTTGCACGTTGCGTACAGGCTATCGCAGACCAGAAGGATGCAGCTTAATTTTGCTGCAGGCGCTAAGCGTCAAACATGTAGCGTAATAGCTGCCAAGGTACCACGTGGTATCACCCCTGCAGTGCAAGCTGCGTAATTGTTTTGAAATTATCTGCCCCTAATAAAGGGCGCACTTAAAAAGAAAAGGAGTCATATCATGGCTGTAACTCGTGAAGAGATTGTAGAAGCACTTAAGGAAATGCCTGCTCTCGAGCTTTCTGAGCTCGTAAAGGAACTCGAAGACGTATTCGGCGTATCTGCTGCTGCTCCTGTAGCTGTAGCTGCTGCACCTGCTGCTGGCGAAGCTGCTGCTGAAGAAAAGACCGAGTTTGACGTAGTTCTCGAAGGTTTCGGTGACAACAAGATCGCTGTTATCAAGGCTGTTCGTGAGATCTCTGGTCTTGGCCTGAAGGAAGCTAAGGAACTCGTTGAGTCTGCTCCAGCTCCTGTACAGGAAGGCGTTGCAAAGGACAAGGCAGAAGAAATCAAGACCAAGCTCGAGGAAGCTGGTGCTGCTGTAACCTTGAAGTAACTCAAGCGTTACTCTTCAGCCTGGTTCCTAAACGGAACCTAACCTTATTGTTTCATATTGGAAACGCATCTAAGAAGGGAAGCATATGCTTCCCTTCTTTTCGTTTATAGTGAAATGGATAATATGCGTAGTATGGTGCGTATTGGTTTAGGTACCGTGGTTGCAAAGCCGCTGGATAGAGAGTGAGTTTGTAATGGAGAAAGGCTACTTTTCTGCCGCTTGGGGAGATATTACGAAATCTCCTGGTTGGTTTTCTAAAATCCTTCGAATGGGGCTTCTCTGTCTTATACCAATTTTTGGATTGTTAGTTGTTTATGGCTATTTATATGGATGGGCGCGAGACATAGCATGGAATGTCCATCGTCCAATGCCTGATAAGATTTTTGGCAATGAAGATGGCAATCTATATAAAAGAGGCTTTTTTATTCTTGTTATAGGTTTTGTCTTTTCATTAATCCCTGGGGCATTTAG
>OLPV01001372.1_pt1 | contig 18181 bp, 18 predicted proteins | sample 1671961 | NCBI WGS metagenome assembly OLPV01 (sample SAMEA3136630, study PRJEB25190) | human gut metagenome | biome: human gut; feature: human-associated habitat; material: faeces | place: Austria | collected 2013
ATAGTTACAATGGTTATTACTATGATATTCATTGTCAGTCACGTTCTTCATCCGTCAACTGGCATTTTCCTTTAATTTCTCAATGTGCAAGTTCAAAGAATGTGATTTTTTCCCGATTTAATAGCATAAATTTTTTAATTAAATGTGCCTTTTATGCTGTTAGATCTGTAATGTGTATTCAGAAGATATCGACATTAAAGATTTAGAAAAATATTTCTTGGCTTCATCCCAGGGGCAAGCCCCTGGGTTTTCGCCTAAAAATTTTATAACCAACTATAAGTTTTCCAATTATACAAATTCCTATTAATACGGTATGATTTCATCAATCAGAAACACAGAAAGGAAGAATCATATGGCAGAGATTGTATTTGAAAATTTGTCGAAGCAATTTACGACCAGAGATGGAATGGTCGAAGCACTTAAAGATATAAACCTTTCGATTGAGAAGGGAGACATATATGGAATTATTGGGATGTCTGGCGCGGGAAAGTCAACCTTAGTGCGCTGTATCAATTTGCTTGAGAGACCGACATCAGGTAAGGTTTATGTGGAAGGAGAAGAACTTACTGCCATGACGCCGAGAGAGCTTCGAAAAAGAAGAAAAAAGATTGGAATGATTCTTCAGCAATTTAATCTGTTTGCGGCGAGAACAGTATACGAAAATATTGCATTGATGAAGCGAGTAAAGAATGCTTTTGATGAAAGAGGTATTTTAAATTCAGGAATATCCTATGATGTATAAGCAAAGATGGGAGAGTGTGTATGAAACCGTTAAGTGATAAAACAGCAGGATTTACAGATTCTGTAATCCGAAGAATGACAAGAATCTCAAATCAGTACGGAGCAATCAATTTGTCGCAAGGTTTTCCTGATTTTGATCCACCGAAGGAAATTACGGACAAATTGGCTGAGCTTGCTCCAATCGGACCTCATCAGTATGCAACGACATGGGGATCGCAGACAATTCGAGAAGCACTTGCCAGAAAACAGAAACATTTCTCAGGAATGGATGTAGATCCAGATCGGGAGATTGTAGTGACATGTGGTGGAACGGAAGCGATGATGGCAGCAATGCTTACTGTGTGTAATCCAGGTGATAAGGTGGTGATCTTTTCTCCGTTTTATGAAAATTATGGTGCAGACGCTATTTTGTCAGGTGCCGAACCAATTTATGTTCCATTAGTGCCGCCTACGTTTTCTTTTGATCCGAATGTGTTAGAGGAGGCATTTAAACAGCCAAAAGTCAAGGCCTTAATCTTATGCAATCCTTCAAATCCAAGTGGTAAAGTTTTTACAAGAGAAGAATTGTTAATCATTGCCGATCTGGTCAAGCGATATGATCTTTATGTTATTACGGATGAAGTATATGAACATATTTTGTACAAGCCATATGAGCATGTGTATATGGCAACGCTTCCTGAAATGAGAGAGCGTACAATTATATGCAGCTCTTTATCAAAGACGTATTCGATCACTGGATGGCGCATTGGGTATGTCATTGCATCAGCAGAAATTGCGGAACGAGTTAAGAAGGTGCATGATTTCCTCACAATTGGTGCGGCAGCTCCCCTTATGGAAGCAGTCGTTGTAGGGCTTAACTTTGGAGATGAATACTACGAAAAACTTCAGCAGCACTATACACATATGAAAAATTTATTTTGCAAAGGTCTGCATGATATCGGACTTTCCTTTGTGGAACCACAGGGCGCATATTATGTAATGGTTGATATCAGTGAATTTGGCTATAGCAGTGATTATGAGTTTGCAATAGATTTGGCTCGCAAAGTCGGAGTTGGTTCGGTGCCGGGTTCTAGCTTTTTTAAGGAAGACGTCCATGATTATGTAAGGTTCCATTTTGCAAAGAAAGATGAAACACTTAAAGCAGCTTTGGAGAGACTGTCCCAGATACATAATAAAATAAAAAAATGAGTAAATAAAAGCAGCTCTGGTAAATTTTTTTGCTGCTGTGCTATACTTTTATCAAGGCAAAATATTTAACGATTTATTCTAAGAGTGATATGGAGGCAACGCTTGTTACGACAGCGCTGCCTCCATTTTAGAAAAAATTATTCTGTTAAATACCAAACATTTCCCTGCAAATTGTCTTTCCACATGTTGTTTTGAAAATGGTATGATAAGCTTTTGAAGCCGCCTCTTTCGATAAATCGCTTTCCATAATATTAACAAGAAAATCAGCTTCTACCAATATCTGATAATCAATTCCGTCGATATTGTCGTATGTATGATGATGTGCGATCAAATATTGAACTCGATCAGATACATCTTTGTCAAATCCTAATTTTTCAAGCAGCTTTTTTGCTATTGCAGGGCCTTCTTTTTCCTGTAATTTTCCATTACAATTTCCATATTTTTCTTCACAAACATGGATTCCAATATCATGTGTCAAAGCAGCTGTTTCAATGATAAACAAGCATTTCTTATCTACATTTTCTGTTTCAGCAATTAACTTTGCATAACTATGTACTTTGCAGAAATGCTGAATCCTTTTTGCGTCGTTGCTATATAATTCAATCATTGCCAGGTGCAATTTATTTATCATTTTGAGTATTTCTCCTCATAAATAATTTTTTTGTTGTCAATCAGCGTGCAATCTTAAATGCATAAAATTCGCCAGGATGAACCAGTACGGAAGTTATCCACTCTTTTTCATCCCATTGCTGATGGTGACAGAAGGTTTCGATAAAGTTTCCAATTGGTTTTCCGTTTAGATCTGTCAGATGACATGCCGGTGAAAGCAGATGAATGGAAACACGTTCTGGGAGTGCATTGCTTCCAGCATAGCAGTATAATACAAATGTATCATTGCTGTATTGGAACAGGGAGACATTTCTGCCACTGATATATAAGCCATGGGAAGCAAATGGGCGGCGGATCATATCCATTACTGGAATTGGAAGCTTAGCGAAGTCGGCGAAGCAGTCTGGTGCAGCGAGTGTAAAAAGCTTTCCCTTGCCGTAAGTATCAAGGAGCAAAATGGAACTGTGGCTGTCGCCAGAGCCAGCGTTTACATAAGACCAAGAGGCATTGTTTGAAAACTGTAGTTCATCAAAAGTTACTGGCTGCTGATTTTCGTAAAAGCCGGCGAAATCGTCAGTTACATGGTAGCGATTAGCTGTAAGTTTTCTGCCTGTAAATCGCACGGAACTAAACTGCGCCCATTGTGCTGCCTGAATATGAGAGGCAAAACCGGTCGTCACAACAGCGGTACCACCCTTTCGAAGAAAAGCTTCTAATTTCTGCAAAATATCAGGATCTTTCAGTGCAGCCTGCGTCAGGAAAACGTTTTCAGAGTCAGTCGGAAAATCTGGTACAGGTTCGAAAGGAATTCCATGCATGCCGAGATGATCTTCAATATGATTTTCACCATCAGAAGCATAAGGAAGGTAGACTGGTGTTCCGCAAGGTGTTCCAACCTGATTGAGAATGCAATCAAGTTTGCCAAGCTGCATGCCAAGTGGTGTTACAAGACGGTTTTCAAACAGATCTCCCCACTGGAATAGTGTGATTTCTTGTGGACGTGAGAGTGCAGTTAAATAGCCTTGCTCTAGATAGCAGTCGATTGGCCAACAGGAGTATGTATCGAACCAACCGCCACCATTTCTGCCAGGTGCTACGTGCTCCATGTAGCGCATGATAGAATAGCTTAAATATCGCGGCAGATGCTGATCTGTGTGTGCAGTGTTTCGTGTTTCTGTTCCAGTATAGATTTTGTCAAACATAGACGGCTGAATTTTTGGAACGTAACCTGTTTCATGGTACGATTCACGCCAGTTTGGATATTTGATGGTAACTTTTACAGATGGATTTGCAAGTTTCGCAGGCTTTAAAACGAGATTTTCAGCTACATCAATCATTTTTTTTGAACGAAACTCTGCCCAGCTAAGGTTGCTGCGTTCTCGCAGACAATCATCACAGGTACAAGAAGTAAAGAAAAAGTCATCCAGAATTATTTCATCAAAAAGCTCAGCGGTATATGTTACGATCTTTTTCAGATATGTTCTCATTGCCTCATTTGAATAGCAAAATGTCTGGAATAAGCGCTGACGCTTTGCATCATCTTTTTCAAGTGGAGGTGTGACAGTTGTAATACCTCCAGCTATTTCTACACCATGTTCTTTGAAGAAATTTTGAATCATTTTCATGTGATCGATTGCGACCCAAGTACCATCACGATATGTTTCTAGATAGACCTTGTCAATGCCAACATATTTCTCAAGATAGGCATAGTCCCGTGCAAGTGTAGTTTCGTCCAACGATGCAAGCGTTTGTGCTGTGCAGTAGACACATGTTTTAAAGTTTTTAAAGTGCCTCATAAAATACCTCCTAATTTAAATTTGTGTGATAAAGTCGGATAAATATTGGCTATTTCAAGTCTAACATTTTCTAAAGCACTTGTCACTAGTAAAATTAAATGAAACCTATTGTCTTTAATATAAATAGCCAAGCAGTTAAGTTTTTTTTTATTGGCTGCTTTGATCAGAGAAAATCTGCTTGACAAAAATTTTTTTAATAATTATGATCTTTATTAAGTAAGAATAAATCCTAATAAGGAGGAATCAAAAATGGACAAGAAAGCAATGTATAAGCTTAGCTACGGTCTTTTTGTTTTGACCGCAAAAGAGGACAGCAAGGATAATGGCTGTATTATCAACACCGCAATTCAGGCGGCATCTGAGCCAAATCAGTTAAGTATCTGTGTGAACAAATTAAATTACACACATGATATGATCAAGAGAACGGGTGCCTTTACGGTATCTGTAATCAGCCAGAATGCATCCTTTGATTTGTTTAAGCAGTTTGGATTCCAGACAGGCCGCGAGGTGGACAAGTTTGCAGATTTTTCATCATGTACGCGCGGTGCAAATGGAATTTACTATATCACAGAGGGAACCAATGCTTATATTTCTGTAAAGGTTACAAAGAGTGAGGATCTTGGTTCTCACACGATGTTTATCGGTGAAATCACAGATATGGAAGTACTAAGTGAAGTGCCATCCGTGACGTATGAGTATTATCTGAATAACATTAAGCCGAAGCCACAGGCCGTTGATATAACCGAGGAAGGTCAGACCGTATGGCGCTGCACTATCTGTGGTTATGAGTATGTCGGTGAGGAACTGCCAGAGGATTTTATCTGCCCGTTGTGCAAGCATCCGGCATCCGACTTTGAAAAGATTGTAAAGAAAGTTGAGTAACCAGCAAATATAGAAAATGTAGAAAAGAAAATGGAAGTAGCTTATGAATATAAAACTAGTAAAGCTGACACATGAATATAAACAGCAATTGACGGATATGATGGATGAATGGCTGGCGGTTGAGCAGGACTTCTCTCCGTATGCAATTCGCAAAAGTGATTACCATGACTTTGACAATTATCTGGAAAATTTGGAACTGAAGGAGGCACGAGATGGTCTTGTTCCAGATTCCACGTTTTTCTGTCTTGATTTGGATCGCAACATCTTTGTTGGTGCTGTCAATATACGCCATTATTTAAATGAAAATTTATGCAAGAGTGGTGGACATATCGGAGATGGAATTCGTCCGAGTGAGCGACGAAAAGGCTATGCGACTGCGATGATTGGTCTGGCACTTGAGGAGTGTCGAAAGCTTGGTATAAATAAGGTTTTGATGACATGCGACAAGACAAATATTGGGTCAGCAAAGTCCATCATGAATAACGGTGGTGTTTTGGAATCAGAATTTGAGGAGAATGGTGAGATTGAGCAGCGTTACTGGATTACACTTTATGAGGAACCGGCAGAAAGTGGATGCTTGAGTATTCGAGTTGCACAGATTGCAGATGCAAAAAAGTTGCTTGCCATTTATGCGCCGTATGTAAGAGAAACTGCGATTACATTTGAGTATGAGGTACCGACAATAGAAGAATTTGCAGTGCGGATCGCGCATACATTGGAGCGTTATCCATATCTTGTAGCAAAGTATAATGGTGAAATTGTAGGATATGCATATGCGGGACCGCTTCATGAGCGTCCGGCATATGACTGGGCAGTGGAAACATCTATTTATGTAAAACAGGATAAGAAAGGTCAGAGAATTGGAAGAGCATTGTATGATGCACTAGAAGTACAGCTTCGCAGACAAAACATTGTAAATGTAAATGCCTGCATCGCAAGCCCTGTCGTAGAGGATGCGCACTTGACGAGGGACAGTATTTTATTCCATGAAAAATTAGGGTATCAGATGGTGGGTGAATTTCATCAATGCGGATATAAATTTGATACCTGGTATAACATGGTATGGATGGAAAAGATGATTGGGGAGCATACGGTTCCACAGCCACAGTTAATCTGGTTTTCGCAGCTGCCAGAAGCGTAACTGAGTTAACGGGCAGAACAAAAAAAGTGATGGAAAAACAACTCAGGCAAAGGAAGTTATGGGGAAGTTTACTGGAAGAATTTAGGCAACTCATCGGCAGTTGCCTTTAAGACATCATAGGAAATCTGAATTTCATCATCAGTAACAGTGCGGTCAGAATCGAGAATCGGCCAAGGATTGCAGCCGCCAGAAGCAATGCCCACCTGATCAATCGTAAAGGAATTTCCACAGTTCTGGCACACCAGATAATTACCATCCTGAACATAGTAGCCTTTGCCAGAGCTATAGCAAACCTGGCAGGCATTAAATGCGGTGCGCAGATTTCCTTTAGAATCCTTTAATGCAACAAGCTCAATCTCAGTCCCATCAATATCAGCCTTGTAAAAAGATGCTGTCTGTGATAGATCCGCAATCGGAATGGCAAGATAACCACCTTTTTTGATACTTGTAAAATTCTCGGCAGAGCCATCCACTGTAGTAGTTATGTCCTTAGCAGTTGTATTTTCAGAAGATGCTGCTTGTGTGTCAGCAGATGTAGAAGTAGTCTTTGTGGACTGGGAGGTGCTGGTGTTGCTACATCCAGAAATTAAAATCGCCATTGCACCTGTTAGCATACTAATCAAAACAGTAGTTGTCATTTTTCTCATAATCATCATTACTCACTTTCTACATAAATTTTTCCAGTAATCATGCCCATCCAGCAGCTATAGGTATAGATACCAGTTTTTTTAGGTGTAAATTCAATTGTATTGTCGCCTTCTTCAAAAACACATTCGGTATCAAAATCTGGCAGCAAAATCTTATAGTTGCAGCCGTTAATACTGCTTTTTTCGGCGTGAATCATCCATTTGACAGGAGTTCCTGCTTTAACAGTGATATCTGGATAATGACCAGATTCCAGCGTGCTGGAGACATATTGGATGCCATCCTTTTCCATGTCTGTATCTGAATCATTCAGATGATTCAGATCGGATGTTTTCATGGTAGTTTCGTCCTTTGCAGAAAAAAGAGTGTTTATTTTGCTGTTTATTCCTGACAGAGCAGTACCCTGTGACATCATCGAAAGTCCCATGACAACAACGAGAATGGCGCCACATTTTAATACCTGTTTTGTAAAGTGTTTGCCAAGACCGGCGACAATCGAGCCGAATCCGAGCATCAGCGGAATGGTACCGAGCGCAAAGAAAAACATCGACAGCGCTCCGGTAAATGGATTGGCAGAGGCTAATGCAACAATTTGCATCGACTGCAGAGGACCACAAGGCATCAGGCCATTAAACAAGCCAATGATAAAAGGTGTTCTGCGCTTGTGGGAAGCTTTTTGGGGCTTGCCTTTTTGAAAATGTGGCAAAGGAATTTGCAGGTGAAAACGGCGTAGTCTTGGAAAAAGACCGAGCATGTTAATTCCCATCACAACCATCAAGGCACCGGCAAGCAGTTTTAAAAGACCTTGAAAAAATGACGAAGTTTGCAGCGTTCCTGCCATTCCAGTAATCGCACCGATACCTCCGAGTATTCCGCCGATTATCGTGTAAGAAATAATACGTCCGGCATTATAGGCAGCTGCATTTTGAAACATCGCACGAGATATACTAGATACGTTTGCAGATTGCTCAGAACTTTTTTGCAACGTTTGTGACAGATTAATGCCGCCGCACATTGCAATGCAGTGAACCGAAGTAATCAAACCGATCACAAATAGCATGCCGTAGCTCATTTGCGCATCCGCTAACGAAGCTGGTGCTAAGTAATTTAAAATACCAAAATGCCGTAAAAGAAAATAAAGAATCACAATGATGCCAAGTTCGCGCAAAATTTGGCCGACTATCTTTGTGTGCGATGCTTTTTGGACCGAAGCACTATAGCCTAGCTCATCAATTAAGCCTTGAATTTGCTCGAGTGAGATAACAGATGAATCATACAAAACGTCTGCTGTTTCAGTCTCATAGCTGACAGCAGCCCGTGTGATTCCAGGCTGTTTTTTTAGGGCATTTTGGATTCGTGTTTGGCAATTGATACAGGTCATTCCATTGATGTATAATTTTGTATGTTCTACTGTTTTGTCCTTTCCTGTAACAAAGATAAAGCTGATTTTAAGAAAAATCAATCAAAGCAAAAACTGTTATGATGGAAAATTTATTTTCCATCGTAACAGTTTATTTAAACCTACTATAAGGATAGGTTGATTATATATACAGAAGCATATCTTGTCAATAGCCTTGCAGTAGTTCACAAAATTTTCGAATTTGGAAATTCAGCGTTACATTTGATGGATAAGCCAATATTTACACCGAAGGGCTTTCTTAGCATGACGCATGAACTGTAACTAAAAGAGATATTTCCAGAAGATAAGAGCTGAATTTTATTTGATTTTTTAAATAAAAAGCGCTAAACTAAGAGTAGTCTGACAAAACAGACTAGCTCACTACTAGAGTAAAGCGAACATTCGCAATCCGCTTTCGCTACTTGCTCATGACATAATACAGAAAAGAGGGCACGATTATAGAACATATTTCGAGAGAAGATGCAGCAGCACTATTAAAAAAATACAACAAGGATCCTTTTCATATCCAGCACGCATTCACAATGGAGGCTGTCATGCAATGGTATGCAAAAGAGCTTGGCTATGGGAATGATGCTGAATATTGGGGTATTGTTGGTTTACTTCATGATATTGATTTTGAACTATATCCAGAGGAGCATTGTCTCAAAGCACCAGAGCTATTAAAAGAAGGTGGTGTAGGTGATGACATTATTCATGCAGTTTGCTCCCACGGCTATGGAATCACTGTAGGCTGCGGAAAGACAATTGACGTAAAACCAGAGCATGAGATGGAGAAAGTTCTTTTTGCTGCTGATGAATTGACAGGCTTGATTTGGGCAGCGGCACTTATGCGCCCTTCTAAGAGTACAAAAGATATGGAATTAAAATCTCTAAAGAAAAAATATAAAAGTAAGGGTTTTGCTGCAGGCTGTTCTCGCGAAGTCATTGAACGAGGTGCCGATCAGTTAGGTTGGGAACTTGAAAAGTTACTTACAATGACGCTTCAGGCAATGGCTGACTGTGAAGATGAGATTAATGCGAAAATGGCCGAGTACATTCCTGAATAGTTGAGTTTTCCGAAGAAGATGGCATTTTTTATGGTAAGGTCATGGGGATTCGTTCCTTGACATGGGGTGTCTATATCTGGCAAAAAGGTTATAGCCCACTGGCGTACTGTGTAAATCCTACATGGTATGCTGGTGAGCTTTTTTTAAAAAAACTAAAAATACAAATGATTTTGCAAAAATACTGCATCGACAGTGACAGTGGAAAGTGATATAGTAGAAAATAACAATAAAGCTGTATACAAAAACATAGGTAGAGTATTACGACAGTATGGAAAGGATTGGTAAGAATCATGGGAATTTTTATGCGTTTTCCGGGTGGAAAGAAAAAGGCACTGACACTGAGTTATGACGATGGTGTGGAGCAAGATATTCGTTTAATTGACATCATGAAGAAAAATGGGCTGAAGGGAACCTTTAACTTAAATAGTGGATGCTATGCTCCAGAAGGAACAGTGTATCCAGCAGGGACAATTCATAGAAGAATGACTAAGAATCAGGTTACAAAGCTCTATTCAGAGAGTGGCATGGAAGTCGCAGTTCATGGACTGATGCATCCACATCTTGAGCAGCTTCCGATTAACTTATGCTTGGAAGATATTGCAAAGGATCGCGAAAATTTGGAAGAACAGTTTGGCGTGATTGTGCGCGGAATGGCATATCCATATGGAAGCTTTAAAGATACCGTTATTGAGTGCATGAAGACGGTTGGTATTGCGTATTCCAGAACGACAATTTCAAGCAGAGGTTTTTCAATCCCGGAAGATTGGCTTCGTCTTGAGGCTACCTGTCATCACGATGATCCAAAGCTTATGGAATTGGCAAAAAAATTTGCAGAAGATAATTCCCATAGTTCGCCGTGGCTGTTTTATTTGTGGGGACACAGCTACGAATTTGAGGCACATGATAATTGGGATGTGATTGAAAATTTTGCAGAATATATTGGTGGCAGAGATAATATCTGGTATGCAACGAATATAGAGATTTATGAATATGTTACGGCATATAGACAGCTTGTATTCAGCATGGACGCAAAGCGAGTATTTAATCCAACCGCATATACGATATATTTTGAGAAGGATGGAAAAGAGTATTGTGTAAAATCTGGAGAACATAGTTTGATTTAAAAGAATACTGCGAAGACTGTAGAATGTAATGGCATTCAATATGAAAGCGACCCTGATCCATATTGGGATGAATATTCAGAAAATATGAATTATCGCTTAAAAGATGTTGTAGAGGTAGGGGATTCAATTTCCTATGCGTATGATTTTGGCTCCACGACAGAATTGATTCTGAACATACATAGTTGCCGTGATGGTGAAAAAAAGGATAATGAAATTGTAATTTTATCTCGAAATATTTCTTGCCAATCTGTAATTCGCCTAGAATGGGCATATGTGGGTATGATGGAAGTCATGTATATCCTGATCAATTTAAGCCAGATGAAGAATGAAGTTATAAAATGGACACGGTAAATTGCCCTCAACCAGCTACCGTGTCCTTGACTAGTAATCTATCTGGTGTCTTTACCAAGTAAAACTGCCTGTCGATCTCCAAGTGTTACAGTTCGGGCTTCCGTAACATAGCCCCGTGAACAATACCCCAAAAGTAAAGTTACACTATCCCTTCATACCAGACTAATTGACGTGGTACAATTGACATGATACAATATAATTAATTTAGAAGGTGATGAAGGGAGGATTACTATGGAAAAAAATTCTTCAAAAAAGGGTGATATCAAAATTTCTTTACTTGGTCTTCTGATAGGTATTAGCTTAATTGTTGCCGGAGTTTATGGCATCGTTTCTAATAAGATTGAAAACCAAGAGTACAAAAATTCCACTGATATCAGAACTGTTAATGCTGTCGTTGAGGAATGTCGCCGAAAGGATGAAAAAAATGATGCAGATATCTTAATCCGTTCAGAATACAATACAAAGGTTTCCTTTGTTGTTGACGGAACAACTTACAAAGGAAGGACTTATTTTGTTTTCGGTCAGAACGAGCTAAAAAACAGCCTGCCATTTCAGGACAAGATTCGCAGAGGCGATGAAGTTTCAGTTGAAGTTTATCGCACATCAAAGGGCAGCTATAAGATTAAGCCCGACAATGATATTATTACTTTTTTACTTTGCTGCATGGCGATTCCTGTTGGCGCAGTTGTTGTTATAATTATGGTTTTAGATATTTTCAAACGCGCATCTGTCAAAAGAACCTAACCGATACATTTATAGAAATGAGGTGTTAGAATGAAACTTGTAGAAAAAATAAGTCGGAAATTTTCTAAACACGAAAAACAATATGATTCAAATTATGAAGAACCAGTGATACGATGCAGTATTTGTACAGGAGAGCAAGTGGCAGGATTTCTTAATTTGGATACGGGAAAATTTGAGGAAGTCATGTTAATTAGGACTTCACAGGATTTGGAAAATTTTCAGAACGAATATGGTATAACAGGAACAATTAAAAAGATTTATTAAGATCTGAGAATGTGGATGTGCCGTTGATGTACGAAAAGAGAATAGACCATGTAAGCGTGATGGCGAAGGAAGATTAGCTATCAAAACAATAAAACCGAGTTTGCGAGGAGAGTTATGATTAAGACTGTAGCACTTGTGAGCCTTTCAGCAGGAACGATAGGCGAAGATTTTGTAAAGCATGAAGTTAATATAGGGCTTAAAAGATTAGAACAATTTGGATTGAATGTGAAAATTATGCCCCATGCAATGAAGGAAATTGAGTATGTAAAAAATCATCCAAAGGAGAGGGCAAATGATCTTCTTGCAGCAATATGTGATGAAGAAGTTGATATGATTCTTTGTGCTATCGGCGGAGATGATACATATCGACTTCTTCCATATCTGTTTGAAAACAATGAACTTAAAGATGCTATTGAAAAAGCAGAAAAGAGAAAAATATTTCTTGGATTTTCAGATACTACAATGAATCATCTTATGCTGCATAAGTTGGGATTTGGGACATTTTATGGTCAGTCATTTCTGGCAGATGTATGTGAAATGGAAGATGATATGCTGCCTTACACAAAGAAGTTTTTTGAAGAATTAATCAAAACAGGAAACATCAAGGAAATTGTACCGAGTGATGTGTGGTATGAAGAGAGAACTGACTGGTCCGAAAGCGCAGTTGGTACTGAAAGAACAAAACATGAAAATGAGGGATTTCAACTTCTTCAAGGAAAGCCTGTTTTTGCAGGAAAGATTCTGGGAGGCTGTCTTGAAAGTATGTATGTTATATTTGATAACAGCAGATATCCAGATACCATTTCTCTATGCGAAAAATACGATCTTTTCCCAAGCTTAGAGGACTGGAGGGGGAAAATACTTCTTCTTGAAACAAGTGAAGAACAACCGGATCCTAAGCACTACAGAAAGATGGTAGAGACCTTAAAAAAGGTGGGAGTCTTTGATGTGGTTTCAGGCGTGATATGCGGTAAGCCAATGAATGAACTCTATTTTGATGAATACAAAAAAATTATTGTAGATGTAATAGATAATCCCAATATCTCAGTTGTTGCAAACATAAATATTGGACATGCAACACCAAGATGTATAATTCCATTTGGCATAGAGGCTGAGGTGGATGCAGTAAATCAGAAAATCAGATTCGCTTAATATCAAGCCCAGTGCGTTCCTATCAAGTTGTACTATATCAGCCTATAATTGCTACATAACGAAATATAAAACTTACGTTTTGGAGAAAAATAATGAATAGGGATTTATCAAAAGGATCTGTTGTAAAGTCAATGCTTTTATTTGCCATTCCAATGATACTTGGTGATCTGCTTCAGCAGTGCTATAATATTGCAGATACACTTATAGTTGGACAATTTCTTGGGGAAAAGGCACTTGCAGCAGTAGGTTCATCATTTACGCTTATGACGTTTATAACGTCAATTATTCTTGGTCTGTGTATGGGAAGCGGTGCATTGTTTTCTATCAGATTTGGGCAGAGGGACGAAAATGGTCTTAAAGAGGATATCTGCGCATCTTTTTTCTTTATTACTGCTGTGACGATATTACTTAATATTATTGCCTATATTAGCCTTAGTGAGCTTCGCACTTTTCTAAGAGTTCCAGATGAAGTGTGGGGTGACATGAGAGAATATCTGTTTATAATCTTTATGGGGATTCCGGCAGTTTTTTTATACAATTACTTTGCTTCATATCTTAGGGCAATAGGTAATTCTGTTGTACCACTTGCATTTCTGGCAGTGTCATCAATACTCAATATTATTCTTGACCTTTGGTTTGTCATTGGCTTGAAACTTGGAGTGGCAGGAGCAGCGCAGGCGACAGTGATTTCACAGTACCTGTCAGGTGTTGGCATAATGGTTTATACACTTATGCGTTATAAACAGGTGTGTGCAATCTGGAAAATCAGATATCTGAAAAAAGAACGAATCAGAGAAATCATTTCTTTTTCAATGCTGACATGCATTCAGCAGTCTGTAATGAATCTTGGAATACTTATGGTACAAGGACTGGTAAACAGCTTTGGAACTGTTGTCATGGCAGCGTTTGCGGCTGCTGTAAAGATAGATGCTTTTGCATATATGCCTGTGCAGGACTTTGGAAACGCATTTTCTACATTTATTGCACAAAATTATGGAGCAAAAGAAAAGAAGAGAATACAGCAAGGGCTAAAAGCGGCAGTTCGTATATCTGCAATTTTCTGTGTAGTGGTATCAGCGTTTGTGTATATATTCGCAAAACCACTTATGATGATATTTGTGGATGCAAAAGAAACGGCTATTATAATGGAAGGAGTCCGTTACTTGCGCATAGAAGGTGCATTTTATATTGGAATCGGATGGCTGTTTTTGCTGTATGGTCTGTATCGTGCTTTGGGCAGACCGGGAATGAGTGTGGTACTTACAGTATTTTCACTTGGAACACGAGTGGCGTTGGCATATATATTGTCTGCAATACCAACAATAGGTGTGGTTGGCATCTGGTGGTCAGTTCCAATCGGATGGGCGCTGGCAGATATTGTGGGACTGTTGTATTATAAAATCAAAAAGCAAAATTTGGTGGAAAAAGAGCCTGAGATGTGATAGAGTTATAAAATCAAAGGAGTATTATTATGCAGACATCCAAAGAGTTTTTACGTATTTTTCTTGATATGGGTGAAGCGCTGTTAAGCAGCGGTGCAGAGATTTTTAGGGTGGAGGATACGCTGAACCGAATGGGATATGCCTGCGGTGCTACGCAGATGAATGTTTTTGTGATTACATCTAGTATCGTTATTACCATGGAATTTCCAGGAGAGGGAGCGCGGACACAGACTAGGCGTATCAGGGAAAGTGGTGGAAATGATTTTACCAAACTGGAGCAGTTAAATGACTTGAGTCGCCGTTTCTGTAATCATCCCATTCCAGCAGCAGAGCTTAAGAAGGAATTTGATGAAATTAACACAAATAAAGCAAAACAGTTGTGGAAACTTATGGGAAGCATTCTGGGGGCATGTAGTTTTGCTTTTTTTTATGGCGGAAGTTTTCCGGATGCTGTTGCAGCAGGACTTGGCGCTGTTTTGATATGGGGATTACAGAAATATCTTCGTCCGGTGTGCATGAATGAAGTGACTTTTCAGTTTGTGGCATCTTTTATTACAGGCTGCGCAATCTGTTTATTAACATTGCTGTGTCCATTCCTTAGCATGGATAAGATTATGATCGGTGACATTATGCTTTTGATTCCGGGGCTGATGTCAACAAACGCAATTAGAGATGTACTTATTGGCGATACACTCTCCGGAATCATACGCCTGATTGCTGCGTTACTCCTTGCCGCTGCACTGGCACTTGGATTTATGGGAGCAGTTATTTTGTTTGGGAGGTTTGGACTTTGAATGAAACACTCATTGTACAATTAATTACCGGAGCTATTGGCTCTGTAGGATTTGGAATCCTTTTTCATATGAAAAAGAAATATTTGCCTTTGGTAGCAGGTGGCGGTTTTATTAGTTGGCTGATGTTTGTTTTGGGAAAATCCTTCTGGGGAAATATTTTTCTTCCAACACTGTTTGCTAGTTTTGTTACAGATGTGTATGCGGAAATTCTTGCAAGAATCTGTAAGGAAACATCTACTTCTTTTTTTGTAACTTCCGTAATACCCCTGATTCCCGGAAGTACTCTTTATTATTGTATGAACAGCATTTTGGAGGGAAATACTGTTCGAGCATTGGAATATGGACGTGATACGTTTCTTTTTGCTTTTGGAATTGCAGCAGGAATGAGTATTGCGTGGTCAATTTGCTATTTTCTTAGAAGTATAAGGAAAAACAAAAAGTGAGGAATAGGAGCCATGGAGACAGGTTTGTGGCTCATTTATTGGGTACATGGCATGTTTATTGTCCCTGTGGTTTATATCCAGATCTGACATGACGCGTAAATAATAGCTATATAAAAATTATTGAATTATGATATAAAAACAATAATTTACATATACATTATCACATGATATACTAAATTGCAAGAAAAAGAAAGGAAATGGTTTTCGCGTTATGAAACGAATTGATTTTGAACATGGAACTGTGACTGGAAATATCCTAGGAGCAGCGCTTCCAATGCTTGTCGCCCAGATTTTAAATCTTCTATATAATATTGTGGATCGCATTTATATTGCACGTATTCCCAACATTGGAACGGCGGCTCTCGGTGCGGTTGGACTTTGCTTTCCGCTAATTGTAGTGATCACGGCATTTAGCAATTTGTTTGGAAGCGGCGGTGCACCGTTATTTTCAATTTACCGAGGAAAGGGTGAGCCGCAAAGAGCTGCAAATGTGATGAATACATCATTTACGATGGTCTGCGTATGTGCAGTGGTGCTGATGGCAGTTGGTTTTATATTTGCAAGACCGCTTCTAGTATTATTTGGTGCCTCAACTGATGCGCTTGTCTATGCATATCCGTATTTGATGATTTATCTGATTGGAACGCTGCCGTCTATGATTGCGACAGGTATGAATCCGTTTATTAACGCACAAGGGTATTCCACTATTGGAATGACTTCAGTTGCGATTGGCGCAGTAGCAAATCTTTTGCTAGATCCGCTGTTTATTTTTGTGTTTGGATTTGGTGTACAGGGGGCAGCAATTGCCACAGTGATTTCACAAGCGTTATCTGCGGTATTTGTGTTTGTCTTTTTGACGAGAAAATCTGAGCTGAAGGTTCGCTTTTTAAAGAAAAAAGAGTTCTCTGAATGCATAGGCTACGCAAAAAACATTGTGAGTCTTGGTACGGCAGGATTTATTATGCAGCTGACAAACAGTTTGGTATCTATCTGCTGCAACAATATTTTGTCAGATGTAGGCGGAGATATTTACATATCTGTTATGACGATTGTGTCAAGCGTGCGTCAGCTGGTTGAGACTCCAATTTATGCAATGAATGAGGGCACTTCCCCAATTTTAAGTTACAATTATGGTGCATGTCGTCCAGCGCGAGTGCGAAAAGCCATGGCAGTTATGAGTACTATGATTCTTGGCTATACAGCAGTGATGTGGAGTATTATTATTTTGTTCCCGAATGCATTGATTGGAATTTTCAGCTCTGATGCGACTTTGATGCAGGATGCAGTGCCGGCGTTAAAACAATATTTTGCTGCATTTATCTGCATGGATTTTCAATATATTGGACAGACCGTATTCAAGTCGTTGAATAAAAAGAAACAGGCAATTTTTTTCTCACTGCTTCGCAAGGTCTTTATTGTTGTACCACTCACATATTTGATGCCGTACATGTTTCATATGGGAACAGCAGGAGTGTTCCTTGCAGAGCCAGCATCAAATGTAATTGGCGGAACACTGTGCCTTGTCGTGATGCTGTGCACCGTTCTTCCAGAGCTAAAGAGAATGGAAAAGCAAAATTCAAAAAATGTGTTGCAATAAAAAAAGAGAGGATATGCTACTAAATGACAAACGAGTTATCTAAACTTGAACAGCAAATTCAAAAATTCATGCCGTTTAACGAGCAGGAGGAGCATGACAAAGCCATTTTATTAAAGTGGTTTGAGAGTGGCTCAGACATTCTCACAAGAGAAAATGAAATTGCCCATCTAACTGCATCTGCATGGGTAGTGAGTCCAGACAAAAAAAGTGTGCTGATGGCATATCACAACATCTATCATTCATGGGCATGGCTTGGTGGTCATGCGGATGGTGATGCCGATCTGCACCATGTAGCACAAAAAGAAGTCATGGAGGAATCAGGATTGACACATGTAAAATTTCTATCAGATGAGCCATTTTCGATAGAGATTTTGTCTGTGGACGGTCATATGAAAAAAGGCCATTATGTTTCTACACATCTTCATTTAAATGTGACGTATCTGATGGAGGCAGACCCAGCAGATGCTGTGCACAATCGCCCAGAGGAAAATAGTGCAGTTGCCTGGATTCGTGTAGAGCAGGTTGCAGAAAAGTCAACAGAACCATGGTTTGTGGAGCACGTATATGCGAAGCTGTGCGAGAAGATGCAAGTTAAATTTCCACGGGCGACTATTTGATTTGAAATTTAGCGAAAAAGGATTAAAATAAAAAGGAAGAACGTTTGTATGCTTAATAAAAAAGATTTCTTAAAATATGCATCAAAATTAGCATTTCCAATCATGATTCAAAATTTGATTGGAACATTAGTAAACATTGCTGATACGGTAATGCTTGGATATGTAAGCCAGACTGCTATGTCGGC
>OLPV01001377.1_pt1 | contig 18117 bp, 8 predicted proteins | sample 1671961 | NCBI WGS metagenome assembly OLPV01 (sample SAMEA3136630, study PRJEB25190) | human gut metagenome | biome: human gut; feature: human-associated habitat; material: faeces | place: Austria | collected 2013
GCCATGATGGTCCCAATATTTCCTCTTTCTCTTTTGTTTTTAACACACAAGTACCTTTATCTGGATAATAGAAGCACATCAATAGTTTTAAAAGAGTACTCTTTCCACAACCCGATGGTCCCATAAGTGCAACATATTCCCCTTTGTCTATACAAAAACTGATATGGTCTAATGTTGTACTTTGTTTATTACTTGCCTCTACATCCTCCTGCCTTGAACTATACGTAAACTCAATGTCGTTGAATTTAATACCTTCAAATGATTTTCGATAGAATTCTTGAATCTTTTCCATTGAATACATATCTACTTCTTTTTGTTGTTCATTATCTATGTTTTCAATTTCCTTCAATCTTTCTGCACTAGCAAGCACAGCATAATATCTTGGCAGATATCCAGTAATATTGGCAAGTGGCGACTGTATCTGACCTACTAGCTGAACAACAGCCATTAACGTACCATACGACATAGTTCCCGTAAGAATTCCGTATCCACATACACTTGCACCAATGACAAATGCACCATCCATGGCTCCTGTAAAACCTATATTGCAAATATTAGAATATTTAATTTTTCTCATACGAGCATTTTTATGTGCCATCATTTTTTTTGCAGCATCCTGTAATATATACTTTTCCTTAACAAATGACCTTACTACAAGCATGCTTGATAAACTTTCTTGCATAAAAATCCTCAGTCTTCCATCCTCCTCCCGAATTTTTCTATTTAAAATTTTTAGTCTTTTTCGAAAAATATACGTTAGCAGAGCAAATGCAACACCACTAGGAATAATCAAAATACAAAAAGCTGGATACAAAAATAACAGCATTACTACAGCTCCAACAAGACGTACTACCATACCGACTACTCCAGGGATAATTTCAGTCAACCCATTCGCTACAATTACTGTATCTGATGTTAAACGATTCATCCACTCTCCCGAATGCACAGCTGTCACCTTTGCAAAATCACGATACATTAAAAAATATAATAATCGTTCTTTAAAACAATTTTCCAATGTTGATTTTGATACTTCAGTTAAATACCGACTTAAAGACTGAAGCGTAATTCTGGATATCATTATAAATACCATCAGCGCAATCCATCCCCAAAAATCACGCTGTTCTCGTGCAACAGCTGCATCTATCATCCCCTTCAGTGCCATTGCATCGGCAACACTTCCTATTCCTAAGAGCATTTGACTTATAAGTAACGCGATAATATATCCCTTCTTTTTCCCTACTATTTGACTGATCCATCTGTTTACGGAAATATTCTCTTGCTTATCTTTTTTTCCTATCATGCAATACTAGTTCCTTTGGCTATCTGTTCTATTTAACCTTTTTAGATGTCGTTTGCCACACATATATAACCTGCGAAATGGATAAATCCAATACCACACATGTACATATACCTGGTAAAAAAATGCATCCGACTTAACAGTTTTTCCCTTATGTATGAAAGAAGTAACTACCCCAAGAATATCTTTATCATTAATTCCATATTCTTTTTTTTCACAATTATCACCCAATATTACATAATCCTTTTCTCTCACCTTTACAACTCGATGAAGTACATACTGATTCGGCGGACGTCTATACAAAACCACATCATACTTTTTGCATCTTTTTTTTGTTTTTTTCTCAACTGTGAATAAGTCTCTGTCCTGCTTCAACATCGGAAGCATACTCACACCCACATTACGATACGTCATTTTTCCATATATATCCAAGTATTCCTCAAATGTCATATTTACATTCATAAAATAATTACTCTTCCAATAACCCGGCCTTTCTAAGTTGATCAATAAAAACATGCACATCTCTTGTTGCTATTTCTTTTGAAACATCATATTTTTCTAAAAGTGCCTTCACAAGATCTTGTTCTGTCTTTTCTGTTACTAATTGACGATACAAAAAATCTGCCGTCTTATTATTACGAATTAAACCATTAAATGATTTTGCCGCCTCACCAGTTGCCACTGCTACATATTCCCCGTCTATTTTTTCCATCAACATACCATCTTTTAATTTCATTTCTGTTCTCCTTTTTCCATCAATATTAATTTTTCATTGCTCTATAAGCAATTTCTGCTGCTTCTATATTCATATTACAATAAAGTTCGTACAATGGCACCCTCTTAGAAAGCAATTCTACTAATTTTAAACATCTTGTCATTCCCGTTATATCATTGGGACGATACGACTGCTGCAACAGTTCTGGATATGCTTCCCGAGGTGCTATCTTGTGTATCAGATTTTCATTTCCTCTTCTTAAAATACAAAGTCCTTTTAGTGGTACATCAATATTCGCACTGAGTCGATGTTTTCCATCCCATGGTGTTCCATATGCTATTATTCGATCTTCTGTTATTTTAAGAAGTGGCTTATCATCATTTACCATAACTGCTCGACTCCCAAATAATTCTTTCCACAATCTTGTATGAGTAGATTTTCCAGTTCCACTCTTTGCTGCAAATAAATAACCATAACCATCTACAGCCACAACTGAACCGTGAAATAATATAATATTGCTTCCTAGCAATGCTTCTGCTATTTTCCGATATACTGCAAGCGTCTCTAAATATTCATTGCAAAACTTTCCGCTTTTTGCCACTCCCTCTTTATTTTCTAGTTCTGACCTTTCTCGCTCATATGCAATATTTTCTGGTTCAACTGTAATACAAATATCAGGTATTCCTGTAAATTCTGACAGTATGTATGATTTGCAGTACTCTTCAATATATTTATATTGATTGTGTATTTCAATAATTTTTTCTGCAATTTTAATAACCATATTAACAATCCTCATTGTATTGGCAAAGGAAACAACTGTCCCTTAAAACAGCTGTTTCCTTTGCAATTTTACTATTCTTCAACATTACCAAGTGACGCAGATATTAGGTCTCCATAAATTTCATGAATTGCTCCCTTTGCATCAGTATACTTCAAATAGGAACGTACATACCAAATCTGATCCTTCGTTACATTTCCCTTTGTCCAAGTGCACTTAAATGTCTTATATCCGGAACCACCTCCTCTGACAAACATTGCATTATCTTTTGTAAGATTCTCAGCCGCATCGTGATCTGATGTTGCAACAATTCCTGAATACTCAATGGTACATCCATCAGGAACTGTTCCTACCGATACAAAAATAATTTTTTGAATATCATTTTTAACAGTTACGGACTCAATAGTACTTGTTCCAATTGCTTCTTCTATATCTCCATCCGCTTTGTAAACAGCTTCCACGATGATATCTTTTCCTGGCATATAGAAACGCCATGTGCTGTCGTAGCTTGCTATGCTACCATCTTTCAGCCAATAGGTAAATTTTTCTCCATCTTTTGCCTTATCTGCTGAAACTGTCACAATATCAGACTGTTTATACTCGCCCTCGGCTGTTCCATCTGCAAGATGTCCATTTTTTACAGTGAGCGTATACAACCTCTCTCGCTGCTCATATTTTGCCTCAGCACAAACCGATTTTCCTTCCACCAACCTTTCTTTAATTGCTGCTACAATCTCATCTGCTATGTACAATGTTCCATCCAGTGACCAACCGATCCATTCATACCCATCCAAAGCTGCTGCCTTTGGCACATCAATTGATGCACTGTCATCCAATGGAAGCGTATAGACAGTATTGCTTAACTCCTTACCTCCATATCCAATAAATTTCAAGGATACACGCAATGAACTTGATACCAGATCTCCGTATTCTTCATGAACTTCACCAGAAGCGTCAGTATATTTCAGATAAGAGCGTACATACCAAGTTTGATCCGAAGTTACATTTCCCTTCGTCCATGTACACTTAAATGTCTTATATCCGGCTCCTCCACCTCTAACAAACATTGCATTATCTTTTGTAAGATTCTCAGCCGCATTGTGGTCAGAAGTTGCAACAATTCCTGAATACTCAATCCTACTGCCATCTGGTACTGTTCCTATTGATACAAAAATAATCTTTTTTATATCGGCTTTAACTGTAGTAGATTCAATATAGCTTACCCCTTTTGTCATAACCTGTTCTTCTGACTTTACATAAACTGCCTCAATTTCTGTATCTCTTCCCGGCATGTAAAATCTCCAAGACATATCATAGCTGGCTTTTACACCATCCTTTTCCCAATAGGCAAATTGCATTCCATCTTGTGCCTCATCCGCTATTACAGAAACAATTGTCGCAGGACGATACTGATTCATAGTCAGTCCATCCGTCGTTTTTCCACCTGTTATTGTCAATGTATATGTTTCTTCAAACTGCTCCAATCTTGGAACTAGTTCAATTACTTCCATTGATACGGATAATTTTTTTATCGCATTCTGTAGCTGACTGGTATCTGTATATACCTGACCGTCTACCTCCCAGCCTACAAAACAATAACCATCCAAAATTGGTACAGTCGGTACTTTTATTTCAAAAGCCTGTACATCCTCTGTATATTCAATACTACTTAGTACAATCTTATTGAAATTTTTAAATACTACCTTTACCGTTCTGATTTTCTCAAACCTAGCCTCTAATACCAAGTTTGCATATACAATAAAGCTATATTCTGCATCCTGAGCCACCAGACGATCTTCTGTATACCATCCAGCGAAACGATAACCGGAAGCTGCTATTGCTTTTACAACCGCTGTTTCACCTTCAAAATACTCACCGCCGCCTGAAACACTGCCCTGATTGTCATCTCCCTCAACTGTTACCACTTTTGCCTTTTCAACATGAACATTCAATGCCTGAGATGCAAAGGATTTTTCAGCGGCTGGGAGTGCTAATGCCAAATATGGATAATACTCCTTCGACTCAATTCTCGCTTCCCCATCCGAAATCTCAAGTGGATTTTGCTGTGAGAGTTTCTCCAACTTTTCAGTTGTAAGTTCATAATATACAGATGAGTTTACACCAGTAATATAGTATATACCATCTTTATATTTGGCCGATACATCTTCCGAATACTCCGGACGTTCTGGTATGCAAATTTTTTGAATATTACCAGCAGCATTTTCAGAAGATGCTTTTTTTCTTACCCAGAGATGTGTTATCGTACTTTTCGGTGCAAGTGGAATTTCAGTACCATCACAGCTTTCCCAAATAGTTCCTTCATAACTAAACTCATAGCTTTCATCAAAGCGTTGTGATGTTTTTTCATTTTGATAATCAATGTCCACAATCGGTGCCGATGGAATTTCCATATTTTGTGACACCTCTTCATATAGAGCATCCCGGTATGACAATATCATTTGCCGGATCTGTTCATAATATGCATCTGGGCTTATTATACTTCCATCCTCCATTCGTATTTCTGATAAATTATTATCTTTAGAAATTTGTACCCAGTTACGCTCACCAACCAAGCGCATTTTTATCAGATATTTTAACGAGAGTAATATTTTACTATTATCTCCCTCTATCTGAGCATTCACTGTTTCTGCATGAATTGCGTATGAAAGTGCTCCTGCAACTCTTAATGCTTTTAATGTTTTTACACTATCCCCCCATCCAAACAGCTTGTCAATTACACCAAAGCTAATCTTGAATACGGTTAAAACACCTCCTATGCCAAAATCATTTGGATAATACAATTCGTCAACAAGCTTAATTGTTGAGCTAATCTGTGATGTAATCGCTCCATTCAGATAAATCATTTCCAGGTTAGCCACAAACGTACTTGAAAGTGACGCAAACCCCTTATCAAGACCTTCATAGATATATTGCACCTCTTCATAGACCGGCCTATTTACTTCTGGATGTTTTAATATCATTTCCAGTAAAAATCTTGCTTCATACTGAGTTGCACTAATTACCATTAATTTGTTTGTCAGCTCAACAGAATCATTCCATGCTGTTGCTAAATCATCCAGTGTTTGTACTACATCCTTTAATTCTCCAAGTTGTCCTTTGATTTCGGAAGCAATATGTGGTGACATAACACTCGAATTTTGATTAATGAATGTTTTTAATGAGGTAACTAATGCAGTTCCGCCTACGCTACCTGCCATATTCAACAAACGATTATAAAATCCTTCCTGTCCACCCGTTTTTAAACTATTAGTAAGTGAATATATATTACTTTGCTCACTTTGAATACTACTTAAAAAGCTACGTACATCTTCATTTTCCGATAGCAAAGAATTTTGAAGTATACCGAGAGCAGACTTCGTAATTGTTAAATAACGCTTATTTACTTCCAAATCTACAGCTTGTTGAAATGTCTCATCTTGCAACATCTCATAAATATATTGCAGCGTAAGCTCTTTTGTATCAGCACCAGTAAATGCTTCAAAATCAAAATTAAGTGCTGCATCTAGTCCTTGGTAAAGCGCTTCACTTGCCTTTTTTAACCAATCGTCATCATCTGCCATTGCATTGATGTAATATCGAAAGTTTTCGCTATGAATGAAATATCGAAACATTGCTGCTTTTGAAGGATCCGTCCATATGCTCTGTGCCTTATCGTCTGCATTATCAATATCGTAGTGATTCATATTAACCGTATTAATCTCTATTTGCAGACCATAATTATCAGCAATTTCGCTTACCGCCTCCCTCAAATATGCAATATCCTTACTTGTAACAGAATTATAGCATACATATTTCTTTGTAAATTTTTCATTTGGCGCTAATCTCTCAAGCACAGCCGACGGATTCATTCGAATCGAATATCCTTGTGCATTTTGTAAATACTTGCCAAGCAAATTTACTTTTTTCTCAACTGCCTCCAATTCAGACACATCTGAAGAACCTGCTTTATTTTCATACACGCGGATCACTTCGTCATCCACATTTATAGAAGGAAGATAAACATCTGCACCGCTTATATTTTGAAGCGACAAATTAAAATACATTCCTCCATATCGAATGCTGCTATCCACATCTACTATCATTTTTAGTGAATTAAGTCCATATACCTCGATCGGTTCATCGGTTTTAAACTTAGCAGCAACCGCCACATTAAATCCTGTTAGCGTTGCAGAATAATCTGCTTCTAAATCATATTTTCCTGCTTTATCACCTCTCAAAATCCAACTAAGTGTTTTTTCTTCCTGTCCTCTAAGTAAATCAAACGATTCAATATTTCTCTGACTTTCTCGTCCACCCTCTATAAGTGTCATTCCTTCTGGAATATTCAATTTTACTTTATTATCAATCAACTCAAACTCACTATCCGCATGATTGATAATATGAAGCTTCACATCAAAGAACTCTTTTAAGAACGATGCTTCTATAGGAATATCCATAATTGCCAAAATAATATTATCATCACTTTTTCCAAATGAAATTCCTGTATCAGAAATAGAACCTAAACCTATTGATCCACCTCCAGTTATTTCTTTTACTGGCTCGTCTGCTTTTACTACAGTTGCAGTCAATCTACGTGTTCCACTGTCCGTTTCTATAATAGCAGATGGCAATCCTCCTATCATAGTCGTTCCGTTTGTCATAAATTCCATTGACACTGGCTGCGAACCATATACCAAATGTACGGTAACCTTCACCACCTGCTGATTTGCTGGATCTGTGACATCAATTCCAGCAGCCTTTATTTCCTGAAGTGTCATACGATTTACTTCAAACTTTCCAGTCACAATGGGTTCCTTTACCATTACAAGCTCAACCTGTGTTTCTGTTTTCGCTTGCAGTGTTACAGTCTTTTTGATTGGAAGATATCCATCTGCATATGCACCAATCACATACGAAGCAACGCTTGCCCGAAAGAGCGCATATCCATCCGTATCTGTATATTTTATGGATTTTGACTCACTATCCATATCAAAATGAATTGCCATTCCCTCAATCGGACTGCCATCTGCCGTTACTGCCTTAACTCTTACTGTACCAACCAAAGACGGCTGCTCGACGCGAATTAACCGCTTTACTTGCACTGTATTTTTATTTACATCCGTAATGGTTAATACAACTTCATAGTTTCCAGTCTCCTTATAACGATGGATGATCTTTGCATCTGTTCCTGAAATGACGGTTCCATCTCCAAAATCAAATTGATAAGATGCAATACCAAGATCTGCTGATGAACCAGATGCATCAAAATAATATTCTACATCCTGTTCAAGCACTTCATCACACATTAAGTCAGCAATAAGCTGAGGCTTTACTTCCAACCATATGGCTTCTGTTTCTTTTGCTGATACATTTCCATTCTTGTCGATCGCCTCTACTTTATAATAATAAACCTCCTTTGCCGCTACCGTATAATCCTCATACTGATATTCACAACTATCTTTCACTACCGCTTTTTGTGCGATAAGCACATATGTACCATTTGCTGTTTTTCTGTAAATACGATATCCAGCTAGATCATTTTCCTCATATCCAGTCCAATTCACAGAAATTTTTTCAAAATCCGCACTTGTGCTTATTTCCTTTACTTTCGGAGCTGTTTTATCTACTGTATAGATAATGTCCTTACTTACACTTTCCAATCCCTGCTCATCCGTTACCGAAACAGAAAATGTCAGTATATCACCATCCTCAAGCTTATCCAACGGTATTGTTTTTTCCACAAGCTTATAATAGTCCTTTATTCCAGTCTTTATTAGAAGTGTCTGTACATTATCTTCATTATTTACTTTATAAATAACCTTAATGCTATCAAGACTTCTATTATCACTTACTAGAACTCTAAACACATTATTTCCGTTTCCAATTACGCTTCCCGTCTCTGGAAGAAAACTTTCAATCTTTGGCGGCTCCGTGTCCACTGGAAGAGCTGCTTTCACAGCTTCCGTCTGTTCACTTTGATTTCCTGCCTGATCGCAAACCGCAATTTTATACCAATATGTTTTATTCGCCTGTGCAGTATAATCCCAATAATTGATATATTGGCAATTCTGATTAATAATTTCATAGTTTTCCCCGTCTTCAGAACGCCAAATCACATAGCCCGCCAAATCATTTTCGCTATTCATATCCCATCTTAGCTCTATAGCCCCATTTTCCGTATTTACTTTCAGATTTTCTGGGATCTTCGGAGCCGTATGATCAATTATATACTGAACATATGGTGCATCATTGAAAATATTTCCAAGATTTCCAAATACATCTGATGCTACTCCTCGTATATAGAAGTCGCCTTCTTCCAAATCTTTTGTACGTATTGTCTCGTAAGCAGTTTCTGATTTTCTCGTTCCATCAAAAACAACTGTTTTATAATCATCCCATATAACTGCATTTCTTGATGTTTGAATTAAAATGGATGCAATACCGGTATTATCCACCGCTGTAATTGAAGTTTGAATTTGTTCATTGCAATATCCTGCATTTGGAGTAATCTGCGTAATTACCGGCGCAATCGTATCCGACTGTGTTTTCGCTGTAATTTCATCAGATTCTTCTCCTCGATTTCCCAGCTGGTCATATGCAATGACGCGATATGTATACTCCGTATCTGCATCGAGATTGTACAAATTTACTGCTGCTGCATTTGTTACATCTTGCAATTTTTCAAAAGTTCCATCTGCCTTCTTCTCCTCTACTCGAAAGAATGCCAGATCCTGATCTGCCACATCATTCCAACGCAAAGTGATTGTTGTCGGTGTACTCTCATAAGTCAATCCTGTTACCTTTTCTGGTCCTATATTATCAATTTTATAGGAACAAGTTAATGGATTGCTTACATTTCCAGCAGCATCATATGCAACTGCTTTCACTTGAATTATCTGTGACTCAATTGCTGACGTATTCAATATGTATCTGCAATAATTTCCTTTTTGTCCCCTTAATAAGTGCCAAGTATTTCCATCATCATAAGAAATATATAATTCTGTTTTTGTTACTTCTATATTATCTTGTGCATTGGCATACAGCTCTGTTTCACCACCGATAATACTGCCATTTGCAGGTGTCATCTGAATCACTCTTGGCAATTCTTTATCTGCCTGCGGCATTGCCACTGCAATTTCCGACGGATCGCCCTCCTGACCAAATCCATTTACACCAACTACATAATAATAATATTTCTTATTATCTTCTACTTTCGTATCTGTATAATTTAGAGTTGAACGTCCTGAAATCTGCTGCAGCAGTACAAAATTATCATCCTCTTCTGAGCGACGATAAAGATTATACTGATCTGTACTAATTTCATGTGCTATAGACCAAGATACATAAATTTTATGAGTATCACCAACAGCACTTATCTGAGAAATTTTCTGCGGATAGGAATGATCCACTGTAATAATTTGTGAATACTCGAAACACTCGCCATCCTTATCAGTAATCTCAAAACCAACTGTGTAATCGCCATCTCCAATCTCTGTGATATCCCAATTGGTTTCATATTCATTTGCAGACATATACTTACCATCATACTTTGGAAGTACATCTTCTGCTATCACAACCTTCTCTCCTGCTAAATTCAAGTAATAAAATCTTCCTGTCGTAGACTGAAGGTTGCACAGTCCACTATTCCACGAAACAACTGCGGTTAATGTACTGTTCTTTGCTCCTACCATAGGTTGATAGTTGCTGCCTCTGATTTCCATAATAATAAGCTTTTGTGTGCTCTCCTCAAGAGTTGCCGCTTCTGATTCACTTCCATCCGCTGTATAACCAGTAATCTTATACTGATAAGTATGATCCATCTCCAATCCAGAATCTTCCCATTCAATTATCTTCTGGTCATTCGATTTTACCTGTGCAACTAATTGTCCATCTCGGAAAACATTATATCCAACAATCTCTTCACTTTGTGATCTCTCCCACTGAAGTTTGATTGAATGACTACATGTGCTTACAGTACTCAAAGCTTCAATCGGGAATCTCCAAGAATCTGTAGAAAACGAAATCGTTTCTGGAAGATAAGCGCCCCATTTTTTCTGAAACGCACTTAGCATGTCTGGTCTAACATATATAGTCTTAAGATTTGGCAATGCCTCTGTTGAGAACAAACATCCTACATTTTCCGTATCAGAAGCTGCTACACGCGGAATATTTTGACCAATAAATGTAATATTTTTTACATTTGTACAGCCATCAAATGCACTGATGTCCTCTCCCCACCAGCTTCTCACTGCATAAATATATTGTACTCCATCGCCTACTATAATTTCATTAAAGCCCTTATCTCCCGAAAATGCTCTTTCTGAAATTGAGGTAACGGAATTTGGAATTTTTAAAGCTCCATTAAGCCCACTACATCCATAAAATGTATTGCTATTAATTGTTTGCAAATTTTCTGAAAGCACTAAAGTACCATCAAATCCACTACAGTTATAAAATGCGTAATTTCCAATTGAAGTCACACTATCTGGAATTTTTAAAGATCCCTTCAGGTTGCTACATCCACTAAATGCACTATTTCCTATTAACTCTAATCCTTCTGGAAGTGCTAATTCTCCCTTCAGCGAACTACAGTTATAAAATGCCTGATTTCCAATTTTCTTTAATGATTTCGGGAGTGATAACTCGCCATTTAATCCACTGCATCCATGAAATGTATCCTCTCCAATTTGCTCGATTGAATCTGAAAAAATCAAACTTCCTGTTAATTTACTACAATTATAAAATGCCCTATTTCCAATCACACTTACTGTTTTTGGAAGTTGTAATTCGACTGCCAGCTCGGTACACCCCTCAAATGCTGAATCTCCAATACTTTCCATTTGTTTTGGCATTTCAAACGAAGTCAACGCCGTACAACCTTCAAATGCACATTTTCCAATTTCTATGACACTTTCTGGTACCTCAACAAAAGTCACCATATTGTTATTCAAGAATGCATAATCTCCAATTTTAACAATGCCTTCCGGTATCGTTACCTGTTCTTCATTTCCCACATAAGAAATCAACACCTGATTTTCGATAATAAAATCCCCTCCGTTGATTGTCTTAATACGTGTTTCCGTGCGAAGCGCTTTTCCATATGCATTCACATATGCCTGATACGAATCATCCGGAACATAAATAGTTTTTAAATTTTTAAATGTACGCGTATCATTAAAAAATCTGCTAACACTATCAGAACTATTTGTCTCAGACCAGATAGAATTATTAATATATGGTGGTTTTTCCCCTAAGAATGTTATCGTCTCCACTGCCGGACAGTTATTAAAGCCATTGCTTCCATATACATAACTGTAAATATTGGTCAATCCTCTTCCAAAAACAATATCCGTAATTCCTGTACAATTTGAAAACGCATCATTTTCTATTTTTGTTACACTATCCGGGATTATAAGCCTTCCAGACAACGACGTACATCCAGAAAACATATTTGCCTTTATAGTTGTAACACTTGCAGGCCAAGATGAAATTTTCTCAATACCACTTCTTTCAAAAGCACTACTTTCAATCGTTGTAACTGTTTCTGGAATTGTTAATGCTCCTGTAATATTTTTACAACCTGCGAATGCGCTGTCTCCAATTGTTTCCAAACCGTCTGGCAGCGTTAATTCTCCTTTTATACTTGTACAATTATAAAAGGCGCTATTTCCAATTTTTTTTAAGTTTTGCGGGAGAATAAGGGTTCCATCCAGAGAACTACAATTTGCAAATACACTTGCACCAATTCGTTCGATTCCTTCTGGTATAACCAAATCGCCACTTATAGAAGTTCCAGAAAATGCACAATCTCCCAATGATGTCAATTTTTCTGGAAGGACTAATGTTCCTTTAAGATTCCCACAGCCATAAAATGCATAGTTACCAATTGTTGTAATTTCAGATGACAGTTCTACAGTAGTCAGTTCCGTACAATTTTGAAATGCATTCTCCCCGATCTCGATCACAGAATCTGGAATCACCACTGTTTTTATAATATTGTTATTATAGAATGCAAAATTTTCGATTCTTTTTACAGAATCTGGAATTATAACTTCTTCATTCGAACCTCCATAATAAATCAATACACCATCTTCAATAACAAAATCCGCATCTGTATCTCTCACTATTTTTATACCACTTCTTAGTGATAGTGACTTAAAATATTTTTCAAAGCTTTTTACAGGTACAACAACTTGTTTCAGGCCATTCATATCTCTAAAATCCGTTTTGGGCGGATTTTCAGAAAGAAATTGTACCGTTTCTATATTTCCACTATATCGAAATGCATTTTGCACATCAAGAGCACTTGTTCCAATTATAACCTTCGTAAATCCTGAGCAATATCCAAAAGCAAAACTTCCAAGCGTCTCCACACTGTCTGGTATTCTTAGCGCTCCTGTAAATCCTCTGCACCCTAAAAAAGCACTGTCTTTAATACTTTTTACCGAACTTGGAAGAATTAACTCTCCTGCAAAAGATTGACAATTATAAAATGCATCACTTCCAATTTCTGTTACAGAATCTGGAATATTTAAGCCTTTAAGATTACTACAGCCACTAAACGCAGATTCTCCAATTGAAAGTACTCCTTCTGGCAACACCAATTCTCCATTCAATCCAGAACAACCACTAAAAATACCACGTGCTATATTCGGAATGCTGCTCGGTATAACAAGATCTCCAGTTAGTTTACTGCATCCCCCAAACGCATACTCTCCTAATTCTGTAAGATTTTCACCTAGACCTATTGTTCCCTCAAGATTTTGACATCCGTTAAACGCATATGCTCCAATCTTTGTAAGATTTTTTGTAATGGCAGCCTCCTTTAAGTTTGTACAGTTATAAAATGCGTATTTATTAATCTCATTGAGGCTTTCCGGAATCCGAACAGACTTCAATGAACTACAATTGGCAAATGCCTGCTCATCAATCACAGTCACACTATCAGGAAGATTTACCTGCTCAATTGTTGTATTGTTTGTAAATGCCCATTTGCCAATCTCTGTCACTCCATCTGGTACCTCTGCCACTGGGCCATCCTGACTATACGCTACTAAAACACCATTCTCAATAAGAAATGGTTCTTCCATATCTGGCTTTATTCGAATTACTTTACTTAACTTCTGACCATACTCTGTGGTATAATCAGAGTATGACTGTGCTGGGACAGTAATACACTTAATATTTTTAAAATCCTGCGTTCCAAATGTCAAACCTACATACCAGTAATCCATTCTGCCTTCATCGCGTGTTATTATAGGAGGCTGCTCGCTTTTAAAGGTCACTTGCTCAACACCACTACATCCCTGAAACGCGGTATAGTAATTTTGTCCAATGCTACTTCGGTAAATTCCTTCTATTTTTTCTAGACTCTTTCCAAAAATAATTTCCTTTAATGAATAGCAATTTACAAAAGCTATTCCTCCTATTTCCGTTACATTATCCGGAATAACCAGTGTTCCAGACAAACTCCAGCAATTATTAAAAGCGGAATTATCAATCAACTGCAAACTCTCTGGCAGTTTAACACTCTCCAAATTTGTATAACCACGGAAAGCTGAGCTTCCAATTTCTGTAATACCTTATCCGATTTCAACAGACGTAATCGAATCTCGATAACTGCTCCAGTCTCCCACTCCTACAGTTCCAGTGCCTTCAATCTTCAATGCACCATCCATATTTAATTTCCAACTTATGGAACCATCTTCGGATTCTCCCTGAGCTATAATATCTTTTCTAATTTTAATTGTCTTAATCGCCGTATCATTTGCCCCAGCAAACACGACATCTTTCTCTGCCTCATTAGAAGTCAACACCGTATTGTATGTTAAATCTATACTTTTATCCGCCATTGACTGGTCAAGCTGGAGAATCACACTTCCATTATTCATTATCTGATAGGTTCCTGCTACGCTTTGCTGTTCATTAAAAATAGAACCTTCCAAATCATTCTCTGGATAGGTACCATCTGGAAGCTGATAAACAAATGTCATGTTGTCTTGTCCAATTTCTGCTGACGGAATCATACATGAAATCTTAATTTGTGCACTTTCCCCATCTGTAAATTCGCTTTTTTCCTGCCATTGTCCATCAACAATCCCCACTACCATAACTTGAGTGATATACAAAGCGAGATTCTTCTGTGAAATACCTGTCACTGCCTCATTCTGATCTTGTTCTGTTACTTCCTCTAATATCTGTTCCGTTTCCGCCATTGTCGTCTCAGAATAAGATGTCGAGTCTTGTACTGTTGTTAATTCTTCCATACCTTCCTGCTGCTGACTGTCACTTTCTGTCTGCTGTACATCGGTTGCCGTCTGCGCTACAGTTGTCTCTTCTTGAAGCTCATTCATTTGATCTGACTGACCCGTAGTCATAGGAGCCACCGTAGACTCCTCCTGCTGAATCTGTGTTTCTGACTGAGTCTGCATTTCAGATTGAGTCTGTACCTCCTCCTCTACCCAGGTTTCGTTCTCTGATTCTAATTCTGACGCAAAAATATTGATTGGGATCGTATTAATCGTCATAATTCCAGCCAACAGCATCGCCATTACTCTTTTCACATGTTTCTTTTTTCTCTTCATAAATGCCTCCCTCTTACGGTCATTTCTTCTATCTAATATGCCTTTATCTTACCAATAGAAAAAGCTCCGCGCAAGTGAAACAGCAAAACTGGTAACTTTTGTATAAAAAAAGAGCCTGCTTATTTTCAATAAACAGACTCCAACTTAGATCTTTGTGGTTATGTAATTATAAAATAATGATCAATCTTCCCAAGCACCTTCACTCATACCACTCGAAGTAATAACATCATCTGTACCAAATAAAATCATCTCTGTCTTTGGGCTCTCATAATGTTCCATTTTTTTCACCTCCCTCAGCATAAAACTATACTATTTTTGTTCTTTCTATATAATAACCATTTTATTCAAAAAAAGCAATCCCTACTTTATCTTTCTTAAAATTTCAAGTTTTGTTTTTATAACACTTCGCTTAAATAAAACAGCTCGGCCGCTCCTATACAACACCCAAAATGGAATACTCCATTTGTGCCTTAAAAAGGGATTGATACGCTCTCGCTGCTCTGGTGTCAAAAACATATTTTTCCAAATATATTTCAATCGTGCCTGCATTGCATTTTGAGACTCTTTTCGAATTTTCTTTGCCTCATTTTCCATATAATTTGACAAAGTTCCATATACCCCTGATTCAAGCATATAGTCAAGCTGTATCTGCTCCTTCTGCGTTAAATCAGTTTGGACATTCGAAAACAATTTTTGGCATAGGCTTCTGGAGATCTGTTCAAATGCATCCACCTCAAGTTTTTTTACTTCTCTACGAATATACACCCAATCCAGTACAGAGTTTTTCTCTTTTAAATATAAATACAGATCTGCCAGTCCACGAATGCCTGTTCCAGCATTCTGAAGATGCTTATACATATGAACAATCATGTAAATATAAAAATCTTCATCAGAAAAATGATACCGATAATTTATCTTCTCATCTCGAATAAGCCGCTGTTTTATATTCCGATAATACCGATACCATTTTTCTCTGCTTTTATCAAAAAGACCCGTATGCATTTCAAAATGATAAACTGGCATTTTTTCATAAACATCATGATTTCCTACTCCCACAGATTTTGCGCTATACCCTCGCTCTTTCATCCATTCACAAAGCTGTTTCTGATAAGTAGCATCATATAAGATATCTCGATCTGACATCTCTCGCATTCCATATCTCGGATAAAAGCTCGCCATTATAGCACCTTTAAGTGGCATATACCAGATTGCATTTTCTTCCATGTATTGATAGAGTGCCTGACTCTCCGCATCCATCAAAAGCGTAGTTCGGATTATCTTTTCTTTTTTTCCTTCCACTTCTCTACAAAATCTTTTTCCCCATCATTTGTCTTTTCGTTCCAAATTCCAGATTGTGCCAAAACCATATATATCATAGCTGACATAAAATGACGTCTGGATAGACGATACATTTGCTCCAGATTCATTTGGTTCACCTTTTGTAAATCAGGGATTCGATTTTCCAGTGCACATGCAACTAGATAAATAAAATCTTCTGTTTGCCTAGAAGGACTCTTTGGTAACTTTTCCATCTTTCCACTCATTTTCTTACTCAAACACCTTTTGAATGCTGCTGTAATGTAGGAAAATCCCCTGCTTATCAAGCTCTTTGATCTCGTCAAGTGTCGCCAGACGATACCCCATGGTCTCTTCCTCCTGAAGCTTTAAATCACTCTCGTCAAAATCAAGCTCGAAGCGATACACATCAACAAAATAGTTGTCGCCCTCGCCCGGATTGTCACGACGATAGGTGAAACGATATCCGTCTGGGCAATTAGACACGTCAAGTCCGGTCTCCTCGCGAATCTCTCTTGCAACCGCCGTTTTTGAATCTTCACCAGCCTGCACAGCACCATCAGACACTTCCCACCAGCCCGGCGCCCATGCCTTTGTCATGACTCTTCTGGTAATTAAAAACCGTCCGTCTGGTCGATGAATCACACCGAGCACGGTCAAATGGTACTCACCGTCCTTTAAGTGCCAGTCGTTTCGTTTCATGGTGCGTCCGGTGCGTTTTTTATCTGAATCGTAAATGTCCCAAAGTTCCATTTCTTTCTCCCTTGCCATTTCGCGGTAGTGTCAAGAACTACCTCATTTTTAATACCTAAAAAACTATTAAAAGTATTGATTTTACAAGAAATTTTACAAAAAAAGAGCATTGACCTCCCTTTTCGTGTATAATGAGTTCACCACAAACACCTTACCCAGAAAGGAGCCAATGCTCATGAACATTATACTATACTTACTTTCTATTATTCAATACCTTTACCAACAAAATCGTTGGTTAATTCTCTTCATCTGCAAATATATCCCCTTGAAGCAGTGGGCTTATGATGATTCTCACTCTCCAAAGTACCAGAAATTCAAAACTGATGAACTTCCCAAAATCTCTGTCCATCACGATGACTGGGACTGGCAGCTCCTGATCCCATACTTTGAATTCAAATACCACAAAAAGATGAGCCAATAGGGACAGGTAAAATGGCTTTTTTACTGTCCCGCTGGTTCAAATAATAATTCCCTCCAAATGATCCAGCTCATGCTGACATATCTGCGCATACCAGCCACTAAGCTTTATTCTCTTCTTATTCCAGTTTTTGTCAAAATACTCAACCTCAATATTCTGATATCTCGTTGTTTTTCTCACACCTACAAGTGACAAACATCCTTCCTCTGCCTCATACGGCGTATCTGCCTTTAACAAAACTGGATTGAACATGACAAGATCCGCCAAACCCATGTT
>OLPV01001391.1_pt1 | contig 17993 bp, 14 predicted proteins | sample 1671961 | NCBI WGS metagenome assembly OLPV01 (sample SAMEA3136630, study PRJEB25190) | human gut metagenome | biome: human gut; feature: human-associated habitat; material: faeces | place: Austria | collected 2013
TGAGCAAGAAGCCCCCACTTCAAAATCTATGATTTAAGTGGTGGGAGCATGTCACAGAATTCCCCCTTGATTTTGGTTGGAAATAGTAGTAAAGTTTTACTTGAATAACGATTATACTATTTGAAAGAAGGGTTTAAGTTGAGTAAAATCGAAGAAGTCCGTACTGCAATGTACGCAGCAATGAAAGCAAAAGATAAAGAAAGAAAAGATGCATTATCCATGCTTCTTGGTGCTTTAAAGGCGAAGGCAATCGATAAGAGAGAAGATTTAACAGAGGCAGAGGAGAACAGTATCATTGCAAAAGAAATCAAACAGTGCAAAGATACGATTGAGATGTCACCTGCTGACCGTACAGATATTATCGACCAGTGCAAACTGAGAATCGCTGTTTATGAAGAATTTGCGCCAAAGCAGATGAGTGAAGATGAAATCAAAGCAACAATTCAGTCCGTACTTGACGAACTTGGAATTACAGAACCAACAGGTAAGGACAGAGGTAAAATCATGAAGGACCTTATGCCAAAGGTAAAAGGTAAGGCTGATGGTAAGCTCGTAAACCAGATGGTTGCCTCGATGTTGAAGTAATTGCCGCAGGCAAAAGAGACGCCCCCGAAGAGAATCTAACCTCTATATTTGTGGCCTCGGAGCAAGGTTTGGATGCGAGCGTTTAAAGCGAGCATTCAAACCGCCGCGACTAAAGTCACAAATATAGGGGTTAGACTCTCTTCGGGGGCGTCTCTTTGCCTGCAGCAAAGTCCTATTTAGCTTTTGCCAGTAATTCTTCCCATTTTCTATCAACCTCTGCCTGGATTCTTGCGATTAATTCTTCTTTTCCGGGTTTGAATAAATGTTTGAATCTTCTCTGTGGGCGTAAGAAGTCTTCGATTGGCATTTTTTTCTTAGGAACATAGTTTACGATCCATTCGCCGTCAATGACCTCAAATAATGGCCAGAAGCAGGTATCTACTGCAAGCTGACAGATTTCTAAAATGTCTGGTGTGTTGTAACGCCATCCTCTTGGGCATGGAGCCATGACATTTAAGAAAGCAGCCCCTTCTGTGTAGATTGCTTTTTCTGCTTTTGTGTGCAGGTCTTTGAAGTTCTGCACAAAGGTAGTCTGTGCAACATAAGGAATATTATGTGCAGCGATTACCTGTGTTAAGTCTTTTCGATTCTGTGCTTTTCCGTCAGATTCGGAACCGACAGGAGTAGTTGTTGTGTCAGCATACATTGGAGTTGCGGAGAAACGCTGGATACCGGTGTTCATGTAAGCGCCATTATCGTAACAGACGTAAACCATATCATGATTTCGTTCCATTGCACCGGATAAAGACTGGAATCCGATATCGTATGTACCGCCATCACCACCGAAAGTGATGAATTTATGAGTGCTTTTTAACTTTTCCTTTTTTCTTTAAAGCACGATAGGCAGCTTCTACTCCACTGCAGGTTGCTCCGGCATTTTCGAAAGCATTATGAATAAAAGAATCTTTCCATGCAGTGTATGGATACATGAAGGAGGATACTTCAAGGCACCCGGTTGCACAGGTGATAACCGCTTCGTCTTCTTCGTGAAGTCCACGCAGTACATTTCTTACAGCGATAGTTGCACCACATCCGGCACACATTCTATGGCCCGGGGATAAACGTTCTTCTGTGCGAAACACTTCTGCAGTACAGCTTCCGACGATGGTGCATCCCGGAGTAAGATTCTGCCATTTTACATCAAGTTCGAGTTTGTTGATATCTGATATCATTATTGTACCTCCTGTAAAGCAAGGGAGAGAGCCTTCATATTACCCTCGATCACCTCTGGTTTTGAAGCAAATTTATGTGCGTACGACTTCTGCATCTCTGCAAGGAAAGCTTCGTCATCCATAACACCGGATACTTTTACGATAGCAGCAAGCATCGGTGAATTTGGAAAATACTTTCCAAGTGCTTCTAAGGAAATCTTTCTGGCATCAATTGTGTATACGCGGCCTTTATAGCCATTTAATTTTGGTAAAAGTTCTTCTTTTGCATGTTTTGTATTGATGATGATTGCCCCTTCTTCTTTCAGGCCTTCTGTTACATCGACAGAATCTAAAAGCGTTTCATCCACAACAACCACATAATCAGGGTCATAAATATTAGAATGGACGCGAATCTGCTTATTGCTCAGACGATTGTATGCAGTAATCGGCGCACCCATTCGCTCTGGACCATATTCAGGGAATCCTTGCACATACATTCCAGTACTGAAAGCTACATCAGCAAGCAGAAGTGCCGCGACCATGCCAGCGGATTTCAATTAAATCTTTCATGTTATCCTCCAATTTGTATTCTGTGTACTCTCAAAATGTTAAGTAATCGCAATTATATATCCGTTTTAGATTGTGTTTGAAAAATAAAAAAGCATTTTCAAATACGTTCAGATAGTAGAAATTCTGAGAGTACATTTCTTCCTAAGTAAAAGGAAATGTGTTTCTATAAAAAACTCATGTCCGTGTTACACGGAAAAAGACGTAAAAAATATAAACAATGGTAATCGTATAAAAAATCATTGTTTAAAATAGCCTTATATATAAATTTTGTTAAATCTATGTACTACCATAAATCCGACAAAAAGAAAATGAAATAAAAGTTGAGAAAAATGTCGATTTATGATAGAAACGAATCAATTATAACAGACAAACTTTCATTTGTGAAATCTAAAAGAGAAAAAAATTCAAAAATTAAGTTACCAGCCTTCCGGCAAGAAGATGCATGCCTTTAAGGATACCACTGAAAAGTTCCACAGAAGGGAAGGATGTCACTCTTTGATAACACTACTTCCCCTGCGGTTATTTTTAAAATAAACATTTAAAGTATTCTGTTGATTCCCTGTTGCAAGAAATATGTCAGACAGGCGTTTACAGCCATGTGCAGAAAGCTGTTTCCTGAGCCATTCCTCATCTTTTCCGGAATGTAAGAGATTCTCATAAAGGATTTTCCCATCCATGATATAGGTTGGAAGCAGCCATTCCTTGTGCGGCGATAAATTCAAATCCGACGGTGAGACAGGACGATGCTCCGATTTTGCAAGAAAACTGATGCGACCATTCTCTTCAAGAATCGCCGTCTGTAATTCCTTCAAATCAAAAAATCCATTTAAACGGCATTGCACAAGAAATTCGGACAGATCAATATGTCCTTTCTTAAAATTTCCTTCATATAAATGCCCATCATTAAACAAAATATAAGGCGAACCAGAAATAAAACGCCGTATCTTCATATTTTTTTCCGTAATAAAAGCAAGAAAAGCCGTTAGTAGCCCATAAACAATCATAGCTGTAAGCGGTTCTAAAAAACTCGAATCAGGAGCTGTAGCCATTTCAGCAGCAATCGAACCAATTGTGATACCACTAATATAGTCAAACATGCTCATCTCTGACATTTGTCGATAACCGATTAATTTTGTCAGAAGAAAAAGGACAACTAAAGAAAAAAAAGACAGAAAAATAACATATAAAATATCCATAAAACCTCCTTGGAGAATTTGTGCTTTGGGGCTGGCTAAAGAGACGAACCTTCCAGCATACTATATGGTATTTACTCTGTAGTCGCTGCGAGCAAAATGCCTTTAGGGCATCTTGCACTTGCTCCGAAACCGTAAATGCCATATAGTATGCCAAAAAGTTCTGACTTTGGCATGTTGCAAAGCAGAAATTCTAGTTGTGTGAAATGCAACAGCAAATTTGAGTACTACTTAAGTTCTAATTAAGATGTGAAATTGAGGTAAAAAATATACATTTTACGGTAGAAAATTTTCGTGGTAAAATGTTTATCAAATGAAAGAAAATATGTCTTTTTAAAAATAGTCTATTTATTTTATTACTGTAGGAAAATGTGGATAATACGAAATTTAAGATGCCATTACCTTCAGAATACAATTACAAATAGCGAAAAAATTTTTGATACCAATAGTATAAATCACTTTACTAATATTGCAAAAGTGTTGAGAGGAGGAGTTTCAGAGCTAATAGGTAATTACGAATATTTGCGCATATTGCCACAGCCTAGTGAAGTCAAAACCTTTGGGATGGTAATGATTCGCAATTGCTTTACTAATGTTATAAAAGTGTTTAAGGGAGGAGTTTCATACCAAACAGGCAAATACGAATATTTGCACATATTGCCACAGCCTGGTGAAGTTAAAACCTTTGGGATGGCAACGATTCGTAATTGCCTGTTTGGTATGAAACTCCGGTCTAAATATTTTAGAAAGGAGTATATTTTGAGCAAAAATTACAGAGCAGAACTCGTTGGTCTTTTTGGTAACCCAGTAGATGAAAATCCTACCGGCCCCATGATGGAGGCAGGTTTTGCAGCACAAGGATTAAATTACAGATACATTACCATGAAGGTAGAAAAGGAAAACTTAAAAGATGCAATTGCAGGAATACGTGCCATTGGCATGAGAGGATTGAATCTTACGATTCCACACAAGATTGCAGTCATTCCATTTCTGGATGAACTTTCTCCAGCGGCAAAGATTATTGGAGCAGTAAACTCCATTCGTGTACAGGATGGGCAACTCATTGGGGAAAATACTGATGGAAAAGGCTTTGTCACATCATTAATGGAGACAGGGATAGAACTAAATGGACGGATAATAACTGTACTTGGAAGCGGCGGCGCAGCAAGAGCAGTAGCTGTAGAATGTGCGATTTCAGGAGCGGAAACAGTTAATATTGTTGCTCGCAATGAAGAAAGAGGTAAAGAACTTGCCGATTTAATTTCTGAAAAAACAGAAGCGCAGGGAGTTTATTTTACATGGAAAGGAAGCGTACCTATTCCAGAAGGCACAGAAGTTCTCGTGAACTGTACTAATGTGGGGCTTTATCCTGATGAAAATAAACCAGATATAACATATGAAGATATCAGGAAGAACATGACGGTATGCGATGTTGTATTTAATCCACCAGAAACAAAGTTCTTAAAAGAGGCGAAAGCTCGCGGAGCAGCTACCGTCAACGGACTTGGTATGTTAGTAAACCAGGCAGCATTAAATTATTGTCTCTGGACAGAAAATATGGCACCGAAAGATATGATGAAAGAAGCACTTTTACGAGAGTTTAATTTGGAAAATGAAACTGTACAGGAAGAGAAAACTATACAGAAAAATATAGCGATACAGGAAAAGGTAACAAAAGATACAGTAAAAAATATGAAAACAGATATAACAGATACAGTCAATATAATGGAAAATACTAGGAGAACCCCAGGGCGTTTTCAGGCAACACAAGGAGAAGAGAATATCATGGATGAACAAGACAGAAAACTAATAGAAAAAATGATGGAATATTACGCCGGAGACCCCAAAAGAGTACAGCATTTTCTCAAAGTCTACGAATTTGCAAAATTAATTGGTGAGTCAGAATCCCTTGATACGGAAACAATGCATATCCTCCGAACCGCAGCGATTGTTCATGACATCGGAATAAAAATAAGCGAAGAAAAATACGGAAGTTCCAATGGAAAATATCAGGAAAAAGAAGGCCCTGCAGTAGCAGAACCGATGTTGCTTGCACTGGGATATGATGAAGCGGTCATCGACCGGGTACTTTTCCTTATTGCCCACCACCATACATATAACGAGATAGAAGGACTAGACTACCAAATCCTTGTGGAAGCTGATTTCTTAGTAAATCTCTTTGAAGACGGAAGCAGCAGGGAAGCAGCCCAAAAAGTACAGAAAAATATTTTTAAAACCAACACTGGAACGAAATATCTTTCTGACTTATTCCTTAATTAAAGAGCAGGATTTACTATTTAATTCATTAAGCAAACTACAGACGAAGCCATTGCCCTCAATAAGGCATATTTGTGCTTTTAGTCGCGGCGTGTTGAATGTTCGCTCCACGCGCTCGCATCCAACACTTGCTCCGAGACCACAAATATGCCTTATTGAGGGCAATGGCGTCTGTCTCTTAATGAATTAAATAGTAATTCAATTGACAGTTTTCCCTCTTTGGTATATGATAAGTTTACATTATTTTACTTGCTAAAGGGCAGATGCCCGATAAAGGAGGAAACATGGTTTTTGGAGTAATTTTAGCCGGAGGAATCGGCAGCAGAATGGGAAATGTTGAGAAACCAAAGCAGTATCTTAGCGTTGGTGGCAAGCCGATCATTCTTCATACATTAGAGAAGTTTTATGTGAACAGTAAGTTTGAGAAGTTAATCGTACTTTGCCCTTCTCAGTGGATTAATCATACGAAGAATCTGGTTAAGAAGAACTTTAATGATTCTAGTAAGATTGTAGTGATTGAGGGTGGTTCTACCCGTAATGAGACAATCATGAATTCTATTCGTTACATTGAAAAAGAATATGGTCTGGATGATGATACGATTATCGTAACACACGATTCTGTTCGTCCATTCCTTACCTATCGTATTATTGAAGATAACATTCGTTATGCGCAGGAATACGGTGCCTGTGATACCGTTATCCCAGCCTCCGATACTATTGTAGAAAGTGCAGGACATGAGATTATCAGTAACATTCCTGACCGTTCTATTATGTATCAGGGACAGACACCGCAGTCTTTTAAGGCAAAGAAGTTAAAAGAGCTTTACGAGGGACTGACAGAAGAAGAAAAAGAGATTCTTACAGATGCCTGCAAGATTTTCGTTATCAAGGGGCAGGACGTACATTTAGTAGAGGGAGAAGTTTTTAATATCAAGATCACTTATCCATATGACTTGCGAGTTGCTGAAACTTTGATTAAAGGAGAAGAGAAATAATGTTAAATACAGTGTATCGTCTGGTAGCACCCAGGAGATTTGAAGTAGCATTTAACGATATTGATTTAAATAGTGATAAGGTAGTTGTGCGTCCAACGCATTTATCTATCTGTCATGCAGACCAGCGTTATTATCAGGGAACACGTCCGGCGGATGTTATGGCAAAGAAGCTGCCGATGGCTCTGATTCATGAGGCGATTGGTGATGTGGTGTATGATGCGACAGGAGAATTCAAGCCGGGTGAACTTGTTGTTATGATTCCGAATACACCAGTGGAGAAGGACGATGTTATCGCTGAAAATTATCTGAGAAGTTCCAAGTTCCGTGCAAGCGGTTTTGATGGATTTATGCAGGATAATGTCGCTTTAGACAGAGACAGACTGGTGCGTTTACCGCAGGATATTGATCGAACTGTAGCTGCATTCACAGAGATTGTCAGTGTTAGTGTACATGCCCTTCGTCGTTTTGAACGTTTTACTCACGCGAGGAAGAATGTTGTAGGTATCTGGGGAGATGGTAACTTAGGTTACATTACCGCAGTATTTTTCCACTATATGCATCCAGATACCAAGCTGGTTATCTTTGGAACGAATGAAGATAAGCTGAGTGGTTTTACTTTTGCCGATGAGACCCATCTTGTATGGGAGATTCCGGAAGACCTTAAGGTTGACCATGCGATTGAGTGTGTAGGTGGTGACGCTTCTCAGAAAGCAATTGATCAGATGATTGATATTATCCAGCCAGAAGGAACAATTGCCCTTCTTGGGGTATCAGAATATGCGGTTCCAATCAATACCCGTATGGTATTAGAGAAGGGGCTTCATCTTTATGGAAGCAGCCGAAGTGGAAGAGCCGATTTTGAGAAAACAGTTGAATTATATCAGGAATATCCAGAAATTCTCGGTTACCTCAGCAATATCGTAGGAGCGCAGGTTGAAGTGAACTCTATTGCAGATATGACAAGGGCATTTGAGATGGATATTAATAAGATGATGGGTAAAACCATTATGATATGGAACAAGTAGAAGCTTTGATGATTATAGAAATTCAAAGCTATAAAACTGAAAAATGCAGGAATTAAGAATTAAAAATGCATATTGACATAATTGACATATATGATATACTTAATTCATAAGTTGAAGGAGCAACGATTTTCGTTGCTCCTTTTTGTTGTTTCGTATACTTTTTAAGAGATAGATTTAGAGCGTGTTTCAAATATGCTCTGGAATATTGCAAAATAGGGCAGAGAAATTTTTGCAGACTCTTATATGAAATAACAGAAAAAGTCTTTTGTAGACGAAAATCTAAAAAAAGAGAGGAGCAAAAAGTATGCTAAAAATAAGTAACATTGTATCACAGATAGACTCTTTTGTATGGGGACCAGTGATGCTGGTTCTTTTGGTAGGAACAGGAGTACTTCTAACAGTTCGGTGCAATTTCCTAACCTGGAGAAATCTTCCCTGGGCATTGAAAAAGACGTTGAGTAAAGAAGCACGAACAAAAAGTCGAGGAACAGGAGATGTCTCACCATTTTCCGCACTTACGACAGCACTTGCCGCAACTATAGGAACCGGAAATATTGTAGGTGTTGCAACAGCAATGGTTTCCGGAGGCGCAGGTGCCTTAGTATGGATGTGGATTTCTGCCTGTTTTGGACTTTCTTCAAAATTTTCAGAATGTATGCTGGCGATTAAATATAGAGAGGTCAACGAAAAAGGAGAAATGTCTGGCGGCCCGATGTATACAATGAAAAAAGGACTGAAAAATAAGAAGTTAGGAGCAGTCCTCGGGTGGCTCTTTGCTCTTTTTGCAGTTATTGCCTCTTTCGGTATCGGAAATATGACACAGGGAAACTCCATTGCAACGTCTGTTCATGCAACATTTGGAATATCAGTAACTACTGTTGGAGTTGTAATTACAGTACTTGCCCTGTTAATTATCATTGGAGGAATTAAAACAATTTCAAAAGTTTCCTCTGTGGTAGTTCCTGTGATGGCGATATTTTATGTTATTGCCGGAATTATTGTTATTCTTGGAAATATACATAACCTTCCAGCTGGAATTATCATGATATTTAAAATGGCATTTAGTGTGAAAGCAGTAGGTGGTGCTTTGTGTGGAAATATCGTAGCATCCATGATGAATGCAGCACGTTACGGTGTAGCCCGTGGGTGTTTTTCCAATGAAGCGGGAATGGGATCTGCCGCCATTACAGCCGCAGCGGCAACAACAGACAATCCGGTAAGGCAGGCATATATCAATATGACCGGAACCTTCTGGGATACTATCGTTGTCTGTACAATCACAGGTCTTGCTATAGCAAGTTCTGGTGTACTTGGACAGATTGACCCGTCAACAGGTCAGCTTTATGTCGGCTCTGCCTTAACAATCGCAGCCTTTTCCACAGTACTTGGAAAAGCAGGTGGCTATCTTGTAACAATCGGTATCGCCTTATTTGCATTTTCCACAATACTTGGATGGGAATATCATGGAGAAAAAGCTTTTGAATATTTAATGGGAACCCATAAATGGAATATGATCTATCGAATTATCTTCTCACTTGTAGTTTACACCGGAGCAACCCAGACATTAGAGCTGGTATGGAACTTCTCTGATATCGCCAATGCTTTGATGGCAATACCGAATCTTATTTGTATGATACTTATGAGTGGGGAAATTGCAAAAGATGTAAAAAAATTCCAAAAAATTAAATCTTGATTGTAGGTTTGTATAGACGAAAAAAGAAAAAATAATATATCCCATCTGCTCTGTAGTCGCTGTGTTTAAGATACTCGTCCGCATCTTAAACACGCTCCCAAGCCGCATCTGGGATATATTATTTTTTCTTTTTTCGTCTATACCAAATTTACAAATCAGGATTTAATTTTTAATATTGGTAAATATAAGATGTATGGTATAATAAAGTGAAATGTATAAAAATAAAAAAACTCGCCTAAGCGAGTTTAGTCCACAACCGCGTGGAACCCCGAAGGGTGACTACGAAAATTCGTTATTTGAACATGTAGTGTATCTCATATGGTAATCTATTGAGATATATTTATTATAGGGGGAGTAAAGTCTTTTGTCAAGAAGGGAGAAAGGTACAAATGAGTAAAAAATATTATTTAGGATTGGATATTGGAACGAATTCTGTAGGATGGGCTGTGACAGATGAAAATTATAATCTTTGTAAATATGCTGGTAAGCGGATGTGGGGAATTCGTTTATTTGAAGGTGGAGAAACAGCAGAGCAGCGAAGAATAAGTCGTTCGAATCGTCGTAGGCTTTCCAGAAAGAAACAGAGAATTGATTTATTACAGGAGTTATTTGCAGAAGAAATTGCAAAAATAGACCCTACATTTTTTATTCGATTAAATGAAAGTAGATTACATTTAGAAGATAAGTCTACAGGAGAGAAATTTCCGTTATTTACAGATAAAGATTATACAGATATTCAATATTATAAAGAGTATCCAACGATGTATCATTTAAGAAAGGAATTAATAGAAAATCCAAAAGCACATGATATACGCCTGGTGTATTTGGCATGTCATCACATATTGAAAAATAGAGGGCATTTTTTAATTAATGGAAGTTTTAGTGATGTGAAAAAATTATCATCTGTTTGTGAAAGTATGTTAAATTCATTTAATGGGATTTCTAAATATCAGATTGAAATAAATGATATAGAGAGATTAGAAGAAATTTTGAGCGATAGGAAAAAACAAAAATCTGTGAAAGCGAAAGAACTTATTCAAATATTTGAATGTGGACCATGTGAAGATAAAACGGATGAGAAAACTTGTAAAGCGATCGTTTCTAATTTGTGTAAATGGTTGACTGGATTAAAAGGAAATATAAATAGTATTTTTGATATGCAATTTGAAGAAATAGATACAAGTAGTTTTTCATTTACAGAGCCTAAATATGAAGATACAATTAGTGCAGCTTTGGAAGAAAAATATCCAGATTATGCAGATGTGATACAAAAGATAAAGACGGTGTATGATTGGAGTGTCTTAGTTGAGATTATGGCAGGAGAGGATTATCTGTCCTTTGCAAAAGTTAATGCATATAACAAACACAAGGAAAATTTATGCATTTTAAAAGAAGTTATTAGAAAATACTGCGACTCCGAAATGTATCATAAATTTTTTAATGGCTTCGATGAAAAGAATGGTTATGGAAATTACATTGGCTCTATTTATAAAAATGGACATAGCTATGCGATGAAAAAATGTAGTACAGAAGATTTTTATAAGACATTAGGAAAAATTCTGGATAAAATACAGCCAGAGAAAGAAGACGAGAATGTATTAGAAGAATTAAAAGTTGAAGTGAAAAATCAAACCTTGTTACCATTGGCGAGAACAACGGCTAATGGAACAATTCCAAATCAGGTACATATTCAGGAATTGAAAGCAATTTTAGATAATGCTAAGAAGTATTTACCATTTTTGAATGAAAAAGATGAGTATGGGACAGTAGCAGAGAAAATTATAAGTATTGCAAAATTTAGAATCCCATACTATGTAGGACCTCTTAGTACACGTCATAAAGAACAGGGAGCTAATTCATGGATTGTTCGTAAGCAAGAGGGAAGGATTTATCCATGGAACTTTGAAGAAATGGTAGATTTGGAGCAGTCTAATAAAGAATTTATTCAGCGTATGACAAATAAATGTACACATCTTATCGGAGAAGATGTTTTGCCGAAGAATTCGTTATTATATTCAAGATATATGGTATTAAATGAACTGAATAATTTAAGAATTCGCGGAAATAAGATTTCTGTAAATTTAAAGCAGGAGCTTTATAAAGAATTATTTTGTACAAAAGCAAAAGTTACCGGGAAAGGACTTTTTAATTATCTAAAGAAAGAGGATGAAGAGTTAGCGTTAGAAGATATTAGCGGTTTTGATATAGATTTCAAATCTTCATTAACTTCATATTTGGATTTCAAAAAACAAATTTTAGGAGAAGAGATAGAAAAAGACAAATATAAGGATATCGTAGAAAATATTATCAAATGGAAAACGATTTATGACGATGATTCCAAAATGATGAAAAAAATGATAGAGAGGGAATATCCAAATGTATTTAGTAAGGATCAGATAAAGAAAATCTGTCGTTTTAAATATAGTGGATGGGGAAATTTTTCTCTTAGTTTCTTGAATGGGATTCGTGGAGCAGATAGGGAAACGGGAGAAAACTTTACAATTATAGAAGCTTTATGGAAGACAAATTATAATCTTATGCAGCTTTTAAGCAAGCAGTTTACTTTTAGAGAAGAAATCGATTTAATTAATGCAGATAAAGTAGGAAAAATTGATAAAGTTAGTTATGACAATACGGTAAAAGATTTAATTGTGTCTCCAGCTAATAAACGTGCGATATGGCAGACAGTTCAGATTACAGAAGAAATTAAAAAAGTCATGAAATGTAAGCCTGAAAGAATCTTTATTGAAATGGCACGAGGAGGAGAAAAAGAGAAAAGGCGAACAGTTTCCAGAAAGGCAAGATTATTAGAGTTGTACGCAGCTTGCAAAGATGATGTTCGGGACTGGACAAAAGAAATTGAGAATAGAGAGGAACGAGAGTTTAACAGTAAGAAACTTTATTTATATTATACGCAGATGGGACGTTGTATGTATTCTGGTGAAGAAATTGATATAGATGAATTGATGCAAAAAAACTCTAAATGGGACATAGACCATATTTATCCACAATCGAAAATTAAAGATGATAGTATTGATAATATGGTTTTAGCGAAGAAGGTGATAAATAATAGTAAACAGAATAAATTATTGTCACCAGATATTCGCATAAAAATGAAAAAATATTGGAATACGTTGTACAAAGGTAATTTCATATCTAAAAAGAAATACGACCGTTTAACCCGAACAGAAGATTTCACTAATGAAGAGTTGTCAGGATTTATTGAAAGACAAATAGTAGAAACAAGGCAATCATCAAAAGCGGTGGCAGAATTATTGAATCGTTTATATGAACATTCCGAAATTGTTTATGTAAAAGCAGGTTTAGTTTCAGATTTTCGACATGATAATAAATTGCTAAAATCTAGAAGGATTAATGATTATCATCATGCGAAAGATGCATTTTTAAATATTGTAGTTGGAAATGTTTACAATGCGAAATTCACATCAAATCCTAGAAAGTGGATTAAAGAAAACAGAGGTACGAATTATAGTATACGACGAGTATTCGATTATAATGTAAAACGTGGAAATACGGTTGTCTGGCAGGGGGTAAAAGATGCTGGACACAGTATTGAAGCAATCAGAAAGACAATGGCACGAAACGATATTTTATATACAGAATATACTTATTGTGATAAGGGAGAACTTTTTAATGCAACGCTGGTTAGGAAGGGAAATGATAAGGCAATAAATTTAAAAAAAGATCTTGATTCGGTAAAATATGGTGGATATAATACTCCGAAAACATCAGCATTTGCATTTATAGAGTTTGATGGCAAAAAGAAAGAACGGAAAAATCACATTGTAGAAATTCCTGTGTATATTGTTAATATAGCAAGTAGACAGCCAGATACAATTAAAGAATATTTAGAACAGAAAAAAGGATATAAAAATGTTGTTGTAAAGAAATATCCGATTAAAAAGAATGCATTGATAAAGGTAGATGGATATTTGGCGAGGTTAAGGGGAGCAACAGAGAAAGATGTTTTGTTAAAAAATGCGGTACAGTTAGTTTTGAGGGATGAATATAGTGAGAATATTAGAAAGGTAGAAAAATATTTAGAGAATAATATACAATACCAAGCAGATTCAAAATTTGAAGGCTTTACACAGGAAGATTTGAATGATTTATATGATGAATTATATATTAAGTTAAAAGAAAGTATTTATAACAAACGTCCGGCAAATCAATTAGGTACGCTAGAAAAGGGAAGAGAAAAATATAGAGCAATAGGAGATTTGCGAGAAAAAGCAAAAATAATAAATAATATTCTTGCATTATTTCAATGTGATGCAACCACATCAACGAATCTTAAAGAAATTGGCGGAACTGCAAATGCAGGTAATATGGCATACAATAAAAACACATTACCAACTAAAAAGTTAATATTAATTCATCAATCTGTTACAGGCCTATTTGAAACAGAAGAGGAATTGGTATGAGTTGGAGAACGGTGGTTGTTACGGGTAATGCAAAGCTAGATTATAAGATGGATTATCTGGTAGTCCGAAAAGCAGAGGCAACCACACGCATATTTATAGGAGAAATTGGTCTGTTGATTATTGAGTCAACAGCCGTTTCTCTAACGACAATGTTGTTAAGCGAATTAATAAAGCATAAAATAAAAGTGGTATTTTGTGATGAAAAACATAATCCGCAATCTGAATTAATATCATATTACGGTAGTCATGATACCAGTGCCAAAATAAGGACTCAGATACAATGGACACGAGAAGTAAAAGAAAACGTATGGACAGAAATTGTAGCTGAAAAGGTAAAGCAGCAAAGTGAACATTTGAAGAAATGTGAATTGAAAGTTCCTGCTGATATGTTAAAACAATATATTGAAGAAATGGAATTGGGTGATAAAACAAACAGAGAGGGGCATGCAGCAAAGGTTTATTTTAATGCTTTATTTGGAATAGACTTTTCCAGAAGTAAGGATTGTGCGATAAACGCAGCATTAAATTACGGATATGGAATTTTATTATCCTGTTTTAACAGAGAAGTGATTGCAAATGGATATATTACCCAATTGGGATTGTTTCATAACAATATGTTTAATCAATTTAATTTATCTTCTGATCTGATGGAACCGTTTCGTATTCTTGTTGACCGTATTGTAGTAAAGAATAAGCCAGAGAAATTTGATTCGGAAGAAAAAATGAATTTTATATATATGTTAGAAGACGAAGTAATGATTGATGGAAAACATCAGTATATCGGTAATGCTATAAAAATATATTGTAAAAGTATTTTTGATGCATTAAATGAAAATGATGTTTCTTTAATTAAATTTTATGAAGTGATATGAGTTATAGATTTATGAGAGTGATTGTGTTTTTTGATTTGCCGACACTTACTTTAGAAGATAAAAAAGAATATCGGAATTTTAGAAAGTTTCTTTTAAAAAGAGGTTTTGCTATGATGCAGGAAAGTGTGTATAGCAAGTTGGCATTAAATACGACAGTAGCGAATGGTATTGTAGCAAGTGTAAAAGAACATAAACCGAAAGACGGACTTGTACAAATGCTTGTTATTACCGAAAAACAATATTCCAAAATGGAATATGTAGTTGGAGAAAAAGGCTCTACGATTATTGATTCAGACCAGAGGACGATTATATTATGATATTTGTTAGTCATCAAAATGGAATAGAAAGTGATTTGATAACAGGAAGAATAAATGCACTTATTTTAGAAGATTCGGAAGAATATACTTATTTAGTTGAAGCTTTATGGAATCAAATTCATAGAATAGAGGAAAAATTGCTTTTCTATGGAAAAGAAAATGAATTACTTGATATGAGTAAGCGCTGTGATATTATTTTTTCTCCAAGAGATTTGAGTTTTCAAAATTCTAAAATCTCCAAAAAGTTATTTGCTTATCTTACAGAGCAAATACAAATGAGTGGATTAAATGATGAAATCATAAAAAATCATGCAGAATTATTACAACTTATGGACGAAGTAAAAAATATTTCGGAATATCCTATTTGCATAGAGGAAGAATACAGTCTTTCTGATATTTTAAAAAATGTAGGAATAAAATTAGTAGATCCAGAGGGGAGTTTCTGTGAGAAGTTAATAGATTATGCCAAAATAAATTATGATTTCTTAAAAATTGATGTATTATTTCTGGTGGGATGTAAAGCTTATTTAAAGGAAAGTGATTATTATCATTTAGAAAAATGGACAGAATATCAGTGTATTACGATAGTGCTTATAGAAAATGATGATAACAGATTGCCATTAGGCATAAATAAGTATATAATTGATAAAGATAAGTGTGTTATATACTAAGCCATATGGAAATATAACGTGCCTCGTAGTGGCATGACTTAAAAATTGAGGTTTGAGAGTAGTGTAAATTCATATGGTAGAAAAACCATTCTTAAAATTTAAATGCGTAATATAGTGTTTGAGAGTAGTGTAAATTCATATGGTAGAAAAACTATTTTGAAATAAATGCAAAATGGAATGAAGTTTGAGAGTAGTGTAAATTCATATGGTAGAAAAACTGCGGTATTACAAGCTGCACTCCATGAACCGTTTGAGAGTAGTGTAAATTCATATGGTAGAAAAACCTTAGTGGAAGCTGCATTTATGTAGTTGCAGTTTGAGAGTAGTGTAAATTCATATGGTAGAAAAACAATATTTTCGGGATTATCACATTTGTCTTAGTTTGAGAGTAGTGTAAATTCATATGGTAGAAAAACGTAGATATGCAATTTTACAAGAAACAGTGCGTTTGAGAGTAGTGTAAATTCATATGGTAGAAAAACGTACGGTAATTGCGGATGCAATACTGGTTGGTTTGAGAGTAGTGTAAATTCATATGGTAGAAAAACAGCTACTCAATGATCGTATCCCTGCCCCTGGTTTGAGAGTAGTGTAGATTCATATGGTAGAAAACATTACTAGTATCGAAATTACTAAGGTCAAGTTTGAGAGTAGTGTAAATTCATACTTTAACCAACTGAACCCATTGCTGCAACCGATAGTCAGCAGCAACCGCTGTAGTAATAGAACTCATAGGAAATGCCTCCTAACCAGTCCTAAAAGTTGAGTACTGAACTTTTAAGACGTTTAATAATCATAGGACTATTATGGCACTGGTTGGAGGTAAAATCCAGATACGGACTATCTACCACTTACATTTGCATAGTCAGAAAAAGAAAATATCCCTTATCCCAGATGCGGCTTCGGAGCGTGTTTAAGATGCGGACGAGCATCTTAAATACAGCGACTACAGAGCAGATGGGATAGGGGATATTTTCTTTTTTCGTCTGTCTAATCAAGTAAGATTACAGCTTAAGTCCTGCCAGTAATGCTCCTAATCCTGTGGTTGCATCACCTTCGTCTTTATAGCTTACAGTTTCTTCTCCGTTTGTATCTTCTTCAGGAGCAACTTCCTCTAAAGCTTTCATGCTGAGGCTGATCTTGCCATTCTCAACTTTTAATACTTTCACATTAACTTCCTGTCCAACTTTTAATACTTCTGCTGGAGACTCGATACGTTTCTGTGTAATCTGGGAAATGTGTACTAGACCGGAAATATCATCGCCAAGGTCAATGAATGCACCATAAGGCATCAGAGATTCTACTTTACCGGTAAGAACAGCACCAGCTTCAATTGCGTTGATACGTGCTTCTTTCTCTGCACGTTTTTTGTCGTAAAGCACTTCTTTTACAGATAATACAAGACGGTTCTTTTCTGGGTCAGCAGTAATAACTTTGGCTTCTACTGTTTTTCCAAGATATGGGTTTGTGTCTTCTACATAACCAATCTCAAGATGGGAAGCAGGAATAAATCCTCGGAGTCCGTCTACATAAACGATAACTCCTTTATTCACGATACCACCGATTTTTAAGGAGAGAACAGTGCCATCTTCTAAATACTGCTGAACTTTATCCCAGGCATTAAATCCAGTTTCTTCTTCAGGAGCCTCGCCTTCATTCTCTACAACGTTGAGAGTTTTCAGGGACTCATCAATTTCTTTTTTAAAATCTGCCATTGATTCACTCATGATAATATCTTCTTTTCTTAAAAATAAATTACTAATCAGTTAGTTTCTTAAAAAGTATTATAACATAAATTTTATCTCTTTGAAAAGAATTTCCATAATAAACTCACAGACTCGAAATTAACTAGAGCATTTTTCAAACATGCTCTGGAAATTATAAGCTGGATTCGATTTGTTTATACAACTTAAAGAGACAGTTGCTTTCTGTAAAAAGATGGAGTCGTACCCTTTTTTGCCTTGAAGAGTTTTGAAAAATAAAGAGAATCTTCATAACCAACAGAACGAGCAATATCGCTGATTAACAATGTTGTTTTACGAAGAAGATCACAGGCTTTTCGGATACGATAATCAATGAGGCTCCCTTTGCTGGCGTCTGTTTCACAGCCTTACAACTCAGAATTTAATGGAAAAGTTGCCCGGTTTCTGATATACTAATACAATGTTGATAAAGTAAAAATTTATTTTGGGAGGTTTA
>OLPV01001395.1_pt1 | contig 17960 bp, 15 predicted proteins | sample 1671961 | NCBI WGS metagenome assembly OLPV01 (sample SAMEA3136630, study PRJEB25190) | human gut metagenome | biome: human gut; feature: human-associated habitat; material: faeces | place: Austria | collected 2013
TTTGCATATGCATTTGCCGGACGTGATATTACAGGAAAATCAGTAGAAGACATGGTGTATGAGGCACAGAGAAAGGTTATCTTAGAACTGGCTGATAAGGAATCTTGTGTGATTATCGGAAGAAATGCAGACTATATTCTGAAGGATAGGGACGATGTGCTGAATGTATTTATCTATGGGGATATGCCGGAAAAAACAAAGCGAATTATGGGGTTATATAATGTAGAAGAAAAGGAAGCTGTCAAAATGATGGCAGATACAGATAAAAGGCGTATGACGAATTATAATTTTTATACGGATCAGAAATGGGGAAAAACGAGCAATTATACGCTGTGTCTGAACAGCTCACAGCTTGGATATGACAGATGTGAAGCGATAATTATTGAGTGTGCAAAATAAAAATTTGCTTACATTTTTCAAAAAATAAAGTATAATTAGTATTGTAAAACCAAGTACGATTTACATGAAAATTAGGGATCATTTCATTCAAATTTACTGAGTGAAGGATCCCTTTTTCTATGTGACGTATCTTTAAATTGAAAGAGATGTAGTTATAATGAAAAGAATTAAAGCAGCTTGTATCACTTAGACATTGTTTTTTCAAATCATGATGGAGAAACGACAGAGTATGCAAAAAAAGCGATTGTACAGGAGTGTGAAAAGTATAAAGCACAGTTAGAAAAGAGTGGAACAAAGTACAAAATTTTGTCAGAAAATATGATATTGCTGGAGAAGTGTAGTAAGAAAATCAGACGAATATATTTTTCCGAAGATTTGTCGTAAAAATGTGGTCAAATCAAGAAAATCGAGTGCGAAAGCAAGTGAAAAATCCCTGGGAAGCTGAGAGATACGCCATGCACAGCTCGGGAAAGAATTTCCTCGTTGCCGGGCTGTCGCCCTATAAAATAGCAAAAATAGACGCCTTTGCAAGTAAACTTGCAGAGCGTTTATTTTCACCATTTTGCATATCTCGTAGCGTTCACAAAATCTTCACAAAATTATTAGCACTCGCCTCTTGACAGTGCTAGCAATAAGTGTTATATTACAGCTAGAACAAAGGAAGGGGAACAAAAAGAGATGATAAAGATTCCACCGACCGGTGTTTGAGATGACAACAACACTTCAGAGTAAATCCGAATGTGCTAAATAAATTAATAAATGTCTTTTGAAAGGAGATATGACTTATGTTAATGCCTAGTATTTTTGGAGAGAACTTATTGGGTGATTTCTTTGGAGAACCATTTGGAGGATATGATTACAGTGAATCCGGACTTATGACAACGGATGTAAAAGATACCGATAAAGGCTATGAAGTAACGATGAACATGCCTGGAGTTAAAAAAGAAGATGTAAAAGCAGAACTGAAAGATGGTTATCTGACAGTCAGTGCTGAGACGAACACGAAGAAAGATGAAAAAGCTGAAGATGGCAAGTACATCCGCCGTGAACGTTACAGTGGATCCTGCAGCAGAAGCTTTTATGTAGGCGACGGTGTCAAACAGGAAGACATCAAAGCCAAATTTGAAGACGGTACATTGAAACTGTTCGTACCGAAAGAAGCAGCAAAACCTTCTGTAGAACAGAAGAAATACATTTCCATTGAGGGATAATCAGAATACGGATTGTAAGTGTCCGGTTACAAGACTGCCAGATGAGGCAGCCGCTTAAAAAGAAAGTTAGCTAAATTCAGATAGATTTATAAGGAGGAACGACTTATGTTAATGCCTAGTATTTTTAATGATAACTTATTTGATGATTTCTTTGATTTTCCATTTTATGATGATAAAGCAGATCGTAAGATCCAGAGAAAACTGTATGGACATCATGCAGGCAATCTGATGAAGACAGATATCAAAGAGAAAAAAGATGGTTATGAACTGGAGATCGATCTTCCGGGATTCAAGAAAGATGAAGTTACAGCAGAACTGAATGACGGATATCTGACAGTCAGCGCTGCCAAAGGACTGGATCAGGATGAGCAGGAGAAAGAAACTGGTAAGTACATCCGTCGTGAACGTTACGCAGGAGCCTGCCAGAGAAGTTATTATGTAGGTGAAGATATCACGGAAGAAGATATCAAGGCTGAGTTTAAGCATGGTATCCTGAAACTCTTTGTCCCGAAGAAAGAAGTAAAACCGGCAGTAGAAGAGAAGAAATATATCAGTATCGAAGGATAGTGACAACACGTTAAAAACTTTCAAATACACCATATGATGAGGGCAGCATACAGGAGCAAAATCCTGTATGCTGCCCTTTTTGCCATCTATATAAATGGAAATTTGAGAAAGTCTGGATAGTATAATGAAGTTAGGATTTGATCTGTATTTTGAGATGTGGAAAAAGGGAGAAATATCCATCAGAAAAGCAGCAAAGATTTTGGAAATCAGCCCTGCTACCTTTTATCGAAAATGTAAGGAGTTAGATGAAACAAATTGTAACAAATAGTAGACATAAAGAAACATTTGCGGTATATTAAAATTAGTAGTTTTTACCAAGTTTTTCAGGAGAAAATAGACGTATTCGTCATGTTGCAAAAAGTCTACATTACGAAACATACTATTCATGATATAGGGTAATACATTACTGTTGTTCATCATTATGAGACAGTAATGCAATCACAATATATCAATAAGAAAACACATTACTGCTGATCTTCATATTTCCATGAGACAGCAACGGTATTAAATACATCAAAAGGAATAAAAATCAAAATACCAGGGGGAAGAAAATTATGGCGCTTGCGATATGTTTCCGTTATGGGGGAAGGGAGTACTACAAGGAGCTTGGCGTCGGAGACGAAGTAAGCTTCGGAAGTCACAAAAAAGACAAGGTGCAGATCCCGGACAGCAAAGACCACATGCTTTGGATGAAGGCGAATGCAGATGACCTTCAGGTAAAAGCAAATGCACCACTTCGAGTACCGCTATCGGTGGTTGAATGCAATGAGATGACGGTACTCAACAATGAAATGGATTCACTCCTGTACGTGTCCCGTGTAGTAGGGAGAAGCAGTAAAAGCATCAACCTTCCGTACAATGGAAGAATTACGGTGGGACGTTCAGGAGACAATGACATCAGAGTCACATATCCGGTCATATCCGGTCATCATTTCCAGATTCTGCTGGAAGCCGGAACCGTTCACGTAGAAGATCTACGGAGTACAAACGGTCTTTATCTAAATGGAAAGCCGATCTCCAAAGCAATCATGAAATCAGGAGATGTCCTTTCTATCTTGACCTTTCGTTTCGTTCTGGAAAATGGAATTCTCTATTTTGAAAATATAGGAAGCTCGGTTGCAATCGCAGATCGTGTTTATAAGATGGATAAACCGGCAGAACCGGAGGCAAAAATGCCACATCCGGAGAAGGCAAGAGCAGCTTCTTCAGAGTCATCCGTAGATCGAAGCGGAAAATATTATCCAAGGTATCAGCTCTCACCGAGAATCAGAGAGCAGCTCCCACATGAACCAATCGTACTTTCCGGCGCACCGGGAAAAGGTCCTACACTTGGAAGCAGAAGAAGTAATTTTGCATATCTCATCAGCTCAGGAGCGATGATGGCAGCCAGCCTTGCGACCGGAATGCTTTCACCGGCGGCGCTTTTGATGCGTGCAGCAGGGATGATCTCACCGATCACCAATATGGCGATGTACGGTAAAATGAGCAAGGAAGAGAAAAAGCAGATTGAAGAATATGAAAAAATGCGGCAGGAGCGGTATCAGGCATACATTGATTCGCAGAAGGCAAGGATCGCAAAAGTAGCGGATGTACAGAGAAGAATCGTAACCGCAGAGAATCCGGTGCCGGCTGATTGCATGAACACTGTTAAATTCCTGAAGCGGAATCTGTGGGAGAGAATGCCGCAGGATTCGGATTTCCTTTCGCTTAGGCTTGGAATCGGAAAAGACAAGCTTTGCGTAGAGGTAAAGAGCCATGCCAACACCGATGGATTTACGATGGTAGATGACGAGCTGGAAGAGCTTGCAGGACAGATCATCGAGGAAACCCGTTATGTGGACAACATTCCGATCCGGGTATCCCTCAGGGAGCATCAGACGATCGGAATCGTGGGCTCCAAAGAGGCGAATTACTATATGCTCCGGAGTATGCTGGTAGAGCTTACCACAGAGCACAATGGAAAAGATGTACATCTGGTTGGAATGTTTGAAAAGGATTCGCAAAAATACTGGAAGGATCTCAGATGGCTTCCACATATCTGGGATGAAAGCGGTCAGGTGCGTTATATCGCATTTGATGAGGAAAGACGGCATACGGTCAGCGAGTTTCTTGCCGATCTGATCCGGAGAAGAAAATCAAATTCACGGACGGAGACCGGGAAAAAGATCGAGAACCCACTGCCACATTACGTGATCGTTGCAGAAAATGAAGAGATTCTGCTTGCAGAAAATATTTATGACGATCTGGTAGCAAATGATCCCTCACTTGGAATCACAACGATCATCCTTGCAGAGAGTATGTATGATCTGCCGCAGACCTGTCGGTTTATCATTGATCTGACCGAAAGTCCGTATGCATTTGAGCGCGAGAAATACGATGAAAGACTCTATTTTAAACAGGATGCGCCGGTACATAGGAAAGAGTTGGAAAGCTTTTCAAGACAGATGGCGGCAATCGAATTAAAAAGTCGGGCAGCCGATGATCTTCCATCGGCAATTACATTTTTGCAGGGATACGATGTAAACCGGGTAGAAGAACTGGATGTCATAGACCGATGGGAAAAGAGCGAGCCGTACCGGACATTGGCAGCGCCGATCGGTATGATGGCAGGAAAGAAAATATTTTCACTGAATGTACTGGATGGAGACCAGGCGCACGGACCGCACGGACTTCTGGCAGGAACTACCGGTTCCGGTAAGAGTGAGCTTTTACAGACCTGGATCCTTTCCATGGCTGTGACCTATCATCCGCATGATGTAAACTTTGTGATCATCGACTATAAAGGTGGCGGAATGTCGGATTTGATGGAGCCGCTTCCGCATGTAGTCGGGAAGATTACCAACATTGACCGGAACATTTCCAGATCTCTTGTCTCGTTGAAAAGTGAGTTAAAGAGGAGACAGCGTTTATTTGCCGAATGTGGGGTAAATAACATTACAAAATACCAGAAAGCCTACAAGAAAGGACAGGCGAAAATTCCGCTTCCACATCTGATCATCGTAACCGATGAGTTCGCAGAGATGAAAAAAGAAGAGCCGGAATTTATGACAGAGCTGAACACCGTAGCAACCATCGGACGTACATTGGGCGTACACATGCTCCTTGCGACACAGAAACCAGCGGGCGTTGTGACCGACCAGATCAGTGCGAACTCTCGTTTCCGGATCTGTATGAAGGTGCAGGATGTGGCGGACAGCCGGGAAATGTTAAAACACCCAGATGCAGCAAAAATCACCAAGGCAGGACGTGCCTATGTGAGAGTCGGAGAGGATGAGTTATTCGAGCTGTTCCAGTCCTTCTACAGTGCGGCGAAATACGATGGGAAGCTGATAGAAGATAAGATGAAACTGGAGAATCAAGTCCGGGTAATCGGCGTGACAGGGGAGCGTATTAATCCATTTGAGGAAAAGAAAAAGAAGAAAAATCCAGATGAAATCGAACAGGACGAATTAACTGCAATTATCCGCTATATCAATGAACAATGCAGGCTGTACGGAATCGAGAAAATGGCAGGACCGTGGCTTCCGGAGCTTCCAAAATGGCTTCCGTTTGAAGAGCTTGGAATTGCACCTGGCTTTGACGGCAGAATGTGGCCGGAGAGAAGACGCGATCTCAAGATTCCAATCGGAAAATACGATATTCCGGCGAATCAGGTGCAGGGCGTGATGTATATGGATCTGATGGAAACCGGACATTTTGGAATCTACGGTTCACCGTCCACCGGTAAGACATTCCTGCTGAAACGGATCCTGATGTCGCTTGGCATGTATTATACGCCAAAAGACGTAAAGATCTACCTCATCGATGCCGGAAAATGGGAACTGAAGGAATTTGCGGAAATGCCGCATGTATGGGAAATGGTTCTCGGTGATGAAGTAGAGAAGATCCGTCAGTTTGTCAAACGGATCATACAGGAAATGGAAGCGCGAAAACGGGCATTCCTGAAGCACGCAGTCAACTCACTTTCGGCTTACCGGGAAGCAGTAGATCCGGACCTTCCGGCAATTGTGATCATGGTAGAGCAGCTGAAACCACTGCTTGAACAGTATCCGGAGATGGATGCACTGATGAACGAGATCGCCGGAACCGGACAGGCATTTGGAATCTACCTGATCTTTACGACCAACGCAGGAGCATCGGTCAGCTACAAGATCACACAGAAGGTCAAAGGCGCGATCAGCCTCCAACAGCCGGAAAAAGGAAACTACGCAGAGATCGTCGGTTCGATCAAGGATATCAGCGTACCGCAGTTCCAGGGACGCGCTCTGATGCGTGGCAATCCGCCGGTTGCATTCCAGGTTGCAGTCTATGCGGATGAAGAAAAAGATCAGGAAAGAGCTGCATCCGTGAAAGAGACCATCCGGCAGATGAGAGAGGCATGGGCAGAACTCAGAAAAGATGAGCTGGATGAAGAAAGTGCAGAAAATCCAGGAGAGGCAGAAGAGACAGCAGAAAGCACACAGGCAGTAGAAAATGGAGAATACAGCAAACGTACCGACATTCCGGCTGGTACATACCGGGACGATATGGAACCGGCATATCTGGATCTGTCACAGAAAAATCTCTGCCTGATCTGCAGTGAAGAAAGTGAAAAAGGCAGGGAAATCCTTGCGAGATTTGAAAAGACACTGCGTAAGAAAGACGATAACCTGATCATCCGGATCACAAAAGAGAACTGCAAAGAAGAGTTTCCAAATCTGACAGAACAGTTAAATGAAAGACAGAAGCTGTACAAGAAATCATGCAAGGAGCCGGATTTTGACCAGGAAAAATGGATCCAGGGTTATATGCAGATCTGTGTTCTGATCGAAGATCTTCCGGAGATCGCAATAAATCTGGAGAAGGATGAGCTGAAGAGGCTGAGTACGGTTCTGAATAAGTCCAAAGGATTTGGCGCGATCATTTTTGCCACAGGCACAAAGGATGGTCTGAAGGAGCAGAAGGAAAATGTGGCAGTCAGCGCTGCGCTCCGGTCAGAATGCATCCTGATCGCAGACGGTAATCCGGTGGAATACACGGCACTTGATACACAGGGGTTCCCACCGACGGCGAACACCATACTCGACGAGGATGAGGCACTGCTTTTACAGAATGAAGAAGTCCGGTTCATCCGTTACTCGTAAGAGGAGGAAAGCAGGTTATGAGATCAGAGATTATTGTTACAGTAAAAGATACAAAAGGTAAAATATCATCATATGATGTAGAGGTTCCGGTTAAGATCACTGCTGAAAAAGCGGCACGGGATATTGTAGAAGCGGTGAATTATTATAAGGATCGTTATGGTAAAACAAAAGTTCTGCCAGGTAGCAGATACCGCCTTAAAAATGAAAGAACATCCAGCGTATTGGATCCGCAGAAGACGCTTTATGAATGTGGTGTCTGGCAGGGAGATGTACTTACGATCATAGAATCTTAAGGATAAAAAAGTAAATGGAAGGAGAGAGCAGATATGAGTTTAAAATGTGAGCTGACTCCAATGGAGCTGTTCTTCTGTGCAAGAGTCATGCAGGGAAAATATCTGGACTATGACTATTTCAGAAGGACACCGGACATACAGATCAATTATGTACGGCATGAGCAGGAAACACTGGAAAGTCTGGATGAGGAGGGAGTTATTGAACTGGATTTCGATGGAAATGCAGAGATGGATTCCGATTATGAAAGCCTGTTAAAACCGGTGCTTTTCGGAGAAAAAGAAAGCAGACTTGATGTAGAAGGGAAACCAAGCCGTAGATTCCACATCTATAAAGGAAGAATTGTGATGTCACTGATCGGGGAAGAGAAGATCACATTCCGCGAAGTGACAGAAAAAGAAATGGAAACATTTCTAAATGAAGAAAAAGTCGAGATTTATCTTGCGGATGTGAAGCGTGGAAGCAAAAACGGAGTATTTACGGCAGAAGAACTGAAATCAGGGATTTACAAAGAAATGGCAATGAGTTTACTGAAAGGAGAATTATAAGATGTCACAGATAATTATTGATCCAGATGCGGCAAGTGCAGATATTAAAAAAATAAATGATGCAATCAATAAGCTGAACGCATCACAGAACAGTATCAAACAGCTGAGTACAAATGCAAGTGATATGACCGGGCAGACCGGTCCGGCAATCGTAGAGAAATGCACCCAGCTGAGTTCTCAGATTGATGCCTTAAAGACCAATCTGAACACAACGATCGGACTGATCAAGTCAGCAGTAAAAGAGTATCAGGAAAAAGATGCAGATCTTGCGAAACACTATCAGAACGGAGGGGTATAAATGGCACACATTAAAATTGATTATGACGGACTTGAACAGCAGTCATCAGCGCTTAAAAATTACCAGTCAACCTATGAAAATCTCTGTACAAGAATGAAAAATATGTCCGACCAGGTGGCATCGACCTGGGAAGGCTCTGCGGCAACTGCATTTTCACAGCTTATGCAGCAGTATCAGCAGCAGGGTTCTCATATCTCAGAAATTATCGGAACGATTCAGGGATATGCGAATACAACGAAGAACAGTTTTCAGAGTGTAGATCAGGAGTGTGCAAACCTGATCCGGAATTCATTCTAGGAGGGATATCATGATAGGATTAAACATTGACACATCGATACTGAGAAGTTCGGTAAGCGTGGCACAGCAGGCAAATGAGGCAATTTCAGAAGCTGCGAACCTTCTGAATGCGATCACGGTTCATGAGGACTGGATCTGTAGAGAACGTGACAGAATCAACGAAATGACTACGTCTAATAAACAGAAAGCACAGCAGATCCAGGAGAGAAGTTCCTCTTTCTATTCGGCAATCCAGACAGCATCCGAAAGATTTGATTCCACAGAGCAGGACAGCTGCCGGAGAATTAATGGGGTAGATGATATTATCGGGCGAATCACGACTATTGTACCGAAAATATCAGAAAATGTGCATGGTGGTAGTGGTTCAGGAACTGGCATCAGCATTATGGATCTTCAAGGATTGGGCGAAGCGGTGACAAAGGAGGAATAAAAATGGCAGGAAATATTAAATTAACGCCGGAGGAGCTTCTGGCGCAGAGTACAGAGATGGCTTCGATCCAGTCTGAATTTGAGTCATTATTTTCACAGGTAACAAGTGCGCTGAACAATCTGAATGGCAGTTGGAGTGAAGCTCTGGCAGGGAATTTCTCAGGAAAGATCAGTGCAGCACAGAAATCATTTTCTGCAGTAGCAGAGATGATGGCGAACGGCGCAACTGCAGCGCGCGTCGGAGCAAATACATTTTCAGAGCCGGGAGCAGTTCTTTCGTTGATCTGTGGAGGTGGAGAGAGCGGATCTCTTAGTGGAAGTTCAGATCTGTTATCATGGATCGCAGAAAATGCACAGACCGGAGTAAATTCGGATCTGATGATCGGGGCAATCTCAAAAATGACAGGCGTAGATGCTGCCGGTGCAAAAGATATCCTTGGAAAAGTAATGAAGGGTGATTATGAAGGCGTGCTCGACACGGTTGCAGATAAAGGAATTGACTGGGTAGCCGGGGCTTTGTCCGGAGATCTTGGCTCAGATACATGGGTAGGTCAGCTTGAAGAGGCAACCGGTGGAACATTAGGACTGGCTAAACTGGAAGAATCTTATATTAAAAATGTCCTTGGTGGTACGTTAGGAAACGCAAAAAATATTGTAAAAGATATGTATTTTGGGGACGGAAATCCGGCGTATGAGCTGGAGCAGCTTGGCGAGATGGCATGGAATTCAGGAGCCGGTTCCGTGATTAAGACAACGAGTGATGCAGCTTTTAATGTTGTGAAAAATATTCCGGGAATCGGGGATTATTATGCAGAAAAAGGTGTAACAGACGGGGAAGGCGCAATTGGTTCTATGATCGGTGATATTACCCTTATGGTTACAGGAGACAGTGATGCAGCTGCAGCAGACCAGAATTATTATAAAGATCATGGCGGTATTGCAAAAGGCGTTGTTGATGGTGTCGTTGATATTGGCAGTTATGTTGCAGACAGGATTGGAGCACTGTGGCATTCAGGAGCCAGAAGTTAGCAGATAGCAGGAGGAAAGAGAAAATGGATACAAACGAAAAGAATGTGGAACTTAAGAATATGAATGATAAACTCCGTAAAATGGTGTTACCAATCGGATCAGTTGTAATGTTAAAAAATGGAACAAAGCCGGTGATGATCTTCGGATATCTGCAGAAATCTTCTCTGCGTCCGGGGGAGATCGCGGATTATGTAGGTGTTCCGTATCCAGAAGGAAACCTTCATGTGAAAGCACAGTTCGGGTTCCAGATGACAGATATCAAAGAAGTCCTGTTTGAGGGATACCGTGATAAATCCTTCGAGCCTTGGGAAGGATTATTACAGCTTTGTGCCGCAAAATATGAAAACGAATAAAGATCGGAGAAGATTATGGATCTGACAAAAATGTTTGGAATCAAAGACCTGATCGGCGGCATGCAGCTTCGTGCGGCATGCGGATGCCATCAGGGGAAAAAGAGAAACAACAACGAGGATAATTTATACTTCGATGGAAGCTATATGAACAGTGATAATCATGGACTTCCTTCGATAGAAAAGACAGTGCTTTCTCTGGATGATGATGGCTTTTTTTGTGTGTTTGACGGTATGGGTGGAGGCGACTACGGTGAAGTCGCCTCCTATACAGCTTCAAAGACAACAAAAGAGTTTCTTGAGACAGGAACAAATATCAATCCGTGCGATATCACACCGTCACTTACGAAAATGTGTGAGGTTGTCAATCAGGCAGTCTATGAAGCCGGTGAAAAGCTTGGCTCGTCCAGGATGGGATCTACTCTGGTTGGTCTGTATTTTCATGAAGGACAGGCGTGGGTGTGCAACCTGGGAGACAGCCGCTGCTATTTCCTTCGGGATGGAAGGATGAAGCAGATCTCGGAAGACCACACGGATGAAGAATTCATGAAAGAAAATGGAATTACCGGGCGCAAGCCTTATCTGACACAGTATCTTGGAATCGATCCGGATGAGATGACGATTGTTCCATCGATCGAAAGCTACGTCCTGAACCGTGGAGACCGCTTTCTGATCTGCAGTGACGGAGTGACCGATATGGTGGATGATCAGATTATTTGTAATAATCTGGCAAGCTGTCAGGATCCGAATGAATGCGTGGAAACGCTGATTCAGGCTGCACTTGATGGTGGCGGAAAAGATAATATCACAGCGATCGTTATGGATGTTGTGTAAATTAAAAGTAACTTGAGGAAAAATATGAAAAAGAAGTTATTATGTATCTTATTAGGCATCAGTATGATCGGAACGATGAGCGGATGCTCTTCCAAATCTTCTAAAAAGGAAGAAAACGTTCCGAAAGAGGAAAGCATATTGTCTGATAAATATGAAAAACAGCACAGAGAAGTCCGGGAGCCGGTATATAGAACGGCTGCGACAGCCTTTGCAGGAGGAGATGGAAGCGAAAGCTCTCCATATGAGATCAGCTCAGCGGAAGAATTGCAGTATCTGTCCGATCTTCTTGCAGATAAAAATGACCGGACAAGTGAATACCGGAAGAAAAATTATATTCTGACTGCTGACATCAGTCTGAATGATACTTCTGATTATGCGAACTGGAGCGAGAATGGTCCGGAATATGACTGGAGGCCGATTGGAACCGAAGCGACATTTTGTGGCGTATTTGACGGAAATGGGCATACGATCCGTGGTTTGTATATGAACGCAGACATGGAGGATGACAATACCACAGATGCAAAGAAAAACGGCGGTCTTTTTGCGGATGTAATTGACGGGACGATTAAAGACCTGAATCTGACGGATGCATATCTGGAAATCTCAGGGGATGCACTTTATACAGGTGCTGTTGCAGGTTATGCTTCCAAGACGGAAATTACAGACTGTACCGTAGACGGATTGATCATCGGATATGACGGATATTACGGAGGAATCGCCGGAAGCGCAAGTGGTACGATCGAAGGTTGTGAATTTGACGGAATCGTAAAAGCTGCAAAGAATCTGGATAACGACCAGGCGGCCCAGACCTATATCGGAGGAATCGCCGGAGATTTTGCGTCGGTTGTGCCGGTCATTGAAGATGAGAAGGAAGCTGAAAATTTTAAAGGGATTGTAAACTGCGTTAACAAAGGCTCTGTTGAAGTGGTAAAAGGAAGCCATTCAGCACAGGCAGCAGGTGGAATTGCCGGTATGAATTCCGCAAAGATTGAGAACTGTCAGAATGAAGGAACCGTAAATGCAGAAGCAGGACTGACAGAAGAAGAGAACCAGAAAGGAACGGCTTCTTTATCTGTTGGCGGAATTGTGGGAACTTTTGTTATCGCTGTAAAAGGGGAAGACGGAGTGATCCGGGAGTGCAAGAACACTGGAAATGTTTCGGCAGATGTGGCAAATGCAGGTGGAATTGCAGGAGAGATAAATTTATCAGATTCCAGATATCAGATGACAATCGAGAACTGTCAGAATTCGGGAAGTGTATTTTCTGCCAACCATTATTATGCAGGAATCGTAGCAGATGCAGGTATAAAAGGAGACAGCACAGTGACCATCACCGGATGCACCAATGAGACAGATTTTACAGAAGGCGAAGGTGCCGGAATTGTTCATCATCTGGTGCAGCAGAACGGAAACATGGAGATTTTGGACTCGGTCAATCACGGTCTGATCAATTCATCCGGACAGAATGCAGCAGGAATTCTCTGTTATGTGGCAAATATGGGAGACAACTGGAAGTTAAAAGTTGAGAACTGTGAAAATACCGCAAATATCATTGCAAAAGACCATGTCGGCGGAATCTTGTGCTTTACCTCTTTCTATAAGAGTGAAGATGGAAATGCAAATACATCATTTGAAATGAAAAACTGCAAAAACAGCGGAAATCTTTCAGCATCAACAACCAACGGCTATGTTGGAGGAATCCTTGGAGTCGATGGATTTATGAAGACAAAGACAGAAATTTCGGATTGTGAGAACAGTGGAGATATTTCCTTTACCAAAGTTTGGGTGATGGGTGAAGAAGACCTGAAAACCGAAGATGAAAAAGGTAAGAAGGAAGATGCGGAAATCTTTACGCTGTCTGTTATGGGAGGTGGAATTGTCGGAAGAATCGGAGATGCAGTTTTGTTATCTGTTGATGCAGACAAGTCGGATGCAAAAGAGATCAACAAGAAGGACGCCCTTGTCACGATCAGCAATTGCAAAAGCACCGGTGCTCTGAACTATGAAGAGCCACAAATGGGAGAAGGCGTAACCGAGGAAGAATACAAGAAAGCAAAAGAGGAAAAATGGAAAGCAAGCATGGGCGGTATTCTTGGAGACTGCTCCTGTCGTGACGGATACAGTGTCAATTTCAAAAACTGTACCTACCGTGCAGAGCGCGGACTTGGAAATACGGATCTTCCGGATATTGAATAACTCACAGAGGAGGCAGAAAAATGGAAAATTATGAAGAAATCCATTTACCATGGCCAGGCTGGAAAATCGGGAAATATCTGGGTGGAGGAGCATATGGAAAGGTTTATGAGATTGAACGGAATCTCTCCGGAATCCAGGAAAAAGCAGCACTGAAAATTGTGTCCAGACCGAAGGACGAAAGTGAAATAGAGTCCTATTATGACAATGGATATGATAAAGCAAGTATCGAAGAATCCTATGAAAGCGAGATCCGGAATTATGTGCAGGAATACAAGGTGATGAAAGAACTGCAGGGGCAGTCCAATATCGTCAGCTGTGATGATTTTACGGTAGTTCCGCATGAAAATGGAATCGGAGGCGACATCTTTATCCGGATGGAGCTTCTGACTTCGCTGCAGCAGGTGCTGAGGGAAAGAACCCTTTCTGAGCAGGAGATCCTTAAGCTTGGAAAAGATATTTCCCGTGCACTGATCCTGTGCGAGAGCAAGCACATTATCCACCGGGATATCAAGCCGGTCAACATCATGGTTTCCCAGTTTGGAGACTATAAGCTTGGTGATTTCGGAGTATCGAAGATCATGGATCATACTACCTTTGCAACGGCAATGGGAACACCGGAATATCAGGCGCCGGAGGTCGTACATATGGAGAAATATGGTCAGTCGGCAGACATTTATTCACTGGGAATCACACTCTACTGGCTTTTAAATAACCGGAAAATGCCATTTATCGGAGCGGATGAAAAATTAACTCCGGCAGTTAAGGCGGCGGCAATGGAAAAGCGTTACCGGGGTGAAAAATTACCGGCACCGAAAAATGGAAGTAAGAGACTGAAAGAGATTGTACTGAAAGCCTGCGAGTACGATCCGGAAAAACGGTATGCATCGGCAAAAGAGATGTATAAGGCATTGAATGCTCTGGGAGAGAACGCAGGATATGAAGTGACTGGAAATGGAAATAAGGAATCGGCTACCATTCCTTCTACACATTCGATGCAGGAAAAAGTGGCAGGCGAAGCACAGACACGCGGGAATTCCTGGAGTGATGCTTTTGAAACAATCGGAGCGCCAAACGGAAACGTGCAGAAGAAAGAAGCAGATGATCCGGAAGATTTTACCGCGACAGTCGGTAAAACTATGGCTTATCAGGAGCAGAAGGAAAAGGCAGAGAGTGAAGATGGCAGTCTGGAGATGAAGGAAAAAAGCATAAAGGATAATAGCACAAAAAGAAATTGTTTTGTGACGTATTTTAATTTTGCATGTGCAGTTGTATTTATTATCCTGACTGTTGTAGATAAAAATATACAGTCTTCATTTCTGGCAATCATAGCAGGAGTTATATGCATCAGTATGGTTGCGATTTTTGTTATCAGAAACTGGCTTCTTGGAGGAATTTTAGGATTTTTCTTGTCTTTGGCGCCGCTAATGCTGGTGATAGAGCTTTCTACAAAGACTTCCTATTTTGTCAGTGGAAATGATGGGTTTAGCACAGTCATTCTGCTTATAGGAGGCGTCTGGGCATTATACGGAGCGTATTGCTGCGGAAGTACAGCTACATATTTCAAAAATAAAAAGAAGTAAAGTGTAATGAAGAAAAAATATATACAGATAGTTATTGTAATCATAGCTTTCATTGGCATCATCTATCAGTGTGATGCCAGTGAAAAAGCAAAATTTAAACCAATGTATCGTGAGAATGGCAATCTGCAGGCAAATGTGAAACGCGATTCAGATGGGAATGTAGAGACATTTGTTTCTTACGACATGGATGGCGTGAAATCATCCGAAAGTGAATATGATTCGAACGGGAATCAGACAAAGACTTGTTTTTACAATTCGGACGGATCCGTGGATTTCTCGATTGAAAAAGAAGTGGATGCGGACGGGAAAGAACGGAAAGAGTCTTATTTTAAAAGTGATGGAACGATCGATCATTATATTGAAAATGAATATAATTCCAAAGGTTTGAAAGTAAAGAGTATGAATTATGACGCAGATGGAACGCTGAAATTTTATACAGAGTACAAGTATAATTCCGATGGAAATGAGATAAAATCGGTTTCCTATACTCCGGATGGAGAGATCGGAAGCTATAGTGAGTGCGAATATGACGAAGAAGGAAGCCTTTTGAAAACGAGTATCTACCGGGCAGACGGAACGCTGCAGGACAGCTGGAGTCCGAACAGGATGGACGAATAAAAGGAAAAGGAGAGCAGAACACATGGAGAATTTTGAGGGAATTCATTTGCCATGGTCAGGATGGAAAATCGTAAAATATCTTGGCGGTGGAGCATATGGGAAAGTTTATGAAATTGAGCGAAATATATCCGGGATTCAGGAGAAGGCGGCGCTGAAAATCATTTCCAGACCAAGGGAAGCAAGTGAACTGGAAACCGATTATCAGAATGGATATGACAGGGAAAGCATTGCAGCAAAATATACGGAAATTCTTCAGGATTACATCAATGAATATAAGCTGATGAAAGAACTACAGGGACAGTCCAACATTGTCAGTTGTGATGATTTTGCCATAGAAGAGAATCCAGACGGGATTGGTGGTAGGATCTACATCCGTATGGAGCTGCTGACACCGCTTCAGAAAGTGACAAAAGAGCGTCTTTTATCCGAAGAGGAAGTTATCAGGCTTGGAAAAGATATCTGTAAGGCACTGATCCTGTGTGAGAATAGAAATATCATCCACAGAGATATCAAGCCGGATAATGTCATGATCTCGAAATTCGGTGACTTTAAGCTTGGAGACTTTGGTGTATCAAAGGTTATGGGGCATACAACCAGTGGAACGATGACTGGAACAGAAGGTTACATTGCACCGGAGGTTCTTCACATGGAGAAATATGGTAAAGAAGTGGACATCTATTCGCTTGGAATCGTGATGTACTGGCTGTTGAATAACCGGAGAATGCCATTTATCGGGGCAGACGAAAAGCTGACACCTTCCAAGGCAAGTGAAGCATCTCTTCGGAGATATCAGGGAGAGAAAATTCCTGCACCAAAGAATGGAAGTGACAGATTAAAACAGATTGTGTTAAAGGCATGCGAATATCGCCCGAAAGACCGTTTTACAACGGCACGGGAAATGTATGATGAGTTGGATATGCTTCAGAGAAATTCACAGAGTCAGGGAATTTCAGAAGCAGGAACTGTCAGCATAAAGAACAATTATGCAGATCAGCAAAAAGAAAATGCCCAGAAAGAAGTGTATGTACATCCGCAGAAAGGGAATGCCCAGAAGAAAGCATATGCAAATCAGTCGGGAGAGAAAGATCTGCACGTGACAATTCAGGTTGCAACAAAAGAGCTTGGTAAAAGTAAGGTTATCACAATTGAGTATCCAAACGGAATGAACCGGATGTTTGAAGTAGAGATACCGGCAAATAAGCTGAATGGAAGTATTATCCGTCTGAAAGGGCAGGGAAATACCAGCGAAGGAGATCTGATTCTGCATTTGGCGATTGGAAAAAATGAGGAACCGGTATTTGTTGAAGAAGACTGGCAGGAGAGCAACGAAACAGTAGGGAAAAATAGGTCTGAATTTCATACTGGACAGACTGTTGGAGAAAGTATGTATGGATTCAACAATGGGCAAACTGCCGGTAATTCCTGGGGCGGAGGATTTGAAACAATCGGAGCATATGGAAAAAAGACTCCGATGGGTTCAGGGAATGCCTATGAAGAACAAGAAGTATCAGAAACAATCGGCATAAAGAATCCTCACGGAAAGCAGATGAAGTCAAAAGATCTGGATGATCTGCATGTAACAATTCAGATTACAGAGAGTGAGCTTGGAAGCAACAAAAAAGTGACTGTTGATTATCCGGATGGACGGAAAAAGTCATTTAATATCGAGATACCGGCAAATAAGTTGAATGGAAGTATTATCCGGTTGAAAGGTGAAGGAAATACCAGTAAAGGAGATCTGATCTTACATCTGGAAATTCAGAAAAAACAGGTGTATGTGGCAGAAGGAGTAAAGGAGACTGGCAAGAAGTATCCGAATCAGACAGAAAAATTAGATGAAGAAAAAGAATGGAAGCTGGCAATGGTTGAAGAGATGGCATGGACATCAGGCGATAAGGTTAAGGCAGGTATTGTAACTGTCGGAGTTGGAGGTCTGGCGCTTGCAATGATTCCGGCGCTTGGTGCGATGGCAGTTCCGATGTGGGGAATCCTGTTTGTAATGTGGTATTTTCTGGCGATCAAAGGGAGAGAACCTGAGATTGTCAATGGATGGATTATCCGGAGCAAGAAGAAAATAGATTTTGACAATTGTATTGCAAATGACACTGTATTTGCAAAGCGCTTATATTATGACAAATGTCCGAAGAAAACATTTCTGAAATATATCAAGAAGTTAAATCCGGAAGCAGC
>OLPV01001403.1_pt1 | contig 17868 bp, 14 predicted proteins | sample 1671961 | NCBI WGS metagenome assembly OLPV01 (sample SAMEA3136630, study PRJEB25190) | human gut metagenome | biome: human gut; feature: human-associated habitat; material: faeces | place: Austria | collected 2013
CGGCGCAGGAAGTCTGCTGCACTGCCGCGTGCCGTCTGCACCAGCGCCAGCAACAGATGGCCTGTGTCGGCCTGACAGCAGCCCTGCCGCCCTGCCAGTACCAGCGCGGTGCGGACGGTGCGCGCCGCCGTGCGTGAAAAACCTTTGTAGCTGTAGACCCAGAACATCTGCATATCCTCCTCTTGTATCTGCCCATTGAAAGTATAGACGCCGGACGGATAAATAATCATCGAAATCCGTTGAATCAGGATATGACAAATTCCCGAATTAGTGGTATAATAATGCAGTTACACGCAATCTGTACATATGAGGTGGTCTTTCATGCACAAATTGATGCGCTACATCAAGGGCTATGAGCGACAAGCCCTGTTGGCGCCGCTATTCAAGATGTTGGAGGCCTGTTTTGAGCTGTTTGTACCGCTGGTCATCGCCAGCATCATTGATACAGGCATCAAAAACGGGGATGCAGCTTTTATCTGGACGCGCTGCGGCCTGCTGGTTCTGCTGGCTGCCATCGGTCTTGCCAGCAGCCTGACGGCCCAATACTTTTCCGCCACGGCGGCACTGGGCTTTGGCACGGCGCTGCGCAGGGACCTGTACCGTCATATTGACACGCTGAGCTACAGCGAACTGGACGGTATCGGCACCCCCACGCTGGTCACGCGGATGACCAGTGACATCAATCAGGTCCAGAACGGTGTGAACCTGACCCTGCGCTTGCTGCTGCGCTCGCCGTTCATTGTTATTGGCGCACTTATCATGGCATTTTCAATCAGCCCCAAACTGACGCTGCTTTTCCTCGGCGTTACCGTTGCGGTTTCGCTGATCATCTGGGCAATCATGCGGATCACGGTGCCGATTTACCATGAGGCACAGAACGGCCTTGACCGTGTGACGCTGCTGACCCGTGAAAACTATGTGGGTGCCCGTGTGGTGCGCGCCTTTGCCCGGCAGGCCGATGAATTGGCTGCCTTTGTCGAGACGAACGATCATTTGAAATCGCTGCAGTTTGCAGCGGGCCGCATCTCCGCCCTGATGAATCCCCTGACCTATCTGGTAGTCAACCTCGCCGTGGTAGCGTTGCTGCTGCGCGGCGGCATGGAGGTCGATGCCGGTGCGCTGACTCAGGGTGAGGTTATCGCGCTGATCAACTATATGAGCCAGATCCTTCTGAGCCTGCTGCGTCTTGCGGATCTGGTCGTCTCAGTAACGCGCGCTTTGGCCAGCGGTATGCGTGTGAATGAGATTCTGAACACCCGCACCACGATGGAGGACCCCGGCACGGCACCGCTCGCGGTTGACGGTGCTGGCGAGGCGGTCCGGTTTGAGCATGTGGATTTCACCTACCGCGGTGCGGGCGCACCCAGCCTGACCGATATTTCGTTTGCGGCCGGCTGCGGCGAGACCATCGGCGTGATCGGCGGTACCGGCAGCGGCAAATCGACCCTGATCGATCTGATCTGCCGCTTTTACGACGCCGGCCGCGGCACGGTGACACTGTTCGGCCATGATGTAAAGCAGTACAGCTTTGCACAGCTTCGCAGCCTTGTAGGCATCGTACCCCAACAGGCGGTGCTGTTTACCGGCACGATCCGCGACAATATGCAGTGGGCCGCCCCGAATGCCACCGATGCGGAAATCTGGGAGGCGCTTGAGATCGCACAGGCTGCAGACTTTGTCCGCAGCAAGCCCGGCATGCTGGATGCCCCTGTGGAAACGGCCGGACGCAACTTTTCCGGCGGGCAGCGCCAGCGGTTGACGATTGCACGCGCACTGGTACCGAAGCCGAAAATTTTGATTCTCGATGACAGTGCCTCCGCGCTGGATTTCGCCACCGATGCAGCCCTGCGCAAGGCCATTAAAGAAAAAACGCAGGGTATGACGGTCTTTATCGTCTCCCAGCGCGCGGCGAGCGTGCAGCGCGCCGACCACATTCTTGTGCTGGATGACGGCACTTTGGCCGGTGATGCCCCCCATGCCGCACTGCTGCAGAGCTGTGAGGTCTATAAGGAAATCTGCCTGAGCCAGCTGAGCAAGGAGGAGGTGGCCAAAACACTATGAGCAAGACATCGAAGAAGCTTGACCGCAATACGATCCAGCGCGTTCTGCAGCTGATCCGCCCCTACAAGGGCATGGTCATCCTGACGCTTACATTGGCACTCATCACTGTTGTCACCACCCTGCTTGCACCGGTGCTGGCAGGCAAGGCGGTCGATAAGATTGTGGGACCCGGGCAGGTCGATTATCAGGGGCTTGGCCGCATCGCATTGGCTATGGCGGCCACAATCGCCTGCACGGCACTCTCCCAATGGCTGATGAATGTTGTCAACAACCGCATCACCTTTCAGGTCGTGCGGGATATGCGGGTGCGCGTATTTGAACAGCTTGAGATCCTGCCGCTGAAATATATGGACGCCCACCGCCCCGGCGATGCGATCAGCCGCATCACGACCGATGTGGAGCAGTTCAGTGACGGCCTGCTGATGGGATTTACCCAGCTGTTTACCGGTGTGCTGACAATTCTGGGTACCCTGGGGGTCATGCTCTATATAGACTGGCGCATCGCGCTGGTGGTCGTGGCGCTGACACCGCTCTCCATTTTTGTGGCGCGCTTTATTGCGACACACACCTATTCTATGTTCCGGGTGCAGAGCGAGACCCGCGCCGAGATGACCAGCCTTGTGGAGGAGCTGATCGGCAACGAGCATCTGGTTCGCGCCTTCGGCTATGAGGAGCGCGCCGAGGAACGCTTTGACCGCATCAACCGCGACCTGCAGCGCTGCGGTGTGCGGGCAACCTTCTTTTCTTCGACCACGAACCCCTGCACCCGCTTTGTAAATTCGCTGGTTTACGCCTCGGTCGGCATACTGGGCGCATTTGTTGCGATTGCCGGCGGTATCACGGTCGGCGAGCTGAGTGTCTTTTTGAACTATGCCAACCAGTACACAAAGCCCTTCAATGACATCTCCGATGTCATGACCGAGCTGCAGAATGCGCTGGCCTGTGCGCAGCGGGTGTTTGATCTGATCGATGAGACACCGATTATCCCTGATGCCCCCGATGCCGTGAGCCTGCCCCACGGTGCCGGCAGCGTGGCCTTTGAGCATGTGCGGTTCCGCTATCAGGACGATGTACCCCTGATCGAGGATATGAACCTCAAGGTCGAGCCGGGGCAGCGCATCGCGCTGGTCGGTCCGACCGGCTGCGGCAAGACCACCCTTGTAAACCTGCTGATGCGGTTCTATGAGATCAACAGCGGCACGCTGCGGGTGGATGGACACCCCATCGACACGGTGACCCGGGACAGCCTGCGCGCCAATCTGGGCATGGTGCTGCAGGAAACATGGCTCAAAGCCGGTACGATTGCAGAAAACATCGCCTACGGCAAACCGGACGCCACCCGCGAGGAGATCATAGCCGCAGCCAAGAAGGCGCGCGCCCACAGCTTTATCTGCCGTCTACCGAACGGGTATGATACACAGGTTGCCGAGGACGGCGGCAATATCAGTCAGGGGCAGCGGCAGCTGCTCTGCATTGCGCGGGTCATGCTGCGGCGTCCGCCGATTCTGATTTTGGATGAGGCCACCTCCAGCATTGACACCCGCACCGAGGTGCTGGTGCAGGATGCCTTTGAGGAATTGATGAAGGGCCGCACAAGCTTTATCGTGGCTCATCGCCTGTCCACCATCAAAAATGCTGACCAGATTCTGGTGATGAAGGCCGGCAACATTATCGAGCGCGGTACGCATGATGAACTGCTGGCGCAGGGCGGCTTTTATAAGCAACTCTACGAAAGTCAGTTTGCCAAGGCGTAAGCATAGGGTCAAAATCTGGGAAAGAAAAAGGAGATTCTACTATGAGCAGCATTATCATTCCGGAAGGGTACCAAAGCTTGCTGGGGCTGTATGACACCCAGAAGGCCATCGGCCTTATCAAAACGATCTTTCAGGAAAAGCTTTGCATGGCACTGCATCTCAAGCGCGTCACGGCTCCCCTGTTTGTCATGCAGGGCAGCGGCCTGAACGATGACCTGAACGGCGTCGAGCGCCCGGTTGCGTTCGATGTGCCCAGCCTGAACGAACAGGCCGAGGTCGTACACAGTCTGGCTAAGTGGAAGCGCTATGCCCTGTACAAGTACGGCTTCCGCCCCGGTCAGGGCATTGTGACCGATATGAACGCCATCCGCCGCGATGAGGAGCTGGACAACCTGCACAGCATCTATGTTGACCAGTGGGACTGGGAGCGCGTTATTACCGCTGACCAGCGCACGTTGGATTTTCTGAGGGAGACCGTCCGCGACATCGTGGATGCGGTCTGCGCGACCTCGGATGAGCTGCGCTGGAAGTTTCCGGAGCTGAAGAACATCCATCTCGGCCGTGATGTAGCTTTTATCACGACACAGGAGCTGGAGGACCTCTACCCGGAACTTACCGCCAAGCAGCGCGAAAACGCCTTTGCCAAGGAGCATGGCACGATTTGCATTATGCAGATCGGCGGCAAGCTTCGCAGCGGCAAACCCCACGACGGCCGTGCCCCCGACTACGATGATTGGGCGCTGAACTGCGATATTCTGTTCTGGCACAACCCCCTTGGCTGCGCACTGGAGCTGTCCAGCATGGGTATCCGCGTGGATGCTGAATCGCTGCGCCGCCAGCTGGACGAGGCAGGCTGCCCCGAGCGCGCAGAGCTGCCCTTCCACAAGATGCTGTTGGACGGCACGCTGCCCTTGACGATGGGCGGCGGCATCGGCCAGAGCCGCCTTTGCATGTTGCTGCTCGGCAAAGCCCATGTAGGTGAGGTTCAGGTTAGCCTTTGGGATGATGCCACGGTAAAAGCCTGCCGTAATGCCGGTGTAGAATTGCTGTAAGTCTTGACAAAGCGCTGCTGTTTGTGGTATTATTATCTAGTACCCGCTAGTATAGCACAATTGGCAGTGCAGCTGATTTGTAATCAGCAGGTTGCAGGTTCGATTCCTGTTACTAGCTCCAAACGAAAGAGCGCTGCAAGGTTTAATTTTACCTTGCAGCGCTCTTTTTAGTTATTAAATTATGCCTTTTCCGGTGTCATACATTTTCAGTAAAAACTCCCGGCTGCAATCAAGCGACCGGGAGTTTGTTTCGTATGGCATCGTTGAGGAATTATTTTGTATGCAGCGCGTTCTGCAGGGCACAATAATCCTCCAGCGTAAGCTGTTCGGGGCGTGCGCGTTCATCAAGCCCGGCTGACTGCAGCGCGGTCAGGACCTGTGCCTTGGGCAGGTGCAGGCCGTTGGCAATGGCGTTGGCTGCGGTCTTGCGGCGCTGTGAGAATGCGGCGCGGATCAAGGCAAAGAAGGCGGCCTCGTCACCGTTCGGAACCTGTACGGCGGGAGTCTTGCGCACATCCAAGCGAATAACGGCGCTTGTCACCTTGGGGGCGGGATAAAAGCTGCCGGGCTGCACGCTGAACAACAATTTCGGCTCCGCATAATAGGCCACTGCGTAGCTGATCGCACCCGCATCGCGGGTGCCGGGGGCGGCGCACAGGCGCTGTGCGGCCTCCTTTTGCACCATGACGGTGATGTTCTGGATAGGTAGCTTTTCCTCCAGCAGGCGCATCAGGATCGGGCTGGTGATATAGTACGGCAGGTTGGCACAGACAGCCACCGGCTTATCGCCAAATTCTTCAGCCAGCAGCGCCTTCAAATCCACCTTGAGGACATCGTTCAGTACCAGCTTGAAGTTATCATACTCTGCCATCGTCTCCGCAAGGAGCGGCGGCAGACGCTTATCTACCTCAATGGAAACGACCTTATCCGCGCGCTTGCAGAGCTGTTCTGTCAGTACGCCGATGCCGGGGCCGACCTCAAGGGCACCCCAGCCGGGTCCGATGCCGGCGGCTTCGGCAATGCGGGGACATATACCCGGGTTAATGATAAAATTCTGGCCAAACCCTTTGGAAAGGGCAAAATCGTACCGCGCACAGAGGTCACGGATGGTAGACAAGTCGGTCAATGTGGGCACGGTGGTTTCCTTTCAGCGTATATCAGTTCTGGCCGGTCAGCGACATGGCCGCGTTGACGGCCTTGCTGATCTGCGGGTCAGTGTCGATCGTGTAGTCGTAGTAGGAGTTCTGTTCATCAACGGAGAGTGTGGCGTCAATATCTGGCTTCAGACCCTCGTTGTTCCAGCTCTGATCCTCGTTGTCGAGCAGCAGGCCGGAGGTAATATAGGCGGCAGATCCGTCCGAGAAGCTCTGCGCATCGCTGAGCACAACGCCCATACCGGCCGTTTTGGTGCCAACGATCGTGGCGCCGCCCATCTTGCGCAGGGCATTGGCAAACAGCTCGGCACTGCTGGAGGTAGCGCCGTTGACGAGGCAGACCATCGGAACATTGATCTCGTTCTCATCAGACATGCGCAGCACGGTCACATTGCCGTCCTTATCCTGCTGCTTGGCAATCTCACCGGAGGGTACGCAGTAATCCGCTGCGACAAGCCCTGCATTGAGGTTTTCACCGGTGTTGTCGCGCAGATCAAACACCAGACAGGTGGCTCCCTGCTGCAGCAGGTTGTCCACGGCAGTTTTAAACTCGCTGGCGGTGCTTGCGGTAAAGGCGTCAATGCGCAGATAGCCGCAGGTGCCGGCAGTCAGCTGGCTTGTTGAGATGGTGGGGGTCTTATAGTTGGAGTGTACAAGGCTCAGCTGCTGCTCCTGACGGTCGGGCGTCAGGTAGGTGATGACTGTGGTAGTGCCCTCCTCACCCAGCAGGCGGGAGGTCAAACGCGCCGTAGAGCCGATGTTCTTGGTGGATTCCTCGCCAATGGCAGTGATAAAGCCTCCGACCTGCAGACCAGCCTCACTGGCGGGGGAATTGTTGTATACGCGGATGATGCGCGCATAGCCGGAGGAGGCATCGTTGACAACGGCCACGCCGATGCCGGTAAGGGTGCCCTTCTCGATGGCCTGCTTTTCGCTGTACTCCTTGGCGGTATAGTAGACAGCGTATCGGTCGTTGATGCCGCTCATATAGCCGGCGGCCAGCTTATCGTTCAGGGTGTCCTCATCAATGGTGAAGAACTCCCCTGCGCGGACAAAGCGGTCGATTTCCGACAGCTTGTTGTACTGGCGTTCCTTATTTTTGACGCTGGACACGGTCGTGTTGAACATCTTCATCGACACGACCATCGTCAGCGAGAAGGTGACAGCCATTGCGATGATGGCGATGGTGGCTGCCACGCCGAGACTGATTTTTTTACTCATGGCTCTGATGACTCCTTACTGTTTTTGCGTTTATGCCCCGTAGGCAAGGGAGAAAAATACCGTAGAGAAAAGGCTCAGCACCATAAGAACGGCGACCACCAGGCAAAAAATGCGCACGGCGGTTTTATGCTTCTGCGGCTTCATAAGGACTCCCCTTTCTTAGGATAAGTAATTCATGACATTGACCAGAACATTGTTGACCTTCATTTCCAGATGCAGGTGATTGCCGGTGGAGTTGCCGGTGGAGCCGACATACCCCAGCGTCTGTCCCTTGGAAACACTCTGCCCGACGCTGACGATGGGCGCACTGTTCATGTGGGCGTACAGTGTGGAATAGCTGTTGCCGTTGTCATCCTTGCCGTGATAGACCTGAACATAATAGCCCCAGCTGTAGTGGTAGGCGGCTGCGGTGACAACGCCGCCGCTGACGGCGTAGATCTCGGTGCCGCCCGGCGCGGCATAGTCGGTGCCGCGGTGGCCGTTGCCGCCAAAGTAGCAGGAAACATACTTATAGGTGGCAAGCGGGCGGCCAAAATCCAGCGAGCATTGTATTGAGGCGTTTCCGTAGGCCTGGTTGGCGGCGTTCAGGGCTGCATCCAGCTCTTTGGCTGCCTCGTCCACTTTTTTGTTGGCCTCGATCTGGGCCTCCTTCAGGGCCTGCTCCTCGGCTTCCGCCTTGGAGATGCTCTCATCTGTCTGGGAGATATTCTCAGCAAGCTCACTGGTTTTGCTGTTCAGTGCGGCCTTCTGGGCCTCGTAGTCGGCTTTTTTTGCCTCCAAATCCGCCTTGGCCTGCTCCAGTTCGGCGCGCTGCTGCTCCAGCTGGGTATGCTCGTCCTCAAGCTGCTGGCAAATCTCCTCATCCTTGCTGACGATCTGCTCCAGCGTGGTGGCAAAGGTAAGCAGCTGGTACAGGTTGGTCGCACTGGACAGCAGTGCAATGGAACCGCCGTCATTCAGCCGCTGCATCGCGCGCATACGGTCCTTGAAATCTGCCCAGCGCTGATCGTATTCAGCCTGCTTCTGGTCAACCTCCTGCTGCTTTTGATTGATCTCGTCCTGTTTGTTGACGATCTCATTATCCAGACCGCCGATCTGCTCGGTCAGTGTGCCGATCTGGCTGAGCAGCAGTGATTTTTGCTGCTCCAGCTGTGTTTTGATCGCCTGCGCGTCCGCTTTGTCGCTCTGTGTTTCTTTCAGCTGCTGGTTGACTTTTTCCAATGCGGCCTGCTGCTCCTGCAGCTTTTGGCGCAGGTCGCTGACACTGGCAGCCGCCAGCGGCGTCATAACGGTGGAAAGCGTCATCGTCATGGCAACTGCTACGCTGAGCAGCAGTGAGATAAATTTTTTGCTGTGCGAAAAATGCTTCATCTTTGTTTGCAATTCCCCTGCTCGTTGCTGTTATACATTCAGATGCTTGCGGATGCTGGTGGCGGTGCCGAGGCCGCAGAGCACAAAGCCCAGCAGCACAAAGCCGCCGACAATGTAATACCATACATTTTCCAGCGGAACCAGCTGACCGCCGAACATCTGCGAGAGGTTGGACGGGTTCTCGGCATACCAGCGGCAGAGGGCATAGTACGCGCCGCAGACGATGCCGGAGGCAAGCGCAGCGGAGATCAAGCCGGAGGTAACACCCTCCACAAAGAACGGGAAACGAATAAAGCCGTTGGTGGCACCCACCAGCTTCATGATGCCGATCTCCTTGCGGCGGTTGAACACCGTGATCTTGATCGTATTGTTGATGACCACGATGGACACGATAGCCAGCACCGCTACAATGCCGTAGCAGGCGTAGTTGATAACGCGCTGCAAAGAAGTGAACATCTCGGCCATAGCCAGCGGGGCTTTGACGCTGGCGACACCGTCAATCTGCATGAGCTGTGCGGAGACAGACTCGATATTCTGCGGGTCGTCAACGGTCACACGGTAGTTGGGAGTGAACGGGTTATCGTCCTGAAAGACCTGCTGCAGGTTGGTGTAGTCCTTGAGCATATCGCCGTAGGTGGCCAAAACATCCGCCGGTGACATGTAGGTCACGCCCACAACGTGGGGCGTATTGCGGATCGCGGCATCGGCAGCCGAGATCTGTTCATCCGTAGAGTTCTGACCCTCTTCGTCGCCCATATAGACGACCATCATGTTTTGGTTGCCGATATATTCGACCATATAATCAATGTTGACGCCCAGCAGGTAGGCAGCGCCGATGAGCAGCATGCAGACGGTCAGCACGCCCATCGAGGCAAAGGTCATAAGCCGGTTGGCACGCAGATTGTGCAGGCCCTGACCGACAAGGTAGGTAAAGCTGGAAAAACGCATGGTGTCCCCTCTTTAATATCACAGATCAGTCTTCATCGTAGTCGTAATCGTCCTCTTCCCGCTGGGCCATAGCGGCTGCGTAGCGGCGGGCGGCCTCGGGGTGCGCGGTGTCGGAGGCGACCATGCCGTTGGCCAGTGTAATGACGCGGTTGCCGTACTTGCGGGCGAGCTTATGTACCAGCTCATGCTCATGGGTGACGACCACAACGGTGATGTTGACCTTATTGATGGCCTCAAACAGCTGCATGATGTCCATGGACATCTCAGGGTCGATGTTGCCGGTGGGCTCGTCCGCGATGATCAGCTTGGGGCCGTGGGCCAGCGCGCGCGCTACGGCGACACGCTGCTGCTCGCCGCCGGAGAGCTCGTCCGGCAGACGATCCATCTTGTCCTCAAGGCCGACAAGCGAGAGCGCGAAGGGCACGCGGTCCTTGATCTTTTTGGTGGAGATGTTCGTCACACGCATGGCGAACGCCACATTCTCATAGACGGTCATGGTCGGAATCAGGCGGAAGTCCTGAAAGACAACACCCATCTGACGGCGCAGATACGGCACCTTGCGCCGGCGGATCTTGGTCAGATCCTGCCCATTGATGAATACCTTGCCCTCAGTGGGCTTTTCCTCCATCTGGATCAGCTTCAGAAAGGTAGATTTGCCTGCACCGGAGTGGCCAAGGATAAAGACAAATTCGCCCTCCTCGATATGGATGTTGATGTCCTCCAACGCAACATTTTCATCGTTGTGGGTCTCATAGGTTTTATATACATGCTCAAAATCGATCATTGAGGATTCTCCTGCCGCAGCGCGGCTGTCCTGTTTACGGTTACAGTCATACATATAATAGAATACCATGCAGCGCGCCTGCGGTCAAGGTGTTTTCCGCCTGCCAAAAGCAGGAAAATGGCGCTGCCTTGCGGTGCAGCGCCATTTGTGAAAGTTTTATTAAAATCAATATTTGGCCGGATTGGCGGAGAGGTACTTCTTGACCATCAGGGCCACCTTAAAGACGATGGCATCGTCAAAGTTGCGCAGGTCAAGGCCGGTCAGCTTGCGAATCTTTTCCAGACGGTAGACCAGCGTATTGCGGTGGACAAACAGCCCGCGGCTCGTTTCCGAGACATTCAGGTTGTTCTCAAAGAAGCGCTGGATGGTGAACAGCGTCTCAGCGTCGAGACTGTCAATGCTCTCCTGCTTAAAGACCTCCCGCAGGAAGGCCTCGCAGAGAGTGGTGGGTAACTGGTAGATCAGGCGGGCGATGCCCAGATGGTCATAGCTGATGACCTGACGCTCGGTGTCAAACACCTTGCCGACCTCCATCGCGATCTGTGCCTCCTTAAAGCTGGAGGCCAGATCCTTGATGTTGCCGATGGGGGTGCCGATGCCGACCACGGCCTTGATGTAATGGTCACCCTGCAGCGTATCCACAATGGAGGCGGCCAGCTTTTCCATATCGCGTGTGTTGTTGTCCGGCTTGATTTCCTTGACGAGGACGGTGTCCGTCTCGCTGATGTTAAAGACAAAGTCCTTCTGCTTGTCCGGGAAAAGACCGCTGACAACATCATAAGCGGAAATGTCATTGCCGGAGGTCACGCGGATGAGCAGCACAACGCGCTGTACATCGGAGACAAAGTGCAGCTCACGAGCCTTGGCGTAGATGTCGCCGGGCAGGATGTTGTCCAGCACGACATTTTTGATGAAGTTTGTCTTGTCGAACTTTTCATCGTGATACTGCTTGATGCTCTGCAGGCTGATGGACAGCATGGCGGCAAACTGCTCCGCCGTGGTATCGGTGCCCTCCACAAAGACGGCGTAGTCATTATGCTTGGCGTTGGAGAACTGATGGTAGGCATAGCCATCGCGCACAAAGGCATCGCCGGCCGTCTGGCGGACGGTAGCTACGCCCTCGCGCACCTCACCGATCTGCCCCAGTTCGGAGCAGGAGATCACGGTGCCTGTCTCGTCGATAACGCCGACAACACGGTCCACTGCGTCCTTCATCTGGTACACCACATTCTGGAATACCCTGTTAGCCATAATATGTGACTCCCCTTTTGCTGTTATTTAGACAGTCTGCACCGGCGTGCAGTGCGGGCTATACATGTTTGGCAAAACTGCCGTTTGGTAATCTGCCCGAAAACCAAATCTTCATAATGTATATTTTACACAATTCACTTGGCTTTTGCAACATATTTTCACGAAAATCGCAATATTTTCTTGTACATTTTTCAAATCGAGCAAAAAAATGTACCCGCCGCAGGGTTTGCGGCAGGTACAGCGTCCGTCATTTTGACGATTTTCCGGTTTTTGTCTGGTCAAGCGCGCCTGTGCCGCCCTCGACAACACCGCGGTGCTGGAATACATAGGTGATGCTGCGGAAGAAAATCTTCAGATCCATCCAGAAGGTCAGGTGCGCGGCGTACTCGCCGTCATAGCGCGCCTTCACATCAATGGGCAGCTCATCGCGTCCGTTGACCTGTGCAAGACCCGTCAGGCCGGGGCGAATGTCATTGGCATGTACCTTGTCGCGCGCTTCGATCAGATCATACTGGTTGTAGAGCGCCGGGCGCGGGCCGATGACACTCATCTGCCCGGCCAGAATATTGTAGATCTGGGGCAGCTCATCAAGGCTCGTCTTGCGCAAAAATGCACCGCTGCGGGTTATGTAGCTGTCGGCATTCTTCAACAGATGGGTCGGCACATCATGGGGGGTATCTCCGCGCATCGTGCGGAATTTAAGAATGTTAAAATGCGTTTTGCCCTTGCCGACACGGCGCTGCTTGAAAAAGACCGGCCCCGGGGAATCCGCCTTGATCCACAGCGCAATGATCCCCATTGGAATTGCCAGAAGGATCGTGGCGGCCAGTGACAGGATAATATCGAGCAGACGCTTCACATAACGCTGATACATAGGTCAGTCCTCCTTGGCAGCGGGCTTGTCCCCCTGCAGCTTGCGGTTGACTTCTTCTTTTGAGAAGATGGCCGTGTTGCCGGTGGCAGCCACAACGGTATGGTCTGCACGCACACGCCGGTTGGGGTGATAGGTGGGCACCATCTCCTGCAGAATGTCAACAACATCGTTATCGTTGTGCCGGGCGGCCGTTTTGAGCGTCTGCAGATCGGTGTAAAATTTTTCAAGGTCGATCTGCATCGGCGGCGCAATGAAGATCTTGTTGTGGGCCGTCTTGGCCATCTTGTCCTGCTCAGTGTCCATGAGCAGCTCCTCATACAGCTTTTCGCCGGGGCGCAGGCCGGTGATCTTGACCTGCATGTTGACGCCCGGCTCGTAGCCGTAAAAACGGATCAGCCGGTTGGCAAGGTCCATGATCTTGACCGGTTCCCCCATATCCAGCACATAAATACTGCCGCCCTTGGCAAGTCCACCCGCCTGCAGCACCAGCTGCGCAGCCTCGGTGATGGTCATAAAGTAGCGCACAATATCCGGGTGGGTGATCGTCACGGGGCCGCCGCGCTTGATCTGCTCCTCAAACAGCGGGATAACACTGCCGTGGCTGCCCAGCACATTGCCAAAGCGCACGGCTACGCAGGTCATGTCTGTGCCGCGGGAGAAGGTCTGGATCAGCATTTCACACAGGCGCTTGGTACAGCCCATGACATTGGTGGGGTTGACGGCCTTATCGGTGGAGAGCTGGACAAAACGCTCCACACCGTGCTCTGCCGCAGAGGTCAGCAGATTCTTGGTGCCGAATACATTGTTCTTGACGGCCTCGGCCGGGCTGATCTCCATAAGCGGCACATGCTTGTGGGCCGCAGCGTGAAAGACAACGGACGGATGGTAGGTGTCAAACACCTCATCCAGACGGGCTTTGTCGCGGATCGAGCCGATCAGCGTGATGACGGGAGCCTCCGGGCCGTACTTGTTTTTCAGTTCAGTCTCAAGCTCGTAGGCACAGTTTTCATAGATGTCGAAGATCAGCAGCCGACGCGGCTGGTAGCGCATGATCTGGCGGCAAAGCTCGCTGCCGATGGAGCCGCCGCCGCCCGTGACCAGCACGACCTTGTCATGCAGATACTCCGAAATCTGGGCATTGTTCAGCTGGATCTCATCGCGGGAGAGAAAGTCGGCTGTGTTCAATTCACGGAAGCCTGCTGCAACGGGGTTGCCGTTTTCATCGACAGCCTGCGGGTCGCTGAGCATCCGCACACGGCAGTGGGTAGAGTTGCAGAGGTTGATGATCTCGCTGAGGCGGTCACCCTTGACGGTGGTGATGGCAATAACAATCTCGAGGATATGATATTTGCGCACAAGCTCCGGTATGTCAGAGATCGTGCCGCGCACAGGCACACCCTGCACGCGCAGACCTTTTTTGGTCAAATCATCGTCCACCAGGCAGACCGGGTTGCCGAAGCTCTGGTTTTTGTTTTTGCAGAGGTTGACCGCCCATGCACCGGCATTGCCCGCGCCAACGATCAGCAGCGGCGTATCGTCCTCCGGCTTGTTGGCCTTGGTATCCTGCACGGTGCGAAGCAGACGCCACAGGAAGCGCACGCCTGCGATTGCCGCCGTATTGAACACCGCGCCAAAGATCAGCACGGCGCCGGAGATCGGGCGGTTGTGGTAGATGAGGTCAAACAGCATGATCATGCCGGTAGCCAGACCTGACAGGCAGGTCAGGCGGGCAAGGTCCCGCATACCGGCATATTCCCACATGATCTCATACAGGCCGCCGAACCAGAATACGATCATGTAGATCGGCAGCACATACAGCAGCATGGGAGCCATGGCGCGCACGATCTCTACGCGGCGGTAGGCATCGCCGCTGTCAAAGCGGAGCATAACGGCCAGCCAGTAGCATACTACGATAAGCCCGCAGTCCAGCAGCATCAAGGCGATGCGGCGCGGCAGACCCTTAATGATTTGTTTGGAATCCTGTTGCATCTGTTTCGTCCTTTACCAAAGTTCTATTTCTCTATACCAAAGAGGGCCCGGTTGAACGGTACCCCTGCTAAATGCAGCCATATAAAAGTATTATAACACACAAATGCCCCGTTTGTCCTACTTTTGCAATGACAAACGGGGCTAATCTTATATAAAATTTACCAGTAATTTTTGGTAAAACAGACGAAGTTTTTACTCGACCGTCACACTCTTGGCAAGGTTGCGGGGCTTATCGACATCCAGACCCTTGGCGCAGCTGACATAGTAGGCCAGCAGCTGCAGCGGAATGACCGACAGGCTGGTGGCAAAATGCGGGTCGGTTTTGGGGACATAGACCGTGAAGCCTGCCGTGTCCTCGATGCTGTAGTTGCCGTAGGTGGTCAGACCCATCAGGAAGGCGCCGCGGCTCTTGACTTCAACCATGTTGGAAACACTCTTTTCAAACAGGTCCGGTTGGGTCAGGATGCCGACCACAAGGGTGCCGTTCTCGACCAGTGAGATCGGGCCATGCTTCATCTCGCCGGCGGCGAAGGCCTCAGAGTGGATGTAGCTGATCTCCTTGAATTTCAGGCTGCCCTCCAGCGCAACGGCGTAGTCAAGGCCGCGGCCGATGAAGAAGGCATCCTTGGCGTTGGCGTATTTGCTGGCAAACCACTGGATGCGTTCCTTATCCGCCAGCGTCTTTTCAATCTTCTCCGGCAGGGCTTCCAGCTCTGCGACCAGCTGCTCATACTGGCCGTCAGCCAGTGTGCCGCGCACCCGGGCAAACTCAGTGGCCAACAGGTAGCAGGCTGCCAGCTGGGTGCTGTAAGCCTTGGTGGTGGCCACCGAGATTTCCGGCCCGGCCCAGGTATACATGGTTGCGTCTGCCTCGCGGGCGATGCTGGAGCCGACCACATTCACGATGCCAACGGTGCGCACGCCGCGCTCCTTGCACAGACGCAGGGCGGCCAGCGTATCGGCAGTCTCACCGCTCTGGCTGATGACCATGGCAAGAGAGTCCTGCTCAAGCACGGGGTCACGGTAGCGGAACTCACTGGCGACATCGACCTCGACCGGGATGCGGGCCAGACTTTCAAACACATAGCGCGCCGCCATGCCCACATGATAGGCCGAGCCGCAGCCGATGATATACAGACGGCGCACATTCTTGATTGCTTCCTCATCCAGTGCCAGCTCAGACAGGTCGATTTTACCGTCCTTCAGGCGCGGAGAGATCGTGTCGCGCACGGCCGCAGGCTGTTCATTGATCTCCTTCATCATGAAATGCTCATAGCCGCCCTTTTCGGCAGCCTCGGCATCCCATTCGATGGTTGTGGACTCGCGGGTGATGGGCTCCTTGTCGATGTTGAAGAATTCGATGGAGTCCGGGGTCAGGCGTGCGATCTCGAGATTGTCAATGTAGTAGACCGTGCGGGTGTACTTGAGCAGCGCAGGCACATCGGAGGCGATGATGGCACCGTCCTCACATTGGCCAACGATGAGCGGGCTGTCCTTGCGCACGGCATAGATGACACCGGGCTCATCGGCAAAAAGCACGCCCAGCGCATAGGAGCCGCGTACATGCAGCATCATGCGGGTGATGGCATCCAGCGCGTTGCCTGCGGATTCGCCGGTGTAGTAGTAGTCCAGCAGCTGTGCCACGACCTCGGTGTCGGTCTGAGAGACAAAGGTAAAGCCTTTGTTGAGCAGACGATCCTTGATCTCCTGATAGTTTTCAATGATGCCGTTGTGCACCACGGCAATCTTCTGGTCACGGGAATAATGCGGGTGCGCGTTGACCACAGACGGCTCCCCGTGGGTAGCCCAACGGGTGTGGCCGATGCCGCAGCTGCCGTGTACAGCATTGCCGCCGTCCGTCATCTCGCTTAAAACCTTCAGGCGGCCCTTTGCCTTTACGACCTCAATCTTGCCTGCGGCGTTCTGCACCGCGATGCCGGCCGAGTCATAACCGCGGTATTCAAGCTTGGACAGACCGTCCAGCAGAATGGGTGCAGCCTGTGCTGCACCGGTAAAGCCTACGATTCCGCACATAACAGGGTTCCTCCTTTATGCAGTTGTTCAATATGACCTTCCCACTTTAACGGGCAAAAGTAAAAAATACTTGTATAGTATATTCCTTTTTGCACAAAATGTCTACTGTTTGGCCCAAATTTGCTATACTGTATGCCACACAAAAACAATGCGGGCGGCCGTCAAGGGCTACGGCCGCCCGCTGCGCGGATTCTCCTTTTCCCGTTTCTTACACCATATAAGACCGAATCAAAAAGTATCGCGCATTGGATAGCGTACCATATCTGGCGAAGAATAGCAAGTGTAAAACGGAATTTTTCCTGCTTTTTGTGCTGTTTACAAAAGATTATTAAGTTTGTGCTGTCATTGCTTTGATAAATTAGGGCGTATCGTCCCCGCTGCTATTCGTGCGGTGTCCCCACCCTATTTTTCAGGAGACCCGGCGCGCCACGACTACATAGCGCCCGTTGGCGGACGAATACTCACAGGTTGAAAGGGTCAGCAGCTGCTCCCCGTAAGCCGGGCGGATGCCGCTGTCCACATCACTGCGGGACAGCACCTCCTCCACATAGGCATCGTAAGTCTGCGCGTCCATATCAATATACTGGTTATAGATAAATGAGGTGTCGTTTACAACATCAATGGCGAACGCGCCGAATACCTCGTATTTTGCATCACCGTACACGGTGTCAAACTCAATGCAGGGATGCTCCTGATAATAGCTGGCCTTCTTATACTCGGTCAGGCAGCCAAAAATCGCGCCGGTCTTCATATTGTGGCCGTAGATGACAAGGTTATCACTCTCAGCATTAGCACCCAGCGTTGTGTTTTCGTCAAGGTACGGCACGCCGTAGACGCTGTAGTTCTTATCAAAGTCGTGACGAAGATAGAAATCCTTATTGTTCGGCGCGTACATAACCGGGAAATCCAACTCTGTGCCATCAATCGAGAGCCAACCGATGAAATCGCTGTTCTTATCGCGCAGGGCGGCAAATTTGGCCCCGTTGGGGTTGACGCTCTCCCCGGACGGCTGCGGTGCGGCAGCTCTGTCGATCATGGACTGCAGCTCGGCAAATTCGTTTTCTGTCCTGCGGTCATCCGCAAAGCGCTTGACAAGCAGCCCGGCACTGACCAGAAAAACAACTCCGAAAAAGAGCATAGCCAGCGTGTAGGCAATGCTGCCGCGCTTTTTTTCGGGGGCAGCAGGCGCGGGCGGGGTAAAGTCTGTATCGGTGTCCTGATCGTAAAGGGCCGCGTGGGGCGCGGCGGGCGGCTCTTGCGGCGCAAGGTCGCTGCGATGGATTTTTGCCATAGTGATTCTCCCTGTCTGAATGTCAAATATAGGGCAACACCGCACAATTCCCGCCTAACGGCTTAAGCACCGCTCCGGCGGCTG
>OLPV01001408.1_pt1 | contig 17806 bp, 14 predicted proteins | sample 1671961 | NCBI WGS metagenome assembly OLPV01 (sample SAMEA3136630, study PRJEB25190) | human gut metagenome | biome: human gut; feature: human-associated habitat; material: faeces | place: Austria | collected 2013
CTTCGTCGGAGATGATGCCATGGTCGTACTTCGACTTCAGGTTGAGGTAGATGTTGTTGTTGCGCGCGCAGACGGCCAAGGTCTTCGACCAGTCGATCTCATGCGTATCGTTGCCGTTTTCGTCCTTGATCATCGTAGTCAGGCCAAGGTCGCGCATAATGCCGCCGGCATGAACACCGGAACCATCCATGATTTCAGGGCGCTCGTATTCGGGGCAAACCAAAGCATGGTCGGAAACCAGGAAGATCGTCCAGCCTTCGTCCAGAAAGTGCAGGAACTTACCGATGTAGTCGTCGGTCTGCTGGTAGAGCTTTTCCATATAGAGCTGCGCGGTTTCGGCTGAATACGTACTGTACCAACGATGCTTCATGTTTCGAGCAATAGTGTGCATCTGCGCATCGATGTTATGGTTGTGGCTGAAAACGATGTCGTAACCTTCTTTTTCAATGAGCGTATGCAGCGAGGTAGCCATCCAGTCGCAATAACGGGTCCACAACGGAAGCATGCAGGTAAACAGGTCGTCGCCGCAATTCTGCTCAGGGTTGAGCATCGGCGCATCATGGGGATAGCCGGCCGTATCGACGATTTCGTCGTAAAGGCGCTTCGGGCTAAACACCGCGTTATCATGGATATCGAGCGATGCGGAAACGAAGATTCGCACGCTGCTGCCGTCCTCGGCAAGGTCGGTAACGCGCATGGCCTTTACCGTCTCCATCTTCTTATCGCCGCGGAAGTCCTCGTCGATGATGTTGTACACCATCACATCCTTAGGAAGCACTGCAATAGGCTCGCTGTCCTTCTTCGACTTGTAAACGCTCACACTGTCGTAGACGCCCTCGGCGTTCTTGGTTATGAGGGCGGGTCGGCGAATGAGGCCGCCGCTCATCAGAATGATGAACTCCTTCGCGCCTTCAGGGGCGTTAGCCCAGCCCTTGGGCTCGGTAAGGGGGCTTTGGGAATACTCGTAGTTCGGGTACTGGACATAGCCCTCGGTGCCCTCTTTGTTCTCGAGGATGATGTGCTTGCCGTCGATGGCATCCATCGCGCCCTTGGCATCGTCGCTAACCTCAAGATCATAGATAGCGCACGGAGCAACGCCAATCTGTTCGCCCACACGGCGGAATGTAAGCTCTTCGATGTCGTTGTTGGCAACGGCAAAGAACATATGCCCGACTGTGGCGGTGCCCAAATTCACGCCGATAGGCTCGGTACCGTCGATAACGTGCAGGTTCTCGCTGTCAGAGGTCGGAGGCCACGACGAACCGGGCCAATGGAACACCAGCGTCCTCATGCCTTCTTCAGCAGTGATGTTCCACAGCTGCTCGGCGCGGCAACGGCGCGAGTCGAAGCCGTAGCTTGAATACTCGGGGCCGTTGGGGCTCTGAAGCCTGAAGTCGGTGATGCCATGGACATTCGCATAGCAACCAGTTGCAAGCGTGGTCCACATCGGCGGGGTGCCCGTGGGATGGCCGCCAAGCATCGCGAGGTGTTCGTTGGCAGAGCCATGCTCGAGCAGTTTTTTCGTATTAGGCATCTTGCCCTCAGCGATGTAGTTCTCGGTAGCACGCGGATCCATGCCGTCGATACCGAGAATCAGGATCTTCCTGTTGAGGGGCTTTCTCTCCAAATTACCCATTATTTTCTCCTTAAACGAATTGATTGATATGCGATCGGTGCGCAAACGCAAAACCGAAACGACCTTTAACCGATTGCCCTACATGGGCATAAAGACATTTGCCAGCGGTGCTCCCACAAGCATCATCACCAGGTAAACAACCACCATCGAAAAAACGGCGAAGACGACGCAGTGCTTGGAGGGGATCCATTTCTTTTGGCTGTAAATCATCACAGCCATAACGGTTGCCGACGGCATAAGGAAGCTGACGTTGCTGATGAATACCGTGATTCCCACGAACAGAAGCATGTTGAACCCAACACCCTGCGTAAGAATGTACAGAACAGGGATGAAGATGCAGCTTACCGCTACGGTGTTGGTCAGATTGGCAAGCAAGGCGTAAACAAGAACCACAACGGCAAGGAACGCCAAGGGCGACATCGAAGCCTGCATCGGAGCAACCAGGTCGACTATCAGCTGGGATAAACCGGTTCTGTCCTCGGTAATCGCGCCCACCAGCGTAAACACCGTGGCAAGCATCAATACGATGTCCCAAATGACACCCTTCGAGAAAACAGCGCCGAACTCGTAAAGCGGCTTACCACCCGATTGAATAAGCAATGCCAAGAGAACGATTAACAAACCCCAGCCGCTATTGCCCAGCAATCCGAGCGCTTCTTTCACGATATCCCCGTCAGAGAGCACGCTTGGGAGAAGCAGCCCCAAGGCAAAGACGACGAATAGCACCCCTGTGATTTTCTGGTCTCGCGTGAAACCCTGGGTGACTCCTGAAGACAGATCGACTGCGACGATCTTCGAGAAATCAGGCCTCAAAAAGAACTTCGCGTAAAGCAGGTAAGCGGCGAAGAGGAACACCGAGCAGATGAGCGACCAACCCATGTAGGCAAGCGGGTCGAAGTTCATGGTGCCCTGACTAACCGCTTTCAGCAAGCCATAGTTCGAAGCAATGCTGATTTGGAAAGACGGCACGCACGCAGCAATAGTAGCCGTGTACATGGTTCCCAGCATCATCATAATCGGCCATCGATCACCGAGCTTATAACCAGCCCTCTCAAAAAGATCGCCTAGAAGTGTCCAGCAAATGATCACGGCGGGCACGGCGTTGATGAACAACGCGGCAACGTAAGCAGCCAGCATGAACATGATCGAAATGGCCCACGGATGACCCTTAACGCGCTTGTTGCCGACAAGCAGGCTAACAAGTTTGTCGGAAAGCTTGCATTGCTCGAGCATCGCGCTAAGAAGCAAGATGGCGATGATGTACAAAACAGTATCGCTGCCAAAGCTCATCTTCAAAACATCGGGAACCGGCGCATACCCGCTAAAACCAAGGGCAACCAAAGCCATGAAGCTTGGGATAACCATCCCTATGGTGCAGTAGCCATAAATCAAGCCGATGAATATGCCAGCGATAGTCATGCCGTAATCACTGACCACGCCCACTCCCGGCACGAACGATGCCCCAAAGACGATCACGGCCGTTATCGCAACGTTCACGTAATGCATGATATTTTTGCGTGCAGTATCTATTTTCAGCCTCCTTTCCCTATTGCTGAAATTTCAAGCAAAAGCCTCCCGTTCCCGATGCAGAACCCTGCATAAGGATCCGCATTGGTGTGCCAGCCTCGCTAAGCGGAAAATGGGAACAGGATGTTTGCCATAGGCCAACCGACCACAAAGGCCGAGACGATCATGATCGTCAACATAACGAAGCCGTAACGGAAAACAGTCGTGCGGGGAATCCAACCGCTGTTGTTGTGCAACAACGCGCCTGTAGGCGACGAACTAGGAAGCAAGATTCCGAAGTCGGCGAACAAAATCATGCAAGCAGCAAGAGCAACCGGATTGATCTCAAACGCCATGCAAAGAGAGAACGACACCGGGATGAGGATGGCGCCGACAACGGCGTTGTTGATGACGTTGGTCACAGCAGCACCGATAAGCAGGAACACGATGACAAACACGATCGGCGGGAAACCACCCATATTCGCAACAATGACCTGCTTCAAAAGGGCAGTAACGCCAGCGTCGGGGCTGTTGATGGTTGCGGACAGAAGAAGCGCGGTGCCGAACATGAAGATGATGTTCCAGATGACGTTCTTCGACGCAAGATCAGAGAACACGAGCAGCGGTTCGCCATCGATCTTGATCATGCACCCAATGGCGACGACCACCATCGCAAAACCAACCGTGTTAAACGTGTTCACGATACCGGCCAGCGCCGTACCCTTAGGAATAAAGCTCGGGGCCATCAGCAGCAGGAAAAGAATGCCGAACAAAGCAAGGCATATCTTCTGGCGACGGTCGAGCGGCGTCACATCTGCGCTGCTGCACTCGCGGCATGCAAACTTTTCGAGGTTGATTTTCAGGACAAAACGGCTGAAAAGCATCCAAACGACGAAAACAATGACCACCAAAGTGCACGTGAAAACCAACCATGCGCCATAGCTGTAAGACCCATCGTAGGCGCCGTTCGAGCCCGCAGCCAGGAAGCCGAAGTTGCTGACAACAGCCATCTTAAAAGGCATCATATAGCCACCAAAGCTGATAAGCGCAGCGACCGTGAAACATGCCCATGCGGCGGTCTTCGAGGCTTTCTTTACCCCTACTTCCTCGCACATAGACCAAACCAGACCCCAGAAAAGCAGGGTTACTGCAACTTCGCTCAACATAGAAGCGCAAACGATGGCGCACAGGAAGATAACCGTCATCAGCAACCAAGGTTTACCTTTAGTAAATTCGCGCGTCATCGACCATTGAGCGATCCACTCCGTCAAACCGGTGTTACTCAGGAAGCCCACGGCGAGCATCAGCCAAAACGCTATGCCGACAACGCCGTTACTCATCAGCTGTCCCCAAATCTGAGGCATCGGCGTGCCGGTGGTAAAGGCAAGCATACCTAACGCGAAGATACTCGGCCATATCATGTTAGTGGTACACCAACCGTATATGGCACCGATAAAGATACCCACAACCGTCATGCCCAATTGAGTCATAGGCTCAGGCGCTGGAATGAATCGCACGAAGATCATCAACGCCAGCGATACAGCGCAATTAATGTACCATGTTGCCGTTTTTGACATTCGACGCTCCTCTCTCGTATTAAACCAGCATAGATAGATAAATGCGAAAGCTTTCGATAAGGACAATTTATCAACTTGGATTCACGTCGAATATCACCAAAGAATTGACCCGATATCGAATGTTCTCGATTTGTTTACGCACTGATTGCTATTGAAGGTTGGGCAAGTTGTTTTAAGGTCGTCTCACGCCGAAACGATGCAAAACGGCCTCAAAACGAAAGATCGAATTCCTTTTTTCGGACGTAAAAAAATGGAGGACAACTTGCGTTGTCCTCCATTCAATGAAACTATTTGAAAGCGAATTACATCATACCGCCCATGCCGGCTGCAGCGGCTGCTGCGGCAGCTGCCGGATCGGGATCCTTGGGGATCTCGTTGACGGTTGCCTCGGTGATGAGGATGAGGGCTGCAACGGAAGCAGCAGACTCGAGAGCGGTGCGGGTAACCTTGACCGGGTCGTTGACGCCCATGTCGATCATGTTGCCGTACTCGCCGGTAGCGCAGTTCAGGCCCTCGCCCTTAGCCATGTTCTTGACGCGGTCGCAAACAACGCTGCCCTCGAAGCCGGCGTTCTCGGCGATAGCGCGAAGCGGAGCCTCGCAAGCTTTGCGGATGATGTCGATACCGACCTGCTCGTCCTTGTCGTCAGTCTTGATGTCGTCAAGCACGTGAACGGCGTCAACCAGAGCAACGCCGCCACCGGCGACAATGCCCTCTTCAACTGCAGCGCGCGTTGCCTGCAGGGCATCCTCGATGCGGGACTTCTTCTCCTTGAGCTCAGGCTCGGTAGCAGCGCCGACCTTCAGGACCGCAACGCCGCCGGAAAGCTTGGACAGACGCTCTTGGAGCTTCTCGCGGTCGAAATCGGACTCGGTGCGGTCCATTTCAGCACGGATCTGAGCAACGCGATCCTCAATTGCCTTCTTGTCGCCAGCGCCGTCGACGATGAGGGTGTTCTCCTTGTCGACCTTAACAGTACGGGCAGTGCCGCACATGTCGATGGTGGCGTCAGCCAGGGTCATGCCGAAGTCCTTCTCGATGACCTGAGCACCGGTGACGACGGCGATGTCCTCGAGGATGCGCTTACGACGATCGCCGAAGCCGGGAGCTTTGATGGCAACGACGTTCAGGGTGCCGCGCAGACGATTCAGAAGCAGGGTGGCCAGAGCCTCGCCCTCGACGTCCTCGGCAACGACCAGCAGCGAACGGCCGGACTTCATGACGGCCTCAAGCAGCGGGACCATATCCTGGATGTTCGAGATCTTCTGGTCGGTCAGCAGGATGTAGGGGTTCTGCAGATCGGCTTCCATGCGCTCGGTGTCGGTGGCCATGTACGGAGAGATGTAGCCACGGTCGTACTGCATGCCCTCGACGATGTCCATTTCCATGCCGAAGGTCTGGCCGTCCTCGACGGAGATGGCACCGTCATGGCCGACCTTCTCCATAGCCTCGGCGATCTTGGTGCCGATCTCGGCATCGCCAGCAGAGATGGTGCCAACTGCGGCGATCTGGTCCTGAGTGGAAACCTGGGTGGCGTCGGCCTTGATCTGCTCGACAACGGCAGCGGTTGCCTTCTGGATGCCGCGGCGGATGCCCAAAGCGTCAGCACCGGCAGTGACGTTCTTCAGACCCTCGCGAGCGATGATGTCGGCAAGAAGGGTTGCGGTGGTGGTACCGTCGCCGGCGACGTCGTTGGTCTTGACGGCGGCCTCACGGATGAGCTGAGCGCCCATGTTCTCTACCGGATCCTCAAGCTCGATCTCGCGAGCAACGGTCACGCCGTCGTTGGTGACGGTCGGAGCGCCGTAGCTCTTCTCGATAGCGACATAGCGGCCTTTGGGGCCAAGGGTAACCTTGACGGCGTCGGCAAGCTTCTTGACGCCGGCAGCAAGATCGCCGTTGGCCTCGGTGCCGAATTTAATGTTCTTAGCCATTTGAAATTCCTCCTGATGATGGAACTATGGGATTAGTCTTCGCAGATAGCGTAGATGTCGTCGGCACGAAGGATCAGAACGTCCTGGCCCTTGTAGTGAACCTCGGTTCCACCGTACTTGCCGAAGATGACGCGATCGCCCTCTTTGACGGGAACAGCGACCAGGTTGCCGTCCTTATCGAGCTTGCCCTCGCCGACGGAAACAACGACACCGGTCTGCGGCTTCTCCTTGGCATCGCTTGCCAGGTAAAGGCCGGAAGCAGTGGTGGTCTCGGCCTCGTCGGCCTTGACGATCACGCGATCGCCCAACGGTTTCAAACTCATAATAGGTGCCTTCCTTTCGATGTCTCAGCACTTTGATACCTCAGTAGGTTTGCCAAGCGGGGTTGCGGGTGCCGAAGCGGCGCGCCGACCGAATTATCATTCACGCTTGGTGTGTGCTAGCACTCGAACATTGCGAGTGCCAACAGATTGGTAATATACCACCCTCGCAAGCCAATGCAAGCCAGTTCGGCATATGGCGCGATATCGACAGCGAGCCTTCGCCGAACCGTTGATTTTCCGTAAGAAAAAGATGACTCGCCGTTGGCGAGCCTTCAAAGGAGCGTGGAATCAGTTGATGGCGCACAGAAGCGTCACGCGCGATCGAAACGGCAGCGGGGATCAAACGCCCGCCGCGGCATTGCGATGCCTTTACTATTCGTAGAACTTCGCTTGCGGGAACGGAGGCTCGACTGCGCGCTTGAACGCATAGCCCTCGGCACGCTTCTTGATGGACTCAACCTCTTTTATGGAAAGACCGCTGACTGAGGCCGCCTCTTCGATGCCCTTGCCTTGCTCGAACAGGGCGATAAGGGCGGCATCGAGCACCGCATAGCTGAAGCCAAGGCTCTTCTCATCCTGCTGACCTGCGGAAAGTTCGGCAGAAGGCGGCTTCACGAAAACGTTCTCGGGAATAGGCGCAGGCTTGCCGGCAGCCTCGAAGACCTCGTTGCATGCGCGAGCAACCTTGTAGACGTCAGACTTATACAAGCCGCCGATCGGAGCGAAGGCGCCAGCCGTGTCACCATACAGCGTGGAGTAACCCATCTGCGCCTCGCTCTTGTTGCCAGTATTCACCAGCATCCAATTGAAGGCGTTGGACAAACCCATGAGCACCACCATACGGCACCTGGCCTGGGTGTTCTCGGCCGCCAAGCCGGAAAGCGAACCCCCGCACGCGCGCGCCATCGTTTTTTCGAAGGCCTCGTACGGCTGACAAATAGAGACGGTCTGAGTCTCGATGCCAAGATTCTCGGCTAGCTCCAAGGCGTCGTCCACCGAACTGACGGAAGAATACGGGCCGGGAAGAAGCACGCCGTGAACATGCTCGGCACCGAAAGCGTCAACGCACATAGCCGCGACGATGCTCGAGTCCATTCCGCCCGAAAGGCCGATGACAACATCAGTGAATCCAGCGTTGTTCGCGTAATCGGCAAGCGCCTTGACGCAAATGCGGTACTTTTCGCGGGCAAGCATCTTCTTTTCACCACGCCTTTCGGTTCATTGCAAATAAAAGCGGGGTTGTGCGCTGCACAACCCCGCGCGTTGTTCATATAAGGTTAGGCTCGTTACGTTTCGAATGCGTTGCGAACAGATAACGGGGGCATTGCGAAGCTTGTCGGCAAAATCGCTTGCCAGCAAATACCTTGTCACACTGATGCACGCAACGCTATTCGCTTGCCATGCAAAATAACACGCCGACAGCGAAGTGAAGCCCTACTGAACCTCGTGAATGCGGTCGGACAGCCACGACGCCCATTCGTCCACGCCCTCGCCGTTGGTGGCCGAGATCGGGAAGATGGGAGCCTGCGGGTTAAGCTGGCGAACCGACTCGTCAAAAGCCTCGCGGTTGAAGTTGAACACCGGCATGGTATCGACCTTGTTCAAGATAACGGCCTGAGCAACCTGGAAAACCCCCGGGTATTTCAGCGGCTTGTCGTCACCCTCGGGAACGGACAGAATCATGACCTTAACGTTCTCGCCCAAGTCGAAGTCAGTCGGGCACACCAAGTTGCCGACGTTTTCCATAATGATGAGGTCCAAGCGCTCGAGATCGAGCACGTCGACGGCGCGCTTGACCATACTGGACTCCAGATGGCAAGCGCCACCGGTGTTGATCTGGACAGCGGGGATGCCCTGCGCCTTGATCTTCTCGGCGTCGACGCTGCTTGCGATGTCACCCTCAATGACGGCGATGTTGAACTCGTCACGCAGAGCCTCGATGGTCGCGAGGATCGTCGAAGTCTTGCCCGAGCCCGGGCTTGCAAGCAGATCGACCACGAAGATGTGGTTCTCCGCGAAACGACGACGCAGCTCGGCGGCAAGAGAGTCGTTCTTGCCAAGGATCTTCTGCTTCATTTCGATTTCCATGGATGCTCCTTCTCTAAGCGTTTTCAACGCTGATAGCTTTAGTTCTGGACGCTCTCGGGCGCTTCCCCGGAAGCGCCTTTTCTAACCCTGGACGCTCTCGGGCGCTTCCCCGGAAGCGCCCTCGGCGTCGGCGTCCGGCAAATCGACCTCAATCGATTCGATGTCAAGCTCGCGGCCGCGCGTCATGCTGGTTGAGTAACTTCCGCACTCGGGGCACGTACGATGGAATCGATCGTGGTCGAATTCATGCCCGCAGTCAAGGCAAATGCTGTGCGGGGTCACCGTCTTGATGACAAGCTCGGCCCCTTCCGACAGGGTTCCTTCGCTCATAACCTGAAATGCGAACTCCAGCGAATCTTGGATGATCTCGGTCATCTCGCCAATGTTCAAGATGATCTTGGTCACGCGCTCTGCCTGCGCGTTCTGGGCTGCAGCGTTGACGGAATCGAGAACGCCCGACATGATTCCCATCTCGTGCACGACGGCCTCCTTAAAACAAAGGGCTGCCCGAAGCAGCCCTTCCCGATTGCTCAATCGAGAGATTACGATTGTTCTTGAGCGAACGCCAGTCGAAATCGACTGACGGTTTAATCGTCGTCCTCGACGATCTCCTCGTTCTGCCGCTTAATGCGCTTCGCGAGCACAATACGCGAAAGAAGCAAGCTTGCCTCATACAAGGCAACCAAAGCCGCGAACATCAGACCCATGGTGACCGGGCTGGCATCGGGGGTGACCATAGCGGCGAACACCAGCAGGCCAACATAGATGCCGCGCCAGCTGCCACGCAGCTTCTTGTACGGCACGACGTCGAAGATAACCAAGTAAAAAATGACGATGGGCAGCTGGAAGGCGATGCCGAAGCCCAGCTCGAACTTGATGATGATGTCGATGTAGCTATCGGCGCGCGGAGTGACCACGCCAAGGCCCATGGCCTGATCAGTAAGCCACTGGAACGCCGGGTGCAAAATGATGGCGTAGCAGAAAACCGTGCCCAAAATGAACAGCGCAACCATAGCCGAGAACGTGGGCACGAACCACTTGCGCTCGTTCGGCTTAAGCGCGGGCAGGAAAAACGCGATGAGCTGCCACAGGATCACGGGCGACGTGGCAATAATCGACACCCAGAACGCAACCTTGAAGCGAACGGTGAACGCCTCAAACGGATCGAGGAACGTGAGGTTCGAGAACCCATCGACACCCTGAGGAAGGAACTCCGCGATAGGCAGAAGCAGGAACTGACCGACGGTGGGCGTCGCCATGTAGAACACGCAGACAGCAACGAGCAAAACGACGACGATGCGAACCAGGCGCATGCGGAGCTCGCCAAGATGCTCCATAAGGGGCATACGGGCAGGACCGATAGGCATTACTGCTCACCCCCTTCCGCGGGCTCCCCTTCAGTGATGGGGGCCTCATTAGAAGATTGACGCTGTCGCTGCGCTTCCGCGGAAGCACCTGAATCATGGCCGCTGTCACTCGGCTCTTCTAGAGCCGGCTCGGCGGCGGCAGCCTCGGCAGCCAATTTTGCGGCGCGTTCGCGCTCGTAGCGCGCCTTGCGCTCGGTAAAGCTCTCGTTCTTCACGAAAGCGGAAGCCGGGGCTGCGGGCTTAGGTGCAGCAGGCTTGGCTGCAGGCTTCGCGGACGAAGAGCCGTCGATGCCCTCGTGAGTCTTGCTTTTCACCGCAGACGATGCCTCGGAAGCGGCAGAGCGCATGTGCTTCTCGGCCGTCGACGCAAGCTTATCGATGGTCTCGGTGGGATCGCCAAACGGATCCTCGGCATTGGGATCGAAAGCCTTGCTTTCCTTCAGAACCTCGTTCATATCTTCCTGAGCTGCACGGAACTTCGCAATGCCCTTGCCAACCGTACGGGCGATTTCTGGCAGCTTGTCGGGACCGAAGATCAAGAACGCGAACAGCAAGATGAGCACAAACTCGAATCCGCCAATTCCAAACACGTGATTACCTTTCGAAATAAGGGCGCTAGCCCCCGAAAACAACTTCTACAGCGACCAAACGACGGGCGGCTTAACGTCCACCAAGAAGAGCCAAGGCCATGGTGGGGATGCACAGCGCCAGGACAAGGATAACGCAGACCACGATCGTGAAAACCTTCTTGGTGCGGGCCTTGCGCTCCTTCACCTCTTGCGCACGACGCGCGCGCTCTTCAGCAGCCTGGACCTTTGCGGCCTTCTGCTTGGCGGTCATTTTGTTGTTTGCCATCTTGGTTTACCTACTTTGTTATTTCTTGAGCTTGCCGCGGATCTCGATCACGCGGGCGATGTCCTTCGCCACATCGGCGCCCAAATGCCACTTGCCCTTCTCGTAACGGATCTTGCCGTCGATCATGGTCATAAGCACGTCGGAGCCGGAAGTCGTGTTGACAACAGCGGAGGCTGGGTCGTCGGTGGGGCTTTGATACGAGCCGGAAAGGTCGACGGCGACGATGTCGGCACGCTTTCCGATTTCAAGCGAACCGATTTGGTCGTCCATCTTAACGGCGCGAGCAGCGTCGATGGTGGCCATACGGAGCATGGTATGGGCGTCCAGGAACTTGCCGGGGTTGACGGCACGCTGCAGCAACATGCCGAAGCGCATCTCGGATATCAGGTCGGTGGAGTCGATTGCCACCGAGTAGCCCGTACCCAAACCGACGGTCAGGCCGGCGCGCATAAGATCGAAGATAGGCGCCACGCCCATGGACAGCTGAGCGTTGGTTCGCGGGCAGACGGCAACGGAAACGCCCTGGTTCTTCAGCATGTTCACGTCGTCCTTGCTGACATGGACGCAGTGAACGGCCAAAACATTGTCAGCCTCGAAACCGCCCCATTCGGCAACGTAGCTGACCGGCGAAACGCCGGCAGGAAGCCATGGCGGGATCTCGATGAATCCACGTTTCTCGCGCATCGCCTCGACAGACAGGCGAGAACCGCCGAATGCCAGGAAGTCGCATTCCTCGCTGCTGGAAGCAACGCTTACCGACAGGGGGATGTTCTCGCTACGGGCAAGTTCTGCCGCGCGGGTGAAGACCAGAGGATGGCACTCGTACGTGGGGCGAGGCGCGATACCAATGGAAATACGCGATTCGTCTGCGCCTTCGGCCCACGTGAGAATGTCGTTGTGCGCGCTGCGCATGGCATACTCGACGCGAGGCTTGTCAACAGCGCCCACCTCGCGGTAGACGATGCCGCGCATACCGAGCTTCTGAAGCGCGGTGACGGCAGCGCCCGTGGTGGACTTATCAGCAACGAAAGTGATTCCGCACGTGAGAGCCTCAAGGCCGCCCAGAATAGCGGAAGAGCGCCAATCGCGCGCGTCAAGCTTCTCGCCGATAATGGCAAGGCTGCGGCGCCAATCGGCGTAGGGTTCGTCGGGGACGATGCCGCGCATGACGGTATCCTCGAGATGCATGTGGAGGTTCACCATGCCCGGCATGAGGGCGGACTCTTTGAAGTCCATGACTTCTTCGTCTGGGTAAATGCGCTTGAGCAGGGCCGCCTGACCTATCTCGACGATCTGCCCGTCGCGCACCAAAATCGCACCATCAAGGATGGGATCTGAGGTTACCGGGAGGATGTAATGCGCACATAGGAGCATGGTTGACCTGCTTTCTTTTACGCTATTCACGCAAGCTTGAATGATACCATTGCGCCCCTTATGAAATAGAAAGTTCATACGGTATCCGTCCGAGACGTTTGTGAGCGGCGGCGTTCGTAGTACATTGGGGAAAACGACTGTAAGGAACGATCATGCTCAAACACGACCGCGAATACATTGATTACGACGAACTTGGCCAAAAAGCTGCCGAAGACGCCGAGTGCGCTTCCTCAGAAGCGCAACGACAGTGCCGATCCTCTAAAACTTCCGAGTGCGCTTCGGTCGCCGAGACGGCTTCCGAGGAGGTCGTCGACGATGGCCAAAAGCCACCGACTTCCATCGACACCGCCACCGGCAAGGAAGCCGAGCCTGAACTTTCCTCCGAACGCGTGAAGGAGATCTTCTCGACCATCTCGAAGAAGTACGAACGCTTCAATGCCGTCTCGAGCTTCGGCGCCTACAAGCTGTGGCTGGCCGACGTCGTAAAGAAGGCCCCCATCACCCCCGAAAGCGACGTCCTTGACATCGCAGGCGGAACGGGCGACGTTGCCTTTGCCATCGCCCGCGGCAAGCATCCGAAGCACATCCAATGCACCGACCTGGTGAACGACATGCTCGATGTTGCACGCGCCCATTACGCCGAAGGCGCTGCCGACGGGGTTCCCGTCGACTTCGAAGTTGTCGACGCACAAAACATCCCTTATGCCGACAACAGCTACGACGTGATCACCGTCGCATATGGCCTGCGCAACATGCCTCAACGCGAGAAGGCCCTTTCTGAGATGTACCGCGTGCTGAAGCCGGGCGGCACCCTTGTGTGCCTGGAGTTCTCGCAGCCCGCCAACCCTGCCTGGCACGCGATGTACGATTTTTACCTCACGCACATGATCCCCTTCTGGGGCGGCCTTATCACGGGCGACCGCGACGGCTTCGTGTACCTGCAAAGCTCCATCAAGGCCTTCCCCGATCAGCGCGCATTCGCGAAAATGTTCGAAGACGCGGGATTCCACGACGTCTCGTGGACCAACCACACGGGCGGCATCGCCGCTGTTCACGTTGCGCACAAATAGCGTCCATCTAATCGAAACAACAATCGTCTAGCATGTCCGTTCGAACACCTCGGGAAACCAGTTCGGACGGACATCATGAAAAAGCATTACGAGAAAGTCATCACCCTGTGTTGCTTTCTCTTCCTCTTCACTAACGTGGGCCTGACCAGCACGTCGTTCAACGTCTACCAGCCCTATATCATCGCAACCGACGGCGTGGGGGACGTCGGCGGCTCGCTTATCCTTTCCATCCGCACGCTCACATCGCTTTTAACCATCATCTTCGTCGACCGCTACTACCACGCGCTTGACGTTCGCCTTGGCGTCTTCCTCGCAAGTCTTATGACCACCGCAGGTTTCGTCATTTACGGTTTTGCCGACAACCTTGGCGGATTCGTTGCAGGAGCGGTTTTCGCAGGCGCAGGCTACGGCCTTGGCGGCATGGTGGGAATGACGCTCCTGATCAGCCGCTGGTTCGACCACGGACTGGGCGGAGCGGTGGGCTTCGCCTCCCTTGGCAGCGGCTTCGCCTCCATCCTTGTGCCCCTGGCTGCAGTGCGCATCATCGAAGGGCAGTCTCTTCAGCTTTCCTTCCGCCTTGAGGCGCTGCTTGCCCTGGCTTTGGGACTGCTGGTGTTCGTGCTTCTCAGAAACCGTCCCTCAGACGTCAACGCCGAAGCGAAGCAAAAGAACGCCGCGAAAGGCGAACCCAGCAACAAGAGCAATCGAGGAAACGAACGCGCAGGCGACCCCGAGATCCCATCGAGGCACAGAAAAATCCTTCTTGCCGCGATGATGTGCGTGGGATGCATGAGCGTCGGCGGCGACACGTATTACTCCGTTTTGTTGACCACGAACGGCTTCGACCCCCACTTCGCCGCATTCACCCTTTCGCTCCTGGGTCTTGCCCTTACCGCCTCGAAGATGATCACAGGCAAGATGTTCGACCGATTCGGCGTCGAACGCAGCAGCAGCTTGGTATTTCTGACGCTGATCATCGGATTCGCTTGCAGCTGCTTCACCCCTTGCGGCTCGTCTGTACTTGGCCTGTTTGCCGCCCTCTTGATTGGTTGGGGAACCGCCCTTGGAACCGTGGGGCTTTCGGTTTGGTCGCTTCAACTTGCCGATCCGGCGAACCGTGAGAAGTCCATCAAAAACGCCCAGGTTGCCTACTCTCTTGGCGGCTTCCTCATCAACGCCATCCCTGGCCCGCTTCGGGTTGCAACCGGGACATACGTGAGCACGTACCTCATCCTGTTCGCCATGGCTGTTTTCGCATCAGTCACCGTGATCAGCATTTACAAGCGCTACCGGCCAGATCGATAAGAGATGCCCTTGATCGCCCATGCTGAACGCGAAAAGATACGCTATCAAAAAGAAAACGCCGCGTGATGCGGCGTTTCCCCGTTAGTACGGCTTGTCCAGGTCGGCACGGGCGAACGCGTCGGCATCAAGCCCGAAAAACTTCCCTTGACGATAGCGATCAAGCGCCACAAGGGCGATCATGCCCGCGTTGTCGCCGCAGGAGCGCAGCGGCGGCATGATCAGACGTACCCCCCGTTTGCGGCACATTTCCTGATAGGCGTTGCGCAGCGCCGGATTCGCGGCGACGCCGCCGCCCAAGCAGAAGACCTCCGCGCCTGTTTCCTCAAGCGCATGACGGGCCTTGGAAACCTGGACATCCACGACCGCCTGCTGGAAGCTGGCGGCAATGTCGGGGATGTTCAAAGGACGCCCCGCCTGCTTCTCATTGTTGATATGCGTCATGACGGCGGTTTTCAAGCCCGACAGCGAAAAGCGCAGGTCGCCCGAATGCATCATCGCACGCGGAAAGGCGATGGCCTTGGGATTTCCCGTGGCGGCGTACTTCGAGATGACGGGACCACCGGGATACCCCAGCCCTAACGCCTTCGCCACCTTGTCAAACGCCTCGCCCACCGCATCGTCGATGGTGGCGCCAAGCGTTTCGTAGTCGCCCCAATCCTTCACATGGACAAGCATGGTGTTACCACCCGAAACAAGGGAGGCAACCAGAGGAGGCTCAAGGTCGGGCGCGCCGATCTTGTTCGCGTACAGATGGCCCTCAAGATGGTTGACGCCGATAAAGGGCTTGTCAGCCGCCCAAGCAGCGCCCTTGGCGAACGCAACGCCCACTACCAGCGCGCCTACCAAGCCGGGCGCGTACGTAACAGACACCGCATCGAGGTCGTTCCATGTAAACGAATCGACGCCCAGGTGAGCCGCCGCAACGTCGAAACACTCGTCGCACACGCCGCAGATGGCCTCGATGTGCTTGCGACTGGCGATTTCAGGGACGACGCCGCCGAAGCGGGAATGAAAATCGATCTGCGAAGCAACGATATCGGCAAGAAGATTGCCGTCGCCGTCAACGATTGAGGCCGCCGTTTCGTCGCAGGAGCTTTCGATGGCAATGATCAACGGGCGCATGACCTTCAGGGGCGCCGCCTCGTTTTCCTTATGATCTTGAACCTCCATGCCGCCGACGTCATGGGAAGCCACAGGAAGCGGGCCGTTCATGATGACGGCATCGACGGCGTTGTCGTAGTACTTCGCACGCACACCCACGCGCTCAAGCCCGATGGACTCGTAAAGCGCCTGTGCGGGCTTGTTGTCAGCACGTACCTCGAGCATGCACGACTTCGCTCCCAGGTCGCGCGCATCCGACGCAAGATGAGCGATAAGCTCGCGCGCGATACCGCGGCGACGCCATTCGGGATCGGTGCCCACACGAAGCACCTCAAGCACGTCGCCGGCAACCAAACCGCCAACGTATGCGACAAGCCTGGCGAAGCCCTCTTCATCGCGCGAGAAAGCAGCCCACCACAGGTAGCCTGCCGCCGAAAGCTCATCGGAAATGGTTTTCTCAGTCCACGGAGCACCCTCCATGACCCGAGCCTCGAGCTTCGCGACGTCAGCGGCATGGGCCACGTCAAGCGGACGGTACAGCACCTGGTCGGACTCGATATCCTGAACACCGGTCACCAGATTGCGCGGATCGTCCTTCGAAAGACGAACGCGCTCGTTTTCCTCCGCGTCGGAAAGGCGCGTGTACACCGGCAACGCGAACGCCGGGTTGTGGCGCACGGAATCGAACGGGTCGGACTCGCCGTTGCGCCACGATTCCTGCAGCGCAAGCAGCAGGCCGCGGCCCGTAACCGACCAAAGCGCCTCATCAAGAACGGAACCGCATTGCTGGAAGACATCAGCATACTTCGAAAGGGCGTCGCCCATGATCTGAAGCTGCGCGCCGTCGACGGTTTCGGCAACATCACCCGAAAGCGACTCCGCAGCCGCAGCGGCCTTCACCACCGAATCGGGCTCGGTTCGATGAGCGCCCGCATCGTCAACGAGATAGCGCACGGGGTACACCTCATGGCGCATGGCATCGGCCACAACCGCGCCCGTGCCGCGCACGCCCGCAACGTGCGCTCCCCACGCAATCGCGTCGAGCGTGGACACACCCACCAGCGCCACACCCAGCGCATGGGCGATGCCTTTCGCTGTTGCCAGAGCAATGCGAACACCGGTAAACGAACCAGGACCGCGACCGCACACAACGCACGAAATCTGCGCACGCGTTATGCCGTAATGTGAAAGCACTCGATCAATACTCGGGATAAGCTGGGTGTTCGATGAACGATGCGCTTCAATCACTTCAGAATGAATGCAGCGAATCGTCTTCGTTTTCTCATCCAAAACGCCCACACCAAGCGCGATAACCTCATTTGCCGTATCGAAAGCCAACACGCAGCGATCCTTCGCGGCAACCGTAGCTACCGCCTTACTAGAAACTGCATCATCGCAGGTAAATGCCATATTTCAACCTATTCCGTACTTCTATTCCACTCTTGCTCTTGCGCGCGCAGCAAGTACCCCGGAACGCACCGTCCGCCGCGCACAGCGAACTCGTGCGTCAACGAACCAGCACGCCAGACGTGCCCACACCGCGCGACGTCCACGCTATTTTACCGTCTTCACCAGGCGCGATTTCGAATCGTTCGCCCACAAAAAGAGCAACTGCCGACTGCTATCCCCATACGCGTGCGCAAAAACCACGCGCCCATCGGGATTATCCT
>OLPV01001428.1_pt1 | contig 17626 bp, 21 predicted proteins | sample 1671961 | NCBI WGS metagenome assembly OLPV01 (sample SAMEA3136630, study PRJEB25190) | human gut metagenome | biome: human gut; feature: human-associated habitat; material: faeces | place: Austria | collected 2013
GCATTTAATACTTCTGCCATGTCATTGATGATGTCATAAATTTCTCTACCCATAAAAGCACACTCCTTTTTGAAGGAGTATATCGTAGAAAAATCAGCACATCAACAGAGCGTATTACTGAAATTTTTTGAATTATGCTCCATTTAAGCATTTCATTCTATATATTGTAATAGAATGACTTCATATTGTTTTTAATTCCTGCAAAAGTTTTGATTTAATTAAATTAATATTAACTTGTGTCACGTCAACTTTTCTTTTCATAATATGTTCTTCATCATAAAGTTGGAATTGAAGACTTTCATTCATTATATAGCTGGAAAGTTCAATCGAACTTCTATATGCAGGAATCATTTTACCATGATCTATAATAACAGCTTTAAATAAACATTTGCTCAAATATTGATACACTCCTTTGTCATTTGTTGCAAAATAGGGTAAAATAACTATATTTTCAACTGTATCATAAAATCTAGTATGTTCGAATGTCATCCTCGAATGAAATAAATCCCATGTCGTATTTTCAAGTGCATATTCTATTCCCTTATTATAGTCCTTACTTAGTTTTGCAAAAACTCTTCCAACGCTTGGATCATTTTTGAAATATAGCGCCAAAAGATACAATTCCTGATGCATGGCACATTTCAAATCATTCAAACAAAACTCAAGTAAAATATCAAATTTATTTTTACAACTCCTATCTATCTTAATTAAGAAAGCCTTTGCTAATATACACCATATAAAATCATAATGCCTCTGTAGAATCATATGATTATTATATAAATTCCCAACAGCAAAACATTTTTTGCAAAACTCGTCAAAGCCCTTATCTTTGTATAATATCTCATCCTCTATCTTGCAATTATTAGTCATATATTTGTAAAAAGCCCCCAGCGTTCTCTTAACCGATTCATAATCGTATTGTTTTCCTAAACGCTCGATTACTGCTGTTAATACATCAACATCATACCCTTCTGCTTTGATATATAATAATAATTCTTCAAAATTCTCTCCATCTTCTATGGTTTTCCCTTTATAATATTTATCTAATCGCTCTATTATATTAATATCAAAATTAACTAATTTTGACACTTTCAATTTAAACGCATCTGTACAGTTGTTATCAAGTACCCATAATTTATTATAATCAGCCAATGGGGAAACATAGTATAAACCAAATTTTTTTTCACCAAATCCCTTCATATTGGATTTTTCCTCATCAAATAATAATATCTGAATCCCATCCATATCTCCAGATTTATAAATCAATATTTTTTCTAATGTAGAATCAGCTTCTAATATTTCAGTTACTATTCTAGCTTGTTCATCATTCATCGCTTCTACTCCTACTATTTTTTAGTTCATAAAAATCAAAATTATATCGGACTAATCAGCTCGACAACTTCAAATTCATGCATACTTTCAATCTCTCCACAAGACTGAAATTTGCACTTATCTACTTATACGCCAAATATAGAATAAACAACAATGAATATAATCCAACAAATACTAATGGGATTAATGATATTATTCTTAAAATTTTATTCTTATATTTATTGGTAACCCAAAAGATTATACTGAACACACTCCCAACCATACAACCAAGCACCAATCCACTAATAACTGCTTCAATAATTTCAGTTTCAATCATACACATTATTCCAACTATACAAATAGGTGAAACAATTGAAAGAATAGCCATAAGTGGAGAAAAAAATTTTTTCACTCTATCTCTCCTCCCAAATCATAATTCAATTGAACTGTATGTACAACTCCACAACTTTCCGATTTCACAGCATCCCTATAAATCCAAATTCGTCTCTCGGTTAAACACACCAGCTTACTGAAAGTTATATATCTCCTTTTAAGCGCACTAAAGATTTCTTTGTTTCAAATCCATCTGGATATCGCCTCTTTAATTTATCAATATTTGCTTGAAAAATATCTTCAAGAGATATATCTAGTGCTGTCGCAGCTTCTGCAATATACCAAGCTACATCTCCAAGTTCCTTTGCCAAATGTTCCTTGTCTAATTCATGTCCTTGAGCCATCCATTTTTTTACTATGTCAATGACTTCTCCTGATTCGCCACATAATCCCATTACACTATTTATTAATACGTCTCTTTTACTTAGTTCAGGATTTAAAGTAGTCATTGCCAATTCCTGATATTCATTAATGTTCATTCTAATTTCCTCCATAATGTGCAAATTCCGATTTGTTAAACTCAACACATCTATTATACCTTATATCTACAGATTCGCATATCCATTTTATGTCATATTTCTGCAATATAAAAGGTTAAACTCGTCACCCCCGATGGTTACTGACGAATCTGACCTTTTATAATCAAATTTCTGAATTTTTTCTTCTATTTTTTGCGACCATCAGCCAATTCAGGCGATGGTCGATCTTCTGTTCTATACGTTTCAGTTCTTGCTGCTTTTTGAGTACCGCATGCTTCTGTTGCCGTAGTTTTTCCACAATACGGTCTATATCTTTGCTTTTGAGAAAGTCCTCAATTTCGGTCAGCAGCATATCTATTGCCCGCAGATAGCGGATGGTATTCAACCCCTTAACGCAAGCTGCCGGTCTTTACGACGAATTACAGTAAAGGCGATGACGCAGATTACAACTGACAGCAGTGAACCTGCCGCCGTTGCCAAGCCCATCGGGAAAAGCGTTTCCGGAAAAAGCTGTGAGGTCAGATAGACACCTGGGATACGCACCAGCGCGATAGCGAGAATATTATGCAGGAACGACAGCCCGGATTTTCCGCATGCGCAGAAATATCCGCTGAAGCTGAAATGGATACCCGCAAAAATGCTGTCCCAGATATATCCTCTAAGATACTGACCGCCCAGCCGTATCACATCCGCACCGCCCACGGTGTTTCTGTCCGTAAACAAAGCTACGACAGGCTCCGCCGCAAACTGAATAACGATGGAGGAAATCACCCCGAATCCCACGGCAAGCAACACCGCATACCGAAGCGTTTGGATTGCCCGTTCCGGTTTGCCTGCACCGATATTTTGTGCGCCCAACGCTGAAACGGTAGATAACATCGAGGATGGGATTAGGAACAGAAAGCCTATTACTTTCTCAACAATACCGACTGCCGCCGCATCGTTCAGACCTCTTTGATTGGCAATGATCGTAATAACGATAAAGGCAATTTGGATCAGACCGTCTTGAAAAGCGATAGGGACACCGATTTTCAAAATCTTGCCCATTACTGGTCGGCAGGGCTTAAAGTCATCCTTTTTCAGAACAATACTTTTTCTTTTCAGAATAACGGTCAAAGAAACCGCTACGCTGATTGCCTGAGAAAGTGTTGTGCCAAGAGCAGCACCAGCAGCCCCCAAGTGCAGGATACCCATAAACAGATAATCCAAACTGATGTTAGCTGCACAGGCAACGGCAATAAAGTACATCGGACTTTTGCTGTCACCCATACCACGGAAAATAGAACTGATAATGTTATACGCTGTGATAAAGGGGATACCGATAAAGCAAATGGTCAGGTACGCCACAGTCCCGTCCATGGCTTCTGTCGGAGTGGACATTGCCGAAGTGATTGGACGCACCAGTGCCAGCAAAACCACCATCAGCGTGACAGACACCGCCATAAAAAGCATCGCAGTATTACCAACATCCTTTGCCGCCTGTTTACGATCACCCGCACCGCTGGCTTGCCCGATGCTGACGGTCGTTCCCATTGCAAGTCCGACGATCATCACCGTGAGCATATGCATAACCTGTGAACCAATGGAAACGGCGGTCGTGCCGGCAACATTCTCAAACTGACCGATAATAAAGAGATCCGCCATTCCATAGAGTGTCTGCAAGAAATATGCGAGTAAGTATGGCAGCGAGAACAGAATGACATTTTTGAATACGCTACCTGTAGTAAGATTTTTTTCCATGTGCATTTGACCTTCCTTTGCTGAACTACCTGTATTATATAGTCTACAACGAATATATATGGTTGCCTTTTCCTAGCCGGTCTCCTCCCGTGTGTTTTATTTTTGTTTCATATATTCCAAGCTGAGTTCTGGTCGAAGAAAATAGTTTTTCAATATTATAAAAATGGCACCATATAAACCGGTATGCAAAAAACATCTTCATCTTTACTCATATCTTTCGTATAAACTAAATATCTTCTCAATATCCTTCCTGAATATTTTTCTGTAAATACATCAAGTGATTTATGTGTTTTATATCCCGATGATTTTATCTCTATAGGAACAATTTTATTCTTTCTAGCCAAAATAAAATCTATTTCATAATTATGTTTGGAGTTCTGATTCATAATCGTATGATAAAATAATTCATTTCCATTAGCTGCCAAACACTGAGCTACAATATTTTCATATAAATATCCTATATTAACACTTAATTTATCATTTAACAGCTTCTGATAAATTTCATTTTCTGTGAAATCCTTATCCTTAAACATCAAAGTTACAAACAGACCTGTATCATTTAAAAATAGTTTGAATCTTGATAAATCTTTTGTATTTGCCATACCGGCATCCGGATCATTTGTATTATATGCAACCAGTACTGTCTTTGAATCTTTTAGTTCCGCAATAAGTTCTAATATTTTATCTTGTCTTTCGCCATTTAGCACACTACTCGTTTGATATCTGGCAGCATTTTTATTCAACTGAGCCGGAATTGCATCAAACAACATTGCCAAACGTCCTGTCGGATCAATTTTTGCAAAATCACTTTCATACAAATTTAAAATGTCTCTTTTTATTTCATCTACTTTTCTAAAATTATTTGTTTCAATATAATCATATCGTCGATCTTCAACTAATGTTTTAATTGCATGACGAGCTGCTGGACAAAGCTGCACTTCATCAAATATAATGACTGATTCTCTTTCTTGTAAATCCACTTTAAATTGTAACTGTAACTGCAAAAATAGAAAATTCAAATCTGAAACATCTTCAAAAAGTTCTTTGGTTTCTTTTGATGCTCTTGAAAAATCAATCAATATATAGCTGTCATATTCATTTTTGCAAATTCTTCAACGACTGTTGATTTACCGATTCGTCTTGCACCCTCAATTAAAAGGGCCGTCTTTCCATTTGAGTCTTTTTTCCACTCTTGCATTTTACTATATATTTTACGTTTAAACACAGGGCATCTTCCTTTCCGCAAATTTTTATTTCTCATTTTGTCACATTTCCGCATTTTTTTATATAGTATTTTGCCTCGTTTCCGCATTTTTTATTTTTAATTACTCTGTCTCGCATATTATCGTTTTACAAAGCATAGAAATTAACAGACTCTATTATTTCATTCTCCAACATCAAATTTATAATTTGCTCTCACCAAAGAATTCCTAAAATACCATGCATTTTCAGCGAAAATATCATTTGTAGCATCGATATATTTTTCATCCATTATCTGTCGAAGTTTCATAAATTGAAGTTATCGGCTTGCTTTACAGTTCATGATAATACAGACAGATATTTTGATAGGTTCCATCTTTCATACGAAAACCATTCGGTACCGTTCCAATCTGCACAAAGCCCAGTCGTTCGTACAGATGACGAGCATGAACATTGTTTTCCACTACAGCATTGAATTGCAAAATTCCAAAGCCATGCCGCTTTGCTTGTACAAGACAATCAGTTACCAATTTTTCACCGATATGCTCGCCGCGGCAATCTGCAGCAACAGCGTAACTCGCATTTGCAATATGCCCACAGCGGCCGGTATTGTTTGGATGCAGAATATAAAGCCCCACGATTTTTCCATTGTTATCTGCAACACCACAATATGTCTGCGCTGCAAAAAAGTCAGCACCCGTTTTATCATTCAAAAAATCTTCTTGTGGAAAAGCCTCACCATCTTCCACAACTTTATTCCAGATATAAACCATTGCAGAAATGTCTTTTTCCATATACTTTCTGATTACCATAATCTTTCCTCCAAATTCCGATTTTTCCTTCCCAAAACTAATTACCAAACTGAAATTCAAGAATTTCTAATTTTATTAACATTTCGATTCATCAAGTTTCTTCCTAAATTTTTGTATAAAAAAGCCTTTAATGCAGACATTTCCTGATGATGTTCCTTTAGCAAATCATCTGGCGAATCATAAACTCCAAAATCCTGATTGATTCCTTCGCTCTGAATATATGTATTATTTCTGTCAAAATCAATAACCGGATTTTTAAGGTCTTTCACTGCCACACCATAGCCACAAAACGCACCCGTGCAATCACTATTTTTTCTTTGCAATTTTCTCAAATATTGTATATCAATAATAAATCCCTCTAACTCGTACCATGTATCTTCAAAATACACTTCAACCCAACTATGCAGCACATTTCGAGGTGCATTTTTATACACAATTCCTGTCATTGCTCCCTTTTGTAGTTCCTTATCAATGGTAAATCCATGCACCCTGCAAGGAATATTACAAACTCTTAATAGTGCCATGAACAATGTTCCCTTTGTATTGCACTGCCCATAACCATCTGTTAAAACCTTTGATGCACAAACAGTATCATCAATATTATATCCGAACAAAATCTCATCTCTTACAAACGTGTAAATTGATTTTAATCGTTCAAATTCTTCTATATCATTCCAGTTTCTTTTCCGTATTAATTGCTGTATGTTTTCACTTGAATAATCCAGCATTTTTGTTTCTCTTAAATATTTTTCCATGCTATTTCTCCAAAATATTTTGAGTTGCAGATTTATATTCTCCTATCTGATCAACTGTACGGTCAGCCAGAAATTTAAGAAATCTTATACATATCATTCTTGTAGAACATTATTAAATCGCTTTTTTCAGAATTTCTTAGAACGACAAGAACATTAAACACATCTGGGAATGGCGAAACCATCCCCATACATGCCATGCCAAAATTTAATCCATTAAATACTCTAAATTCAGCAGGACTAATTACAAATAATATAAATGGAACTAATCCAAGAACAAATGGCAACAGGCACATCAATATAAACCGATTTCGCTTCAATGGATATGATGCTAATGCGACAAATGTTGTCTTTCCATTTATTCTTCCTATTGTCACATCTGCTTCCTTAGGATAAACAATTCCATGTAACCACTCATGAATTATTAACAATAAAAAACCGAAAGTAAATCCAACCAGAATAAATATTGGTGAGATTACAACTGTCTTGCATATTATCGTTTTACAAAGCATAGCAATGAAAAGGAAAACACATAGAATTGCAGCAATTGGCACTGCTTTTTTCATCAGTTCATCAACACTCTGCGGTGTTTCTATCTTTACTGCGTCATCTGGCAAGCTTCCTGTTTGATATTTATTTATATCATTTATTGACCACACAATTTTTATCATATTAAATCCCTTTGTACATTACCTCCATAAATCCCGGTTTGTTCAATTTCCCAAAACGGAATCCTCTCTATAATTACATCCTAAACCCATAAGATTGTCTCGTCCATATAACTTTGACATTTCATCCCAGAACAATCCAATCGTTTGATATTGCTGTTCATTTTTAGTAGAAAATACTCTTCTAATTCCTATAAATTTCATAAAAGCTCCTTTATCCATTTTCACAAACTGAAAGCTATCTGATACTATCATAAAATCTCTGCAACACGTTCGCTAACTCTTCCGGGGCTTCTATGTTTGCTTCATGACCTGTTTTCATAAGTTCATGAAAGTAGGAATTGTTCAAATAATGACAAAGTTCTTTTGAAGCTTTTTTGTTTGCATTGTCCTTCTCTCCACAAACGATCAACACTGGACAAGACACCTTATACAGTGAATCACGGAAATCTAATTCAGCCATCGTACCGCATAGGCTGATAACATCTGCTTTTTTGAACCCCATTTTATTGAATGACGAATTTGGCATAAGATGAAACAACATATTCTGAACTTTCAATAATTTTTCGGGCATTTTATATTGTGCTGCAATTAGTACGAGCGCCATTACTTTATCTGGATGGTCTATCGCATAATTAAGTGCCAAAACAGCTCCTAGAGAAAGCCCACATAAGACAATTCCATCGTTCTCCTTGTCGCATTCTGATGAGAATGCTGAATATAATTCCTTATATGTAGCGGATTTTCCTTCTAACATCTCTGTCAAACTCAAATTAACACTACTTTCCGATACTTTTGTTTCTTTTATTACTCTATTCCAACTGTCTGGTTTTTGTCCTAGTCCATGCAAATATAAATACTTCATATATTGTCGCTCCTTCAAGCCGAAATTTATCAATTACTCTGATTGAATGAATTAAACCACGCTCTTTCTTCAAATGCTTTCTTTTTGGGATGTATCGGATCGTTTTCTGCTATACCAATAGGCAGAAAGCAGACCAACCCATAGCCCTCTGGCACGTTTAGTATCTGTGCCATTTTATCACAGATCTTGTCATCATCGGTAATATGTCCTTCATACCAACAGCTTTGATAACCAAGCTCCACAATTGCAAGTAGCATATTCTGAATTGCTGCTGAATAGTCCTGCACGGCGAAACATTTATCCCGATAAGCATTGACTCTCTGTGTCAAAACGCAAATAGCAGCGGGAGCAGTTTCTCCAACAGGTGGTTCTATCACACTATGGAGTTGCTTCAATACGTCAGGATTATCAACTGCAATCAATGATGTAGTCTGTTTGTTGCATCCGGACGGAGCATCAAGCCCCGCTTGCATGATTCTTATTAAATCTTCCTTTGGTATAGGAATATCTTTATATTTTCCCCTGTAACTATGTCTGTAATGAATAGCCTCTATAACATTCATAACTTTCCCTTCCTTATCTGTTTTCTCCATAATATCATAGAAAAAGCCTAATGTATATCAACAATACATCAGGCTTTCCCATTTTTTGCAATTATAACGTTCAAACTATTTGGATTCTATGATCTGCATTTATTTTCCTACATGAAATGCATCCATACCCGGATATACAGCACTTGCACCCAGCTCTTCTTCAATACGAAGCAACTGGTTGTACTTAGCCACACGCTCTGATCTCGAAGGTGCTCCGGTCTTGATCTGGCAGGTATTTAATGCAACTGCAAGGTCTGCAATCGTCGTATCTGCTGTCTCACCGGAACGATGAGAAGAGATTGCTGTATAACCTGCATTGTGAGCCATCTTAATTGCCTCTAAAGTCTCTGATACAGAACCGATCTGATTCAACTTGATCAGGATAGAATTACCTGCTCCCATTTTGATACCCTTTGAAAGTCTCTCTGTATTTGTAACGAAAAGATCATCACCAACAAGCTGAACCTTATGTCCAATCTGTGCTGTCATCTTCTTCCAGCCTTCCCAATCCTCTTCGTCAAGACCATCCTCGATTGAAATGATTGGATACTTGTCAACCAATGCTTCCCAATGAGCGATCAACTCATCTGAAGTAAATTCTTTTCCGGACTTCGGCTGTTTGTAATAACCGATTCCCTTTTCTGACTTCCACTCAGAAGAAGCAGCGTCCATAGCAATCATGAAATCTTTACCCGGCTCAAATCCGGCAGCCTTGATTGCCTCTAAGATCTTTTCAATTGCTTCTTCATCCGATGTAAGCTTATTTGGTGCAAATCCACCTTCATCACCAACGGCTGTTACATCACCCATATCTTTGATCAGGGATTTTAACTTATGGAATACTTCTGCACACCAACGAAGTGCTTCTTTGAAGGATGGAGCACCAACTGGCATGATCATAAATTCCTGCGTATCAACGGCTGAATCTGCATGTGCACCACCATTTAAAATATTCATCATTGGAACTGGAAGACGATTACCAGAAATTCCACCTAAGAAACGGTATAATGGAATCTCCAATGCGATAGATGCCGCTCTTGCTGTTGCAATGGATACGGCAAGAATTGCATTTGCGCCAAGCTTTGACTTATCTTTTGTTCCATCTGCATCGATCATTGCTTTATCCACTGCATAAATGTCAGACGCATCCATACCTGTAATGGTATCATTGATAATCGTATTGATATTGCTGACTGCCTTCTCAACACCCTTTCCAAGATAACGACCCTTGTCACCATCTCTTAACTCCAATGCTTCAAACTCACCGGTGGAAGCACCACTTGGAGCAGTACCTCTTCCAACGGTTCCATCTACTAAAGTTACCTCAGCCTCTACGGTTGGATTACCTCTTGAATCCAAAATCTCACGTCCAACTACCTTTTCAATCTCCAAAAAATTCATCGTAACATAATCTCCTTTCCCGTTACATAGCAGTACTCCCCGCAAGAATTGAGTCCAATTCTGCTTCAGGATGCATTCAGCAGTTACACCCTAATACGAGGAGTCCACATGATTTATTCACATTTAGTTAGTCTTAACTAACCTCTTTTATATTACTGAATTTCATGAGAAAAATCAATACATGCAACTGATAGCTTTTCTCAATATTACATATTTTTCAAAACATCTTAGCAGGCATACATTTTTCATATCATTCCATTCCCTGATAGTATTCCCATCTACGCTTCTTTCTAATCAACCAATCCGGCTAATGTACGTCCGAGATCCTTCAATGTCTCTTCTGCGTCTGTTCCCGGAGCACCATTTACCGCAATTCCTTCTCCATTCACAACAGAAGCACCTGCCATACCAACACGCTCTTCCCAGTCACGCATCCACTCTTCGTTGCCCCAGCCATAAGAACCGAACAGACCAACCTGCTTGCCAGAGATACCACTCTCTAACTCACACATAAATGGTTCCATCTCAGCCTCCTCCAACTGCTCTACTCCCATAGAAGGGCATCCCAAGGCAAATGCACTTGCAGCCTGAAGATCTGCTACACTTGCGATAGAAACCGGAAGTACATCTGCTTCTTTTCCAGCCTCCTTCACTCCCTCTGCGATCATATTTGCCATTGCCTCTGTATTACCTGTTCCACTCCAATATACAATACTTACTTTACTCATTTTATCCTCCAATCTTATGCGTGAAGCATCTTCCTATCTAACAGGCTGCTGCAAGCGCAATCTCCCGAATGGTCTTTCCTTGCATTAACGCCTGAATGGTAAGCTCCCGTTCCATATCATACTGTATGAACCGTCTTACGGCTCCCTGTAAATCCTGGTATACTTTCCAGTAACCGGAATACATGAAATTCTTTCCCTCATTTGCCAGAAACCCTTTGACATCCCCTAACGGATACTCTAGAAAGACGCCGATTTCATGTGGAAATACTGCCTCCTGATCGTTATACAACTGAATCCGCTTGGATAACAGATTCAACATTTTGGCAATATCCACCTGATCATATCCATACTCTGACAGAAATTCCTGAATCTCTTCCTGTTCTAAGTACTGTCGCAATCTCTTTTCCCGATAGAGATAAAGGATTCCCTTATCCCCTTTTGTCTTCAAAAACCGATACCGAATCCCGGTGCCTTGCAACAGATAGCCAATCCGGTCAAATTCATGTACCGTAACCGTCATGATATTCGCTGCCTTACTTCCCGACAAAATGGGTGCACAATGAATCGCTAATAACAGTGCCATTTTAGCTTCTTCATCCTGTGAAGTTCTTAATTTCATAATTTCCTGTATTGGCATAGTTGTCCACCTTGTTCTATATTTCTCTTAGTATATCCAATTTGCAAATTGATTATTACGCGTCAAGTTAGTTATAGCTAACTTGCTATTATCATACAAAATAATATATAAAAAAACAAGACCTGCAAGCGATAGGTTTTCTCATTAGACCTACCCTTTACAAGTCTTGTTCCATCTATTCTATTCGTGAAAATATTCTACAATTTGATCCGTAATGCTCTGGTTGCATTGATAACGGCAATTACCATAACACCAACATCGGCAAATATCGCAATCCACATATTCGCAATGCCTAACGCACCTAAGATCAGGCAAATAGCCTTGACAAACAATGCAAATACGATATTCTCTCGCACGATTCGAAGTGTCTTCATAGAGATCTTCATTGCCAGTGCAATCTTCGCCGGATCATCATCCATCAATACAACATCGGCTGCTTCGATTGCGGCATCCGATCCCAATGCACCCATCGCGATACCAATATCGGCTCTTGAAAGTACCGGTGCATCATTGATTCCATCACCAACAAATGCCAGATTCTCTTTGCCCTGCTTCTGCTCCAATAACGCTTCTACTTCGGATACCTTATCAGCCGGAAGCAGTTCACTTCTTACCATATCTACACCAACTTCGGCTGCTACCTTATCCGCAGTCTTCTTTGTATCACCGGTCAGCATAACCGTCTTAATACCACTCTTCTTAAGACCATGAATTGCGTCCTTCGAGGTTGGTTTGATCACATCTGCAATCGTAATGCATCCTGCATATGCACCATCAATGGCAATATATACAACCGTTCCCTCATCATGCTCCTGCGTAATGGTAAGCCCATTCTTCTTCATCAGCTTGCTGTTACCTGCATAGACCGGCTTGCCATCTACTGTCGCCTGCACACCATGTCCGGCAATCTCCTCAATTCCGGTCACATGTTCAAGATCTAACTTCTCACCATACGCCTTCTTCAAACTAATGCTGATCGGATGGCTGGATGCACTCTCTGCATATGCCGCATAGTATAACAGATCCTTGTCTGTATAACCGCTTTCCGGATAGACACCATTTACTTCAAATACGCCCTTGGTAAGTGTTCCTGTCTTATCAAATACAATATACTTCGTATCTGCCAATGCCTCTAAGTAATTCGAACCCTTGACCAGAATACCGTTTGTGGAAGCACAACCGATACCACCAAAGAAACTAAGCGGTATGGAAATAACCAACGCACAAGGGCAACTGATAACAAGAAATGTCAACGCACGAATGATCCATGTCTGGAAGTTCGGCGACATTCCCATAATCACGGAAATGATCGGTGGTATAAGTGCAAGTGCCAATGCACTATAGCAGACAGCCGGCGTATAATATCTGGCAAACTTAGTGATAAAATTCTCAGACCGTGACTTCTTCATGCTAGAATTCTCAACCAGATCCAATATCTTCGATACCGTGGAATCACCAAATTCCTTTGTTGTCTTTAACTTGATCACACCGGTCATGTTGATACATCCACTGATCACTTCATCGCCACATTTTGCACTTCGTGGAACACTCTCACCGGTCAGTGCACTTGTATTCAATGTTGTATTACCTTCTGTGACCACACCATCAATCGGAACCTTCTCTCCGGGATTGACAATGATCTCTGTTCCAATCTCAACATCATCCGGATCTACCTGTTCGATCTCCCCATCTACCATCACATTCGCATAATCCGGACGAATATCCATTAATGCAGCAATATTCTTACGGCTCTTACCAACTGCACAGCTCTGGAACAGTTCGCCGATCTGATAGAACAGCATAACCGCAACACCTTCCTTGAAATCTCCAAGGAGCATAGCGCCTACCGTTGCTACCGCCATTAAGAAATTCTCATCAAACACCTGCTTATTCAGAATTCCTTTTCCCGCCTTCTTCAGGATATCATATCCTATCACAAAATAAGGAATCAGATACAATACAACCTCGATCCACGTATCCGGCTCAACAAACTTGCAAAACAGGGATACCGCAACGATCAATACCGTTGCTATAATAATCCGGTACAATACTTTTTTCTGTTTTGATGTCATACCATCACTCCTCTTCTCTTATAAGAAGATCTCACAATCGTCTTCTACCTTCTTACAATTAGCCAATGCATCCTGCATAACGGCATTCACATCTGCACCATCTTCAAATTCAACCTTTAATTTCAATGTCATAAAGCTAAGTGTTGCATCCTTAACTCCCTTAGTTGCCTTCACTGCCTCTTCCATCTTAGCTGCACAATTCGCACAATCAACCTCTACCTTATAAGTCTTCTTCATAATTATAATCTCCTATTCTTCTCAAAATATTATAATGTAAATGTCACATAACCTGTTTCGCTCACTGATATATATGAATTGCTATATGATCTTAGCAATTACAATTACTTTAATGCTCTTCCACATGTTCAACACCCATGCTTAAAATGGTTCTCACATGTTCGTCATCTAATGCATAAAATATAATCTTACCTTCCCTGCGGAACTTGACCAGCTTCGCATCCTTCAGTATCTTCAATTGGTGACTGACCGCTGACTGTGTCAGATTAAGAATCTGTGCCATATCCCCGACACACAACTCTGTCTCGATCAACGCATGCAGAATACGGATTCTGGTCGAATCACCAAATACCTTGAACAATTCCGCCAGATCATATAATTCTTCTTCTGCCGGTTGTCTCTCTAATACCCGCTTCACAACGTCTTCGTGCACCGCTAAAAATTCGTTCTGGTTCTCACTTGCTGCCATATTATTCTCCTTTCTCGCATATTATCATATGAACAATCGTTCATATCTTTATTTATTATTATATGCACATATGAATATTTGTCAATATGTTTTTTCAAAAATATTGCCCTTGCACATAATATGTAACAAGGGCATAATTTTAATCTTCCTGTTTGATAGATTCTGTCTGGAATATGAATTTAACCGAACCATCCGTATTATCCGCAACACCGGTAAATGATTTGTAAGAAGCTTTATCTCCGGTAAGTGACTGAAATCGCTTGAGTACCGTTTTAACTTTACTGTCATATTCTGTCTGAAGCTTTCCCGTTCCCTCCGATTTGAATGTATTAAGACCGGTTGTTAACGCCCCAGAACCGATTGCCAACTGTCCGATTCCCGTACCGACCTGTTTGGTCGCCTGATTCAATCCTTTTAATCCTTTCTGTAATCCTGCTGCTCCTGTTGACAATGACTGCGCTCCCGTAGAAAGTGCGGTTGCACCGGAAGTTAATGCATTTACTGTCTTCTCATCACTCAGGGATGCCGCTGCCGATAACAAAGTTTCATTATATGGATTTAACTGCTTCACGCAGGTGTCAATTCCCGTAATTCCCTTTGCCACGCTCTCAAGTACAGTATTTAACTGGCTTGTTCCATTCTTCAAGGTATCATTTTGTGCTATAGCTACATTTAACGTACCGGATACCACTGCTGCACTTTGTGCTGTTGTTGCTGCCTTGGCCGCCGTTTCCGATACACTCTTTAACTGTGCTATATATGCATCAATCGCCGCCTTTTCTTCCTCTGTTGCCGCTGTCTGCTTTGACGCCTCTAATACAGCTATGATACCATTATACTCTACACTGGCTAACGCTGTCGCCGTCTCAGCGGTTGCTGTTGCAACAGAAGCCGCCTGCTTATCAGCTGCCACAGTTGCATCTGTGTAAGCTGTCACACCTTCTGCCACACTCTTTCCTACTGTCGTGAGGGTTGCTGCATTCGGTGCCAACGCATCATTAATCTGTGAAATAGCTTTCTCTCCTGCAATATAACCGGTCACACCTTCTGCAAAAGACTTGGCTCCTTTCACATAAGAATCGGTTCCCGTTGCCAGTGAGCCAATCGAATCCGCTAATGTCTTTGCTCCACTTGCCAGACTCTTTGCACCCTTATTCAGCTTCTTAACACCGTCTGCATATTTCGAAAAACTCTTATGAAATGTTCCAATTCCATCTGACAACTGCGAGGAACCGGATATCAATTCATCTGTCGCATCCGATAATCCATCCAGTGCCTCTTCCAGATCATCCATGGAACTGTCCTCATCGAGATCAAGTTCTGAGAAAATATCCGATGTTGCAATCGTATAAATGGAATCCAGTTCAAAATCTGTCACATCTGCCGTAATCGTGATTGAATCCTTCAGGTCCTCCTCCAAATTCTTCTTCATATCACCCGACAGATTCAAGCTTGTCGTAAGACCCGGAACTGTATATGCAATAGCAATCTGATCATCCCCTTCTTTCACCAGCTTACCCTGGCTCACTTCCACATTTTCAAAATGATCCTGCGGCAGAACCACTACTGATGCCATCAAAAATGGTATATACAACTCCTCCTCTTTTCCGTTCAATGAATCTTTATAGGTTGCTTCATTCTTATACTCCGCGGTAATCGTAAGCTTACCGCTCTTTCCTACAAGGTCTTCCGCCTTCATCTCTTTGCCATCCAATTGATAAGTAAAGGATACGCTGATCGGTGGCTTGTCAGAAGTCTCTCCTTCATAATAGATATCTTCTCCATTTCCCTTCCAGGTAATTGCATCCCCTTCCCCTTGCTCATAAGTCTCATCCCCTTTTGTATTCTCAATATTCGTAAGATTAGACTTGTCCTTTACATCATTCTTTCCAACATTCTTAAGGCAATCTGACACAGTAATCTCTGACACACTTCCATCACTGTCCTGTGTAACATATACTGTTTCTTCCTTCTCTACCTTACCTGCGGCATACGAGATATTACCGGTTGTTAACATTGCCATCACCATGGCTGCACTCAATCCAAATGCATAAGTTTTACGAAATCTTCTCATATTTATACTCTCCATTTTCCGTTAGGTTAGAAACAACTAACTACATAAAAATAATTATAGGCACCCCTTCTTCGTTCGTCAACACACGAACTGCCTATTAATTGAAAATCTCTCTCAATAAAAGCTTTTCCAACTTCCTACATTGCCATTTTTCCTTAGGAGGAGTATAGTATCTGTAGTAAATGTAAAAACAAAGGAGTTGTTACAATGAGTAGTAAATTAGGTAGAAATGATATGTGCTGGTGTAAAAGTGGCAAGAAATACAAATACTGTCACGAAAACTTTGATAATAGGATTGATCATTTCAGACGATTAGGTGCGGAAGTACCAACACACAATATGATCAAGACACCGGAACAAATTGCAAAGATCAAAGAAAGCGCCAAGATCAATATTGAAATATTAGATTATGTTGCCGCTCACATCAAAGCCGGAATCACAACCGAAGAGATTGACCAATGGGTATATGACATCACCACCAAACATGGTGCGATTCCTGCCCCACTGAACTATGAAGGGTTTCCGAAGAGCGTATGTACATCGATCAACGAAGAAGTATGCCATGGCATCCCTTCTTCTGACGTTGTATTAAAAGATGGTGATATCATCAATGTAGATGCTTCTACTATATTAGATGGTTATTTTTCCGATTCTTCCAGAATGTTTTGCATCGGCGATGTATCTCCAGAGAAACAGCGTTTAGTCGACATCGCCAAAGAAAGTCTGCAGGTCGGATTAAAGGAAGTCAAACCATGGGGTTACCTCGGCGATATGGGACAAGCCATCAATGATTTTGCCATGGAAAACGGATACTCCGTTGTAAGAGAAATCGGAGGACACGGTGTCGGTATTGAATTCCATGAAGACCCATGGGTAAGCTATGTATCCCATCGTGGAACGGAAATGATCATGGCTCCCGGCATGATGTTTACAATCGAACCAATGATCAACATGGGTAAAGCTCCGATCTACACAGACAAGAATAACGGTTGGACAGTTCGTACCAAAGACGGACTTCCTTCCGCTCAATGGGAGATTCAAATTCTTATCACAAACGACGGTTACGAAATCATCTCCTACTAAACCATCACACCCTTGCACAGTGAAGTGAAAGATGATGTGTGAGGCACATGCGAAAGGTATAGAGAAAGCCATGTGGGGTTGCCTTTATGGTACGCAGGCACGTTTGCACTTA
>OLPV01001458.1_pt1 | contig 17439 bp, 9 predicted proteins | sample 1671961 | NCBI WGS metagenome assembly OLPV01 (sample SAMEA3136630, study PRJEB25190) | human gut metagenome | biome: human gut; feature: human-associated habitat; material: faeces | place: Austria | collected 2013
TGGAACCAAAAGCGAATCTGGAAGAATATCAGAAAACGTTGTTTAACAAAATACAGGAAGCGATGGAAGAAGCTATGGAGATGTCACAGGACACAAAAGATATGGATGAAGAAATCGCCGGCAGGGTGAATCACCTGAATGAAGCAATCCTCAATCTGGAAGAAGATCTCGGGCATAAGGTATCCATGGAGGAACTTTCAGCCTATCTGGAAATGCCGCTGGAAGAGATACAGGATATTTTGCGTATGGCAGGAGATGAAATGAAGGAGAAACAGTAGGTCTAAAAAAAGAAGCAGATTCATATAGTATGAGCAGGGAGGGGTTGGATGGAGAAGATGGCAATTGAAAAAAGACCCATGGCTCTGCTTGCGGCAGTTCTTCTGGCATGGCTGGTCACAGGAATCAGTGTGCTTTTGCTTTCTGTTCTGATGCTTCGGCTTCAGTTGGATGAAGGGAAGCTGTCAGTTGGAATTACCGTGATTTATGCGACAGCAACCTTTTTTGGAGGAAGTATTGCAGGCAGAGGGACAAAAGAAAAGAAATATTTATGGGGGATGCTGTGCGGACTGTTTTATTTTTGCATATTGTTTGCAGTCAGCATGATACGGAAACGAACCGGCGCAATACCGGTGCATACACTGATCACGACGGTCTGTCTTTGCATCGGCGGCGGAGCGCTTGGAGGGATGTCTGCAGCCCTTCGCCGGTAAAATGCAGGCGGCTTCGCATAAACTGGGTGTAGATTTTTTGAAACAGGTGTGATACAATAAGCAAATCGAATTATGCCAAGAGAACTCTGCTGACGGAGATGGAGGAAATACAGAATATGACGAAAGAACAATACGAATCGCTCTCAGCGGTTCAATTAAAGGAGATCGCAAAATCACGCGGACTGAAAAATCTGTCCGGATTGAAAAAGAGTGAAGTGATCGCCAGGATGCTTGAAGCAGATGAAAGGGACCAAAACCAAAACAAAGTTCAGGAGTCGGCAGAACAGCAGGAAAGTGAAGAAAAGTTTACAGAAGGGAAAACAGAAAAGCCGGGACTTGATTTTTCACAGCTTGACAGCGGTCAGACAGTGACCGGTATCCTGGAGGTGATGCCGGACGGTTTTGGTTTTATCCGTTCCGATAATTATCTTCCGGGTGATCACGATATCTATGTATCACCATCGCAAATCCGCCGGTTTAATCTGAAGACCGGTGATATCATCAGCGGAAATACACGTGTCAGGACCAATACCCAGCAGGAAATATTTCGGTCCGCCGGTCGGTCCTATCGTATAGCTGGTGAAATCGCTCATACCGTAAAGCGCAGCAGTTCCGCCTTCGCGCAAAGTCGGCATATACGGGGTGAGAGTCTCCTTCTTGCCTGTAGCATCGATGATACAATCAATGCCGCGGCGGTTTTTCTCAATGAAGGACGTCAAGGCTTCTTTATCCTTGTAGTCCAAAAATTCCTCTATTCCGGTGCTGAGCGTGGCCTCACGGCGCGAGGCATTGCCAACCACGGTTACGGACGCCCCCTTTACGGCAGCGCAGGCCGCAATGGACATACCGTTTCCTCCCGAGCCGACAACGATCACTCGTTCGCCCGGCTTTACGCCCATGCGGTTGACCCATGACAGGTTCTCTCTCCAGGTTATTATCATTGTGGCATCCATCGGACTGATTATTCCCTCCGGTATCACTTGATTTACACGGAAATAATCCCACTTCTCACGCGGAACACCGTCCGCCCACATGGCTTTCCAGTCCAGTGCAAGGCCGAATTCGGCCATACCGCCCCAAGCCAGCTTCAATCCGTCAGTTTCTCGGGTATATACACGTGCAACAAGGTCTCCTACCCTGTAGTTGCGTACCTTGCTGCCGACTTCAACAACTCTGCCAACGCTCTCATGACCAAGTATGAGCGGGTACTCAAGCTTTTCCCATCCGACGCATCCGTCGATCACGGCAAGATCCGTAGCGGTACAGGTAGCTCCGTAGAGCATCTCGCAGCGCGCTTCGTATTCGCCCATTGGTGGCTCAGCAACGTCTCTGACGCTGAGCGTACCGGGCTTTTCAACAACCAATGCTTTCATAAAGAATCCCTCTTTTACACAGGCGGAGCACAAGGCTCCGCCTCCAACATATTGAATTAACCTGCTTTGTAGTACTCGTTAATATTTTCGCTGTCAACAACGACCCATGGGATGATGTACTCGGATTCAACACTTCCTGTCTCAAAGTAGAGCTGCATGACCTCAACAGTCTTTGCGGCTATTGCCTTGGCATCCTGAAGCAGAGTAGCCTTCATCTCGCCGTTTGCAATGGACTGATAAGCGCTGGGAATTCCGTCAATACCGAACACGAGCACATCGTCAAGGCTCTTTCCGTGGCCCTTGATAGCCTCGACGGCACCGATGGCCATCTCGTCATTTTCGCATACTACAGCGTCCAGAGAGGTGGACTGGAGCCAGTTTTCAACTATGCTCATCGCTTCGGCAGTCTTCCAGTTTGCAGCCTGAGACGAGTATACGCTTATATCCGGATTCTCCTTGAGCTTGTTGTCGATACCGGTGGTGCGCTTTATGGCAGCGTCAAGACCGTCAGGTCCGCGAAGAATTCCGATTGTGCCCTTGCCGCCGAGAAGGCCGGCTGCATATTCCATGAGCAGCTCGCCCGCAGTGAGGTCATCACAGCCGACATAGCACAGTGCGCCGTTCATGTCATCCATCTTGCAGTTTACGATGATCATCGGGATGCCGGCTTCAACGGCTTCCTGAAGAACAACACCGCATGCCGATGCATCATTCGGGCTCATGAGGATCATGTCAACGCCGCGGGAGATGAAGTTTTCGACCTGGGTTACCTGAGTTACGGGGTCTCCCTGCGGGTCGGAGCTGAGGAATTTTGCACCGAGAGCCTCTACCGATGCCTTAATATTGTCGGTAAGGGTTACCTGAAGCTCATTCGAGAGATTTGCGGGACTCCATGCGATGGTCATAGACGAGTAGTCTACAGCACCGTCTGTAGGAGCTTTTGTGGTATCTGGATCTTTGGCTGTACTCGAGCACGCAGCCAGAGTCAGCACCATACAGATGCAGAGGATCAACGCAGTGATTTTTTTCATTTTCTTTTTCCTTTCTCTTATAGTTTTTATTCTTCCTTATTAGCACCGGGCACATTTGCTCGGATATATCACTTTGATTCCTTGTTCGTGTTCACATCTATAAGCACTGCCGCAACGATAATCACACCCTGGACTATATCCTGAATGTAAGACTGAATATTCAGCATGTCCATACCGTTGTTCAGAAGGCCTATTATCAATACGCCGGCGAGAGTGCCCCACATGTTTCCTATACCGCCGGTGAGACTGGTGCCGCCGAGCACCGCAGCCGCTATGGCGTCGAGCTCATAACCGTTTCCGGCCAGCGGAGTGGCAGTGCGTACACGAGCCGCCAGAACTATACCCGCTATAGCCGCACACAGGCCGGATATTACATATACCCATACCGTGATGGACCTGTCCTTTATGCCGCAGGCTCTGGCAGCAAGAGGATTGCCGCCTACAGCATATGTGTGGCGTCCAAAGCTGGTCTTGCGCAGAAGAAAGCCGCCTATAAGCATAATCACGAAGAATATGATGATGGGCATCGGTATTCCTAAAACGCTTCCGGCACCTATCGTATTAAAGGAGTCTTTGAGTCCGGGAATAGGCGAGCCGTTTCTGAAAAGCAGCGCCGCACCCGATGCGGCAAGCTGCGTTCCCAACGTCACAATGAATGCCGGGACTCTTCCGTAAGCCACGAGAATGCCGTTTACAAGGCCTATGCCAAGACCGACAACAAGAGATATGCCAATCGCCATCGCAACCGGATACGGACTGCCGGTCTGTATGAACGAGCATCCGACCATCGCCGAGAACGTAAGCACAGAGCCGACGGAAAGGTCAATGCCACCGGTTATAAGCACGAACGTCATACCTACGGCAACAATGCCGTTTATCGACAGCTGCCTGAGCATGTTCAGTATATTTCCGCGCGTAAGAAAAGAATCGGAAAATATAGCCATAACCGCAAAGAGCACCAGAAATATCACGAACACGCGGTACTTAATGAGAAGCTCCATCACTCTATTTTGTTTTTTCATAGCATTCACCTCTGTCAAAGTCCGGCGGCCGCAGACAGGAGCTTTTCCTGCGTTGCCTCATCTCTGTCGAATACAGCCACCAGTTCTCCCTCGTGCATCACGGCGATCCTGTCGCTCATACCCAATATTTCCGGCATTTCCGAAGAAACCATAATTACGCACCCGCCCTGAGCGGTAAATTCGTCAATCAGCTTGTATATCTCGGCCTTAGCTCCGACGTCAATGCCCTTTGTCGGCTCATCAAGTATGAGTACCTTGGGATTTGTGGACATCCATCGGGCAAGAATAACCTTTTGCTGATTGCCGCCCGAAAGGGCGCTTACAAGGGTATCCCTGCTGTGAGCCTTCACGGACAGCATATCCATAAGTCCGTCCCCTGCCTTCTTTTCCTCGCGGAATTTTATCACTCCAAACCGACAGTATTTCTCCAGATTGGCCATTGTGATATTTTCCTTGACGCTGCCGACAAGATTAAGGCCAACATTTTTTCTGTCTTCGCTTACCAGCGCAAGCCCATGGCTTATCGCGTCTCTCGGCGAACGTATATTCACCTTTTCACCCGCGATATATACATCTCCCGAATCGGCGCGATCAAGCCCGAAAACAGTCTCCACGACCTCTGTGCGCCCGGCGCCTATCAGCCCCGAAATGCCCAGCACTTCTCCCGCACGAACTTCGAATGAAACCGAGCTGAACTTGCCGCTTCGACTCATACCTTCGACCTTTAGCAGCACATCACCGAAGCTGTGATGCGTTTTATGGAACTGCTGGTTGAGCGTTCGGCCGACCATGAGCGATATAAGCTTATCGTGGTCGAAAGCCTCAATTGTGTCGTGAGAAACGAAGTCTCCATCACGCAGTACCGTTATCTCGTCGGCAATGGCGAATATCTCCTCTATCTTATGTGAAATATAGACTATCGCTTTGCCTCGGCTTCTGAGATCACGGACCGTTTTATAGAGGTTGGCAACCTCGGCTTCGGTTAGTGCGCTTGTGGGCTCATCCATGATTATTATATCCGCATCTGTTGAAACAGCCTTTGCTATTTCAACAAGCTGCATCTCCGCCACGCTGAGCCGGTTCATCTTCAGCTTCGGATCTATGCTTATGTTAAGATCGGCCAGTATCTCTGCCGCCGCCTGATTCATACGTTTGTCATCCAGAAGGAATCCGCGCTTGTATTCACGGTTCATGAACATGTTGGCCGCTACGGTCAATTCATGAAAGGCGCTGAGCTCCTGATGTATCATTGCTATGCCAAGGCGTTTGGCATCTATGGGCGAGCTGATTTTTACTGTCTTTCCATCTATCATTATCTCACCCTGCGTGGCGGGATACATACCGCACAGTATCTTCATCAGTGTGCTTTTGCCCGCTCCGTTTTCTCCCATCAGTGCGTGGACACTGCCGCGCCTAAGCCGGAAGCTTACGCCGTTAAGAACACGTACTCCGGAGAATTCTTTGACGATGCCGCGCATGTCAAGCAGCACACCATTATCGTAGACCTTGCTGATAAGCCCTCACCTCTCTCTGAATTGACCAAACGTTTCTTACTTTTTTATAAACTGCGCACCGCCGGCAATGTGCCTCGGCGCAAGAGCGATCTTGCCGAGTATCGCATACTGCGAAGCATGGCCCGCCGCCGGAATGTTACCCGGAACACAGTTGATGGTCGAGTACGCTATGGTCGCAAACTTGACCGCCTCCTTGTACTCAGGCGGGATGCCGATCTCGGCACTCGTAGTTACATCTATGTTTTCCGGCATACGTGCGCGGATCTCTTTCATTATCTGCGGATTCCTGACTCCGCCGCCGGAGCAGTAAAGCTTTTTGGTTGCCTTTATCATCTCTTCGGGGACGTTATCGTACATGCTCCTGACTATTGCCGATGCCGTAAATGCGCAGGCTGTGGCAAGAATGTCTTCCTTATGCAGATAGCTGAAGCGTTCGATGGTGCTGTTTATATATTCCTCGTTGTAGTCCGCAATCCATCCGGAACGCGGCACAGGACGGTCGAAGAACGGGTGATGCATGAAGTAGTCAAGCATTTTTTCACTGACCTTGCCATGGGATGCGATAAGGCCGTCCCTGTCATATTCAACACCAAATAGCTTGCGGCACATGTAATTTGAAATAACGTTGCCCGGTCCGGTATCAAAGCCGAGCATCCGGCTGCGGTCGGAGCATGCAACATGCAGATTGGCTATGCCGCCGATGTTAAGCGTCATTGTTGGATGCGGCAGTTCGCGGAACAGCACGTAGTCCAGATACGGCATAAGCGGAGCTGCTGCACCTCCGAAGGTGTGGTCAGCAGGGCGAAAATGAGTAACAGTGTCAATATTGGTCAAGTTGGCTATAACTGACGTGTCACCCATCTGCATGCCGGCCGGATATTTTTTCGACAGCCAGCGTCCGGGCCAGTCGGCCTTTTCAGCCTCGCTCATTGCGGCAATAGCCTTATGATCAGGCTGTTCCTGGTATATCGTCTGCGTATCGAGCCCTAAAACTTTGACACTCAGTGGGTCTATATCATTTTCATGCATGAACTGCGCCGCTTTTTCCGCAAAAACAGCACCGCAGATATAGTTAAGGCGATTCAGCCCGATCATATCTACTCTGTTTTCAAAAGAGTCTCTAACAATGCATGCTACTTCGTCGGGCCATTCGTAAGAACCGCCGCATATGAATTTCGGCGGTCTGGGAAAGCCATCCGGAGCTATTTCCGTCTCCGCCAGCACCACATCGATACCGTCAAAAGATGAACCGCTGTTCATTCCCATAATCAAGTCCATGTCATTATCTCCTTTGTCCAAGTCATAGTGTTATCTCGTCGCCAAATAAGAACGTTCTCATTTTTGACTTATGATTTACGCAGCCTTCAAGCCTCCGTGCTTTTTCACAAAGGCTTACATGAGCTGCGAATTATCAACTCTGTGCCTATTATGTTTTTCTTTTCTCCCGCAAGGTCGCGTTTTTCAATAAGTCCGATCACTCGCCTGGCTGCCTCACGCCCCATTTCCGACGGAAATTGGAGAACGGTTGTAAGCCCAAGCAGCTTATTCATTCCCGCATCGTCCCAGCAGATAATGGACAGCCTGTCGCGTATAGAGTCAGGCAACCCTTCCAGTCTCAGCAGAGCGGTTTCAGCAAGGCTGTTATTCAGTATCATCACAGCCGTCATATCCTGATTCGAAAGAAAATAGTTATCAATTTCAGCCGAATTATACCGGTTTTTCTTGCGCATCGGCACGAGTACTCGCTTTGGCAGAAACTCAATTTTTCGTTCTGTCAGCGCCTCGCGGTAGCCCGCAATGCGGTCATTGACTGTCGAGTAATTCCCCGCGCCAAGTATCCCGATCTTGCGATGTCCCAGCGCAATAAGGTAGTTTGTGGTCTTATAGCTGCCAACAAAATTCTCGCTTTCGATAACGTCAAAATCAAGCCCTTCTACCCGTCGGTCGACCATGACTATCGGCACTCCGCTGTAATAAACGGACGAACGTTCCTTATCAAAGTCTCCGACCGGCCACGATGACGAAAGAATTATACCGTCAATCATACGTGTTTGCAGGTTGACGATCTGCTTCATCTCCTGCTCCGGGTCTTCATGCGTATTGCAGATGATAACGTTATAGCCGTATTCTTCAGCTTCATTCTCAATTGCATTGACCATATTGGCAAAAAAGCTGTTGGATATAGAGCCTATCACAACTGCAATGGTTTTTGTTCTGCGTGAACGCAAGCCCTGAGCGACAACATTCGGTGTATAGCCAAGCTCGTCAATGGCGCTCAGTATTTTGTCTCTTGTTTTGTTGCTTACCGAACCATAGCCACCCACAACACGTCCAACGGTCGCTGCAGAAACTCCCGCACGCTCAGCCACATCCGCTATTGTTACCCTGTCATTACTCACTGCAAAGATGCTCCCGGAATGTTCTTTTTCAAAAATGATAACGTTCTCTTTTTTGATTACATATTAAGCTCCACACATTTGAATTGTCAATAGTAAATTAATTTTTTGTATAATGTGATGCATTTTTAGTCTTCTTTTTGTGCGAAAAGAACAATTTTCGTGCCCATTTTCCCACACTTCCGCTGCGCGTGCTCGGCAAGGTCCTCGCGGCATAAGGCTGCAAAGACGCCGCATTATGTGAAGACAGGTTTTCACATAATGCGGCGTTTTTTTACTGCAATTATTCTACATTATTCAATTTTTAAACGGATCAATGTCAAACAACTCGTCCTTATAGTATTTGAGCCTGTCCTCTTCAGTTATCTGTCTTATCACGCGGCATGGTATACCCGCAGCTATCGTCATAGGCGGTATATCCCGCGTAACAACGCTACCCGAGCCTATAACCGCACCGTCTCCGATCGTTACTCCGGGGTTTATGATGACTCCTGCTCCCAACCACACGTCATTTCCTATGCAGATAGGGCGCCCATACTCATATTGCGTTGAGCGAGTCTCGGGATGCACGGGATGGCCGGCTGTGCTTATGGTAACGTTAGGCGCTATCTGAACATTATCGCCTATACTTATCGGGGCAACATCGAGCATGACACAGTTATAGTTACATATAAAATTATTGCCGATGCTGATATTGTAGCCGTAGTCACATCTGAACGGAGCGTTCACCCATGCGTTTGCACCGACAGAGCCGAAAATGCTTTTCAGAATCTGCTGCAAACGTTCTGTTTCGTCAAACGGACATTCATTGAAGAGTGAAAGCTTTTTTCTGCATTCATTCTGCTCCTCAAGCATGGCTGAATCGCAGATATATGGCAGTCCGGCCTGCCGCCTTGATTTCATATCCATCAGATTCGTTAGACGATCCAGCCGATATCCGGGCGAGTATCTCCCCACGGAAGGAGAATGGGCTCCAAGGTAGGGCGGAACGGCACCATCATATATATTTCCTCAATGCGCTTGAGTATATCCTCGCTGAGAGGGCCTTTTTCCGAGTAAGCAACAGTCTCCGTGATCTCTTTTAGATTTTTTGCTCCGACGAGCACACAGTCGATGTCAGGGTTTGAGAGCACGAAGCGCAGTGAAAGCTCAACTATGCTCATGCCGATCTCATCAAGAAAGCTGTACAGAGCCTTGAACTGCTCACGGCGCGGCTTGCTTATCCATGGCGCTCCGTTTTCTATCAGCTCATCACGCCGTACGGCCAGCGAGCCCTGCTGAAGAGGAGCGGAACAGATTATGCCCATATCATGTTTTTTTGCCGTGGGGAATATCTCATAACGTGCCTCCTGCCAGAGCAGGCTGTAATTGAAAGCGGTCTGGACAACATCAAACACACCGGTATCGATGACCTTTGCCATCTCATGGGCCGTTGTACCGCCAACACCGGTCCACTTGACCCAGCCGCGCTGCTTCATTTCCTCGAGAGCTTCCATGACCGGTCCGTCATAGAGGTTATAGTCATGAAACCAGCGCATCTGTCCGGCGCGTTCGGGCTCATGAATATAGAGCAGATCTATAACATCGCAGCCGATGTCGCTCATACTCTTTTCGACGGAATCGAGGATCGCCTGCCTTGACTGGGGATTGAACGGAGGCGGCATGCCGATCTTGGTCGAGATCATAGGCGTTTTACCGCTGTAGCCGCGCAGTACATGGCCGAGCATCATTTCGCTGTTTCCGTAGCTTGGCGCGGTGTCAATAAAGTTTATCCCCTTGTCCAGTGCATAGTAAGTCGACTCTTTGGAGTCCTCAAAAGCACCCGTGCCCATGTCCGAAAGATATAGGCAGCCCAGAGAGAGCCGCGAAAGCATCAGATCGGTTCGTCCGCATTTTCTGATTTCCATTGACTTGCCTCCTTATCGTGAGAGCTTGATAACAGCTTTGACTGCTTTCTTGTTTCTTACATGTTCATATGCCTCAGCAGCGTTATCCCATGTGAATATGTGCTCATGGTCTATCCATGCGGAAGCGTTCAGCTTACCGGCTCTAATAAGGTCTATCACCTCATCATGAGTCTCCGCCTCATCGTAAATACCCGCATAGGAATTAAAAAAGCGGAAATATTTCGGTCCGCCGGTCGGTCCTATCGTATAGCTGGTGAAATCGCTCATACCGTAAAGCGCAGCAGTTCCGCCTTCGCGCAAAGTCGGCATATACGGGGTGAGAGTCTCCTTCTTGCCTGTAGCATCGATGATACAATCAATGCCGCGGCGGTTTTTCTCAATGAAGGACGTCAAGGCTTCTTTATCCTTGTAGTCCAAAAATTCCTCTATTCCGGTGCTGAGCGTGGCCTCACGGCGCGAGGCATTGCCAACCACGGTTACGGACGCCCCCTTTACGGCAGCGCAGGCCGCAATGGACATACCGTTTCCTCCCGAGCCGACAACGATCACTCGTTCGCCCGGCTTTACGCCCATGCGGTTGACCCATGACAGGTTCTCTCTCCAGGTTATTATCATTGTGGCATCCATCGGACTGATTATTCCCTCCGGTATCACTTGATTTACACGGAAATAATCCCACTTCTCACGCGGAACACCGTCCGCCCACATGGCTTTCCAGTCCAGTGCAAGGCCGAATTCGGCCATACCGCCCCAAGCCAGCTTCAATCCGTCAGTTTCTCGGGTATATACACGTGCAACAAGGTCTCCTACCCTGTAGTTGCGTACCTTGCTGCCGACTTCAACAACTCTGCCAACGCTCTCATGACCAAGTATGAGCGGGTACTCAAGCTTTTCCCATCCGACGCATCCGTCGATCACGGCAAGATCCGTAGCGGTACAGGTAGCTCCGTAGAGCATCTCGCAGCGCGCTTCGTATTCGCCCATTGGTGGCTCAGCAACGTCTCTGACGCTGAGCGTACCGGGCTTTTCAACAACCAATGCTTTCATAAAGAATCCCTCTTTTACACAGGCGGAGCACAAGGCTCCGCCTCCAACATATTGAATTAACCTGCTTTGTAGTACTCGTTAATATTTTCGCTGTCAACAACGACCCATGGGATGATGTACTCGGATTCAACACTTCCTGTCTCAAAGTAGAGCTGCATGACCTCAACAGTCTTTGCGGCTATTGCCTTGGCATCCTGAAGCAGAGTAGCCTTCATCTCGCCGTTTGCAATGGACTGATAAGCGCTGGGAATTCCGTCAATACCGAACACGAGCACATCGTCAAGGCTCTTTCCGTGGCCCTTGATAGCCTCGACGGCACCGATGGCCATCTCGTCATTTTCGCATACTACAGCGTCCAGAGAGGTGGACTGGAGCCAGTTTTCAACTATGCTCATCGCTTCGGCAGTCTTCCAGTTTGCAGCCTGAGACGAGTATACGCTTATATCCGGATTCTCCTTGAGCTTGTTGTCGATACCGGTGGTGCGCTTTATGGCAGCGTCAAGACCGTCAGGTCCGCGAAGAATTCCGATTGTGCCCTTGCCGCCGAGAAGGCCGGCTGCATATTCCATGAGCAGCTCGCCCGCAGTGAGGTCATCACAGCCGACATAGCACAGTGCGCCGTTCATGTCATCCATCTTGCAGTTTACGATGATCATCGGGATGCCGGCTTCAACGGCTTCCTGAAGAACAACACCGCATGCCGATGCATCATTCGGGCTCATGAGGATCATGTCAACGCCGCGGGAGATGAAGTTTTCGACCTGGGTTACCTGAGTTACGGGGTCTCCCTGCGGGTCGGAGCTGAGGAATTTTGCACCGAGAGCCTCTACCGATGCCTTAATATTGTCGGTAAGGGTTACCTGAAGCTCATTCGAGAGATTTGCGGGACTCCATGCGATGGTCATAGACGAGTAGTCTACAGCACCGTCTGTAGGAGCTTTTGTGGTATCTGGATCTTTGGCTGTACTCGAGCACGCAGCCAGAGTCAGCACCATACAGATGCAGAGGATCAACGCAGTGATTTTTTTCATTTTCTTTTTCCTTTCTCTTATAGTTTTTATTCTTCCTTATTAGCACCGGGCACATTTGCTCGGATATATCACTTTGATTCCTTGTTCGTGTTCACATCTATAAGCACTGCCGCAACGATAATCACACCCTGGACTATATCCTGAATGTAAGACTGAATATTCAGCATGTCCATACCGTTGTTCAGAAGGCCTATTATCAATACGCCGGCGAGAGTGCCCCACATGTTTCCTATACCGCCGGTGAGACTGGTGCCGCCGAGCACCGCAGCCGCTATGGCGTCGAGCTCATAACCGTTTCCGGCCAGCGGAGTGGCAGTGCGTACACGAGCCGCCAGAACTATACCCGCTATAGCCGCACACAGGCCGGATATTACATATACCCATACCGTGATGGACCTGTCCTTTATGCCGCAGGCTCTGGCAGCAAGAGGATTGCCGCCTACAGCATATGTGTGGCGTCCAAAGCTGGTCTTGCGCAGAAGAAAGCCGCCTATAAGCATAATCACGAAGAATATGATGATGGGCATCGGTATTCCTAAAACGCTTCCGGCACCTATCGTATTAAAGGAGTCTTTGAGTCCGGGAATAGGCGAGCCGTTTCTGAAAAGCAGCGCCGCACCCGATGCGGCAAGCTGCGTTCCCAACGTCACAATGAATGCCGGGACTCTTCCGTAAGCCACGAGAATGCCGTTTACAAGGCCTATGCCAAGACCGACAACAAGAGATATGCCAATCGCCATCGCAACCGGATACGGACTGCCGGTCTGTATGAACGAGCATCCGACCATCGCCGAGAACGTAAGCACAGAGCCGACGGAAAGGTCAATGCCACCGGTTATAAGCACGAACGTCATACCTACGGCAACAATGCCGTTTATCGACAGCTGCCTGAGCATGTTCAGTATATTTCCGCGCGTAAGAAAAGAATCGGAAAATATAGCCATAACCGCAAAGAGCACCAGAAATATCACGAACACGCGGTACTTAATGAGAAGCTCCATCACTCTATTTTGTTTTTTCATAGCATTCACCTCTGTCAAAGTCCGGCGGCCGCAGACAGGAGCTTTTCCTGCGTTGCCTCATCTCTGTCGAATACAGCCACCAGTTCTCCCTCGTGCATCACGGCGATCCTGTCGCTCATACCCAATATTTCCGGCATTTCCGAAGAAACCATAATTACGCACCCGCCCTGAGCGGTAAATTCGTCAATCAGCTTGTATATCTCGGCCTTAGCTCCGACGTCAATGCCCTTTGTCGGCTCATCAAGTATGAGTACCTTGGGATTTGTGGACATCCATCGGGCAAGAATAACCTTTTGCTGATTGCCGCCCGAAAGGGCGCTTACAAGGGTATCCCTGCTGTGAGCCTTCACGGACAGCATATCCATAAGTCCGTCCCCTGCCTTCTTTTCCTCGCGGAATTTTATCACTCCAAACCGACAGTATTTCTCCAGATTGGCCATTGTGATATTTTCCTTGACGCTGCCGACAAGATTAAGGCCAACATTTTTTCTGTCTTCGCTTACCAGCGCAAGCCCATGGCTTATCGCGTCTCTCGGCGAACGTATATTCACCTTTTCACCCGCGATATATACATCTCCCGAATCGGCGCGATCAAGCCCGAAAACAGTCTCCACGACCTCTGTGCGCCCGGCGCCTATCAGCCCCGAAATGCCCAGCACTTCTCCCGCACGAACTTCGAATGAAACCGAGCTGAACTTGCCGCTTCGACTCATACCTTCGACCTTTAGCAGCACATCACCGAAGCTGTGATGCGTTTTATGGAACTGCTGGTTGAGCGTTCGGCCGACCATGAGCGATATAAGCTTATCGTGGTCGAAAGCCTCAATTGTGTCGTGAGAAACGAAGTCTCCATCACGCAGTACCGTTATCTCGTCGGCAATGGCGAATATCTCCTCTATCTTATGTGAAATATAGACTATCGCTTTGCCTCGGCTTCTGAGATCACGGACCGTTTTATAGAGGTTGGCAACCTCGGCTTCGGTTAGTGCGCTTGTGGGCTCATCCATGATTATTATATCCGCATCTGTTGAAACAGCCTTTGCTATTTCAACAAGCTGCATCTCCGCCACGCTGAGCCGGTTCATCTTCAGCTTCGGATCTATGCTTATGTTAAGATCGGCCAGTATCTCTGCCGCCGCCTGATTCATACGTTTGTCATCCAGAAGGAATCCGCGCTTGTATTCACGGTTCATGAACATGTTGGCCGCTACGGTCAATTCATGAAAGGCGCTGAGCTCCTGATGTATCATTGCTATGCCAAGGCGTTTGGCATCTATGGGCGAGCTGATTTTTACTGTCTTTCCATCTATCATTATCTCACCCTGCGTGGCGGGATACATACCGCACAGTATCTTCATCAGTGTGCTTTTGCCCGCTCCGTTTTCTCCCATCAGTGCGTGGACACTGCCGCGCCTAAGCCGGAAGCTTACGCCGTTAAGAACACGTACTCCGGAGAATTCTTTGACGATGCCGCGCATGTCAAGCAGCACACCATTATCGTAGACCTTGCTGATAAGCCCTCACCTCTCTCTGAATTGACCAAACGTTTCTTACTTTTTTATAAACTGCGCACCGCCGGCAATGTGCCTCGGCGCAAGAGCGATCTTGCCGAGTATCGCATACTGCGAAGCATGGCCCGCCGCCGGAATGTTACCCGGAACACAGTTGATGGTCGAGTACGCTATGGTCGCAAACTTGACCGCCTCCTTGTACTCAGGCGGGATGCCGATCTCGGCACTCGTAGTTACATCTATGTTTTCCGGCATACGTGCGCGGATCTCTTTCATTATCTGCGGATTCCTGACTCCGCCGCCGGAGCAGTAAAGCTTTTTGGTTGCCTTTATCATCTCTTCGGGGACGTTATCGTACATGCTCCTGACTATTGCCGATGCCGTAAATGCGCAGGCTGTGGCAAGAATGTCTTCCTTATGCAGATAGCTGAAGCGTTCGATGGTGCTGTTTATATATTCCTCGTTGTAGTCCGCAATCCATCCGGAACGCGGCACAGGACGGTCGAAGAACGGGTGATGCATGAAGTAGTCAAGCATTTTTTCACTGACCTTGCCATGGGATGCGATAAGGCCGTCCCTGTCATATTCAACACCAAATAGCTTGCGGCACATGTAATTTGAAATAACGTTGCCCGGTCCGGTATCAAAGCCGAGCATCCGGCTGCGGTCGGAGCATGCAACATGCAGATTGGCTATGCCGCCGATGTTAAGCGTCATTGTTGGATGCGGCAGTTCGCGGAACAGCACGTAGTCCAGATACGGCATAAGCGGAGCTGCTGCACCTCCGAAGGTGTGGTCAGCAGGGCGAAAATGAGTAACAGTGTCAATATTGGTCAAGTTGGCTATAACTGACGTGTCACCCATCTGCATGCCGGCCGGATATTTTTTCGACAGCCAGCGTCCGGGCCAGTCGGCCTTTTCAGCCTCGCTCATTGCGGCAATAGCCTTATGATCAGGCTGTTCCTGGTATATCGTCTGCGTATCGAGCCCTAAAACTTTGACACTCAGTGGGTCTATATCATTTTCATGCATGAACTGCGCCGCTTTTTCCGCAAAAACAGCACCGCAGATATAGTTAAGGCGATTCAGCCCGATCATATCTACTCTGTTTTCAAAAGAGTCTCTAACAATGCATGCTACTTCGTCGGGCCATTCGTAAGAACCGCCGCATATGAATTTCGGCGGTCTGGGAAAGCCATCCGGAGCTATTTCCGTCTCCGCCAGCACCACATCGATACCGTCAAAAGATGAACCGCTGTTCATTCCCATAATCAAGTCCATGTCATTATCTCCTTTGTCCAAGTCATAGTGTTATCTCGTCGCCAAATAAGAACGTTCTCATTTTTGACTTATGATTTACGCAGCCTTCAAGCCTCCGTGCTTTTTCACAAAGGCTTACATGAGCTGCGAATTATCAACTCTGTGCCTATTATGTTTTTCTTTTCTCCCGCAAGGTCGCGTTTTTCAATAAGTCCGATCACTCGCCTGGCTGCCTCACGCCCCATTTCCGACGGAAATTGGAGAACGGTTGTAAGCCCAAGCAGCTTATTCATTCCCGCATCGTCCCAGCAGATAATGGACAGCCTGTCGCGTATAGAGTCAGGCAACCCTTCCAGTCTCAGCAGAGCGGTTTCAGCAAGGCTGTTATTCAGTATCATCACAGCCGTCATATCCTGATTCGAAAGAAAATAGTTATCAATTTCAGCCGAATTATACCGGTTTTTCTTGCGCATCGGCACGAGTACTCGCTTTGGCAGAAACTCAATTTTTCGTTCTGTCAGCGCCTCGCGGTAGCCCGCAATGCGGTCATTGACTGTCGAGTAATTCCCCGCGCCAAGTATCCCGATCTTGCGATGTCCCAGCGCAATAAGGTAGTTTGTGGTCTTATAGCTGCCAACAAAATTCTCGCTTTCGATAACGTCAAAATCAAGCCCTTCTACCCGTCGGTCGACCATGACTATCGGCACTCCGCTGTAATAAACGGACGAACGTTCCTTATCAAAGTCTCCGACCGGCCACGATGACGAAAGAATTATACCGTCAATCATACGTGTTTGCAGGTTGACGATCTGCTTCATCTCCTGCTCCGGGTCTTCATGCGTATTGCAGATGATAACGTTATAGCCGTATTCTTCAGCTTCATTCTCAATTGCATTGACCATATTGGCAAAAAAGCTGTTGGATATAGAGCCTATCACAACTGCAATGGTTTTTGTTCTGCGTGAACGCAAGCCCTGAGCGACAACATTCGGTGTATAGCCAAGCTCGTCAATGGCGCTCAGTATTTTGTCTCTTGTTTTGTTGCTTACCGAACCATAGCCACCCACAACACGTCCAACGGTCGCTGCAGAAACTCCCGCACGCTCAGCCACATCCGCTATTGTTACCCTGTCATTACTCACTGCAAAGATGCTCCCGGAATGTTCTTTTTCAAAAATGATAACGTTCTCTTTTTTGATTACATATTAAGCTCCACACATTTGAATTGTCAATAGTAAATTAATTTTTTGTATAATGTGATGCATTTTTAGTCTTCTTTTTGTGCGAAAAGAACAATTTTCGTGCCCATTTTCCCACACTTCCGCTGCGCGTGCTCGGCAAGGTCCTCGCGGCATAACTCAAAAAGGCGTGACTTTATCGGTCACGCCTTTACTTTTGCTTAAATAAGCGAACAGCCACGGCAGATATTCTGCTGTGGCTGTTGTTTTCATGCGTAATTAAATTACTTTGCCGCCTTTGCCTTCTCGCACAGTGCGGTGAATGCGGCAGGATCGTGGATAGCGGTCTCGGAGAGCATCTTGCGGTTCATATCGATGCCGGCGAGCTTCAGGCCGTGCATGAAGGTGGAGTAGTTCATGCCGTTTGCCTTGCATGC
>OLPV01001461.1_pt1 | contig 17424 bp, 15 predicted proteins | sample 1671961 | NCBI WGS metagenome assembly OLPV01 (sample SAMEA3136630, study PRJEB25190) | human gut metagenome | biome: human gut; feature: human-associated habitat; material: faeces | place: Austria | collected 2013
CACCAAAATACGAACGTTGATTCGTTCCCCACCAGGTAAGCCAACCTGTATACATACTGTAGTCTGAACCATCAAAGTAATAAAGTTTCCCGTCAATCCACTGCTCGTAGCGCAACGCATAACCATCTTTACCGAAATAATACTTTTTACCGGCAACTGTCTTCCAGCCGTTTTTGAAATATGTGCCGTCTTCATTTAAGTAGCGTAATCCATTCGCGTCATGAACTAATGGGGAGTTACCAGATCCTACATAATCAAAATTCATATCAACATTTCCGCTGATACCATCAACATTGCCGCAGTCGGAAAATTGCCAAATCTCAGTGCCTGACACACCACTACTAGTAGCTTTATTGGAACCAGGATAACGAGCAGCCCATTTATGCCAATTAGAATTACTGAATGCAGAATCGGTTAGATAATTACTCCACCAATTAAGATTCGAATAAATTCCTACTTCATAACCAGCTGCAGAAATAGCATTACAAAACGTGGTTGCTAATTGACCAAGTTTTTGGGATCCCAACGATAACTGCTTGCTTTCTTCGAGATCATAAAAAACTGGATACGCTAAATCATCAGGTTCAAGACCAGCTTCGTTTAAAAGACGAAGCACGTGTTGGGCTTCGCTAGATGCACTAGAATCATTCCCTGTTGTATTCATTGCATATGAATACAAATAAATGCCAATATCAATTCCGTTAGCTTGCGCGCCTTTAACGTTATTTAAAAATTGTTTGTCATCTTGACTAGCAAAATCACTACCATAGCCACAACGAATAATAGCAAAAGAAACTCCGCTATTTTTTACCTTTGCCCAATCGATTGTTCCTTGATGTTCAGAAACATCAATACCCACACGCTTTACACCGCTTACTGCAATATTCTGCCCAGCATCACTCGGATTAGCCTTATAGGTATAGGAGGTTGTCCCATTTGATTTATACCATGTCGCATAAGAAGATGCGCCTGGTGCCGCAGCTAACGGCATTGTCGCATAGGGATCAACCGCTTCAGTCGATGCACCTTCATAAGAATAGATCTGGTCGCCATCTACATAGCGCCAGCTGTTTGCTTGATCATTAGCTTCATTACTGTTGGTTTGTGATTCTTCAGAAAAAGATTCTTCATTTCCTGAATTATCGGATTCTTGATTACCGTTCGAAGAATTCGTTGTTGCTTCAGAGCTTTTTGTCTGAGGATCTTGATTTGAAATGCTCAAGTCCGAAGTATCATTTTTCGATGTAGTTTCGGCTGTTTTTGCGTCTTGCTGCTCAGTTGCTTCGCTACCTTCTGATTGGTTATCTGTATCTGCAAATGCAGCTGAAGGAATAAGTGCAATCACCAGCACAATTGACAAAATTATCGATAAGAACTTATTGCTTTTAACATTCGTGAGCATGAAAAATTCCTGTCTTAGTATGATATCTATACTTTTACTATTTTAACCGCAAAGGTATCTGATGTAATATCCTTAAGCTATGAACCACATTGATTTATATTAGCAAGAGTCTAAAACGACTTTGCTCTACAAAATGCAGCCCTCGCATTCTTGCTTCCAGCCATAACCGTCAATTACTTAAACTAAGATATTCATAAAAACTGATTCAGCAAAGGGGCCAAATGATATTCGCCGCAACAGCCAAACAATGCTTAATGGGTTTAAGCAAATCTGCATATAACCTAGTAAACAAGCTCATATATTCAAAACGTAATAGATTGCTGTTTGCTTTCATACTCACTATTTTACTTATGGTTTTAATGACCTTAACCAATCGCTATGCTGGCGGCACCGACGATGATTGGGCTATTTCTTTAGCACTTAGCGGTCGCTATCCCAATAGTGAGCTCTGTCTTTTTGTAAATGCTGCAGTAAGCCAAATCACAGTTGCCTTAAATGAACTTTTTCCCGATATTAATTGGTTTTTAACTATTGAATTACTTATTACAGCAGCAGCTTTTTTCACTATAGTTTACGGTTCACTAACCTATATGAAACCACTTTTCGCGTTCCTTCTTATTGGAGCTGTTGAAGCCTTTGTTCTTCCCGGATGCACCTATGAAAGCAACTTTACCTTTGTAGCAGGAATTGCCACAATAGCTGGATTTATTATCTTAGTTGGTACTACGAAAACTCGAAGTCGCTCTGTTCTTATGCCGTTAGTAGGAATATGCTTTTGCACAATAGGCTTTCTTTGGCGTTCTGAAGTGCTCCTATTAAGTCTTCCGTTTTTTGCCATTGCATTGGGATTCATTTTTCTGTCACGTCAAGGAAAAAAGGATCATGGAATCAAATCTATAACCTTTGAATCCTTCGTGCGCGCAACTATCCCTTATATTGCAGTTATTGTTATATGCGGCTGTTTTTATGTGTATAACAATATTGCCTGGCAAGATCCTGATTGGGCTGCATGGAAAGAATTCAATTCTGCACGATCAGAGATTTCAGATTACCCAATGCCGGATTACGAAAAAGTTGCCGATAAGCTTTCCGCTCAAGGTCTTTCTCAAAATGACTATTATGGCCCAATGATGTGGGTAACCGCCGACCCCGAAGTATATTCGCTTCAAACGATGGAATTTATCGCCTCTCTAGCAAGCACTTTTGGTCCAGCAGACTACCTTAATAATTATTTTACTTATTTAAATAATGTAGTGAAATCACTTCCATCTCACATTATCGTAGTAGTAGTTATCGCTGTTGTAATGATTCTTATTTCGCGTAAGAAAACGGCACTTCCCCAGGTGCTTGTCTCAATAATGCTTGCAGTTATTATTTGTGCTTACTTTGCTGCATTAGGACGACTTCCCGAAAGGGTTGAAACGGCTGTTTGGCTATTTTCACTCTGCGCCATTTTTCTGTCTATAAAACACAATGCTTATGACGATGATCCCGAAATGGCAAAAGCAAAACAATTGGCTCCCTATAAGCATAATGAGGTTCTTGCTGCCGCTGCCGGAGCGGGAATGTGGGCAGGAGCAACTCTTTTAGTTTTAGCCTTAACCGTACCTATGTTTAACCCAAGTTTATTACCAGCGTATTTAGATCAAAATTCTTTTAAGACCAACAATCCTGCCGTTGAATATGCTAGCCGAGATGATGGCAAAATTCTTGTTTGGGGTATATCTTCTTATTTTGACGTTGAACACGCATATAGACTTAAATTCCTGCCTCCTGAAAACCTTTTAAAAAAGAATTTCTACCTAGGGGGCTGGACAGATCGCGCACCCTTCACTATGGCGAACCGCGAGCAAGCAGGAATGACTAACGTTATTCGTGGGCTTGCTGACAACCCTAATGCATATTTAGTTACAGAAAAAAGAAGAGAGGGCACATTACCTAGCTTCATACTTTCTTTTATCCAACAACATTACTATTCGGATGCAACCATCGAGCAAGTTGACAGCTTTGCAGGACACAACCCTGAAGATACTTTCATTGTTTGGAAGATACATAAAAATGAGTAGCAAAAGTCGCTCATCAATAAATAGGCGCTAACTAGTGTTAGCGCCTATTTGCTTTTGTTTATACAAATTGCTGTACCAAAAAAAATGTTAGTGTAACCTTCTTGTCCTTACTCGTCTTCAGGAGGAAGTTCGTCAAAAGGCTTTCTTACCTGTACAAATCCCTGCTTAGTTATCGCATACACCGCAGGCGGATACTGAATAAAGAAATTAGGAGTAAAACTCATTGAATACGCACCGGCATTTCTTATAAGAACCATATCGCCCTCAGATAATTCCGGTTCGTTTTCCAATACGCACATTCGGTCACTTTCCATACAGGTATAACCGCAAAGCACCTGCTCCGGATAAGTATCCTTCTTCTTTGTGCGCAGAACATGAGCGTAAGAAGTCTTTTTCATTTCGTGATCAACATTAATACGGGAAAGCTCACTAACAACAAAACGTTTACCTAGCACGTCTTTTGTATCAATAATTCGCCCTAATAATAGCCAGGCGTACACACCACTGCACCGCCAGGCTCTACATATAAAGCTACTTTTTCCAGATTGCGTACACTAATAAGTTCGTTCTTGATAGTTTCAGCGTATTCGTCATAAGCGCCTTTATTGGCTTCGCCGCTGCCATAAAAGCCACCGCCCATGTCTACAAAACGTAAATTTTCTTCCAGGCTAAATTCTGAAATAATTTTCGCAGCATGGGAAGCCAATACCTTATACACTTTCTGCGACCTACTAAGAGTAGTTACGTGCATATGGAGTCCTGCTATTACTACTCCTGCATTCTGGAGCCTATCAATCACTAAGCCAAGTTGGCCACCCTCATAAGAAAACCCAAAACGTCCCTTATTTTTCCCGTAATGGTTTCCCCAGGAACAAAAGAATCAAGATCTATATTGGCTCTAACACCAACTAGCATATTACGGAGCTGGTCCTGCCCAACATCTTTGCGGCAAAGTTCAGAAGCCAATTCTTCTAGCCAACGAACCTCCCGTTCAGAGTCAATATTCACTATTGATCCATGTTTCAATGCCCAAATAAACCATTCTTTCCCTTTTATGGGACCATTAAAAATTATTTCTTTAGGAGAAAATCCCTGATCTAGTGCTAAAGAGTATTCCTCATTAGATACCACTTCCGCCATGCAGCCACATTGTTTTGCACAACTTAATACCCAAGGGAATGGATTAGTTTTTACTGAATAAGCGACGAATTATTACTCCATGTATTATGAAGTGCTTTATTGAAATCATTGAAGTTTTCCTTCAATGCTTCTTCATCAAAAATAAAACAAGGAGTTTGGAGTTTTTCTAATTCATTCCAATCCATATCTATTCCTATTCTTCGTATACAGCGGAACTTCCGTAACGTTCTTCAAAAAACTTAGCAAAACGATTTCTTTTCATTTCTTCTTTATAATCACTAAATACTTTTTCAGGCGTGGAAAAAAGTGGTTCGTAGCCCAAATTATTTTTAGCTTTATCGATATTCATATAGTAGTTTACGCAGTCATGCTTTTCTGGTCGGTATACTTTTTCAGATTTCGCATCCGCAGGAGAAAATACTTCGACAATTCCATCCACAAGGCTATCAAGCGAAGTAAGCTTACCAGTACCCACGTTATAAATGCTCGCAGTGTTTTTCAGAGCAGAAAGAGCTTTGAATATCATCTGGCAAAAATCTTTAACGTAAATTAAGTCCATGCCTTTAGCAGGATCACCCCAAACCTCTAATGGCTCGCCAGCTTGCGCGCGATGAATCATTAAGCGGTATGAGCTTTTTGCAGGCACACCATCGTGATATAAAGTCTTTGATTCGGGCATATAACAATAAATATTAGGGAGCCTAAAAGCAAAACAAGAAATCCCATATTCAGCCTGGTAGTTCCAACATAAATCTTCTGCGGCACACTTGGTAATTGCATAAACGGAATGATCGCCCATCATAGGAATACGACGTGGCATATCATCTTGCAATTCAACCATTTCATCAAAATAGCCATCGTAGTCTGAAATAGTCTGAGTATACATAATACGCTCAGCATTATGCTCCCGAGCGTATTCAAGGACAATTAGCGTGCCTAGTACGTTTGAATTTACGCACTGATAAGGATCGTATCCTTCCATATATACAGGCAAAGCTCCAGCAAAATGAATAACAACATAAATATCTGTATTTGGAAGATTTTTAAAAGTTTCTTTGTCTGATATTTCAACCTATTTGTAAATAACCCTGTCAGGATAAGTAGCTTCGAAAAACTGGACTTCTGGTTTCTACCAGCTGCAACAATTTACCAATTGCTATCTAGATTCTGAACAAGATAATCGATCAAATATAAGCCAAGGGTTCCAGTAGCACCAAATACTACAATTGTTTTCTTCGGATCTGCTATGATATTCCCTTCTATTTAAAAAGAGTTCTAGCTTTTGCTACAACTAAAATCCTGTTGCATACACACAAATGCCCGCAACAATAAGTCCTAAGGCACATAACTTTTTCTTGTTCATTTTCTCTTTAAAAATTACTACACCAAAAACGGTGATGTAAATATAGCTAGTGGCTTCCAAAATTGGGCCAAGAGAAAGAGGAACAACCTTATACGAAATAATCGTAAGAAGCGTTGCCGCAACAAAAATAGTATAGGCAAAAATAACAAACGGATTTAAGTATTCCTGTATGGGGCTTGCATAGGTACGCATTGCGGCTTTCTTAAGAAGCACCTGCGAAATGGCACTAATAAATACGCCGAACAGATAGATGCCTGAATACACAATCAACGGATCCATTACCTATCACCCTGGGAATCCGTCGCAGTATTTAAAGTGTCTTGATTGTCATCTATAGCTGAAGTGGCTTTATTGCTCTGTGCTTGGTTATTCGTTGTAAGCTTTCCATCTTCTATGGAATACCAAACTATGCCGGCAATTACCAAAGCGGCACCAATAATCATCTGGATGTTTATTTGTTCACCAAAAAACAAGACGCCCCATACCATGCCCCAAACCACAGTAATTGCCTTATTGGCAAATGCTACAGTAAGAGGCAATCGCTTAATTATCTGCTGCCATCCAATTGCATAGATAAACAAAACAGCAAGCATGCCACCATACAAAAGAACGAAAGGAACACTTAAAAATGGCTGATATGCTGCATTTTTACTAAATATTCCTGAAAGTGAGTAGAAAAGTAAAAGCACATGTAGTGCTATGAGTACAATTGCTGATTTGTTGATTCGCTTTTTCATTCCTGCATAATTTCAGGCTGCTTCTAATACTTAAGCTGCCTTATTGGGAAACACCTTTTTACCAGCCTTATTGTACACACCATAAATAAGAGCTGCCAAACCTAATAGAACAGCAGAAACTACGCAAAGTACGACACCTGCCTGTAACCCTAGCCCTTGTATTACAAATATTGGCAAGAAAGTAATTAGTGCAATATCGATAAATGACACAAAAATCCAAGCAAAACCCGAATCTTCCAAAGCACCTGTTTTGAATTCTGGATCAGCAATCCTTAAAAGGAGAACAGCGATACTCATTACGCCTGTTGACCAACCCCAAATGTAAATACCGCGTTCCACCCAATGATCTCTAAATAGATGACGCGAAAACAAGAAGAAGAAAACAAAAACCTGTGCAAAACCTAATAGACAAAGGATAAGAATGGGCTGCCAATATTGCAAAACAACATTGACATTAATAGTTGCAACGCCAAAAGCAACTAAGTAATCAGTAGCGCAACTTCCCATACGAGAAATAACATTGCTATCTACATAAGAATCCATTTTGATAAGACGAAGTAGCGAATACAAAAGAACACCGACAATTAAAGCAATGCCATAAATTGGAATTGAAATTGAAGGGAAAAGAATCTTTAAACCTTCGTTTATTAAATAAGCGCCGCCTACCGCAACAAGAATGATAGCCAAATGCCACGCCATTGGATCAATCGACATAGGGCTAACAGTATTTTCGCCCATGGATGTACGTTTGCCTTCAGGAATTAAACCTGTTTTATATTCAGCAGGCATGTCCCCAATCTTTTTAATTTCAGTGGTATAGCCTTTTCGCGCACAAAAATTAATTGCCGCAATGCCACTAAACACACCGCCAAGCAAACCAAAAGTTGCAAAGGTTTGCCCAATAGTAACCGCATCAGCCCAACCAGCATCCTGAAAAACAGCACCCATTGCTGCTGCAGTTCCATGCCCACCAACAAATCCACCAGGCATCATAATGGCAAACCAAGAAATAACATCAGGAAATACAAACGCAAAAAGAAAGGCTCCAATAACTAGCGCTAGACCATATTGCATAATCTCTGCCGCACTATTAAGTAAAAAGGTATCGCCAACGCTTTTAAACATTTCACGAAACCCAGCTTTTTCACGTTTGCCTAAGTACATAGTTGCAAACAATACCGCGATTAATATTCCAGCATAATTCGAAGCTTGATCACTAAGCGGAAGTACATTTAGGCCATATTTTCCTAAAATCACCCCTAGAAAACCCGCTATAAGCGCTGTCGGAATAAAGAAATTTTGAAAGAACAGAACCCTTGCCCTGATAACTTTAGCCACAACAATAAGTGCCGAAATAATACAAACGTCATAAACGAGTGAAAGCGGCGTAAATTCCATATACATGCTCCCTGCGCTTCTTTTACTTTGGTTTTCTATTGAAATTAATACTCAGTCATTTGGTTTTTATAGAGCAACTCTACGTTATTTTCGCCATGCACTTTTACAGAATTAAAAAGCTCCTCGGTAACCGCGTCTAAAGTGTCTCGATTCGGCGCAGAAATATAATATCGAACAACATATGGCTTTGCGCCAACCCCGTGCTTAATAACTTCACCCGGCTGATAATATGGGAGTATCTCTTTAATATATTCAGAACTATTAGGCACAGTAACCTTTTCGACCTTGCCTTCATAACCATGAAAATATAAACCAGCACTACAGTAAGAAAAGAAGGGGGTGTGTTTTGCCAGCTTCTCACGAAGAGCTGCCTCGTCATACACATAGTCAATTAGGAGCTCTTCAATAGACAAACCACTTGCAAGAGTCACCAATTCATGCTCGTATCCAAACAGGCGCCCTGCACATTCACATACCTGAATACCTTCACCAGGTTTATAAAAAAATTGCATAGACAACGGACCTGTTGTCATACCAACATATGCAGCTACTTTCTCTAAAATTGAAAGTGCTTCTTCATATACCTCATTAATTAGCCTGCTTGGATATGCGCAACGGCTTACATGAGGAATAGCATTAGGTATCTCAACTGATTTTTCCCTGTCTGCAATGCTAAGAACCTGAGGCTTACCATCAACAAGCCAGGTCATCATATTGAATTCAAAACCATCGTTATATTCTTCTGCCAAGATATAGTCAAAATCGGAATAAGACGTTATTTCGTCAAAATGACTTTCAATTTCTTCAATAGTGTCGAATTTATAAATACCCCTAGAGCCATATCCATTTACAGGCTTAACTACACAGGGTAGTCCGATTTTTTCCACATCTTCAATGAGGGTTTCTCGATGTACTTCGATAGAAGCTGGATAAGGAATACCTAGTTCGGAAAACATTTTTTTCATACGGGTTTTTTCACGAAGTGTCACAAACTTATCTGGCGTACTGTAGCAAGGAAGCCCCGCCTTGTCTGCGATATTAACTAAGCATTCTGCCAATAAATCTGAAAACGAAGCAATAATTCCATCAACTTGCTCATCTTTGCACATTTGAGCGATAGAGTCCGCATCCCGCACATCAATGGTATAGCTTTTATCCGCCACCTTTTTTGCTGGACCACTTTCATATCCATCGCAAACAATGACATATATCCCACGGCGTTGTGCCGCTTTAACTAATTCGACAAATTCATCCATAGAGCCTAAAACTACAAGCCTATGCGCCACTTGATCATTTGTCATAACGATAAGCCTTTCTTTATTTGCGTGGTGTTTACTATTTTATTTACCCTATTCTTTATCATCGGAACCTTGGCCAGTATCCTGCTCGGCAGCTTTATTAAACGCCTCCTCACCAACTACTTCACGCAAAATATACTGAGGTGCCTTATTGATAGTCATAAAAAGCCTGCCTAAATACTCTCCAACAAGGCCTAAGAACATGACAATAATGCCAGAGCACACCAGCATGGTCACCATTAAGGAACTCCAACCCTGTTGAATAGAGGGATCAGCAATGCGCTGAACAGCAAGGAATATTGCTCCCAATATTCCAAGACCACCTAAAATAGCGCCAATTACTGCAGCAAATCTAAGTGGCGCCATTGAAAAATTAAGCACTGTAGACCAAAGGCGAATAAGACTTTTTAGGTTATAACCAGAAACGCCAACTTCACGATCAAAATGCTTAACAGGAATATTAACCATACGATTTGTTACACGAAATAACAGGCCTTGAATATAAACATACGGGCCATCGTATTCGGTAATTTCTTTTGCAACAAATCCCCGCATGAGCATAAAGTTGCTTGATTCTATTTCTTTTGGACGTTTGGTTAGAACACGCATACTCCATACCGTAAAGCGAGATCCCAGCTTGCGCCACCATGATTCACGATGGTCGGGGAACGTAGCAAATACAACATCAGCATCGTCTGTCATCGCATCCAAAAGCTTTATGCATTGCGATGGATGAGTTTGCATATCATCATCCATAAGCATGACTAAGTCACCTGTAGCATGACGAAGACCAGCCATAATTGCACTATGCTGACCAAAGTTTTTTGCTAGGTTCACCCCAATTACTTTATGATCTTCTTCGTGCAACTTCTTTATTTCATCGAAAGTATCGTCCGTTGATCCGTCATTAGAAAGAACGAACTCGTAATCATATCCTGCTTTAATTAGTTCTTCACGCGTTAGACGAACAACTTTCCCGATTGTTTTTTCGGAATAATAACAAGGAATTACAACAGACACTTTCGTCTGAGCATTTTTATTATTTGACTCGGGTTTCATTTTGCTCCTGGATTATTAGCTCTATGACAAAGTAGATAGGCACTAGCTTCTTGTGAAAAATTCATTCACTGCAGCAATGACCTGATTCCTATCTTCAACCTGCATGTTGTAATACATTGGAAGGCGAACTAGTTTGTCGCTTTCTGAAGAAGTAAATTCATCTTTCCCATCAAAACGCCCAAAACGCATTCCTGCGGGGGAAGAATGAAGCGGGATGTAGTGGAATGTAGGAATAATGTCCCTTTCTTTAAGAAACGAGATGAATTCTGTTCGTTCTTCAAGGTTTTTACACTTGAGATAAAACATGTGCGCGTTATGCTTACATTCTTCCGGAATAACAGGAAGCTTTACAAAACCATCTTCCTCTAAATTCTTTAAAGTATCGTAGTAAGCATGCCAAGTCTCAAGGCGATTGTCGTTGATTTTATCAGCTACCTCAAGTTGCCCCCATAAATACGCAGCATTCATATCGCTAGGCAAATAGCTGCTACCATAATCAACCCAAGTGTATTTATCCACTTGACCACGGAAAAAGCGTGAACGATTTGTCCCTTTTTCACGAATTATTTCCGCACGATCATTATATTTAGGATTATTGATAATAAGTGCTCCACCTTCACCCATAGAATAATTCTTGGTTTCATGGAAGGAAAAACACCCAAAATCGCCAATGGTACCTAATGCCTTACCTTTATATGTACTCATTACTCCTTGAGCAGCATCTTCAACTACCATTAGGTTGTGACGCTTGGCGATATCCATAATGGTATCCATTTCACATGCTACCCCAGCATAATGGACCGGAACTATAACTCGAGTTTTACTAGTAATTGCTTGTTCGATTTTTGCTTCGTCAATATTCATAGTGTCTGGTCGAACATCAACAAATACTAGTTTGGCACCCGCCAAAACAAAAGCGGTTGCTGTAGTAGAAAATGTAAAGCTTGGAAGGATAACTTCATCACCAGGTTTTAATTCACAAAGAATTGCTGCCATTTCGAGTGCCGTAGTTCCACTCGTAGTAAGCAGGGCCTTTTGACACGGAAGATTTTGTTCAAGCCATACATGGCACTTCTTAGTAAATGGGCCATCGCCACATATTTTATGGTTTTCGACAGCTTGTTTAACGTATTCGAGTTCCGTTCCAACATAAGGGGGAACGTTAAATGGAATCATCAGTCATCCTTACCGCTTTTACGCACAAGAAAAAGATAACTAGTTGAGTTTTGTACTGGTTTGCCATCCATATTTCAAGTGCGTTGTTTTTTTCTGCATGATTTATTAATGATAGTCGAATATACAAAAAAACTACAGTGGCTATAGAAGTGTTAGTCTCGTTGTTATATTTGCGCTTTTTAGACATCGCTAAGATATGTCTAGGATAATTAAGCAAGCTGCGTCTCCAGAATAGAAAACATACATAAAAATGAGAGCTTTATTTTCATAATGAAGTTTAAGAAACCATCCCTACAAGATCGCCATAGGTAATTTTCCCTAAAAAACTTTGGCCTGACCTTCCTGTTCTTGCGTGATCTCTTCCATTGCGGAGCCAACTTTCCAACCTAATAATTAGCCCAATTTCAAAAGGCGTCCCTCTTGCAATCATGAGTTTCGCTACCAAAAAACAATCTAGTAGCTCGGACATACACATTAATATTGCTCAAGCGCTTTATGCATCTAAAAATAAGTTTATTTCCTAAGCCTATATTTTCTGTTTCTGCTCGTTGTTGGAGCTGTTGCTTCTACGCGCCCCTGGTCTATAAGCTCATTTACACGTCGACGTACCTGATTTAGTGTCATTCCACTTTCTTCGGCAAGTTCACGCATAGACATTTCGCCATTTTCCTTTAAGAACGCCTCGACAAACGCTTTCCCTATCTTAATCACTCTTTGTCGCTCGTCTTTTTCGCTAGGACGCCAAAGAATTACTTTAAAGTGATCAATCCTTGGAACAAACTCGGGGGCTTTTAATCCGCTTGATTGCATTTCATTCATCATGAGTAAAATGCCAGAGCCATTACCTTCCGCAAGCGACCCCATACCGTTTGGCAACGAAGCCAAAGACATAAGCCTCATTACCGTAGCGTTTCTACAGCATGATCTACCATCGGTTAGGTCTTTTTTCGACTTGCCCCATAAACCACCTGGACTTGTTATTTCAACCCTGTCATCAAAAATATCAATAGCTACAGCTTCTCCGTCAAAGCGCTCATTATAGCTACGATGTATTAAAGCGTTTGTAATGCCTTCACGTAGAACAGTTTCTGGCAGCTCTAAAACATCAGAACGCTTCGTTCCTTCTATAATGGTTTCACGACGTAAATTTTTCGTTACTGCCGTCAGAGCATCTTCTATCATTTCGCCTAAAGTACCTTCGCAAATCATCCTGTCTCTAAACCTTAAAGCACCACCTATACTTTTTTCAGTCCCAGGATGTACCGCAACATCAACGTGTAATTTTGGGAAGAACTGCTGTGGGTATACTCCAGCAACCAGCAATCCAGCGCGAATAACGCATCCTTCTGCATCAGTGAAATTTAACCTTTTCAAGCGGTCTTCCACTGTTTTGACGCCACGCAATGATCTTGGTGTTTGTGAAAGAGCTCTGGTGAAAACAGTTTCATAGATAGCCTCATCGAGGTCTGCAACCGTAGCCTCATTTACAAGCATACGGTCAGAGTTATCAACCGCCGCTGCAGATTGGAGAGAGTAGATTTCATTGGGAGACAGCCTTATATCTTCATCATCAATACGCTTGTAACTACCACCTTGCATGCCTCGCTTCGTTATAAAACAGGGTTTTTGAGACAATTCGAGCTCATCGATATCTATTGCAAGAACGACGCCCCCCTCGCAAGAATATCGTTCAATTTGATATTCGGGAGGGTTCGTCAGAAAACCTTCTGAAACTCCATCGCCCATACCATTTATAAATTGATCTCGCACTTTATCTATCTGAAAATTTTCTACTGGGACAAAGCCTTCTTCTTCACTTACTCCCAGAATGATTAATCCACCACTTGTATTAGCAAAAGCACTTACTGATTCCCATACGTCTTTAGATAAATCCTTTGCGCAACTTTTTACTTCGATAGTTGAATTGTCGTTTCCTTGCTTGCGCAAATCTTTCAAAATAACATCTATGTTCAGCTTAGCGTCTTTCATTATTCACTCAAATTCTTTTATTTTTCTCTCAATTATCTTTCACTTTTCTTTGACAAATTGTTAAAGATAATTATAAAAAGTGAGAGATAAACTGCATAGATAGAGTTAGGAAACCCGAAATATTCACACTAATACTATTGTTGAAATCCTCTATTTCTGAAGTCTACTTTTTATCTTTGCTGATAATATTACCTATTTACCTGGTGTTTTATTTTAACCGATATTCATATATTTCTATGATATGTAACTCCGAACGCAAACCTTCATACGGGATTGTCACTAAATCCCTACTCAACGCTTATCTTTCACTTATCTTTCACTTTTCTTTTACTTTTCTTTTACTTATCTTTGACAATTGTGAGAGATAAAAGTGAGAGATGAAAGATAGATGCACGTTTTCCTGTTTTCCGTAAATTGCAAGTACTGAAACATCTTTTATTGCAGCAAGATCGTACGTTTCAAAATGTTTTATCTAAAACTTCGTATATTTATTAAAATTTTCGTACATTTCTCATGTAATCACCTAAAATATCGTACATTTTCACGTACTTTTTCAAGATTTCTCGTACATTTTTGTAGTTTTTAATAGAATTTAGTAAAACTTAGTACAGGTAAATTAGAAATGACAATTCCCGAAAAACCAAAAAGCAAATTCCAGAAATATATAACCGCAAAATAAGGCTTACCCACAAAAGATTATGTCTAATTTAGGTGCGCTCATGAAGATTATGAGCGCACCTGCCCTTCATTTTTTGACGTTTTCAAGCCTGCCCCTGCAGAAAAATAATAAAACGTATTAAATCATTGGCACACCATTGGTAAACGTTGCCATTGTTACTACGCTACCACACTACTGTCATACATTATTACTACTACACGATTGACGTATTATGACTCACTAAACACCGACTTCGCCGCATCCACAAACGCATTCTGACCCTCAATATTGGTGTGCGTTCTATCAGAATTTAAATACTCGGGATGCGCCGCCGCTACTGAGTTCCAATCAACAAGGTATACATTTGGATATTCTTCAGCCAACTTTTCGTATATCGCGTTCGATTCTTCAACAAAACTTGAAGGACTATAGATGTTGTACAGCAAAATTCGCCTGTCGGAACCTAACGTATCAAGCACTTCGCGCACTAACGCTTCGTCTTTCACGCCGCCATTAGTACCAAAGTCAAGAATAACATTCTGACGAATCAACCCCTGATCAATGCCAGCCTGCACCACTTCGACTCCCTGCTCCCACTGACGAATTGGCTCTGCCAGGAAGTTGATTCCCGAGAACTGTTCCTCAAAACCAATAGAATTACCCGAAATAAGCGAGTCACCAATAGCGGTAATAGTTGAGCCTTCTGGAATGCCTGTCATTTGGGCTTCATCGTAATTAGGAATAGCTCCTTTTTCCGCCTCTGCGGCAGCAGCCGCTGCCGCTTCTTGTGCAGCTTGTGCTTGCGCGGCCTGCTGTTGCTCAATTTGTATCTGGAGCTGAGTTTTTTCAGGCGCTGTCACAATAGCAACAATAGTCGCTATCACCAACACCACACACATAGCCGCCTGAATTCTGCCAACTATACCCTCTCGAACACGATCGTATAGCTTCTCTGCAGACTTGATAAAACCATCTTTGCGCAAGGGTTCTTCAACAAAGCGATAGCTCAAATCCGAAGCAACAAAGGAAATTGCAGCAAATAGCACATCCACTGCTACACTTTCAACCGTACCCAAAGCCGTAGGGATAAGAATGCGCCCAAACACGAGCATAGGCCAATGCCACAAATAAATACTGTACGAGCGAACACCTACCCAGCGCATGGGAGCCAGCTCCATAATGCGCGTAAACACTGAATCCTGACGAATAATTACGCTTCCCACCAGGAACAAACTAAACAAACTGCCCAATCCAAGCCCAAATGGATACGTAAACGCAGCCGTATCAGGCACCAACATAACAATGAGAGCAAATCCAACCAAACCTACGGGAGCCAGCGCCACCGTCCACTTCTGTGAAGTAATCCACTCTCTCGATAATGGACCTTCTTGACGGTTCCAAATGAAAGCGAAAATAATGCCGAAAGCAAGACCAAAACAATGCGTATCGGTACCGTAATATACACGCGTGTAATTATCTGGCGTAGCAAGAACTCCCATCAAAATAAGGGAAGCTAAACCAATAGCAGCGATGATAGAAATCAGTTGTGAATTTCTTAAGCGGCGCGACATGAGCAATAGCAAAATTGGCGGCCAAATAAGGTAGAACTGCTCTTCAACGGCAAGTGACCAGAAATTCTTAAATAATGAAGGATTTGCCTGGTCAAAATAATTTGAGCCATGGATTATTTCTACCCAGTTCGTTGTATAAGTAAGCGCACCCGCAACCTGCCTAAATGCACCAACAAGAATATCAGGATAAATAAGGGCTCCAAGCGGAACACATACTAGGATTACCAGTACGAGCGCTGGGATTAAGCGTCTGGCACGACGTAACCAGAAATTTTTCAAGGAAAATGTTTTATTTGGGTTTTCGATTTTTTGCAGATTAAGGTACGTAATCAGAAAACCTGAAATAACAAAGAATAGGTCAACGCCAATGTACCCGCCGACAAATTGATTTGGAGAAATGTGATACAGCAACACCGCTAAAACCGCAATGCATCGCAAACCATCTAGACCCGGCAAATATGATTTACCTAAGTTACGAGCATCTTTTGGAACACTTTTTGCCACATTATTTCCTATGCTCGCATTCGCACCTTTACGTGCGTCTTTAGACAGCTTCGTTTTGGCGGGCACTTCGTATGCCTTATCTGCTGTTCGATGAGGCGTTTCGCTTACATCTCCACTTACTTGTCGTAATCTGTTGGATCCATAGCGTGTTTGTTGTGCTCGATGGGGTTCTTTCCCCATCTGCTGTGACTGATCGAGCCTGCCCGTTTGTTGCGCTTGACGCGTTTCGTCCTTTTCTACCCTAGATGATGAATCGAAGGATGAATGATCTTGTGAAGCACGCGCCCCAAAAGAAGACTGAATATGCTCTGTTTCTTTCTGAAGAGTCGAAGAATCAAGCGAATAGGAATCAACTACATTACGCCGCGGTGGGCGAGTAGACCTTGTTTGTCCGTCTAAATGGTACTTTCTAGTCTGTTTTTGAACCTGTCCGTTAGACCGACCATGCCCATATATTTGATTACGAGATTGATCAAGGTTGCGATCATTATATTGCTCGCGATACTCTTCGTGAGATTCCCCATGAAAACGGGAACTGCTTATATCATCGCTTATATCATCGTGCGATTGTCTGCTTTTTGATTGGGTATCTACCTGAGAATCCTTAGGAACACGCGAGCCCTGAGACATCGTCTCAGCGTTTTTAGCATTCATAGCTTTCCAATAATCTAATTGTGAAGACATTCTCTGATACCCAATTTTACAATAAACCCAAACTTGAATAACAGGATTTAATATACCACCTCGACCTGGTACTTTTCTACCTAAACACTTAACTATTAGCCCAATGATATACACAAAAAGCTTTATTGATTAATTAAAAAGCAATAAGTCTTTGATTGGTTAATAAATTGCTTGCACCAAACCTGATTCTTCCGATAGGTATAGTTTTACGATTCGACTGCAATTATTAAAGGTATTGCAAATAGAGACATTCATACCTCCAATTGAAAATAAGCAATCACACCACAAACAAATAGTTCATTGCAAATAGACACCACGCTTTAATCGGCACTAAAAGTTAGTTTGCATTACAGACATAATAAGAATTAACATATCTTGC
>OLPV01001466.1_pt1 | contig 17358 bp, 14 predicted proteins | sample 1671961 | NCBI WGS metagenome assembly OLPV01 (sample SAMEA3136630, study PRJEB25190) | human gut metagenome | biome: human gut; feature: human-associated habitat; material: faeces | place: Austria | collected 2013
TTCTTGTTGAAACACTGTGGTGTTTAATTAAGCACGGATATATCGAATCGCGCCAATCTCTTGTGTGGAGGCCGTTTTCGGTTGCCTACGGTATGGGTGCAGTTGTGTTAACTCTTGCTCTTTATAAGGTTAAGGATGCACCTGTTTGGAAAGTGTTTGGTGTATCATTTATCGTAGGTACAATAACGGAATATATCTGCTCACTCGGGCAGGAAATTGTGTTTGGCTCTGTTGCGTGGGATTACAGCAATATGCCGCTTAATATTAACGGGCGTGTTTGCTTCTTGTATTCTTGTTTTTGGGGACTTTTGGGAATACTTTGGATTAAGGCAATTTATCCTATTATGTCAAAAGTTATTGAAAAATTGCCGGTCAAACTCGGCACAATTATAATGTGGGCATTTATTGTATTTTTTGTATTTGATTCATTTGTTTCCGCTACTGCGGGACTTCGTATGGATAAGCGTGACGCAGGTCAGGCACCTAATAATGCTTATGAGCAGTTTCTTGATAATCATTTTCCGGATGAAAGAATGAATGAGATATACGCAAATTCCCAAAAAGTAACTAAATAAGAACGCAGCGTTGCCGTGTCGGCGCTCTTGCGGACGGGGATGGCGACCTGCTCCACATCGTCGGAATAGGCCGCAATTTTGATGTTGGCTTCGGGATGGGCTTTCTGATAGTCCGCAAAGACCACTTCCGCGTTCAGCGTCGCGTCGATCCGACCGGCCAGCAGCAGCGGGATTCCGATGGTGAATTTGGGATGCTTCGTCTTGTGGCGCACTGTGTACATACCCAGCAAACTGCCCACGCTTCCGCCCAGCGCCGCCACGGTCATCAGGGTCGCTTCCGGAATGCGCCAGAGTTTTTTCTTTGCCTTGTGCTTGTCCGCAAGCATAAGCACAAAACCGGCCGCATTGATTGTAACGAGGTAAAGAAGAAGAAGATCTTTCATACTGATTTCCTTTCGGGAGGGATTTTTGTGAAAAAGCTTTGGATTTTACTGGCGCTGGCGTCGCTTCTGTGCGGCTGTACTTCGGAGGAAACGCTGGAAACAATTTCAGACGACATCGTTCAGCCCGTGATGGCGCAGCCGGGGGAAATTTCCGTCCGCCTGCCGGACAACGCCGTGGCGCCGGTGCTGGAAAGCGACTCGGAGCAGGTCTATCTCAGCGAGGACTATGAGATCATCGTCGAGACCGTCAGCGGAGGGGACCTGAGCGCCACCATTCAGCGGATATCCGGCTACACCCCGGACAATCTGACGGTGATGGAAACGGCGCAGGACGGGGCAAAGCGGTATGACTTCGTCTGGGCATCGGCGGGGGAGAACGGCGACCAGCTGGGCAGGGCGGTGATTCTGGACGACGGGAACTACCATTACTGTCTGTCCGTTCTCCGGGACGCGGACACCACGGAAAAGTCCCAGATCGTGTGGCGGGACGTGTTTGACTCATTCAAGCTGGTCTAGGTATTGTTTCGCCGCTTCCCGGCACATCTGGACGCAGGCATCGGCCACGCTTTGGGGATACAAAATTTTCGCCTTGCCGCCGAAGCCGATGACCCAGCTTAGGAACATGGGGGACACCGCCACATTGACGGTAAAGACAAAATGATCGTCCCCGTCCGGAATTAAAAGAATGTCCTTGCCGAAGCGGTCTACCACTACGTTGATCAGACTTCGGTCGAAGCGCAGCTTCACGGCGGTTTCCTCCCCGGAGAACATCTGAAACAGCCGGGAAGCATGTTCCGCCAATGCCTTGCCCGTCAGTTCCGGGCAGGGGGTGCGGCTTTCCCCCGTCAGGCGGATATTGCTCATGCGGTCAAGGCGGTAGGAGGTCACGCCGTGGCGCAGGGAGTGGGCGAGCAGGTAGCAGTTTTCATTGTCCTGACACAGACCGTAGGGGCTTGCCTGATAGCTTTTGTCCCGGTATTTCCGTTTGCCGCCCAGATCCCAGTCAAAATACCGGAAGGTGATCTGCTTATTCTGGGCGATGGCCTCCTGAACGGCGTCCACGTTGAAGTAAATGGATTCGTTCATGCTTTTGACCCGCCCGGAAACCAGCACGTCCCGGCGCATGAGCCTTGCGTCGTGGACGCTGCACTGGCTGCACAGCTTTTCGATCAGTTCCCGGGACTTTTTCTCCGTGAGGAACCGGCTGGACTGGACGGCGTCGATGAGCAGCTTCAGTTCCGGCAGCTCAAAATTCCGGGAGGCGATGTAGTAGCCGCCGTTCTTTCCGGGAATGGAGAGAATGTCCACGCCGTAATCCAGCAGGGCCGCGATGTCCGAGTAGACGGTCTTGCGGTCGCAGACAATATCGTGCTCTTCCAGCATGGAAAGAAGCTCCGACGTTCTCACCGGGTGATCCTGGTGAGAATTTTTTTGCAGGTAGTCGAGGATGTACAGGATTTTCAGCTTCTGATTGTCTGACTTGGGCATGAGAATTCCTCCCGGCGGTTATTCCTGACATTATAGCACATCTGTGCTGCCGGGGGAAAGAGAAAATTTGCTTTTTCCTCTGGAATATGCTATAATGTCCAAAAAGGAGTGATTGTTTTGGGTTATTTTGGCTGTCATCTTTCCGCATCCGGCGGAAACGCGGCGATGGTGAAGACCGCGCTGTCCATCGGGGCAAATACCTTCGCGTTTTTTACCCGGAATCCCCGGGGCAGCAAGGCCAAGCCGGAGGATCCGGCGGACACGGCAAAAGCGGCCGCCATGCTGGAAGAAAATCACTTTGGCAAACTGGTCGCCCACGGGGCGTATACCATGAATCTCTGCACTTCCGACGCGGACGCCAGAGCCTTTGCCGCGGGGATTCTGGAGGACGATCTGCGGCGAATGGCGGCGCTTCCCGGAAATTTCTACAATTTCCACCCCGGCAGCCATGTGGGGCAGGGGACGCAGGCGGGAATCGACTACATTGCTGCCGCCCTGAAAAACGCCCTGCGCCACGACTATCCGGTGACGGTGCTGCTGGAAACCATGGCGGGGAAGGGCAGCGAGATCGGCGGACGGTTTGAGGAACTCAGGGACATTCTGGACGCCGTGGGAAGCGAAAACGTGGGCGTGTGTCTGGACACCTGTCACGTCTACGACGGCGGCTACGACATCGTGAACGACCTGAACGGTGTACTGGCGGAATTTGACCGGGTGATTGGTCTGGACCGGCTGCACGCCCTGCACCTGAACGACAGCAAGACCCCCTTTGCCAGCCACAAAGACCGCCATGAATGTCTTGGAAAGGGCAGTCTGGGGCTGGAAACCTTCCGCCGCATCGTGAACCACCCGCAGCTCAAGGACAAGCCCATGATTCTGGAAACGCCCAACGAGCTGCCCGGCTACGCCGGGGAAATCAAAATTCTGCGGGAAATGGAAGCTTAAGGCAACACTGCGGCTCGCCTTAAGAAAATGTTCATTTGACATCTGAACGAAAATGTGTCATTTTATTAAACATAAGAATTACCCGAAGAAAGGAGGGTGATGGTATGCAGAATATTCTGGAATCCCTGACGCTGGCACAGGAAAACTACGCAGGCTCCTATATGGGGATTCTGCGCTATGCCGTACCGATACTCAGCGCCATACTGCTTCTGCGCTGCGTCCTGCCCCTGCTGACCTTCCGGCGGGAGCCGGAGATCTGGGCGTGGCTGAACATGACCGACGGCAGTCAAATCCCCATCACCCATTGGGAGAACGTCATCGGCCGGAGCAAATCCAGCGACGTGACCATCGACTTTCCCACCGTGTCCCGGAACCATGCGGTCCTGACCCGGTACGACGACGGCAGCTGGACGATCACGGACGCCGGTTCAAAAGACGGAACGCTGGTCAACGGCAGGAAGGTTCAAATTTGCGCGTTGAAGCCAAAAGACCGTATCTCCATCGGCGGTGTGGAAATGCAGCTCCAGCCCATTACGGAGCATCAGGAAGCGCGTCAGGCAGAGCTTCGCACCAAGGCAGCCAGCGGCTGGGACAGCGTGGCGAATCTGATGGTGCTGTCCATCTTGCAGTGCCTGATGCTGCTGGGCTTCCTGCTGGGCGGGGAGCAGGAGACGATCGCCAGCGTTCTCATGGGCTTCGGCGGCATTTTCCTGAGCCAGTGGCTGCTGTACATTTTCTACTGCATGATCCGCCGGAAGTCCTTTGAGGTGGAGACCATGGCGTTCTTCCTGTGTACCATGGGTATGGCCGCCATCGCCACGGTAAAGCCGGGGGAGACGGTGAAGCAGCTTGCCGCCATGGCGCTGGGCGTGGTGACGTTCCTCGTCATCGGCTGGTCGCTGCGGGACTTGGAGCGGGCGAAGGTCGTCCGGTATCTGGCCACGGTGGCGGGCGTGGGCTTTTTGATGGTGACGCTGGTGTTCGGCACCGAGTATTACGGCGCGAAAAACTGGCTGGTCATCGGCGGGCTGTCCTTACAGCCGTCGGAGCTGAGCAAGGTCTGCTTCGTCTATGCCGGCGCGTCCACCATGGACAGAATCATGAGTAAGCGGAATATTTACATTTTTATCGCCTATTCCATTCTCATCTGCGGCCTGCTTGCCCTGATGAACGATTTCGGCACGGCGCTGATTTTCTTCTGCGCCTTTCTTGTGATTGCGTATCTCCGTTCCGGCAGTATGGGTACCGTGGCGCTGGCCGTTACGGCGCTGATCTTTGCGGGAGTGCTGGCATTGAAGATCGCGCCTCACGCCCTGCGGCGGTTTTCCGTGTGGCGGCATGTGTGGGACGATCCACTGAACGCCGGTTACCAGCAGGTTCAGGCGCTGATGTGCGTGGCCTCCGGCGGCCTGTTCGGCCTGGGGCCGGGACAGGGCTTCCTGAAACACGTGTTCGCGGCGGATTCCGACATCGCCTTTGCCACCATCTCCGAGGAATGGGGGCTGATCGTGGCGGTGATGATGGTGCTGTGCGTGGCGGCCTACGGCTTCTTTGCCATCCGCACCGCACGGGTCGCCCGGAGCAGCTTCTATTCCATCGGCTCCTGCACCGCTGCCAGCATCCTGGTCATTCAGACCATTCTGAACTGTCTCGGCACGCTGGATATTCTGCCCTTCACCGGCGTGACCTTCCCGTTCCTGAGCAACGGCGGTTCCAGTATGATGGGCGCATGGGGACTGCTGGCCTTTGTGAAGGCGGCGGATACCCGGCAGAATGCCAGCTTTGCCGTCCGCCTGAACAAGAAGGGAGCGTGAGCGGATGAACCGCGTAACCAAAAGAACCTGGATCATGGGCTTGTTCCTGGCTGTGCTTCTGGGGGGCATGATGTTCTTCCTGTGGGAATACGTGACCCAGGCGGGGGACTGGGTGACATTTCCCGGCTCTCCCCATGTGTATAACAACGCCAACATCGGCTGCGGCACGGTGACCGACCGTTCCGGGAACGTGCTGCTGGACATTACCGAGGAGCGCACCTATTCCTCTGATGCCGCAACCCGCCAGTCCACGCTCCACTGGCTGGGCGACCGGAAGGGCTACATCAGCGCCTCCGCCGTCTCCCACTACGCGGGAAAAATGGCGGGCTTCGACCTGGTCAGCGGCGTATACGACAGCAGCGGCGAGGGGGGCGAGATGACCCTGACGCTGTCGGCGAGGGTGCAGAACGCGGCGCTGGACGCCATGGCAGGGAGAAAAGGCACCGTCGGCGTGTACAACTATGAAACGGGAGAGATCCTCTGCGCTCTGACCACGCCCACCTACGACCCGGACAATGTGCCGGACATCGCTTCGGACACCTCCGGGCAGTATGACGGCGTGTACCTGAACCGCTTCTTACAATCGACCTACGTCCCCGGCTCCATTTTCAAGGTGGTCACCACTGCCGCGGCGCTGGACTGCGTCCCGGATATTCTGGACAAGACCTTCACCTGCTATGGCGCTTACGAGTACGGCACGGAAAAGGTGACCTGCGAAAAAGCCCATGGCACCCTGACCCTGAAAACCGCCCTCGCCAATTCCTGCAACTGCTCCTTCGCCCAGATCGCGGAGCTGGTGGGGAAGAAGAACATGGTAAAGTACGTGGAGCAGTTCGGCGTCACGGACAGCCTGAGCTTTGACGGCGTCACCACCGCCGAGGGCAACTACGACATTTCCAACACCGCCCCGGTGTCCTTCGCGTGGAGCTGCATCGGCCAGCACACCGACCTCATCAACCCCGCCCGCTACATGACCTTCATGGGCGCCATCGCGGGCGGCGGCGTGGGTGCGGAGCCGTATCTGGTGTCGGAGGTTCGCAGCGGCGAAGAGCTGACCTACGAGGCAAAAACGAAAACCACCGGCCGCATCATGTCTCAGGACGTGGCCGATCAGGTCAGGGCGTACATGCGCAACAATGTGCAGAGCGTCTACGGCGACTGGAATTTTAACGGCATGAACGTCTGCGCCAAGTCCGGCACCAGCCAGCTGGGCGGCGGACAGAAATCCAACGCCATGTTCGCGGGCTTCGTGGAGGACGAGCAGTACCCCCTGGCCTTCATCGTGGTGGTGGAAAACGGCGGCTACGGCAGCGCCACCTGCGTGCCGGTTCTGAGCAAGGTTCTCGCCGCCTGCAAGTCCGTCCTGGACGGGGAATAATGTCCTTGGGAACCTCTGATGAAATCACCTCTGACCGGCGGCGATTTCATCGGAGGTTCCCTTGTGCGTTATACACAAAAAAGGCGAAAAAACGCAAAAGATTCTGTAATCTTTTCCTCGTTGACAAATGTCTTTCTGTGGGATACAATATGCTAAAATTCTTCGGGAGGTACATGACGATGACGGCACGGTTTTCTACCACTTACAGCTCTACCCGCTGCACTATGGCAGCGGCATGTTCCTCTGCGCGAATTAGCCCCATTCTGGACACTGCCATGATTCTGGCGGTGTCCATTTGCGTTGTACGACTGCTGCTGGCAGCAGCGGCGTGACCGGGGCTTCACATGGTATGAAGAAGCGGTTACGCCTTGGGCGAACCGCTTTTTTATAGTAAGAAATGAAAAAGGAGAACACTATCATGAAAAAAGTACTTGCTATGCTGATGGCTGCTCTGATGGTAGCCGCAATGTTCACCGGATGCTCCTCCAGCAAGCCCGCGACGGAGACCACCGCCGCTGCTGCTGCCGCTACTGCCGGTACCGTTAAGATCGGTATGTCCGGCCCCCTGACCGGCGGTGCTTCCGCTTACGGCTTGGCTGTTAAGGCCGGCATGGAAGTGGCAGTTGAGGAGATCAACGCCAAGGGCGGCCTGCAGATCGAGTTCAACGCCCAGGACGACGAGGCCGACGGCGAGAAGGCCGTGTCCGCTTACAACGTCCTGAAGGACTGGGGTATGCAGGTCATGGCCGGCCAGGTTACCACCGGTTCCGCTCTGGCCGTAGCTCCCGAGTCCACTGCCGACAACATGTTCAACCTGACCCCCTCCGCCTCCGCTGAGTCTCTGGCTCTGTCCGGTGCCAACATCTTCCAGATGTGCTTCACCGACCCCAACCAGGGCGCTTCCGCCGCTGAGCTGGTTTCCACCAAGGCGCTGGGCACCAAGGTCGGCGTGATCTACGATTCCTCCGACGACTACTCCTCCGGCCTGTACAAGGGCTTCTCCGACAAGGCCGCTGAGCTTGGTCTGGAGATCGTTGCCACCACTTCCTTCACCGCCGACAACAAGGCTGACCTGTCCACTCAGGTGACCCAGTGCCAGGATGCCGGTGCGGATCTGGTGTTCCTGCCCATCTACTACACCGAGGCTTCTCAGATTCTGTCCTACGCCAACAAGATTGGCTACGCGCCCAAGTTCTTCGGCTGCGACGGCATGGACGGCATCCTGACCGTGGAAGGCTTCGACACCTCTCTGGCCGAGGGCCTGGCTCTGATGACCCCCTTCGATGCCAACGCTTCCGATGAGGCGACCCAGTCCTTCGTTGCCAAGTTCAAGGAGAAGATGGATGGTCTGGTTCCCAACCAGTTCGCCGCTGACGGCTATGACGTCATCTACGCCCTGTACAACGCCATGACCGCCGCCGGTATCACTGGCAGCGAATCCGCTTCCGAAATCTGCACCGCTCTGGAGGCTCAGTTCGCCACCATGACCATTGACGGCCTGACCGGCACCGGCATGCACTGGGACGAGAACGGCATGATCTCCAAGGCGCCCGCCGCCGTGGTGATCGAGAACGGTGTTTACGTTCCCATGGGCTAAAGATAGTCCGGAAAAATGATTCCCTCAAAGGGGATGGGGCGGTTTGCGCCCCATCCCCTAACGAGGTATCATCCATCAGCAGTCTATGAAAACCTCGTTGGCGGACGGGGCTTTCATAGACTGTTGAGTAAAAAAGGAAACTCTGATTAAATCGCCTTCGGCTGTGAGCGGATCTTTTCCGTCCACTCTTCGGTATCGAAAACGGGAAATATAGCGCAGTCGTTGCTGGCATAAGCCGGCTTACGGATGCGGCATACCCCTTGCGGGTACACAAAGTATTCCGCCGCTTTCGATGCCTCGATTGGCCGAAAAATCTCTCGCTCACAGCTCTTGCCGATTTATTCAGAGCTTCCCTAATCTCCTTGACACGAAACACATTCCGATTTACAATATGGCGTAGCATTATTCCCCGGCATGTTACCGGGCATCAAGGAGGAAAAAACATGGTTTTGTTTGGTGCTGACCGCGTGGCGGAATATGCCCATCTCTTTATTGGGCGCACGGCACTGCTCACCGGCCCTTCCGGGCGTACCAGCAGCAATGAACCCACTTTTGACGCGCTGAAACGCTGCTGTGACCTGCGGCTTCTGCTGGCGCCGGAGCACGGTGTTCGCGGCGACAAGCCCGCCGGGGCGGTGTTCGCCGACGAGGTGGACGAAGACACCGGCCTGACTGTTCGCAGTCTGTATACAAAGGAGTCCAAACGTCTGTCCTCCGATACCTTGGCGCTGTTCGATACGCTGGTCTACGACGTTGCCGACGTAGGCTGCCGGTATTACACCTTCCTCACCTCCCTGCGCTACTGCATGGAGGACTGCGCTGCCGCCGGGAAGCGGCTGGTGGTGCTGGATCGTCCCAATCCTCTGGGCGACCGGGTGGAGGGCGGTCTTCTGCGGGAGGAAGCTGCCAGCTTTGTGGGCGGCTACCCGATCCCGGTGTGCTACGGCCTGACCTGCGGCGAGCTGGCGGTGATGATGAACGAGGAGCTGGGCTGCAAATGCGACCTGCACATCGTCCCCTGCGCCGGTCTGACGCGGGATATGACCTTCCGGGACTGGGAGCATTATTGGGTGATGCCCAGCCCGAATATTCCCCGCTATGAAACGGCGCTGCTGTACCCTGGCACCTGTCTGATCGAAGGAACCAACTGCTCCGAAGGCCGCGGGACCGCCGACCCCTTCGCCATCATCGGCGCGCCTTTCATCAAGGCAGAGGCTTTTTCGAGAGCCTTCAACGCTCTGGGCTGTCCGGGCGTGGAATCCACACCGGTGTATTTCAGCCCCACGACCTCCAAGCACGAGGGCACCCTGTGCGGCGGCATTCACCTGCACATCACAGACGAAACGCTTCTGCAGCCCGTGGCCCTGGGCGTAAAGCTTCTGGATCTGCTGCGGAAAATGTACCCGGAGGATTTTCACTTCCTGCCCCCCGTTCGCGAGGATGGCAAGCCTTTCCTCTCCCTGCTTGCCGGGCACCGCGATTTTGAGCGCCTCGACTGGGATGCGGAATCGCTGCTTGCGCGGTATCGAAAGGAAAGCGAAGATTTCCGTCAGAGAAAAGCGCCTTACGAGCGTTATCCAAGGGGCTGACCGATCAGTCCCGCCCCATGGTGTGCGGTGCAAATAACCCGAAAGCCGCAATACTGAAAAAGCGCCTTCCTCATCTATCCGCGATTCTTTCTGCACTTCTTTCTTTTGTCATATCTCGGTGTCTGCAGCCAACTACCCATCCGCACAAAAATAGGGGTTGACAAAGCATCCTGCCCATGCTATAATATGTAAGCACCTAAGGAGTGCAGCAGAATATCGCGGAGTAGAGCAGTTGGAAGCTCGTCGGGCTCATAACCCGGAGGTCGTAGGTTCGAGTCCTGCCTCCGCAACCATAAAAACGCCGGATTTCGATAATAAATCCGACGTTTTTCTAACTTTTTGGCGCAAAATGGGGCGGTCCAAAATGCCGTGGGGGATAGCCGCGGGGATAGTTCCGAAAAATGCTTTTTCAGAAAACCGGGAATTTTAAACTTTTTCCCGGTGTTTTGCTTTCCGGATTTCTTGCTTTTTTCAAGGAAAAACAGGGCATAAAACATCGCCGTCGGTGTGAGCGCAACTCGCATCGACGGCGTTTTTTCATTCTCTACCCAGCAGCCAGTCAACGGATACATTCAGGATGTCTGCCAGGGCATTCAGCTCAATATCTGATACCGGGCGTTTCTGACCTTCCAGTAAAGACAGCGCGGGTACGCTGATATCAATCCCGGCAAGCTGCAATTTGGCAAGCAGTTCCACCTGTTTCATTCCCTGTGCCAGCCGCGCCTCGGTAACACGCTTTCAAAACGAATTCGATCGATACGATCACAGACAGGATTCACTTTGTGATCGATCACTATAAAGAACGGGACGCCCGAAAGGACTAAATTTTTTGTCCGAAAAAGTCGCATAAATACCGGATTTACAGAGCGTATTCGGTACATATTCCGGCTTGTAATTTAAGAAAAACAGCACCGGTCCAGGCAATTTCTGTCTGACCGGTGTTGTTTCATTTTCTCGTGCGCATCTCACGTGTTTCCAGCCGTTTGGCCCGGCTGGCACATAAGATTGATTACTTTTTATGCTTCATAGATCTGCTGAGTACCATTAATGGCCTCTGCTAAATATACATTACTCCAGCGTCTTGCGCCTTCTTTATCCCGATTGAGCAGATGCCGGTAGAGCTCCTCCACATTGCTGTGAAGTGCTGCGACACCGTATTTCTTGCAGAAGCGGATCCAAAGGGATATACATGGTACTTTGAAGGAGGTATAAATCAAGGGCAGGATGTGGTTGCCGCCCATGAGGGTCATTTCATGGTGAAACCGGAAGGCGATCTCCGCAGCCTGGGCAGGTGTGGGATTTTCATCCAGTCGATCAACAAATGTTCCAAGCATCTCCAATTGTTCATCGCTGGCGTTGTCAATGACCCGATGCAGGGTCATCTGCTCCAAGCCCCAGCGGACTTCCAGAATGGAGCGGATCTCCTCTTTGCCGAGCATCCCGCCATTGTAGTCCATAATGGCCATAAGGGTCTCCATGTTTCCATCACGGCGATAGTCGGCAACATAGGCGCCCTGACGGGGACGCACTTCCAAAAAGCCCTGACGAGCCAGTTCTGTAATGCCGCCGTTGACAACAGCACGGGAGACACCCATCTGCTGGCAAAGTTCCCGCTCTGAGGGTAGTTTTTCTCCCATAGGCAGTTCTCCGGACAAAATCATCCCCTGCAATTTCTGTACAAACAGTTCTTTTAAACTGGGCGCGTAAAGCTGTTCAAAATTCATATGGCATCCTCCTGCAAATATCTTGGTTATACCACATACCACGAATTTATTTTATCATGCAAACTGTCGAATTTCAACCTGAGATTTTTCTATAAAACATAGAATTTCCAGTTGATAGTTGACAGTTATCCCAAATTAACTTAAACTATAATCAGTAGAAAAATACCGTTATGCTGGTATGACCAGAAAGGAGCGATGCTTCTGGAAAAGGTAAGAATTTTGGAAGTTAAGCAAAGTGTATTCGCAAACAACGATGCCCAGGCAGAGAAACTTCGGGAAGAACTGAAGCAGAAGGGAATCTATCTTCTGAACCTGATGTCTTCTCCCGGAAGCGGCAAAACCACCACCCTGACCCGGCTGATTGAGCTTTTGAAAGAGGACCTGAAGATCGGTGTGATGGAGGCGGACATTGACTCGGATGTGGATGCTGTCACTATCGCCGCCACCGGCGCCAAGGCCATCCAGCTCCACACCGGCGGCATGTGCCACCTGGATGCGGCTATGACCCGCCAGGGTCTGGACGGTCTGGATGCCGGTGAAGCCGACCTGGTGGTTTTGGAAAATGTGGGTAATTTGGTTTGCCCCGCGGAGTTTGACACCGGCGCAGTGAAAAACATGGCAATCCTCTCCGTACCGGAGGGTCACGATAAGCCCCTCAAGTACCCGCTCATGTTCCAGGTCTGTGATGCGGTCCTTATCAACAAAATCGATGTAGCCCCCTACTTTGATTTTGACTTTGAAAAATGTACTGAGTACATCCGTATGCGCAATCCCAAAGCGGTCATCTTCCCCATCAGTGCCAAAACCGGCGAGGGAATCGAGGCTGTTGCTGATTGGCTGAAAGAAGAAGTAAAGAATTGGAAAGGAGTATGAGAAATGGCAGATTATCTGGCAGGTTTCTATCCCGAGTGGGTAGATAAAGAAGAAAATCCCAGGCAGATCATTTTAGACTTAGGCAAAATGATCACCAACCGGATCCCCGTAAAGCTGGGATTTCAAAAGCTCAACAAGTACGATCCCGAGTACTGGGGTCTTGCTACTCTCTTAACCGACGAGCAGGCAGAGGTGGCTCTGAAGATGGGTGTGAGAAAGCCCAAGACCATGGCCGACATGGTAAAACTCACCGGCAAGAGCGAGGAAGAACTGGAAAAGATTCTGGGCGATATGTCCTTTATGGGCATTCTGGAGTACAACTGGGAGAATCCCACCCGCACCAAGCAGTGGGTCCTGCCCATGTTCGTTCCCGGCAGTGCGGAATTTACCAACATGAATGACACCATCCTGAAGAAATATCCCGAAATGGGTCGTTTCTTCGAGCGGATGAGTCGTCTGCCTCTGGAGAAGGTCACCCCCATGGTACCTCCCGGAGGCGCCGGCATCGGCATGCACGTGATCCCTGTGGAAAAGGCCATCGAAACCGAGAACCAGTCCATTTCGGTGGAACATATCTCCCACTGGCTGGATAAGTATGAGGGCAAGTACGCCGCATCTCCCTGCTCCTGCCGCAAATCCCGTCTGACCTTCGATGAAGGCTGTGCCGATGACCCCGAAGGCTGGTGTGTTGCCGTGGGCGACATGGCTGATTACGTGGTAGAAACCGGTAAGGGTGGCCGCTACATCACCAAGGAAGAGGCTCTGGAAATCTTCCGCAAGGGCGAGGAAAACGGCTTCGTCCATCAGATCACCAACATTGACGGTGCAGACAAAATCTTCGCCATCTGCAACTGCAACATCAATGTCTGCTATGCTCTGCGTACCTCCCAGCTGTTCAACACCCCCAACCTGTCCAGAAGCGCCTATGTGGCACGGGTGGAAAAGGACGACTGCGTTGCCTGCGGCAAGTGCGTGGAGGTCTGCCCTGCCGGTGCTGTGAAGCTGGGTCAGAAACTGTGCACCAAGGACGGCAAGCAGGTAGAGTATCCCAAGCATCCCCTGCCCAGCGAGATGAAATGGGGCCCCCATATGTGGGATGAAAACTATAGGGACAACAACCGCATCAACTGCTACGATACCGGTACCGCTCCCTGCAAGACTGCATGTCCTGCACACATTGCCGTCCAGGGTTACCTGAAGATGGCCGCTCAGGGCCGCTACACCGAAGCCCTGGCGCTGATCAAGAAAGATAATCCCCTGCCCGCTATCTGCGGCCGCATCTGCAACCGCCGCTGTGAGGACGCCTGTACCAGAGGCTCCATCGACCAGGCTATCGCCATTGACGAGGTCAAGAAGTTCATTGCCCAGCAGGATCTGGACGCAGAAACCCGCTATATCCCCAAAAAGGTGGTTCCCTCCCTCAACGGCTCCTTCTCTGAGAAGGTCGCTATCATCGGCGCAGGCCCTGCGGGATTAAGTTGTGCTTTCTATCTGGCTGAAAAGGGTTACTCCCCCGTGATTTTCGAAAAGAACGAAAAGCCCGGCGGTATGCTCCGCTACGGCATCCCCAGCTTCAAGCTGGAGAAAGATGTGATCGATGCCGAAATCGACATCATCAAGGCCATGGGCGTGGAGATCAAGTGCGGCATTGAAGTGGGCAAGGATGTGACGCTGGACGAACTGCGTGCACAGGGTTACAAGGCATTCTACATTGCCATCGGCTGCCAGGGCGGACGCAAAGCGGGTATCCCCGGTGAGGATGCAGAAGGTGTCATGACCGCCGTGGACTTCCTTCGCACTGTCGGCGCTGACGAAAGCTATCCTGTAACCGGCAAGGCTGTGGTTGTTGGCGGCGGCAATGTGGCCATCGACGTGGCAAGAACCGCCCAGCGCTGCGGCGCAGAGTCTGTAGCTATGTTCTGCCTGGAGCCTCGGGACAAGATGCCCGCCTCCGAAGAAGAAATCGCAGAAGCTCTGGAAGAGGATGTGACAATCGACTGCGGCTGGGGCCCCAAGGAAATTCTCACTGAAAACGGCCGTGTAACCGGCATCGTCTTCAAGCGCTGCGTCAGCGTATGGGATAAAGACGGCAAGTTTGCACCTGCATATGATGAAAATGACACCAAGACCGTTCCCTGCGACCGGGTATTCCTGTCCATCGGTCAGAGCATTCTGTGGGGTGATCTGCTGAAGGGCTCCAAGGTGGAACTGGGCCGCGGAAATGGTGCAGTTGCAGACAGCCTTACCTATCAGACCGCGGAACCCGATATCTTCGTTGGCGGCGATGTGTACACCGGCCCCAAGTTTGCCATCGATGCCATCGCTGCTGGCCGTGAGGGTGCTATCTCCATCCACCGGTTCGTGCAGCCCCATTCCAGTCTGACTATCGGCCGTAACCGCCGTGAATTCATCGCCCTGGATAAGGACAACATCAAGGTAGAGCAGTACGACAACGCCTCCCGTCAGATCCCCGGCACCCGTAAGAATGTTGACCACAAGAAGTCCTTCCGGGATGCAAAGCTCCCCTTCACGGAAGAGCAGGTCAAGGCAGAAACGGCAAGATGCCTGGGCTGCGGCGCATCCGTCGTTGACCCCAACAAGTGCATCGGCTGCGGTGTCTGCACCACCAAGTGTGAATTCGGTGCCATTAAGCTCCATCGTGAGCGCCCCGAGTGTTCCAACATGATCCCCAGCGAGAAGAAGTTGCCTTATGTTCTGGGAAACGGTGCAAAGCAGGCCCTGAAGATCAAGTTCTCCAAGAAAAAGGAGCAGTAGATGCACGAACTGGGTGTTGTGTTTCATATTATCGACTCTTTGGAAGAAGTCGCCAAAGAAAATGATGTGACCCAGATCCAGAGCGTAACCATTGAGATTGGTGAGGTATCCACGGTGATCCCTCACTATCTCACCGATTGCTGGGAATGGGCCATCAAAAAGAAGCCTATGCTCACAGGCTGCGCAATGAAGGTGGAAATCCTGCCGGCAATTACCTGGTGTGACGGCTGCAAGCAGGAATACCCCACTGTGCAGCACGGTCGCATCTGCCCATATTGTGGCAGTGAGAAGACCTGGCTTTTGAAGGGAAACGAACTAAACATCAAAGAAGTAGAAGTTATATAAGGAGGTTATCTTATGTTATTCCAGATTTATGGCGAAACCGCCGGTTTCCAGCTTCTTGGCTGGCTGATGGTATTTGTGGGTCTGATTCTCGCCAATGAATTTGCACGCCGGACAAAATGGGGCGGCATTGCCTGCTTCCTGGTTCTGCCCGCAGGTCTGACTATTTACTTTATCTCCATTTATGTAGGCGCTGCTATGGGTGCCCAGTGGGCGCTGAATAATCCCACCTATGTCTACATGAACAGCTGGTTCCATTATTTCAAGCTCTATGCCGCGACATTGGGCTGCATCGGCTTTATGATGCTGAAATACAAGTGGTCCATCGGCAAAACGGATTGGTTCAAGGTGTTCCCCTTCCTGATCGTGGCCGCCAATATTCTGATTGCTGTGGTCAGCGACTTCGAATCCGGCATCAAGGGTGCCCTTTCTCCCGACGGCTGGTGGCTGTCCAGCGAAAATGTCTGGCTCTATGGTGGCTGGTGGAACTGGCTCAACGGCGCTGCCGGTATCATCAACATCTTCTGCATGACCGGCTGGTGGGGTATCTACGCTTCCAAAGATAAGAAAGATATGCTGTGGCCCGATATGATCTGGCTGTATATCCTGGCCTATGATGTGTGGAACTTCCAGTACACCTATCTGAACCTGCCTACCCACACATGGTATTGCGGTCTGGCGCTGCTGCTGGCTCCCACTGTTGCTAATGCCCTGTGGAATAAGGGCGGCTGGATCCAGAACCGGGCAAATACCCTGGCTCTGTGGTGTATGTTCGCTCAGGTGTTCCCCCTGTTCCAGGATAGGAGCATCTTCACTACCCTCCCGGTACTGTATGCTGACGGCTTCATGGATGCCGCTATCCGTCCGACCCTGGTAAATCCTGTTCCCCAGGGCGTGATTTCCATTGCTTCGCTGGCCATCAATGTGCTGGCTCTGGCGCTGATTATCAAGCGCTCCAAGGAACAGAAGAAGAATCCCTACAAGCAGGAAATTTTCACTGACGCCAAGGACTTCCAGCTGGCAATGGCTAGAGCGGAAGATAAGTAACCCACATAGCACAGAGGCTGCAGAATTTCTGCAGCCTCTTTTCATATTCGTCACCCTTCGATGCTTCTCGTGTGCTTCTAACATGTTAAAGAACATTTTGATGCCGTAGACCAGGGGGAACGGTACAAATGGGAAACTGTCGCCTGGTATAAGAAGCATTGGAAGATCGATTCTCCCAACTTTGCGCAGATGCTGGAAGAGGCGTTCGGAAAGGCAAAGAATCTGCTTGCCTCCGCGATGTATTATCCTTATCGTATGATAGTGGCGAGCAGTGTCTGGGTGCTACCCAGCCGGATTTTTGCTTGTTGGGGAATCCCCCAAACCCCAGATCTGCTCCTTCGGGCAGGCAACGCGTTTTGTAAACGCTGACAAGAAATTTTACAGAAAGCGAAAAATAACATTTGAGGGATTCTCAGATTGTTTCTTATTCAATTTTGGCTTCAGCGATCAGCGAAAAGTGTGCAATGCCATGGTCTGGGTAAGGAGATACGCTGACGGAAGGGTGGCGTGTTTCACTACACCCATTTCCGGCGCACCAATCGGAAAACAGAAAAATTCGCCCACACGAGACTTGTAAAATCTCGTGTGGGCGATTGTCATGCCTGCCTTAAAACTGCAAAAGCGCCGGCGCGGATGCCGCTGGCTTCTGCGCGCGCCCTTGCCACCTGGTGGGCGTAGGATATTCAATGTTGTGGAAGCGGTAGCATGTCCAAGCTCAGCGGCTGCGTTCACAAGATCCACACCGTTGGCAATCATCATGGAAGCTGCGGTATGTCTGAAGGCGTGCGGGTGAATGTGAGGCAGATCGTTTTCTTCGCTGAATTTGTT
>OLPV01001473.1_pt1 | contig 17263 bp, 14 predicted proteins | sample 1671961 | NCBI WGS metagenome assembly OLPV01 (sample SAMEA3136630, study PRJEB25190) | human gut metagenome | biome: human gut; feature: human-associated habitat; material: faeces | place: Austria | collected 2013
GCTATACCTACAGCAAATCCCAAACGCACTGTATAGCGGGTCAAAATCCGAGCCCCATCAAATTTGCGTGCCCCTAATTCGGCACCTACCAAGGTTTGACCCGCAATAGCAATAGAATCTAGTGCATTAACCGCAAAGTTCCACGTTGCATTAACGATCTGATATCCCGCCAAAACCGCAGGTCCCATTGAAGCCGCCGCCATAACAGAAGCCAATAGCGCTAAACGTAAGGCTAATGTTCGCAGAAACAAAGGGAACCCTTCACCACCAGCAGAAGCAATTCCGCGTAAGCGTGGACGCAAAGGCACACCAACTTGACGAATCCAAACTACAGCAGGAACAACAAGCATTAGCCCCATTATCCATTGAGCAATTGCAGTAGCAACGCCTGAACCAGAAATGCCCCATCCCCACATAACTACGAACACAACATCCAATACCGTATTAATAGCAGCACCAGTAACCGCCGCAACAAGTGTGATATTTACTTTCTGTAGGCCTCGAAAAATACCATTAGCTGCATACACTAACAACATACCAGGCACACCTAGCACCACCATTTGAGTATAAATAGTAGCTTGCTGAAGGGCTTCATCTCTGCCTCCCAAAAAAGAGCAAATGGGATGAGCGCCTATAAACAACACAAAAGCAAGCACTATCCCTATACAAAGCGAAAGCCATAAACCGTTTAATCCAGCTTGAAAACCTTCCCTACGTTTTCCGGCACCGAATAGCCGAGCAACCGAAGATGTAGTTGAATATGCTAGAAACACACACAACCCTACAGCCGTTAACACAACACTAGAGCCAAGCGATAAACCCGCAAGAGCCGAATCGCTTACATGGCCCACAATAGCTGTGTCAATTAAAACGAAGGTTGGTTCTGCAATTAGCTGACCAAATGTTGGAAGCGCTAAAAGAAAAAGTTTTTTATTAACCGAAGCGTTAGTAAGAGTTGTTGATTGTGATTCGTTTTCTTTCATAAAACTATTCTATCAAGGTATAAACTTTGGCTATCGGAAAAACGCTTTCAAATAATCGGATTTATCGTCTCTGCTACCAAGGTTTTGACTGTAGCTATTACGCTGCATTAAAACCTCTATTTAGCATCAAGCTTTTTTAATAACACCAAGTCAAAGCTACAAACGAATAACGCTTGCTTAAAAGTCCAAACCAAAACGTCAGTCTCACTTATAATAAGAACAATCTCTAGCATACCTACAACTGCTTCAGGCAACTAGGATATTCTCATCCGTAATACGTACTGTTACTTAGAACTTGCAAGGAACTATCATGGAAAGCACTAATAACTCCAAGCCCGAATCAAACGAACCTGAAATTATTGATGTGCAACCCATTGTCACTGATAGCGGTGTTGCTACTAACGAACCAGAATCTTCCCATAATGACTCATCGGATAATTCGAGCACTGAACCTTCCGCTGCTTCATCCAAGACCAGCCAAGACATTTTCGAGCAAGTTAGCACAACCTACTACAAAAGCGCCGAACAAACCACTCCCAACCAAGGCACTTCTCCAAAAGTAACAGCAACCGCCGAATCCACCGATAATCCGGTAAACGTTATTCCTGATATGCTGCCTCTTGATGGAGAAAACCCACCAGCTTCGCAATCTCAAAAAATCAAAGGAGCTGCACAAATGGCAGCAGGCGGTGCATTGGCGGTAGCAGGAGTTCCATTGCTTATTTTGCCAGGACCAGGTGCCGTATTTATAGTTGGTGGCGTAGCGCTTGCAAGTAAAGGACAAAGAAACTTTTCGGGACGAAGCGCTTCCCCACTCGAATCAAAGCTCGATTCAGCTGCTGCTAAAATGGCACAAGTTGCAAAGGATCAGGCAAAGCAAGCTGCTCAAAATGCAGCTAAAGAAGCTCCTCGTGTGGCCAAAAATGCTGCACAGCAAATTCCCGTTGTTACCAAAAAAGCAGCCGAAGCAGCTCCTGTTGTAGCCGAAAAAGTTACCCAACATGCACCTGAGGCCGCAAACAAAGTAGTCCAGGGGGCGGGCATTGTTGCAAACACCGTAATAAAAGCTGCTCCCATTGTTGCTGAAAAGGTAGCTCAAAATGCACCCAAGGTTGCCGAAAAGGTAGCAAAGACAACTCCCGAAATTGCAGGTAAAGTGATCGCAGGTGCCCCTGTTGTTGCCAATACAGTTGCTAAAGGATTCGCAAAAGGTATATCTGTTGGAGCAAATCTCTTAAAGCAAGCTGGATCAAAAGCAACAGAAACTACATCTAAAGAAAAGAACTCTTAATTTCGTGCATGAATTAACTTGCAAGATATGAGCCCATCATAATCTCTTAGCCTTTAACACACCAACTTGCGCACACTTCATGCGAATCAAAACAAAAGCGAAACCAAGAGCAAGACAAGGTAAAGTTCCCAATACCGAAAAGGATATTCCCATGCCTGAAATAAACACACCACATACACTCGTACCAATGGTGGTACCTAAATTGGTAGTAGTTAAGAAAAGCCCATTTACAAAATCGGGTGCATCAGGAGCAGAACGAGAAACCATAAATTGATCAGCAGTATTCGCTAAGCCAACTATCACACCAAGAACAATCACCAAAATCCCAGCTAGTACTATATTTGAGCACGTAACAAACAACAGTGCATACAACGCAAGAAGCAATAATGGCCCAACTATCATGGTTGCATACGGAGCAGTTCCTAAAGTTTTTCCAGCGATAACATTGCCACCAATATTGGTAAGGCCATACACCAGCAACATACCACTTACTAAAACAGCACTCATACCAACTGCTGTTCCTAAATATTCTGCCAAGAAACTATAGAAACCAAACATAGCTGCATTAATAGAGCCCGCCGCCAACAATGAAACAATTACGATTGGTCGCTTAAGAACAGCAATTTGTTTTCCATAGGACAGAGGATTTTGAACGGGCATTGACGGAATACAAACAAGAGTAAGCACGAGCGCTGCTATGCATACCACCGCAAAAAATGCCATTGCCGCAGAAAATGCGACCGCATTTGCTAACATACCCGCAATTGGTGCACCAACAACCATACCAGCAGAAACGCCAATAAATACCTGCGCAGAGGCCTTGGCACATTCTTCAGGAGTATCGCCCGAATGCTGAGCTATTGCCATAGCCATGGAAACATACAAAGGATGGAATGCCGCTGGAATTACACGCGCCGCTAAGAGCACTTCAAAATTCGGCGCAAAGATTGAAACTACGTTGCAAACAGAAAAGACGCTCAACGAAAGAATCATTACTTTCTTTCGATTTATGCGGGAAAACAATAGCGGCATAGTGGGTCCTGCTATTGCCACAATAAGGGCAAAACCACTTACAAGGAGCCCCGCATCAGGAATTGATACCCCAAATTCTTTCGATACATAAGGGATAATGCCCACAATGCCCATTTCAGTGTTAAGAATACCGAATACACCAATGGTTAGAATTAAAACCAATGCTTTATTGCTAATTGCTTTCACGAATACCTTCTATCTATTCCCGCGGCAACCGCTTAATGATTTTCAAAACGGCCAGTCTATCCATATAGCAGGTGACCAATGATTTTCCAAAGCAGCCAGTTTCTTCTTGTAGCAGGTGATCAATGGTTTTCCAAAGCAGCTGACTTCTCCTTATAGCAAGTGATCAACCAACTGCCACAACGGCTAGTTGCCCAGCAGTACCAACGCATTGTTAGTTACTTTTCTATTCGCGTATTTGCGCTGAACGAAATCAAGCTTCCTCACAGTGATCGAGCTTCCAAATTACATAATCCAATTGATCTAACAAATGCTGATGATCGTGTATTTCTTGCAACAAGCACTTTCGCTGCTGAAACAATAAACGCTTTACTTCCCGCGTGTTTTGGTTTGTATTGCACGCACAAACCTGATCAATAAAAGCATCTGAGCAGCGCTCGCTAATTAAGCAGCGCTTTATTTCTTCATTTTCAAGACCCATACAATCACCTACTTTTTCCTCTTATTAAGTGTAAAAAGAGTGATGATATATGTATAATACTTATAGCAAATTGCTAGTTATCGCATATTGTTATACTTTTAAATTTGAAATGCTACAACACCGCATCTTTTAGCACTGTGTCCAAAAAAGGAAGGAATCACATGGAATTCCGTTCGCTTCGTTACTTCCTTATGATTGCCCGCGAAGGAACAATTCTGGGTGCGGCAAAAGTCTTACATGTTTCCCAGCCTGCTCTTTCTCGCCAGATGAAAGACCTCGAACGAGAACTTGGCTGCACGCTTTTTATTCGCGGAAGTCGCCACATTGAACTAACAGAAGCCGGAATGCGCCTGCGCAAACGTGCCGAAGAAATAGTGGATTTGATGGATCGCACCGAGGCAGACTTTCTTGTATCGGGCGACACCGTAACAGGAGAAATTCGCATCGGCGGCGGCGAAACGCCTGCCATCGCCTTAATTGCTAACGCTATACAACAGGTTCAATCAAATTACCCTTTGGTTACCTTCAATCTATATAGTGGCAACGGTCTTGATGTAAGCGAACGTCTTGATATGGGGCGGATAGACTTTGGCCTATTTATTGGCAACGTTGATCATGAAAAGTACGAAACACTAAAACTACCTGCTCACGATACCTGGGGCGTTATTATGCGCACCGATAGCCCCCTTGCACAAAAAGACACCATTACTCCCCAAGATTTATACGATCAACCGCTTATTCTTTCGCAACAAGCGTTTGGTGATATGTCTTCTTGGTTAGGACGTAACGCAGAAAACCTCAATGTAGTTGCAACCTATAACCTGCTTTACAATGCATCAATTCTGGTATCGCAGGGACTTGGCTATGCTCTTAGTTTAGATGGCTTAGTTACAGCAGAAACTTACGATAAAACAGAAACATACGATAATTCTCTTGTAAGCAATGTTGGTGGCACAAGAGCAAAAATACTCGGATTGACGTTTCGACCCCTTGAACCCGCCCTTGAAGCAAGTATTTTTATAGCTTGGAAACGCTACCAAAGTTTTTCACCAGCCGCGGGCATATTCTTGGAAAAAATTAAAGAGTTATGGGGTTAAACTTATTTTTTATTCTGCGTTATTCTAAGCAGCTGAATTTCTCTTTTATATTATTGAAATAATAAGCCACTGTTATACTAGCAATTTCCTGTATACACATGCGACAAATACTGTCGTGCAACGTCCGCTAAATGATACACACGCCTAACTGGTGTTGGATTTTCATGCGCCATTTTATAGCAAGGAAAAAATCGGCTCACATGGTAAGGAATTTCGGAATCCAAAGAAGCTAGCCATTGAGCAAGAGCTACTATTTCTTCATCGGTGTCATTCTTTCCAGGAACAATCAAAGTAGTTACCTCAACGTGACATGTTGGGCAATTGACAAGCATTTCAATGGTGCGTTTAACGCTGTCCAAATCTCCCCCAACAAAGGAATAAAACTCCTGGTTAAAGCCCTTCAAATCAATATTTACCGCATCAAGCAATCCAGATAAATCTTCGATGATTTCAGCATTTGCCATACCGTTGCTAACCAACACATTCACAAGACCATGTTCATGAGCAAGCTGTGCACAATCACGTACAAACTCATAATTAACCAATGGTTCGTTGTAGGTATAGGCAATACCAACGTTGCCTCTATCATGTAGACGAATTGCCTCATCGATGAGCTGTTCAGGCGTAATACCCTGCCACGCCACGTCCTGCCTACCCGCCTGCGCAATGGAGGCATTCTGGCAAAATGGACAGTTTAAATTACAACCAAACGACCCTACTGACAAAATCATACTTCCTGGCATGAACTGCATCAGAGGCTTTTTCTCAATAGGATCTAACGCCAAACTGGTGATGCAGCCATAGGAATCCGAAACCACTGAACCGTCCACGCAACGGCAAGCTTTACAAAGACCCACTTGCCCCTCTTTTAACTTGCAAGCATGGGGGCAAATGGTGCAAACGGCAAAGTTATTCATGACGAATTACCTCAAAACGTTCAAGTTCTACCTTGCCGTCGTCAACTCGAATGCCAGCTTTGCGCTTAGCAATTGCCACTTGATCTTCTACCGTATCCACCCCTTCAAGATTCGGTAAGAGTAACCCTCGCCTAAAACCTTTCGAAACAATAACGCCATAATGTTTAGGGTCAAGTTCGCTTAATGAAGAAATAGGCTCGGGTTCAAAAAGAACATCCACGCTTATTTGTAAGTAAGACAGTTCGTTTTCTTGAATTGGAGGAAAACGCGGATCGCGGGTTGAAGCAGAAATGCCATTTTGGATTATTTCTTCAGCGATGTTTTGAGTGGTAGGAGCAATAGTACCTATACAGCCTCTCAATTCGCCATGCTCATGGATGGAAACAAACACTCCCGCTTTATTTGAAAGCATTTCGCCCGGTAACTTTTGCGCTACATCCGACGTAAGTTTCAATGGCTCACCGCTTGTAATGAAGTGCTCTATATTTTCTCTCGCAAGCATCACGTAGGCATCTTCTGTTGAGTGGGCATATTTTACGCCATGGATCCTGTCCGTTAAATGAGTGACTTTTGAGCCGTTAGCACTTTCTCCTTCATGAGCGTCTTCCGCAGTACATGAATCTCCCGCACCATATATGTTTTTAGCCGCACTCGATTCAAATGAAGCAACCGCATATCCAACACCAAAAGGACCTTCATAACTTAGTAGCTCAGACGAATATGAACTTAAGTTTCCTTCAAAACCAAGAGCTCCCGTCATTATTTGAAACGAACGAACACCGCATTCTGCAGCGCATTCGCAAAAATACTCATCTAAGTCAAACAAGTCCGTCAAAGCTCCCGAAGCAAATATGTCACATAAACGCTTATCAAGCTGAGGTCCTTCTGGAGCAAACCCATAAGGACCATCTTCCTTTAATTTATGAGACAAATCGCCACTTGCCACAAAAACACAGCGCTTTTTACTTTCAGATATAACCTGCGCAATCGCTTCGCCGAGCACCTGATGAGTCGAAGATGACAACCCCGAAAGTCCAACGCGAATCACTTTATAATTTGGTTTGCGCCCTACAGCAGAGTATGCCTGCTCTATGAAGTACAAAGGAATGAATGTTGCATGATCCATATCATGATCGCGCCAAGTACTTGAAGCAACCGCAATATCCTGTGCTTCAGCACTTGCGATAATCCCATCCGCAAGATCAGTATCTATTTCAACGCTCACCTTGGTTTGCGGTGCTCCAAAAGTAGCCATACTACCTTCAAGTATGGTGTCGGTAGTTACGTGGAACCCATCACGATACATAGGCGCATGAGGCGAACTAACCACAATTACTTCAGGATCAAGAGTGCAAATTCGTCGAGCAATTTCCTGATATGAATCTATTGTTGATTGAATACCATGTTCTTCACCACATCCCACACTCGGAATAATTAACGGTGGATGAGGAACCACATACGCTGCCAAGATCCCCATAATGGCCTCCTTTTATACTGGCACCTCAAAATTTTCGCAACCACAACTTTGCGTAATAAACTTCAGAACTGGTGCAACACTACATCAGCGCAGCAATATGCCAGCACAACACTACACTCAGCGCTACGCTGAATCTTATCGCAGTACCACGCTGGATTTATCGCAATACCACGCTGGGATTTCGTCGAGGTGCAGTTCGCTTATACTCCACATCCGAATACCCAATAAGCATACAAACAGCTAAAGGCTTTTCTTCTAAGTCCATATCTAAATACGTCTGAACATCAGGCATTCCTACAATAGTGCGTCGAAGATAGCCATTGTATAAAACACCTATACCTAATGTTGTGCCTACCATCTCAATCGCCGACGCCGCTAGTCCTGCATCCACTGGATCAGGTGCCTGGATGCAAAGCACTGCAGGAGCATTTCGGAAAAGAAAATCGGTTGGCGCATCAGCATCCAAAAGCTTCAAAAATCGCCCTACTGTTTCACGCGGGATAGGCAACTCATGTTCAGCTTCATACGCACTGCGAATAGTGTCCCATACCATCTGTTTTACATAATCAAGGCTATCTTGAACAAAGACAAACCTGCATGCCTGTGTGTTCTTTGCAGTCGGTGTATGAGCAGCAGCATCCATCAGAATATGTAAGTCTTCCATTGAAATTGGCTTATCTTTGAATTGTCGAACGCTACGGCGGAATTTCACCGTATTGAGCATATTTTGCGTAGGGATATCAAACGTATGAGGATCATATTCAATACAAGGGTCACTATATACCGAAATTGAAACAGCAGCATGAGGGCAAACCGCTATACAATGGCCGCATCGAAAACAATCGCCCGCCACCTGCGCTTTGCCATCCTGTATTGAAAGTACCCCTGAAACACAATCTGCAACACAAGTACCACAACCTGTACATCGTTGCTTATCAATCTGAATCATCGCGAACTCTCCTCTTCGCCCATGAGTTCTTATGATGTGAAACTATGTATTCTTTAATTCGTCTTGATACTTCAGTATATATCGACTCTTTAAAACTACCGCCATAGATTAAAAGAACAACATCATATAAATCACCTGTTAACGTTATCCCTTCACGCTGCACGAATAAGGATTCTTAATCCTCAATAGCTTGTTCCATAATATCAAGCGCTTTCATAATATTTCGTCTGCTGAGCGTGCCAACAAGCTTGCCATCTTTTACAACAGGTGCTTTCTTAATCTTCTTATCCGAAAGTGTACGGAAGGCTAAATCTGCCTGTTCATTAGCATCAACCGTGATGACAGATTTTGTAGCTAGGCGCATTACATTTAAGTCATACACAGCCCTGATGCGTTCTTGGAAGCTATCAGTTTCAAGCATGATGATGTAACTCACGCCATCAGTTTGAGATGATTCATGGCGCGCTAAGTACTTCAAAATATCGCCGTCAGAAAGAAATCCTACTACCTGATTCGCTTCATCAAGTAGAGGCACGCCATTGGTTTCGGTCTCTTTCATAATGGCAATTGCATCACGAATCTTTGCCGTTGCAGGCAAGGTATAGGGGTTCGTATTCATGATGTCTGCCACAACCCAAGGCCTATCAATACCTGGAATTGAACCTGGCTCAATAGCCGTAGCGGCACCTTTCTTATCACGTACAAATACCAAAATAAGTATTGCGATAACCGCAATAAGAATGAGCATGCCAATAAAAGCAAAATGACAGCCAATGTATGATTGCTCCGAAGCAGGCATTTCAGGAGTTGTATAAAGCGAAGAAAGCGCTGTAAGGCTTACAACAAATGCAGTACCTAAAGAACTACCTACCTGTTCGATAGTGGCAATAATGGCATTACCGTGAGGTAATTCAACATTCGGCAGCGAATTAATACCCCAAGTGTTAAGTGGAGTAATAAGTGCCTGGATACCTAGAGTAACCACGGTATACGCTAAACAGGTAAGCAGAAGTGGCGTAGCATCGCCCAACAAAACATAGCTGATGCCACCAGCCAAAAGCACTACAGCTCCTGTAACTGAAATTCCGCGAACGCCATACTTGTCAAACAACTTGCCTGAAAGCAGACCAAAAAATGCACCAATAAGAGCGCCAGGCAACATGATTAAACCAGACACCGTTGCCGATGCCTGAAGAGCGTTTTGGATATACATAGGAAACAGTACGCTTCCGCCAATGAGCACGCCTTCCAAAAACAGAATAACAATGGTGATAATTAAAAATTCACGATGACGTAGTACTTGTACCTGAAGAATTGGATTGTCGAGCTTCAGCTGTCGACGGAAGAACAATACAATTACCCCAATGCCTACCACAATTAAAACAGCAGGCAAAACCGGTGTTGGACTTGAAGTAGATGTTGAAATACCGTACAGCAAGCACACCATACCAACCGCAATAAGCACTACAGACAAACCATCGAAAGTAGTGCGATCAAACCCTTCGAATTTCTTCAAGGCAGCACACGCTGCAATTACTACACACAGAGCAAGACCAACTACCAAAACAAACTGGGCGCGCCATCCAATACTGTCAACCAAAACGCCTGAAACAGAAGGACCCATAGCAGGAGCAAAACTAATGATCAAGCCTACCAAACCCATGCCAACACCACGGTTTTCACGTGGAAATATAAGCAAGATGAGCGCAAATACCATAGGCATAACAACACCTGTTGCGCATGCCTGCATAACGCGGCCTAATAGAAGAAACGGAAAGCTTGGTGCAGCAGCACACAATGCAGAACCCGCAGCAAATAAGACCATGCCACCAATGAATAATTTACGCGTAGAAAAACGACCAATCAAATATGCATTAAGCGGAATAATAACTGCTTCCACGAGTGCATAACCGCTCGTTAACCATTGTACGGTAGTAGCGTTTACGTTCAGGTTAGACATGATAGTTGGAAGCGCAGGAGTTAGCAGTGTTTGATTTAGTACTACAAGAAATGCTCCAGCAAGAAGAACTGTAATCATAGTCGTTTGTTGGCGCGTAAGACCCATGAGTTACTTCCCTTTCACTAACTAAACTCAAAGTTTTACTAATCACTTAGGCAATTGTCAGTTCGGCAGTCGATAAGGCATCCGATGAAACGTCCCAAAGCGAGCAAGACATCCTTAAATCGTCCATTCAATCAATTCTCAACGTAAAAAAGCCGGATAAGATGCAGGCATTTCAGCCTGTGCCTTATCCAGCTTGTTATCTCTATACGGATAACTCGCCCTCCGAGCAAGCATTTCATATTGTGAAGAGATATATTAGCAAGTCAATAGCTTTTACTTGGTTTTTAGACAAGCGTCAAATGAAAGTACTATTATCCAATCATTTTTACTCAATAATTATTTCCAAAAAAACAAGACTAACGCGCAATTATCTACAAACAGGTATCATACATAGCAAATAGAATCTGGAGATAATCTAAAGGATTGATCAAGATGCTAAACGAAACTGTTCGCTCGATGACTAAAGAGCAACTTTTAGAATTAATGGAAATAGATGCTAAAAACAGCGTTGCTTTGGACGGCGTTTGGTTCCAATCAATTGAACGGAAGTTTGGTATGGACGAAGCCATGTATCATGATCAAGAAGCATGGAAGCGTTTCTCACCCGTTGAGGCACGTCGCATTAAAAAGTTTTTAGGGCTTGAAGATCATCCAGGCCTAAAAGGTTTAGCAAAAGCACTACCACTACATATTGTTGATCGCGCTAACAAATGCGAGATAATTGAAGAAGAAGGACGCGTTATCAATCGCGTTATTGATTGCCGCGTCCAATCAGCTCGTTCACGTAAGGGTATGGAATATCACCCCTGCAAATTGGCTGCATTTTATGAATATAGCTGCTTTGCGTCCGCAATAGACGATCGTATTGAGTGCAAATGTTTGAGCTGCTATCCCGATGTGACAGACGAGACGTGTTCCTGTTCATGGGAATTTACCATTAAGGATCCTGATAAAAAAGAATCTTAATTCGAACAAATACCAACGTAGCAGTATTGCAATAGCAATATTCCCTTAGTAAGTAAAACAATACCGTATCAAATAAATACCTAGCACACTGCCAGCTTTACACGATTACAAGCAAATAAAACTCCTGCTAGAGCAAGTGCTGTACCTAGACCAGTATAAAACACTGCAATAAAAACTGATGGAGCTACGCCAGATACGCGAAGCGCTATACCACCCGTCATCATTACAGCCATAATAATGAAGGATTTCACATCAAAAAAGTGCCAAAAATATTGATTCTGCTGTTCATAGTTAGTAATACGCTCTGTATGTTTAACGGTTAATCGATAAAACGTACCAAACCAAAAAATGAGCCCCACTAGCAACGATAAAGCTTCATTGAAAAGAGATGCATATCCCTCAGCATAGGCCTCTAATCCTATATGAAGGATGTTCACACCCGCTGCAATCCAAACCAAAGCAGCAATAACAAGCAAATTATTCTTATTAACTTGAAATGGCTTTTTAGTAGTGTCTCGTACCATTTCTCGCTCCTTGACTTAAAATGAACAACGTTCATATGAACACTGTTCATAATACACAGTTTTTAAGTGTATTATTCAGAAATAGAACATATTGTTATTTAGAGGCAGTTATTCCCTGAACTCTTCACGGCTATGTTCAGCAGAGTGAGTTTCAATAAAAAAGACATTAATAGAAAAGAAGGAAAAATTGCTATAAAAAGATTAAACGAAAGGGGCATCTTCACTTCAAAGATGCCCTTCAGTAAATCACATAAACCTATCAGATTTACAGGGAGCTAGCTATGCCACAAGGACCCGCAAAAAAGCGAAATGAAATTGTTTCGATTGCCTATAAGCATGCCCAAAAAGAAGGTCTTTCATCCTTGAGTATTCGATCAATTGCAAAAGAATGCAATATTGCTATTGGCACAATTTACAACTACTTTCCCGATAAAGCAGCTCTTGTAACAGAAGTCATTTCAGCCTTCTGGAGTAATATCGCGTTTTCGCCAGAAACAAGAACCTGTCTCAACTATCAAAAAGGAGAAAATCTTATAACGTTTTGCGAAAGACTTTATAACACTATGAACCAAGCTCTAGGACAATTTCGATCCAATTGGCTAGGTGAAGTTAACTCCCTTGACCCCCGAACCAAACAAAAAGGACGAGAAGCAGAAAATGCTTGTTTTGAACATATTTACACAAGTTTAGAGAAGGTAATCCAGGCGGATAGCGCCATAAACCAATCAGCACTAGATGCTATTCATGCACAGGACTTGGCATATTTTATATGGAACAGTATGTATAATTCTCTTCGCCGAGAAGAAACAAACTGCTCTAGCCTACTTTCGCTCTTAAAACTTGCCCTATATTCGTAAGGATTATTCACTTCGTAGTGCTTCAACGGGATCTTTACGGCTTGCCGAAGATGAAGGAATTAAACCAGCAATAAACGTCAAGAACACGCTAATTAGCACTAATACAACCGCTGCACCAATTGGCAAGGACGCAATATTAGGCACATCAAACAAAAGCTCAATGATTGCACTAGCAGGAATACATAATAGCGCCGTGATACCAACACCTAGCAAACCAGAAATCAAGCCCTCGATAATGGTTTCAGCATTAAACACATGCGAAATATCTTTCTTGCTTGCACCAATAGCACGTAAAATACCAATTTCTTTACGACGTTCCAAAACGCTAATGTAAGTAATAACGCCAATCATAATAGAAGATACCACCAACGAAATAGAAACAAAGGCAACCAAAACGTAGCTAATCATGTCAACAATGGTAGTAACCGATGCCATTAAAGTTCCCACAATATCCGTATAGGTAATTACCTTATCGTCTTCATCTTGTTCTTCCATTTGAGTATTGTAATTGTCCAGTATTTCAATGACATGTTCTTTGCTTTCAAAATTAATAGGATAAATATCAATGCCGGAAGGTTCAGATTTATCTGCGTAACCCAGCTCACGCAAATTACTATCGTAGGTAGATTCCCCGCCTGTCATCATTGACATCATAAGTTCACCTAGGTCTTCTTCATCCATATTAGATTGGAAGGCATTAGCAAACACATCAGGATCGACATTCATTGCAGAAGCCATATTAATAGCAAGCTGAGCCATTTGTAGCTGCATTGCTCCACCAACTTGTTGTTCCAATGCAGTACCAAACTGACTCATGGTAGTAGAAATAGCTTGAGTCATATATTGAGACATAGCAGATTCAAGCTGTTTTTGCACAGCTGTCTGAAGTGCACTTGAAATTTGAGACTGAATTTGTAGAGCTACATTATTACCAACCTGCTGCTGAACCTGACTTGCAATATCCTCTTCAAGACCAGATACATTCACCGCGCCTGCAACGGATTTATTAATAGTTTCTTGAACATCGCTAGAAGACAAATATGTATTTAAAGCAGCATTAAAATCGCTATCGCCACCCGCCTGCTGGGCATACCATAGCCAAAAACCAGATACCACTTCTTTCATAGCTTCTGTTAATGGTTCAGGATCAACCGTTACCTTATCATTTAGACTAATTCCACTTAAATCAAATGTCATATTAGTAAACGTGTCAGGATCAATCTGAGTTGGGTCAATCTGAATCGATGATGCATCAAAAGCAGGCAATGAACTCATATCAATATTAACATTCGACAAATCCAAATCCATATTGCCAAGCCCTGCTGTTAAAGCATTTTCATCAATGGTAAAGGCAGCAGAAATGGCATTGCCATCTATCGTGAAAAGCGAATCCATACTGAAATTTGAATCGCCCTCATCTTCCTCTCCAAATGCTTTACCGGTAAATACATCAATCGAAGAATCAGCCAATTGATCTTGAACAATTTGACTTTGCGAAGCCTTCTCAATAATGTGATCAATCATAGAGGCAGGATAGTTAATACCCGCAGAAAGCATAGATGCATTTGTGCCCTCTTTAGGCTGAACAATGCCTACAATTGAGACATCTTCGCCGTTGTCGACTAGATTTCTCATGTAGCTTTCATTATCAGTTTTATCGCGCCACACATCATAAGTGCTGTCGTATTCATAATAGTCACAAGCATTTACCAACTTAAATTTGACATTAAGAATTTGGTCATAGGTTGGATCAGTAATATCGGTAGGAATAGTCACTTCCTCTTCGTCCGCAAACTGACTAACCATAGTGTTTAGTTCTTCAGAATCACGAAGACCTAATGAATACAGCATGAAATCACTGATACCGCCATTGCCCGTTAGCACCAAAACACACTCGTTATAGTTTTCAGGCCAACGACCTGCTTTAACATCGTATTGGTTTTCATATAAATCAGGATCACTTGGCATTTCGTAAAACACGTTAGTGCTCATACTTGCACTCATAATACTGTTAGAACTTGTTGTTGAACCTAAGCCTAGCGAAGAAAAAGATTTGTCAGGATTGACCTGATGAATATCTTCCGTATCCGAACTATAAATTTGTGGCACCACATTATAGGTGTACTCAATCGTAGATGTATATTGTTCTATCCCACTTTGGCCACTATCAAAATACGCCTTCAATGAAGCAAGGTCATTTGACGCAACGCTTGAAAGCATATTGGTAATCATATCGACTACATGAACCGTATCTTCACCGGAATCTTTATCTTCGTTACCACCTGCGGTATCACTACTTTCACCCACAGTACCAATCATCATCGAAGTCATGTCGAAACCCGTGCTTTGAATCTGTAAGGGATATTCAGAAAGAGTTTCTTCTTCAACGTTCGCTATGTAGCTATTAACACCATTAGCTAATGCGAGAATGGCCGCAATACCAATAATGCCAATAGATCCTGCAAACGCCGTCATGATGGTGCGGCCTTTTTTGGTCATTAAGTTATTAAACGAAAGACCAAGCGCCGTCAAAAAACTCATGCGCGTTTTGCGGATAGGTTTTTCAGATAGACGCATATCTTCTTCTGTTGGAATAAATGGATCGCTATCGGAAGTGATTACGCCATCAGTTAAATTCACGATGCGCGTTGCATACTGCTGTGCCAATTCAGGATTATGCGTAACCATTACCACCAAACGATCCTTAGCGATTTCGGTTAACAAATCCATAATTTGAACGCTTGTCTTAGAATCAAGCGCACCAGTTGGTTCGTCTGCTAACAGGATTTCGGGGTCATTGATTAGTGCACGTGCGATAGCCACACGTTGCATCTGACCACCTGAAAGCTGACTTGGCTTCTTATTGATATGTTCTCCAAGCCCAACTTCTTCAAGCGCTTTTTTAGCACGCTCTTGACGCTCTTCACGCGATACGCCCGAAAGAGTAAGCGCAAGTTCAACATTAGCCAAAATAGTTTGATGAGGAATTAAATTGTAGCTCTGAAAAACAAACCCAACACGGTTATTACGGAAGGTATCCCAGTCTCTGTCCTTGTATTCCTTAGTAGAAATACCGTCAATAATTAAGTCACCATAATCATAGTGATCAAGACCGCCCACAATATTCAAAAGGGTGGTTTTACCAGAACCTGAAGGCCCTAATATAGCTACAAATTCGTTATCACGAAACGATACCGAAATATCATTTAAAGCAATCTGAGTAAAATCGCCCGTTGTATATGATTTATGGATGTGTTGCAGTTGAAGCATGAAGAGCCTTCCCTTTGCACGCATTGCGATTAAGGTGCATAAAAGGCAAGGCTTTGCGCAAACTCAATTACAAGCGTCAGTAAAGCTGATAGTACTTATTCTGACAATAATGGTACCTAAATCATCATCGTTTTACGCAACAACATCACTATCTTCACGTAAAAAATCAGCTATACACTACTCACCAAAGAAAACAGCACGTGCTTCTAATTCTGCTACATCATTCTTTGGCTTAGAAAGCAGAGAACCTACAACCATACCTATCAATGAAACCGAAATGCCTATTACGATTTGATGGAGCCCAAAGAATGTAATTCCAGCAGCCATAGTTCCGCAATACGCTAACGTACCTACAACCATAGACAAAATTGCTCCTGTTTTATTGGCGCGCTTCCAGAAAAGACCCATCACCAAAACCCAGCAGAATGCTGTTTCCAGTCCACCAAAAGCAAACATATTAATTTTCCAGATAACATCTGGTGGAACGACGGAAAGGACAAATACAATTACACCCACAACGAATGTAAACACCTGACTATAACGAGCTACTTGCTTTCCAGACGGAACATCATTCTTTTCTTCGCGATAATGTAGATACATATCTTTAATGATCGATGAAGACGAAAAAATGAGAAGCGAAGCAACTGTAGAAATAGAAGCTGCAACAGGGCCAATAATTGCAACACCTGCAAGCCAAGGTGGAAGAGATTCTACAATAGCAAGAGGAATGATGTTATCAACACTATTGCCGTAAGCAGAAAGATCAGCTGGCAAAATACCTTTTGCTAAAACACCAAGAGCAGTAACACCGATCATCATGGCGCCAATAATAATGGTGCCAATAATCATTGCCTGACGAAGTGATTTTGAATCCTTGTACCCCATAGTACGAACAACAGATTGAGGCAAGCAGAATGTAAACACACCCACCAACAGCCACTGAGTAAAATAAAGGCCAATTGGCATATCGCCACCACCAAACGGCTCTAGAAGCTGAGGGTTATGAGTTTGTAAGTTGGCCATGATATTGATGTAACCACCACCAGCATTCAAAATACCGCCAGCCAAAACAAAAATGCCAACAATCATTGCAATACCACACAAGGTATCAACAAAAGCAACACCACGGAAACCACCTTGTCGCCATAGCAGCCATACTTCCGAAACAGAC
>OLPV01001477.1_pt1 | contig 17230 bp, 14 predicted proteins | sample 1671961 | NCBI WGS metagenome assembly OLPV01 (sample SAMEA3136630, study PRJEB25190) | human gut metagenome | biome: human gut; feature: human-associated habitat; material: faeces | place: Austria | collected 2013
GCGCAGGAAGAAGAAAGGAGAGTCGTTACATCCGAAAGGACGAAACGGCTCTCTTTTCATGATGAAGAATTACTTAAGATTCAGTGCAATATATATTCCGATTACTTCTTCTTCCGATTGTATTTCAAGTATGAAAATGGTATGATAGATTTAATACATGAAAAATTGTAACTGTGAAGGTACTGAACGGTTACGAAATCGCAGGAGGTAGGGGTTTATGTCTGACAAATTATATGAATTGATGGATTGGCCGGAAATTGAGGCAGTTGTATATTCTGAAGAATATGCGCCGAGAGAGATCCTCGGACCACATGTAACCGGTGACGGAGTGCTGGTACAGTGCTTTTTTCCGGGGGCGGACAAAGTAACGGTGAAAATGACAAAAGACGGCAGAGAGTATCCGATGAGTAAAGAGGACGATGCAGGATATTTTGCTGTATTACTGAGCGGGAGAAAGATTCCGGAGTATACCTATCTGGTGGAGCAGGAGGGGGAGCAGATCGAATGCTATGATGCATATGCGTTTCCCTGTCAGATCACACTGGAAGAGGAACAGAAGTTTATCAATGGTATCTGCTATGATATTTACGAAAAACTGGGTGCACATCCGATGACTGTCAATGGTGTGGATGGGGTGTTTATTTTGCAGTCTGGGCACCGAATGCGGCCCGTGTCAGTGTGGTTGGAGATTTTAACCACTGGGATGGCAGAGTATACCAGATGCAGCGCCTCTCGGTATCGGGAATCTATGAGCTGTTTATCCCACAGATTCCGGTAGGGTCTCTGTATAAGTATGAACTGAAATTAAAAGACGGTCTGACTTACCTGAAAGCCGATCCTTATGCAAACCAGGCAGAACTTCGCCCGGCAACTGCTTCGGTGGTGGCAGATCTTACACAGTATGTCTGGAAAGATCAGACATGGATGAAGGAACGAAAAAAGATTCAGACAGAGGATGCCCCGATGTTCGTCTATGAGATGCATCTGGCATCCTGGAAAAAACCGGAAGACGGAAGAGAATTCTATAATTACCGGGAACTTGCACCGATGATCGTGGCTTATGTCAAAGAGATGGGATATACACATGTGGAACTGATGCCGGTGATGGAACATCCGTTTGATGCCTCCTGGGGCTATCAGGTGACCGGCTATTATGCACCGACCAGCCGCTACGGCTCACCGGAAGATTTTATATATTTTGTGGATACGCTCCATCAGGCGGGTATCGGTGTGATTCTGGACTGGGTACCGGCGCATTTCCCACGGGATACCTTCGGACTTGCCAACTTTGACGGAACCTGTCTGTATGAGCATCTCGATCCGAGACAGGGGTATCATCCACACTGGGGCACACTGATCTACAATTATGGAAGACCGCAGGTGAAAAACTTCCTGATTGCCAACGCACTGTTCTGGACAGAAAAATTCCATGCAGACGGTATCCGCTTTGATGCAGTGGCTTCCATGTTGTATCTGGACTATGGAAAGAACGATGGGGAATGGATTGCAAACATCTACGGCGGCAATGAAAATCTGGATGCTGTGGAATTGTTAAAACATCTGAATTCTATCTTTAAAAGGAAACATCCGGATGCTCTTCTGATAGCAGAAGAGTCCACAGCATGGCCGAGAGTGACAGGAAGTGTGGACACGGAAGATGGTCTGGGATTTGATTACAAATGGAATATGGGATGGATGAATGATTTCGTCGGCTATATGAGTAATGATCCGTATTTTCGTGGTGCACACCATAACGAACTGACATTCAGTATGGTTTATGCTTACAGTGAACGGTTCATGTTGAGCTTATCCCATGATGAAGTGGTACACCAGAAAGGATCGCTGTTGGAGAAGATGCCTGGAACCGAGGATAAAAAGTTCGCAAATCTGCGTGCAGCGTATGGCTTTTTTATGACACACCCGGGTAAAAAACTTTTGTTTATGGGACAGGAATATGGTCAGGTACATGAATGGGCAGAAAATAAAGCTCTTGACTGGGAAGACCTGGAAAAACCGGCACACAGACAGATGCAGAACTATACGAAAGCCCTGATTCAGCTTTATAAGACGCATCCGGCACTGTGGAAACTGGACTATGATCCCGATGGATTTGAATGGATCAACTGCGTGGAATGGGAAAAGAGTATGGTGACTTTCCTTCGAAAGTCCAAAAAACAGGAAGATACACTTGTTGTTATCTGTAATTTCTCGGATGTTGCTTATGAGGAGGAACTGGTAGGTGTTCCGTATGCAGGAAAATACAAAGAAATCCTGAACAGTGATGCAAAAGAATACGGTGGAACCGGTGTGGTCAATCCACGTGTAAAGATTGCGAAGAAAGAAGAGACGGATGATCGTCCGTATACGATCAAAGTAAAAGTTGCACCGTTAAGCGTAGCAATTTACAGCTTTACAAAAACAGCAGCAAAGACATCTACCAACAGAACGGTAAAAACAGCGAAAAAGACAGCCGGAAAAGCAGAAAGAAAGATGCTGTCTGCAACTGAGAAAAAAGAAGGACTTCGTAAAGTCATCCAGCAGAAGCTGGAGACGGCTGAGAAGAAAGGTGCAGAAGAGAAAGAAAAACGCACAGCAAAAGAAGCAGAAGCTGCGAAGAAGCCAAAAGAGAAAAAGACGGTAACAGCTAAAAAGGAGACTAAGACAGAATGACGAATGCAATAAAGGCGCTGGCTCAGTGGAAGGAGAGTATTCCACAGGACGGACTTCTTGATTTTGTGCTGAAAGTCATCCTGGCGCTGATCGTTTATTTTATCGGAACAAAACTGATCGGATGGCTCTGCAAAAATCTGCGGAAACATCTGGTAAAATTCGGAAGTGATGAGGCAGCAAAAAGCTTTCTTTTATCAGGAATTAAGATTGGGCTGCATCTGATCCTGATCCTGACGATTGCCGGAAATCTTGGCGTGGACAAGACTTCGGTGGCTGCACTTGTAGGTTCTGCCGGCGTGGCGATCAGTTTGGCTTTGCAGGGTGGCTTATCCAACTTTGCAGGCGGACTGATCATCATGTTCCTGCGCCCGTTTTCCGTTGGCGATTACATCATCGAAAATGGGGAAAAGACCGAGGGAACGGTACAGAAGATCGAACTGTACTACACTACACTGATGACCATCGACAGCCGTCGGATCGTGATCCCCAATTCTGTGCTGACAAACGACAGTATCACGAATGTAACGGCGATGGAAAAAAGAAGACTGGAGATCAAAGTGGGAATTTCCTATGAATCCGACCTGCTTTTGGCAAAACAGATTCTCCGGGAACTGATCGAAAAAGATCCGGAACTTCTGGATCGGGAAGAAACTCAGGTTTTTGTGGATGAACTGGGGGACAGTGCAGTGATCTTAGGGCTTCGTGCCTGGGTAAAAACAGAAGAATTCTGGAATACCAAGTGGCGTATGAATGAACAGATCAAACTGGAATTTGATAAGAGGGGCATTCGGATTCCGTATCCGCAGATGGATGTGCATATGCACCGGTGAAAGGGAAATATAAAGAGTTTACAAAGTGTAAAAAAATATTAAGAGAATTGAAATTGTATTCTTCGACAAATGGTATATAATTATCCAGAAAAAGGCTATACTTGCAAAACGCAGACAGAGCGTGGTGTGTATACAGAAAGGGAGTAAAAGAATAAAGGGGAATCATGGCACAAAAGAAGGGTAAAAAAAGAAAAAAGAAGAAACAGAAAAAAGTAATCATCAGCGTATATCTTTGCCTGATCCTGTTGCTTGGAGTGGCAGCAGTGTATATATGGAGAAGTAATTATTACAAAATCCATTTTTATAAAGATACGTGGATCAACGGACAGGACTGCAGCGATAAGACAGCTTCGGAAGTAAAGGAGCTTCTGCAGGAAAAAATCAGTGAATATACACTGAACATCACCACGAAAGAAGGAGAAACATATACTGTTACCGGACCACAGTTTCATCTGACGTATGTGGATGACAATGGTGTGGATCAGTTACTGACAGATCAGAAACCACTGGAGTGGATTCTCCATGCGTTCCGGGGAGGTAAGTATGAAGTATCGGCGAATACCACCTACGAAGAAGATGCGGTGGAACCGATTTTAAAAAGCCTTCCGTTTATGAGCCAGGCAAATATGGTACAGCCCCGGGATGCGGCACTACAGGAAACTGCAGATGGGTATAGGATAGCCCCTGAGGTGGAAGGTAATGCGGTGGATGAAGAAAAAGTTATTTCTCTGGTACAGGATGCCATACAAAACGGCACGACAGAACTTTCTCTGGTGGATCAGGACTGTTATCTGAAACCGGCAGTGTATCAGAATGATGAATCTCTGAACGAACAGATGAATACGCTGAATTCGCTGACCGGTGCAAAACTGACTTATACAGTGAAAGGTACCGTATCCACGATTGATCATGAGGTGTTAAAATCCTGGCTTGTACAGGACGAAAACGGCAATTATTCTATTGATGAATCGAAGGAAAAGGCGTTTATTGAGCAACTTGCGGATCAGATTGATACCTATGGAAAATCCAGAAAATTTACAACTCACGACGGTGCACAGATCACACTGGCAACCAACAGATACGGCTGGCAGGTAGACCGGGAAAAATCCCTGGAAAACCTGAAAACGGCAGTGGCTGAAGGAAAAGAGCAGGAGATGGAACTTTCTTACAGCCATAAGGCAAAAGGAACAAGTGATAACGATCTTGGCGATGTCTATGTAGAAATCAGCATCGACAGGCAGACAATGTGGTGCTACAAAAACGGACAACTTGTGGTGGAGACTCCGGTGGTTACCGGTGATATATCAAAAGAAGGAAGAGCCACTCCGAAAAACGGGTGCTGGCCAATCTTCTGGAAGACCACAGAATACACCATGAAGGGGCCAAAAGATGCGAACGGACAACCGGAATATACGGCTTTCGTTCATTACTGGATGCCATTTAACGGTGGCGTCGGTATTCATGATCTGGCGAGTCGTGGTAATAATTTTGGCGGTGATATATATAAAACCAATGGCTCCCACGGGTGTATCAATACTCCGCTGGAAGCTGCAAAAACTATCTACGAGACAGTATCGGTGGGAACACCGGTAATTGTATATTAAGCATAAGGAAAAGCAGGTTTCTGAACGATAAGGAAAAAAGGATTGGAAACCTGGACGGAAAGTAAGGAGACCAACTATGATTGCACAGGAATATAAAAAGATGTTAGGAGCAAAATCCGTAATCCGTGAGATGTTTACTTACGGAACCGAACGGGCAAAAGAGATCGGAAAAGAGAATGTATTTGACTACAGTCTCGGTAATCCGTCTGTGCCGGTTCCGGAAAAATTTACAAAGAAAATGATCGAACTGCTGGAGACGGAAAGCCCGGTAGCCCTTCATGGATACAGCCCGAGCCTCGGTATCGACAGTGTGCGTGAGGCGGTAGCGGTATCTCTGGAAAAACGTTTCGGTCTGCCATATAAAAAAGAACATATTTTCATGTGCTCCGGTGCTGCAGCAGCTCTGGCACATGCATTCCGTGCAGTAACTGTCCCGGGAGATTCCATCCTTACTTTTGCACCGTTTTTCCCGGAATACAACCCGTATGTCAATCTGACAGGAGCAAAGCTGAAAGTTGTTCCGCCGGATCTGAAAGGATTCCAGATTGACTTTGAAAAATTCGAGACCATGCTGACAAACGATGTTACCGCAGTTCTGATTAATACGCCGAATAATCCGTCCGGTATTGTATACACCACCGATACAGTCAGAGAACTGGCGCGGATCATGGAGAAAAAAGCAGCAGAATACGGTCATGAGATATATCTGATCTCAGATGAGCCGTACCGTGAGATTGTTTTTGAGGGTGTGGACGCACCGTTTATCGCGAAGTATTATCCGAATACCATCACCTGTTACTCCTTTAGCAAATCGCTGTCCCTTCCTGGAGAGAGAATCGGTTATGTGGCAGTGTCACCGAGCTGTAATGAGGCGGAAACCATTGTAGATATGTGCGGACAGATTTCCCGTGGTATCGGTCATAACTGCCCGGCATCCCTGATCCAGCTTGCAGTGGCAGATTGTCTGTACGATACCGCAGACCTGTCAGTATATGAGAAAAATGCAAATATTCTTTATGATGCCCTGACCGGTATGGGATTTGAGATCGTACGCCCGGGCGGAACGTTCTACATGTTCCCGAAAGCTCCGGAACCGGATGCGGTTGCATTCTGTAAGAGAGCAATGAAGCAGGATCTGCTGTTAGTGCCTGGTGATACCTTCGGCTGCCCGGGATATTTCCGTATGGCTTACTGCATCGAGACGGAGAAGGTAGAACGTTCTCTGGATGCATTCCGAAAACTGTAAAAGAAATAAGAGAAGATATAGCAAAAGAAAAGGTGGTGGAACAGAGAAGTTCCATCACCTTTTCTTAAAAGTCAGTGATTGTTCAGCAGGTAGATAACGAAAAAACGTCCACCACCTGAAAATAAATGGCGAACGTTTCTGAAAAGCTGAAAATGGGACTTGAACCCACGACCCCTTCATTACGAGTGAAGTGCTCTACCAACTGAGCTATTTCAGCCTGTGAATCAACACAAAAGATATTATATATGATTTGTATGGAAAAGGCAAGACTTTTTGTGCATTTTCATGGAACTTTTTGAAAAAACAGGAAAACTTGTTAAAATCAGAAGGGAATGAGAGGATACTGGAACCGGGGTTGGACTTTGAAATATGTGAAAGAGTATGCTATAATGCCAGAGTGAAAAATAAAGAATAAGAAGGATGTCGGAACAGACAGAAATGAGGATAAAAATGAAAACCTTAGTATTGGCAGAAAAACCTTCTGTGGGAAGGGACATTGGCCGGGTGCTTCACTGTACCCCGCAGGGAAACGGTTTTTTGGAAGGAAAGGATTATATCGTTACCTGGGGACTGGGACATCTGGTAACCTTAAAAGACCCGGAAGGATACGATAAAAAATATAAAGAATGGAAGATGGAAGAACTTCCGATTATGCCTAAAAAACTGGAAACGGAAGTGATCCGACAGACGGCAAAACAGTTCCAGACAGTGAAAAAACTGGTACAGCGACAGGATGTCAAAGAAATCGTGATCGCGACGGATGCCGGAAGAGAGGGAGAACTGGTGGCACGCTGGATCTTAAAAGAAGCAAGAAACCAGAAACCGTGCCGGAGACTGTGGGTGTCTTCCGTGACAGACAAGGCGATCCGGGATGGGTTTGCCCATCTGAAAAACAGCAAAGAGTACGATCCCTTATACCGGGCGGCGGTGTCCCGTGCGGAAGCGGACTGGCTGGTCGGAATCAACGCCACCAGAGCACTGACCTGTAAATATAACGCACAGTTATCCTGTGGTCGGGTACAGACTCCTACGCTTGCGATGATCCAGGCGAGAGAAAATGAGATCCGACGGTTTGTACCGGAAAGTTATTATATGATCACAGCAAAAGCAGGCGGTATTACTTTTACCTGGAAAGAAGGAAAAACAGGCAGCCTTCGTACCTATCAGAATGAGCGTGCCAAGGAGATAAAAAAGGAATGTGAGAAGCACAGTCTGATCATCAGAAAGACAGAAAAGAAAGAGAAAAAAGTTTATCCACCGCTGCTTTATGATCTGACCGAACTGCAGAGGGATGCGAACAAACGGTTTGGATTGTCTGCAAAGGAAACTCTGAATATTATGCAGCGTCTCTATGAAAATCATAAAGTACTTACTTATCCAAGAACAGACTCCCGATATCTGACTTCGGATGTCGTCGGAACCTTATCCGAGCGTCTGGATGCCTGTGCGGTCGGTCCGTACCGGAAGATGGCACTGACAGTAAAAGCACAGCACCCGGAGACGAAAAAATGGTCTTTTGTGGACAATAAAAAAGTATCCGATCATCATGCTATCATCCCGACAGAACAGTTTGTGGATCTGACACATATGACAAATGAGGAACGAAAAATCTATGATCTTGTGGTGCGCCGCTTTTTAAGTGCGTTCTGTCCGCCGTGCAGATACGAAGAGACAGTTATTTATGCAGAAAGTGGAAGAGAACAGTTCGTTGCCAGAGGAAAAGTCATGATAGACGAAGGATTCCGTCAGGTACAGGAGATGAACTGTGAGGATGAGGATGAGTCCTCACATGATATGAAAGATCAGACCCTTCCGAAAATCGGTCAGGGTATGGAGTTTAAACAGGTGCAGGTGGATATCCGGGAAGGAAAAACCATGCCGCCGCCACGATTTACTGAGGCAACACTGCTTTCGGCAATGGAAAATCCGGTAAAATACATGGAGAACAAAGACCGTGAGATGGTAAAAACCATAGGAGAAACCGGAGGGCTGGGAACGGTTGCCACGAGAGCGGATATTATTGAGAAATTGTTTCACACCTTTTTGCTGGAAAAGAAAGGAAATGAGATTCATATTACATCTAAGGCAAAACAGCTTCTGGAGTTAGTGCCGGAGGATCTGAAAAAGCCGGAACTGACTGCAGAGTGGGAGATGAAGCTTTCAAAAATCGCAAAAGGAGAGCTGGATGACCGTGCATTTATGAGTGAGATCCGCGGCTATACAAAAGAGCTGCTGCAGGAGATCCGCAGGGAAGAGGGAACCTTCCGTCATGAAAACATGACAAATAAAAAATGTCCGAATTGCGGGAAACGATTACTTGCCGTCAATGGAAAGAATGCGAAACTTCTGGTGTGCCAGGATCGTGCCTGCGGATACCGGGAAACTGTATCCCGGACAACGAACGCCAGATGCCCGATCTGCCACAAACGGATGGAAATGATCGGAAAAGGGGACGACAGTATGTTTGTCTGCTCCTGCGGACATAAAGAACGCCTTTCCAAATTCCAGGAGCGACGGAAAAAAGAGGGCGGAGGTGTATCCAAACGGGATGTGCATGCGTATATGAAGAAACAGCAGAAAGAGGCAAAAGAACCGGTGAATTCCGCATTTGCCGATGCGCTGAAGAATATCCGGCTGAACTAGGAGGGAAAGATGCAAAAAGAAGATATTCGGTTACGACAGGTGATCATACATATTATGGATTCTACGATGGGGATGCCGGTTCTGTCTGATCAGGTGATTGATTTCGGATCAGATTTCGGGGATTTTCTGCGGGCGCATATTTTCCGGCTGTTAGAGAGCGATGATATGAAAAAATGTTCTTTTGATGAAGATTCTAAGGTGCAGGCAGAACTGGAAGCGTACAACGAAGAAAACTTTATCCCGGTCAGTCAGAAACTGGGGGAACTGCTTTACGGTGTTATGAATAAAAATATTGACATTCCGCCGGCGGATCTTCTGGTGGTAGAATATGAGGTGGAACAGCAGCATTTTCTGGCCCTGTTAAAGATGAACTATAAAACGTATTATACCCACATGACGGACTCTGATCCATGGGGAAACAGCAATTCTGTCATCAAACAGAAGGCGATCCTGCCGGGAGAAAATCAGAAACTGGCAGAGGCGGCACTGATTGATATGACAGATAAAAATCTGAAGATCATCGAGAAAAAATATGATGTCAACGGAGTAAAAACAAATTATTTTTCTCAGCTGTTTTTACAGTGCCACGGTTCTTTGTCACCAAAATCCAAACTGGCGATCGTGGCAAAAGCAGTGGACGATGTGCAGAAAAAGTTTTATCATGAGTCCGAGCAGTTTGAGGTGCAGATGGAGACAAAAAGTATCATCAATCAGGCACTGGAAGAAGATGGGGGCTTTGCCGTGCCGGTACTGATCGATAAGATTTTCAAAGAACAGGAAGAGATGAAGGAACAGGTGATTGAAAAGCTGGAAAAATACCATCTGACGGAGACAGAAGTGGAACCACAGAATCCGGCGACGACCAGAAAATACGGAAAACAGAATCTGATCACCGATACCGGTATCGAGATCCGTATCCCGATGGAACAGTATCAGAATAAAGATAAAGTTGATTTTATTACGAATCCGGACGGAACAATCTCGGTATTAATAAAAAATGTAGGAAGTATTATCAGTAAATAAAAGAATAAATAAGAGACAAAGAGGGTTATGAGTGTGAAGAAAAAAACAGTGTTGCTGGCGCTTATGCTGGCGGGGGTCATGGGACTGTCCGGCTGCAAAACCTGGGATGTGGTCTGTGATATACTGGCTGTCGGAACGACAAAAGTGGAGAAGGATGACGGACCGAAAGTAGATCTTGAGGGAGAGACACCGGAGGTAAAAGATGATGACAGTACGGATCTGGAAACGGCAGACAGTAAAACAACTTCCGGAAATGACGAAAAAGAGAAAGACACAAAAAAGAATACTACAAAAGGCAGTGATAGGACGGATAAAAAGAGAGTGACGATACCTTCCGGGACACCGGAACCGAGTCATACAACGACGCCGACACCAACACCGACACCGTCCGGAATAGAAAAGAAAGAGAAAAGCGGTCATATGATCACCTGCACCTCTCCGGTCAACGTCCGTGATGCGGCAAGCAGTCAGAGCCGTGTGATCGGTGAACTTGCCAAGGGAGATCAGGTAGAAAAACTTGGTGAGGACGGCGGCTGGGTAAAGATCCGCTATCAGGGTCAGGAAGCCTGGGTATACGAAGATTATATGTCAGAGAAGAATAGCAGGAAAGAAGAAACAAAGACAGAAAAATCGAAACAGACAGATCATTCTGCCGATAAAAAATCAGAAACCTACAGTTTTGAAAGTGATGAGAAGGTACAGACGGATTGACAGGTTTATCATAAGAATTTACGGAGGGCATGCTTTTTGGCATGGAAAAGACTATGGCGAAAAAGAGAATGACAAAAAAGGAAAGAATGCGTCAGAGAAGACGGAGACAGAGAATGATGTTTGGCGGTGGATTACTGCTTGTGGCGGTTGTGTTTACTGTGATCCTGCTTCTGCTCGGTTCTAAAGGATGCGGAACATCAAAAGCAGAGGGAGATGAGGTTGAAGCCGTACCGTCTGCGGAGGCCACTGAGGCGCCGACGGCCGAACCGACACCGACGCCAGAGCCGGTACCATCGGTCGACATCAGCGATATCAACAGTCGGTCCGGGATTCTGGTAAGACTTTCTGACGGCAAAGTGGTGGCAGAAAAAGATGCAGATGCAAAGATTTATCCGGCATCCATGACGAAGATCATGACAGCAGTTGTCGGTCTGGAAAATCTGTCGGATCAGAATGAGACGATCACGATCGACAGGGATACTTATGACCGGTTGTATACCGAAGGAGCTTCTCTGGCAGGCTTCGGAGCTGGAGATGAGGTAAAGGCAATCGATATCCTTTATGGTGTGATGCTTCCTTCCGGCGCGGAGTGCTGTGTGGGGCTGGCTCAGCATCTGTTTGGCTCTGAGGAAAACTTTGTGGCAAAGATGAATGAAAAAGCGGCAGAACTTGGCATGGACAGTACGCATTTTGTAACCTGTACCGGACTGCATGATGAAAATCATTATACAACAGTGCGTGATCTGACCAAGCTGTTAAGCTACGCACTGCAGAATGATACATTCCGACAGATCTACTGCACCTCAGAATATACGACAAGTGCTACAGCATCTGCACCGGAAGGTCTGCATTTTCTGAGTACGATGTTCAAGAAGATGGATTCTCCGGAGGTAAATGGCGGAGAGATCGAAGGCGGTAAGACCGGATATACCGGCGAAGCAGGACAGTGTCTGGCAAGTCTTGCCAAAGTAGATGATGTAGAATACATCCTGGTGACTGCAGGAGCCCCGGGAGGACCTTCCACCGAGCCATACCATATCGAGGATGCAAAAACTGTCTATAATCGTATACAGGCAGGAGAACAGGGATCTGCAGCAGACACGGCCGCTGATTCACAGGATGACCAGGCAATGACAGAGACGGACGGAGCTGCCTGAGAGATTTTAAGGAAAAGTTAAGAAAAAAGAAGAAAGATTCGTCAGAAGTGTATGGTATGATAAGATCATCAAAAGAGATCTTACTATACTAACAGATTTGAATAGACAGAAGCGTTTTCCGTGCGGCCGCATGGTAAACGCTTCTTTTGTGTATACTTTTTGTGTACACACAAAAAAAGACCCGAAAGCGTCAGCCTCCAGGTCTTTTTCTCAAGTTAAGGGATGCAAATATTATGCTCTTTCAACTTTGCCGGATCTCAGGCAAGAAGTACAAACGTACATTTTCTTAGCTCCACCGTCTACCTTAACCTTTACAGATTTTACATTGGATTTCCACATTTTGCTAGATCTTCTATGGGAATGGCTCACGTTGTTTCCGAAATGAGCACCTTTTTCACAGATCGCACACTTTGCCATGACTGCACCTCCTTAACACTATTTATCGTAATCGTTCGTAATCATAGATTCGCAACACTAGATATTCTAACAGAAGAATTATCATTTTGCAAGCAAAAATATAAATTTTTCAAAAATTATATTTCTTTTTCTACAAAAACAGGTTATAATACATACAGTATAATTCATCAGCGAGGGAATTTCCACCCCAAAATGAGTTATAAAGTTGTTGAGAACGGAGTGAACAGCAGCGCTATAAAATGAGAAAAGAGCAGGTTATTGTAAACAAATAAAATACGTCAGCACAGCAATACCGGGAGGAACCGGGGAATGAAGAAGACGGACAGAACAATAACCGGGAATGGAGGTTGACCTATGAAAGGGCGTATGAACACGGGAATGGGAGAAATTACCATCAACACAGATGTGATCGCCACTTATGCAGGCAGTGTGGCTGTGGAGTGTTTTGGTATTGTAGGTATGGCTGCAGTAAATATGAAAGACGGTCTGGTAAAACTCTTGAAGAAAGACAGTCTGAAACATGGAATCAATGTTACATTAAATGAAAATAAGATTTCCCTGGATTTCCATGTCATTGTAGCTTACGGAGTAAGTATCCGTGCGGTTTCTGACAACCTGATTGCCAATGTAAAATATAAAGTGGAAGCGTTTACCGGTATTGAAGTGGAAAACATCAATATTCTGGTAGAAGGCGTTCGCGTAATTGATTAATGAAGGAGGAGCTTTAGAAAGCGATGAATACAATAGATGCCAAACTGCTTGCCAGGATGTTTCTGGCAGGAGCTAAGAATCTGGAAGTGAAAAAAGAGTGGATCAATGAGTTAAACGTGTTTCCGGTACCGGATGGTGATACTGGAACCAACATGACTCTGACGATCATGTCAGCGGTAAAAGAAGTCAATAATCTGGAAGATGTACAGATGACATCCCTGGCAAAGGCTATTTCCTCAGGATCTTTACGTGGTGCAAGAGGAAACTCCGGTGTTATCCTTTCCCAGCTTCTCCGGGGCTTCACCAAAAGCGTCAGGAAGTCTAAAGAACTGGATGCAATCGCAATCGCCGCTGCAATGGAGCGCGCAGTGGAAACAGCTTACAAAGCTGTTATGAAACCAAAAGAAGGAACCATCCTTACCGTTGCCAAAGAAGCGGCTCTGAAGGCAGCAGAGATTGCTCCGGAAGCCGAAGAACTTCAGCCATATTTTGAAGAGATCTTCGCACATGCAGAAGCCACTCTTGCCAAAACTCCCGAAATGCTCCCGGTTCTTAAAGAAGCAGGTGTCGTAGACTCCGGCGGACAGGGACTTCTGGAGGTCTTAAGAGGAGCTATGGACGGTTTTCTTGGAAAAGAAGTTGATTATACAGACTTCCAGAAATCTTCCGGACCTGCTGTTACAAAAATCTCCCCTCAGGCAGAAGCAGATATCAAGTTCGGTTACTGTACAGAATTTATCATTCTTCTGGACAAGCCAATGCCTCTGGAAGAAGAACATTCTTTCAAAGAATTTCTTACTTCCATCGGTGATTCCATCGTACTTGTAGCAGATGACGAGATCGTAAAAGTACACGTACACACCAACCATCCTGGTCAGGCTATTGAACGGGCACTTACCTATGGTGCACTTTCCCGTATGAAGATTGATAATATGAGAGAAGAGCATCAGGAAAAACTGATCAAAGATGCAGAAAAACTCGCCAAACAACAGGCAGAAGAAGAAAAAGCAGCAGTTCCTGCCAAAGAAACAGGTTTCATTGCTGTATCTGCCGGAAATGGTCTTACTGATATCTTTAAAGAACTTGGCACAGACTATCTCATCGAAGGTGGTCAGACTATGAACCCAAGTACCGAAGATATGCTGAATGCCATTGAGCGTGTTAATGCAAAGACCATTTATATTTTCCCAAACAATAAAAATATCATCCTTGCAGCCAACCAGGCAAGAGATCTTACCGAAGACAAAAAGATCATCGTAATCCCTACCAAGACAGTGCCACAGGGTATCACTGCAATGATCAGCTTTGTTCCTGAAAAATCCCCTGAAGAAAATGAAGCTGAAATGCTGGATGCTATTTCCAAAGTCCGTACAGGTCAGATCACCTATGCTGTAAGAGACACTCGTATTGAAGACAACGAAATCCATGAGGGAGATATCATGGGTATTGGCGATAAGGGTATCCTTGCTGTAGGCAGCAACAAACAGGAAGTCGCCGAGGCTACCGTCAAGGCTATGATGTCTGATGACGCAGAAGTGATCAGCATTTATTGGTGCAGATACCTCCGAGAAAGCTGCTGAAGCTCTTGGCAGTGCATTAGAAGAAGCATATCCAGACTGCGAAGTAGAAATCAATAGAGGTGGTCAGCCAATCTATTATTACATCATTTCTGTAGAGTGATCATGGGACAGAGTTTAAGAACTATTAAGGGCGTTGGAGAAAAAACGGAAAAACTGTTTCAAAAAGTAGGTATCTGGGACACAGATGACCTGATCCGTTATTATCCAAGAACTTATGACGCTTATGAGGCGCCGGTAAATATCGCAGATCTTAAGGAAGGGACGGTGCAGACCGTCTCTGCTGCGGTATCTTCCGGCGTCTATGTTAATTCTGTACGAGGTAAACAACTGATCACCACTACCGTATCGGACAGCAGTGGCAGGTTATCCATGATCTGGTTCCGTACGCCTTATCTTCGCAACACTCTGAAAAAAGGCAGTTTCTTTGTTTTTCGGGGCAAAATAGTCCGTACTCAGGGACGATTCCAGATGGAACATCCGGAAATTTTTACACCTGCTGCCTATGAAGAAATCCTGAACAGTCTCCAACCTGTGTACAGTCTTACTGCAGGCCTTTCCAACAAGACCATTGCCCGGATGATACAAAAAGTACTTACAGAACTCCCCATGCACCAGGAATATCTTCCAGAAGAACTCCGGGAAAAATACCACCTTGCAGATATCAACTACTGTCTGAAATCCATACATTTTCCCAAAAACAAAGAAGAACTTCTGGTTGCCCGCCGAAGGCTGGTCTTTGACGAATTCCTGTTCTTTATTCTGGCGGTCCAGATGTTAAAAGAACATACTGAACAGGCCCAGAACCATTTTCCCATAAAAGAAACATGGACAACAGAACTGATAATTGAAAGTCTTCCTTACAGACTTACCGATGCACAGCTGAATGCATGGCACGAAATCGAAAGAGATCTGTCCGGTCAGGCACTGATGTCCAGACTGGTACAGGGAGATGTGGGAAGTGGCAAAACGATTCTTGCATTTCTTTCCATGATCCTTTCTGTGGAAAACGGATATCAGGCTGCATTGATGGCACCTACTGAAGTTCTTGCAAGGCAACATTATGAAGGCTTTCTGAAACTGATGGAAGAACAGAATCTTCAATACGATACCGTTCTTCTTACAGGTTCTACCACAGCCAGACAAAAAAAAGAAATTTATGGACATATCGCAAAAGGAACTGCCCAGGTGATCATAGGGACCCATGCTCTGATACAGGAAAAAGTCATCTACCATAACCTTGGTCTGGTGATCACTGATGAACAGCATCGTTTTGGCGTAAAACAGAGGGAAGCCCTGGCTTCCAGAGGCAATCCTCCCAATATTCTGGTTATGAGTGCCACACCGATTCCAAGGACCCTGGCGATCATTCTCTATGGAGATCTGGATATCTCTACGATCAATGAACTTCCTGCCAGACGTCTGCCAATCAAAAACTGTGTTGTAGATACTTCCTACCGTCCCAAAGCCTACAGCTTTATTGAAAAGCAGATCCGTGAAGGACGTCAGGCATATATTATCTGTCCCATGGTAGAGGAAAGCGAAGGACTGGACGCTGAAAATGTCCTTGATTACAGAGAAAGGCTATCCCAGATATTTCCGGCTGATATTTCTATTGAAGTTCTTCATGGCAAAATGAAACCCAAAGAAAAAAACAGGATCATGGAAGCTTTTGCAGCAGGAGAGATTCAGATTCTGGTTTCTACTACAGTAGTAGAAGTAGGTGTGAATGTTCCCAATGCTTCTGTTATGATGGTTGAGAACGCAGAACGTTTCGGTCTTGCGCAGCTTCATCAGCTTAGAGGAAGAGTAGGACGGGGGCAGTATCAGTCTTACTGTATTTTTATCCAGGGTAATGTCCAGGACAGTATCTCCAAAAGACTTCAGATACTCAACAAATCCAATGATGGTTTTTATATTGCAGAAGAAGATCTGAAATTACGGGGACCAGGGGATCTCTTCGGAATACGCCAAAGTGGTGATATGGAATTCCGTATCGGAGATATTTATAATGATTGCACCATCCTGAAAGATGCCAGTGAAGCAGCCTCCCTGATCCTTTCTCTTGATCCGGATCTTTCACTGGAACAGCACCATATTCTGAAAGAACATCTGGATGCTATTCAGAAAAATCATCTGAAAAACATCGGATTATAAAAAGTCTTAGTTGCAAATTTCAAAAAATCGTAGTATTCTATTACGGTAATTTATATAATCCAGCTTGTAAGGAGGCTACCATGGCTATAAGAAAAACTACAAAAAAAGCAGAAACTGAAACTACAACCACTGCAAATACAGCTGCTGCCCCAAAAACAACTACAAGAAAAACAACAACTAGAAAAACAACTGCCAAAAAGACAACTGCCAGAAAAGCTGCAAAAATATCCACAGAAGTATATGTACAGTGGCTTGGCAAAGAAGTAGAGGCTCAGAATATCATTGACAGTATCAAAAAAATCTGGACAGAGGAAATGGACAAGAAAGAAGCTGACCTGAAAGACCTGAAGATCTACATAAAACCAGAAGATAACGGTGCTCATTATGTGATCAACGGTGATATTACCGGATTTATCGAATTATAATTCGATCGTAACTGTTCAGTACCCTCACAGTTACGAGTCAAAATGCATTCCAAATCACC
>OLPV01001479.1_pt1 | contig 17218 bp, 17 predicted proteins | sample 1671961 | NCBI WGS metagenome assembly OLPV01 (sample SAMEA3136630, study PRJEB25190) | human gut metagenome | biome: human gut; feature: human-associated habitat; material: faeces | place: Austria | collected 2013
TCACTTTCGTTTCGGCTCTGTTGCTCCCTATCCTACGCTTAAATCTGACGTTACCGCTTCGATTCCAAGGACTCGGTACGGGCGGTTGGCTAGAACTTACCTGGCAGAATTTTCCTGCTATATACAATCAGCTTACAAAAGCAAGCAAAGTTTTCTCAGCGCGCACTATAAATTCAATATATCATAAATGTCTTTTAGTTGGAATATCTACTAAAGAAAGTTAATGCGGTTACAATTCTGTTTTCATTTTCATTCAGGAAAAATGCCGATAAATTATCACTTTTAGAATTCCAATATACTTGTATAAATAAAATCGCAGATCATTGTGTAGGAATTTTTATAATGAGAGTACATTTACTATAGTGGATGTGCTCTAAAAAATTATTCAATTTCCTGATCATATATTTGGTTTTTCATTTTTAGATCGAATATCGTTTCTTCAATAACACGGATACACTCATCGGGATTTTTCTTAATATCTTTTCCCCAGAATCGGATTACTGTCCATCCCATAAACAAAAGCTTTTTATTGATTTCGTTATCTCGCTCACGGTTTTTTGATATTTTACTTATCCAAAATTCACTGTTATGACTTTTTCTTAGTCTGGATTGCAATACTTCCCAATCCTTACCGTGAAAAAATTCTCCATCACAAAAAATGGCAATCTTATATTTGGTTAGGACGATGTCCGGCTTCCCTGGAAGATTTCTGTAATTCTTGCGATATCTATAACCTCGAGCCCATAAAGCTTTTCTAAGAATAACTTCTATCTTTGTATCTTTAGCCTTTATGTGCTGCATATTTTTACGACGTTGTTCTGGAGTTAATACATCAGCCATAACTAATCCTTCATGTCAAAAGTATTATTCTTAATATAATTTGCGATAGTTGCATTATCTGTTTCCATTCCCAAGAGCATCTGATGATACTTCACAACACGGTTTTCCTTCGAATTAATTCTTCTTGCATCAAATATTTCTATTTCTGTCTGTGCTGGAAGTATTATTCCTACATTATTGGCATTCATCATCATGCTATATGCAAGCAGTTGTAATCTATCATTTCTTGAATCACCATTTGTATAATCTTTATACTTAACATCAAAAACAACAGTCTCGCCACTTTCTCGATCTGTAAGAATTAAGTCTGGCTTAATTGAACCAGATATATATTTTCCTGGATTAGCCAGTCCCTCTTCTTCCCAAAATACATCTGTTTTATCATCAAATTTTTCCATTCTAATCCCCTTATCGTTTTTGCTTCTGTAAGAGTCAATTCCATTCTTTTTAAGATAAGCACGAACGTATACTTCAAAGAGTTTCTCCATTGATATTGCATATGGCACAACATATCCTGTTGTACTAATTTCACCATTTGATTCAATAGAAATATCATCCAGAACCATTCTGGCCATTGCTATTACTGGTTTATAATATGTATAATATCCCGAAAACTTCAATCCATTACATGCACTTCCAGTAACCTGAATATCAGAGATATGTCTAAGCACATTTGAGCAATAGGAAATCATACTGGTATAATTGTTATTATCCTTACTGTAATCATCAAAATACTTAACAATAAACCTTTTGGATTTTTTTAATGCAGCTTTTAGTATCTGGTTTTCAATAATATTATCCGAAAAACGTAAATACCGACAATAGAATCTATCATTTCTACCATGCATGGTATTTGACCTTATATTCTTCTCGATGACAATTTTTCCTTTGACTTTTCCTACAAGATTTTTTTCTTCCTTTAGCATTCTTCCCATAAGGGGTTTTCTGCATAATAATCTAAGTAAAGTAAGGAACACTGTTACCGTAATAATGCTGTTCTCGGCCGATATTCCATCATCAACTTTTAAAGGTTTTTCATTCTCAAAGAAATAGAAAATCTCATTTCGGTCGATTGACTCGATATCCTTCTCTTTATGTCGGTTACTAATTGTTTGTGGAGCCATATATCGATCAAATTCATCGTCATCACGTATATAATTTAATAACTCCACGACTGTAATATTAAATCTTGGAACAACTTTTATCAAAAGCTCATTTCCATTCACATCATACAATGTTTCGCCATCAATTGATTTAATTCTGCAAATCCCAACAAGGTTTGATGAATACAAACTATTTCTATAATAATGAATTCCAAGATTAACTCTTGACGCATTGTATGGTACATGTATTCTTTCAATATCCTCTGGTTTTATATGAGTAGTAAACTCATCCATTTTAGTATTATCAGTTATAAGGTATATTCTTTTTCCGTATTTCGGCTCTTGCCATCCATTCATACAACCACCACCTATACTATAAGATCATTAAATATTTTTTCTATAACCTCTCTCTGTGATGACATATTTATCTTTCCGGCAATACAGTTCAAAAATCCATTAAATCCGTCTGTAGCGTCACTAATATCAAAGCTGATAATACCATCTTTATAATACTCTTTGAGAATCGGTATTATCTGATACTCAAATCTTTTCACCAGTTTATCCTTACTGTCAACAAGGAAATATGTATGTCCAATCTGTACATCTTCTTTTCTGTATTCTGGACTGAGATAATCCTCTTCGAATATTTTTTCTACATTTTTAAAAAGGCTACTTGCCTGTGTATTGAGTTCTACTTGTGTAGCTCCGTTTTCCACTTTGTATTTTTGGATGATTTTCACGTCTGGCAATTGCTCAAAGAAAAGAAATCTGCGTCTGATAGCATAATCTATCCCACCAATAGATTTATCCGCAGTATTCATTGTTCCAATTATGTAGAGGTTATCTGGTATGATAATCCTGTTATTGTTATTTACCGAATATGGTGTTGCAACTGGCTCTGTCCTGTATTCAAGACCATAAATCAGTTCACCAAATACTGTTGCAAGATTCGCACGATTAATTTCGTCAATAATGAGAAAAAACTTTGTCTTTTTATGTTTTTTCGCAAGTTCAGCTATATTACCTAAAACTTTATTGACTGTTTCGTAAAGTATGGTATCAGATCCTGTCCTAGTAGATACCTTGATTCCTCTAATAAAATCTTCATACCCATATGAAGGATGGAACTGTACAATATCCCATGCAACCTCCGGTTCTTCTTTACCTTTGAATAGCTTTGCACAATATTTATCTTCACTAGAATAATCAGCAATTTGAAGATCTGTTAATTCCGCATCGGAACAATTATGTGCCATATACTTTAAAAATGCTTTTGCAGAATATGTTTTAGAAGTTCCTGGGGGACCTTGCAGAATCATCTGTTTTATGTCAAGTGTCTCCATTGCTTCCTGATATTCCTTATAAATTGAATCCTCCATCTTATTTTCTACTCCCTCCAGTATTATTTTAGAACCGTCTGTTGCTGTAATCACATCACCCGGATTACTCCACAATATATTAAGTTTTGCAATACGTTTTCTAACCAGTTCATTTGCTTCCTGATTATATACAGCTTCCTCTTGCTTCCAATCTCTATCAGTTCTTCCAATTTTATTTACACTCTTTGGCTCAATTTTTTTAAAATCATTTAGGAATAAATTCCATTCTTTTTCTACATAATCAAGTAATTTTTTCTTCGCTGTGTCTAATGGATTACTCTTCAAATATTGTGAATATATATCTATTAAGGTCTGATAGTACTGCCAAACAATTCTAAACAAAACAAGGTTTCCACCGAACGATTCTCCGAGCTTATAATCACCTGTTTTTTCCCAGCAAGCAGCTTTTACATAATCTTTCGGATGAAATCCACCTGTAAAATGATATTCCAAATCATCAACGAGAATCTTGCCACCGTTATAAAGGTGTCTTCCATCTGACTTACCATTTCTGCGAATCTTATTGTACTGAATGTTGTTAGCTATCAACATTGCCAGATAAGTAACTCCCCCAATCTCAGTTTCACGATAACATACCTTTTTATTAAATAAAATTGCCCTTTTTATCTGATCATCTGTAAGCAATTTCTGATCTATTATTCTACCTACAAGATTTTCTATCGGAACAGAACTACACTGCCTTGTTGAGTCCTCAATTATGAATCGTGTTGACGAGACTCCTTTTTTATATTCATCAAAACTGTTTTCTCTTGAAAGATTTGAAGCTGTTGTTTTCTTTTTAATACATGCCGCTTCAAGTAACTGAACAGATTTTTCAGCAGCACTGTCCAAAATCCCCTCCGAAATGTATTGTTTCAAAATGGGAATTAACTGATACCTGATTCTTAAAGTAACATCATCCCCACAAAAATATCCATGTCCGAGGACATATCTATTCTGATCATGCGTACTACGTTTATACTGCATATCAAGATAATTAAATATGAGATTACGCACTTGATCGTAATAAACAGCATTTTCTGTTTCTAAATCTTCCGTGATATATTTAATATCAGAGAGAATCTCTCTAACATAAAATTTTTTCATTAAATTACCCGGAAGGATTATTGCGCCTACTTCAGTAGCATTATAGGTTCCAATAACATAAAAGTTAGGTGGAATCATAATCACAGAGCCTGAGTTCAAATAAAGATTAGATTCTTTTCCCGCTGATCCAATAGCATCTATCGCATCACCTATAAGAGATGAAATATCGTTTCGCTGCAGATCATCCATAATCAGAACATACTTAGTTCCTTTTTTCTCCTGATAATCTTTTGTTGCCCTAAAAATTGTTTCAAGAAAAATCTTATCCCTATATCTAAAAAGCATTTCCCCTGATTCTGTATCAGCAGTTATTCCACGGACCACATCCTCATATGTAACATTATTGTGACATGAAATAATTTCAACTTTTACGTGTTGATCTGCACTTGATGGAAAACAACTGTATTCACGTTTGTATAACTGTTCCGAAATTCTTTTGGCCAAGTAGGTTTTACCCACTCCTGTACTACCGGTGAGCAAAATCGCCTTTTTCTGATAAAGTGCCTCTGTCATTTCAGACAGTAATTTTTTAGTTTTTACTGTCTGAAATTATCACCTTATTTTATTTCATTTAACATTTTGCCAAGGGCAAGAGCAACACGTTTTGCCAACTGAGGCGGCACTGCATTTCCAATCATTTGATAAGCATTTCCTTGTGATCCAACGAAATCAAAATCATCATCAAACGACTGTAATCGAGCAGCTTCTCTTACCGTAATAGATCTGCATTGCTTTGAATCATAATGAATAAACCGGTTGCCATCTTTATATAAATGGGCAATTATTGTTGTGCTCGGCAAATCTGGCTCAAGAACATGATATCTGTGAATTGGAGATCTCGAACCAACTTTTTTTTCATATAATTCGCTTATTTTCTTACTGTCATATTCACGACGACCAGATTCTATATCCAATGCAAGTATTTTAAAGGTATCCATATCTCTCAAATTGTGATATCTGGGTTTATGCCAGGTAATATTGGTTTCCGGAACATTGTGAGATTTTCGCTTTTTATGATGCTCCTCATCATAAAACGGTCTACAAGCAGGCAGATCGCATATTGCTTCGCGAACCGTTATTTTTTTACTCACTTTATATTCTGGCAATATTTCATTATAGAATCTACTCAATATTTTCTGTGTATTATCATATCGTTCTGCATTTACACCAACAATTATCATTCTCTCTCGATTTTGTGGTACACCATAATCACTGGCGTTTACTTTTGCTACTCTAAGATCATCAATAATATCGTACCCTATATCTTTGAATCCCTGTCTTATTAAATCCGTTATTGGTCTTCCATCTGGAGCTGCGCTTAAAATTCCTGGAACATTTTCAAAAACAAATACTTTGGGTCTGTATCTATTCACAACTTTCAGATAGTGTTCAAACAGATAATTTCTATAATCATCACGCATACCATTTTCATCGCGCACTCGTCCGGCAACCGAATATGCCTGGCATGGTGGACCGCCAATAATCACATCAATGCCACCAGCCTCATTTATAAAATAATCAAGACCTTTTCCTTTCCCAAATTCCTCATCTTTCCAACCTTTAAAAAGTTCTTCTTCTCTTTGGATATCGAAATGCATTACTCGATCTGAGGCATCTGTTATTCCCCATTTTGTTTTAAGACGTTTAATTAACGTATTCACCTGAGGCTTTAACCATTCAACGGCAGCAATATCTGTATACATTCCAGACTGAAGAAAACCATCTTCAAGCCCCCCGCATCCAGCAAACAAATCTATAAACTTATATTTAGCCATATTATTCTCCATCCTTCAAATAAGGCAATAATGCTTCAGCTACTACCCGTCCAAGCATCGGCGGTACTGCATTTCCAACCTGTCTATATTGTTCTGATTTGTTTCCATAGAATATAAAATCATCTGGAAAACTCTGAAGTCGTGCACTTTCTCTAACTGTCGGTATTCTATTCCATTTATAGTGAAAATGTGAACGATGACCGGTATTTATCGTATTTGAAGGCTTCTTACTATGATATCTTGTAAGAGCTTCATGATACTTGTATATTCCCTGATATTCTTCTGGTAGTGCTTTGTAATTTTTTCCTTCAGGAACTAAAGATATCATAAATTTAGTTTTTTCAATTGGAATACTGCCAATATGATTTCGTACTTTTTCAGAATTGGCTCTCATTCTTTTTTGATAATCATTCTGAACCGGATATAAATAATCCTGGCTCTCTTCTCCATATATTATGTCACCTTTATCAGTTTGTAATGATGGGAGATCGCCAATAGCTTCCTCACAAGTAACATAATTATTTTTATCAACTGTTGGTTCTGGAAATTTAAAAGCTTCATTAGAATCTCTTAATCCGACAAAAAATACTCTTTTCCTCATCTGCGGAATTCCATAATCTGGAGCATATAATAATTTAGGAACCATTCTGTAACCAATCTTGGCAAAATCCTCCACAACTCGTTTTGCTCCAATTCCTCCATTAGTTTGTACCATTCCCGGAACATTTTCCAATACTACTGCTTGTGGTTTAACTTGTTCTGCTAATTTCACCATCGCAGTATATAAAGTATTTCTTTTGTCATTCATGTCTCTTGGTCCAGCTACTGAAAATCCCTGACAAGGTGGACCTCCAACAAGAACATCTAACTTAATATCTTTTTCTTCAAGAAAATTAATGATCACATCAATATTACTATGATCAAACAGATCTAATTTCATTGCTTCTGCTTTTCCGTGATTTTCCTTAAAAGTTTTAAGCGCAGCTTCATCAAAATCAACTCCCAAAACCACATCATATCCCGCGTCATAAAAACCTCTCGAAAGTCCTCCAGCTCCTGAAAATAAATCCAGTACTTTATATGCCATTATCTAATCCTCGTTTCATTATCATTAATTATTCAGCACTATGGCCGCTTTTAACCCAAGCATCTAATTCAGAGCACTTGAATTTCCACTGTTTTCCTATTTTATGCGCCGGGATATCTTTTCCTTTTCTTATCCAATCCCTTATTGTAACTGGTTTTACACCAAGGTATTCTGCCGCATCATCTATGCTTATCCACTTTTCATTTATACTATTATTAATCATTTTTACACCTAAACCTTTTTGATAAACAATTAATTTTTCCTCCCATATATAATAGCACAAATGTTCTGTTGTTTCAATTTGTTTATTGTTATTTGCTGATATTTTTACCTATTTTCGTGGTACTACTTTTTTATACACTATTTCAAATGGCATATAGAAAGCTCATAAGTTTTCATACCTATGAGCTCATTAAAATATATTCTTTAAACTTTCTACAACCAATATTCTTTCCAAGTATCATCAGATTTTCAAAAAGAACTCTTCATCTATTTCATAAGTTATTACTTCTTTCACACCTATTCGATATTGTGCTATTTTGTTTATAAACTCTTCACCGTCAATCAAATCTATTTGTTGTTTTCCAGGATTTGATGCTTCTTCCTTAGCTGCTTTAGTGAAGATTCCAGTAGTAATAAAAACACCTTTTTCTATGTCTGTTGTAAGTGATCCTCTAAAATCTCTTATATCACTTGCACTTACAGCTCCTTTATATCTCTTACACTGAAAGGCAACATTAAAACTGAAAATACCATTTATCTTCAATTTACCTGTTCCATCAATACCTCCATCACCAGATTTCTTTGTAACTTCAACCTGGGTAAATCCACATTCCCTTAATACTCTTTGCGCTAATCTCTCAAATCCATAAGGATCCATATTTTGCAAAACTTCAGAGAGTCTTTGTCTCCATGGTTTAATTTCTTCCGGGTACTCAGTTTCGTCATTTTCTATTATTCCATCATCTGGTTTTTTCGAATTACTGATTTCTTTCTTTCCAGATACTGCTCTTCTTTTAGCATTTTTATTCGCAGTAAAGGCTACAATCTCTTTAGGATCCAATTCAATACCTGAAGTATAGTTTGATGTAATTGACCAAACACTTCTTGCACTATTTATGATTACCCCATAATTTTTAAGATAAGTTCTTGCCCAGGCAAGTTGATATTCTAATTCTGTTTGGTTTTCACTTCCAAGATGAGATTCATCTACAACCTCATCTGACAGTTTCATATTCTTTATAACTTGCTCATATATTTCGCTATTTGTGCCGGATCCTCCCAATGCTAAAAGTGCCTTATAGGTCGGAACAATCAGCTCTGTATATGTTGGTGCTAAAATTTTTTTAACTCGTGCCATACCATTGCCTCCCCTTACCACTCTTAATTTTTATTATAAAGGATCCCACAAAAATTAACAAGATCTAGCCTTACTTTTACCCAACTATCCCTTATCGAACATACTTTTCCTTCTTTTCAAACCATTCAGTCAATGCCAATTCCACAACTGCTGCCATCTGCTTTGAATCCATTCCATCAAAATATTTACTGCAAATAGACTTAGGAAGCTTGAAGCTTACACCGGCATTACCATCCGTATGTTTCATCTGCAAAGCTTCAAGAATCTCTGCCATTTTCTCTTCTGTCAGATTTCCGGATGCCTTACGAAGCTTCTCAGCATATGTAGGCTTAACCTTAAGTCCTTGTCGATCCACAATATTCCAAAGCATCTGCTGCTCTTCCTCTGTGAGGTATGAAACATCCACTGCTGCCAACAATCCAATTCTATTTTCATCCATCAGATTCTTGAATGGCTGTATCAGATGATTGAGGCGCAGATACCTTGCTGCATTTCGACTGGAAAAACCATATTCCGAAGCAATTACATCCAGACTGTTTAACCTTTTGCCATTATGGCAAGAAGTTTCCTCTGGCTCGATTCCACTCAGAATCTGCAGTTCCCTGATTATGTCATTTCTCTTTCCCTGGCAGCACACCTTATCATAGTGTGCCGCCATAACTGCTGCTTTTTCAGATGGAAGCAGTTCCGCAAAGGATCTCTGCACCAGATTTGTTTCAATTACATATACATATGACTCAGATTCTGACAATCCAACTTTTATAATAGCTGGAACCTCAGAAAGTCCTACAATCTTTGCAGCATTAGTCCTGTTATGACCGGAAAGCATTTCATATCCATTAGCCGTCTTAAGTATAATAACTGGATTCAGGACTCCATGCTCACGAATGCTCTCAACCATATCATCAAGACGCTCTCCTGCATACAGATGGAACGGATGATTATGGAAGACCTTTATGGAATCAATCGCAATCTGCTCCACACCATTCTCTGCCTTGACCTCTGTGGTCTGCGCCGAAGTATCCTCTGTCAGCAGATCTACCGCATCAAATATTTTTCTTTTATTTGCATTAGCCTTCATAATTGATCAACTCCTTTGCCAAATTCTTATATGCCTTGGTTGCATTAGACTCCGGAGCATATTCAATAAGCGGCTCCGAATAATAAACCGACTCTCCTACTTTAACAGTATTAGGGATCCTGCTTTCAAAGATTCGTATCTGTCTCTCAAAAGTATCACGAACCTGTTCTGTAATAACCTTACACAGATTCGTTCTTGCATCACACATCGTCAACAAGATTCCAGCAACAGAAAGTCTGTCATTTACTCTGGATCTTATTTTTTTCACTGTCTTGAGAAAATCCTGTAATCCCATCATTGCAAGCAACTGTGGATTTACAGTGATAATCACTTCATTTGCCGCCGCAAGTGCATTAGTGTTAAGCGCTCCAAGTGTCGGTGCAGTATCAATGATAATTACATCATATCTGTCTCTAAGTGGTTCTAATATCTCCGAAAGCATCTTCTCTGCCCCCATTTCAAGTCGGAGTTTTGCATCCACAGCAGACAACATCATTGAAGATGAAATAAAATCCACACCTTTTCTACTCTGTATATACTCTTTGAATCCATGTAATTCATCATCATCGATCTGAGCCATCATCAGATGTCCGATTGTTACCGGAACTGCTACCGGATTCTCCACTCCAAAACAGATACTTAAGTTTGCCTGACTATCAAAATCCACACACAATACTTTCTTGCCAAGTTCTTTTAATGAATACGCCAAATTATAAGTTGTGACTGTCTTTGCACAACCACCTTTCATGCAAGCCGTCATATAAATCTTTCCCATAATTGCCTCCTATCTGAGTAGCTGATCCATTAAAGATTCAGTCTCTATCAAACCATTAATAACTGCCATAAATTCTTTACCAAACATCACAAAAAGAATAATAATCACTATGAGAACAACAAACGTCACCTTTGTTAAAATATCTTTCCTCATGCACCGTACCCCGCTTTTCCCTCAGCCACATATCTAGCACAGATTTCCTCTTTTTCTCTTTGATATCTCTTCCTCAACTTTTTCATTTCTTCATCCATAAAAACTTTTTCTGCCGCTTTCTCTTGAGTCTTTTCTTCATTCAGGCTGATGATCAACTGACCATTCTCACACTTGATTCTTACAAAATCACCGGTCTTGAAACCAAGTTCCTCCAACCATAAACCGCTGACTCTGAGCATTGGAACGCTTTTACCATTTTTGTAAATATCATCTATTGTAAGATCTCTGTATTCTTTTCTGACTGCCATAAGCATTACCTCCGATATGATTTGGTGTGTAGTTCCAGAACAAACCACGAAAAAAGGGACCCACATCCGAAGATGTAAAGTCCCATCCATTTGCACGCAACAATAAAAACAGTTATCCTGGAAGCCTGGTGCTCCCTCTGTCTTTATCTGTGTAGGTTATTCAATTAAGATCGGCGCCGTCCTTAATCTCAACCACCAGTAATTGGTCAAAAAAATAGGACTAAGTCTGAAAAGCCATCGCTTTAAGCGGCTTCTTGACTTAGACCTATTATTGCATAATCATCGATAATAATTAAATCCCAGTGATCTGGCTTGTAGTGTTTCAAAGTATCTTCTTTGCTGATCGTCTGGATGGTTCCGAAAACAAAATCTGTATCATAATCCTGCTGTTTGCCAGTAACCATTCCCATAGATACTGTACCATTAAATGCCTTACGATAGGACTTTAGTGCCTGCCGTGCAATTTGATTCCGATGTACCAGAAAGAGGGCACGCTTAAATTCTAATTCACGCGCAACAAAGGCAGAAGCGTATGTTTTTCCAGTACCCGCTCGTGTCAACCCTGTGATACAACTTTTTTCAATTTTTTTCTCCGGGGGCCTCCCACACCTGATCATAATGTATCGAATCTAAATAACTCTTACCGTTTCCTATTACCAGATACCACTTACCGTCCCGTTTAACCATCGCCTGATCCTTTTTTTCTTCGGTTAGGTTCAGGTCAGGAGCTTCAATTATTTTTGAATCTACATAATGTAGATTCTTAAGGCTGAATTGTTCTTCCTCATCATACTGTGTTAATATCACTTCAGCGTCCAAGACAACTATAGCGTATGGGCAATTATATAATAGCTTTATTGCGTTAATGTGATGTTCCACTCCGCCTTGATCCTTGCACACAATATTAGCATTACAGCCAATAGTTATCTGATAGTTCCCTGTAGTAAAATCCTTAAAGATGCTGACTGCTATACTATGTCTTAGTGCCTCGCTTTCTTTATCGAAGTATTGTCCTTTTGCAACATTTCGATTTCCTTTCATAAACTCAAGATTGCATATTCTACAATCCATATGGTTATTATTCATATGCTCAACGATAAATCCTTTTTCTGTCATTTCTTTGAGCATATCTTCGCCGTACCATTTAGCTATGATGTATCGATGCAGGCCCCCTCCCAAAGTAGCATTATAAGGATACCCGTTATTCAGCGACCATGTATGTGATGTTATTTCATCATAATAATCGCTCCTATATGTGGTGAGTGCTAGCTGATTCCACCCTTCTCTCATAATCGTTATTTCGTCATTATGAACACTAAATGTATTTTTACTTTTTCTAGGCATATATCTCAATCCTCTTCTTTAACGTCCAGTTATTCTTTGATCCAGTCCCCCATCAGCAATGTGAGACCGTCTGCTGTCATACCCATATCAGTCTCCAACCCACGAGAATCAACATCAAAATACTGCTTTATTACTGTATGAAGTGCCATGCCAATATCATACTGCAGCGACCTCCGCTTCCTTGGATCCAATGCCAGGAACTGCTCCTTTGAGATATTATTGATTAGCAGCGTGTTCAACAAATACTCAGCATAATCGATATTCTCTGTCTCATGTTTGGAATATGGAAATCTGTCAGTCTTGGTCCATAGATAATGAGTCAATTCCGGACTCTTTAACGAGTCCTTCATTTCCTCAAATCTGCGGTCATATTCTCCAGATAAATAAGTTGGCTCCACATCAAGGAAACGACCAATACGATCCAGGAGGTCAGGCTGCATCTCTCCTGACGTTAGACATCTCTGTATCGTTTTGCCGCTTCTATCTATTTCCGGCACTTCCCCAAGGCTTTCAACCGTATATCCTTTTTCTCTTATTATTCTCAAAAAGCAATCCCTACTTATTTGAACCTTCTCTGTTTTTTTGTTCGCCATTCTCTTGCTCCGGACATTATTGAGCATTATTGTCAGTTGTAGCAGACATTATTGTCTGGTAGTATGATAGCAGAAACAACAGCAGATATCAAGTCTCTTTATCTGCTGAAACCTATAACTTACAGAAAGAAGAGGTATTAATCCATGACAAACATCGATAGTATTGAAAACCAGATACCCGTCAACCTTACAGAATCCAGCATCCGAATCGTGACTGATCGGATGAAGGAAGCAACTGATAGCCTCTATCATACTTCCAAAGAAAAATATGATCTTAAGGCAAGGCTTATCGAAGAAGCAGACGAGATGACCACGAAGGAAAAACTTGACGCCCTGGATCAAAATTATGACCGTCATAATCAGGAAGTATGGCAGAGTATTGTTATTTTCGGTGTACTCAGTCTCTCCATCATAGGAATCGCTGCCGGAAATCCTTCTATCGTCAAGAATATCCGTCGGCTTGTTGCATAAAAATGATGCCCACAGGGTCAAGACTGATTCTGTGGGCACATATAAAAATCGGGATGCCCTCAGACACCCCGACGCTTCATTACTTCCTAAATTTCCAACGTATCTCAATCTTCTGTCCAGGCCAGACAAGAACCTTATCTACAAACGCTTCTGTTAGTTCTCTCGTAAGATGGTCAGCTTGGATTTCTCCCATACTAACAGATAATCCGTTCGGCATGGCATCCGCCTCATCTTCAAGCTTCTCCACAGTTTCCTTCTGCATCCGAATCTTCTCATTCAGCCGCTCTTCCAACTGCTCATATATCTGCTTCTGCTGAATAAAGGTATCCTTCTCCGTCATTCCAGCCTTATAGGATTCAAAGGATTCCCGCTGCTCCTCATACAGCTGGTCTAAGGACCGTTCCATTTCTTTCAGCCGCTTAATGTAGTAATTATTGAGTTGTTTCTATATGCAAAAACGAATTTTCAATTAGCTTTTACTCAAACATTATCATTGGATTCAAACCAACTAAAATGTCATCTTTATTATATCCCACCCAATTCTACATAGTAATTTTTCAAATCTTCTGTCAATTGTTCTTTCACTCTTGCCCAATCTTCCTCCGTCATCTGGCTATACAATGCATGATTCATAGAAATGACACTTAAATCTTTTGAGTAATACAAAAATCTCTTCCGCTCAAACTTTTCAAATGGATTCGTAAGCATATTTCTGCTAATAGCTTTTCGATCTTTCAGTGTCTTTGCATTATACGGGTAGGTGCTTCTATCTACCGGAAGTCCCCGGTCAATCCGATTCTGATAAAATCCAATATAACCGTCCAGAACTTTTTCTATGTCTGCATCTCCAATTGTATTAACAGCTTTTATAAAAGATAACATAAATGGCATTTTGTACGAAAGAGAATAATCCCGTTCCTCCAAAAAATCAAAGAAATCTTGTTTTATTGTACTGTCATTATGCTCTTTTATATTTAGCTCTTTTCGATATTTTTCTACATCATCCGGACTAAACAAGTAAATGGATCGGCTCCCGAATTTATATTCTGCACTCGGTATGATCTTCCTTTTTTTAATCCAACTGGTTACGGTTCCTGTACTGACAAAATATTCTCTGGCAAGCTGTTCCTGACTTAAATAATTGCCATACTTATCTTCAAATGAATCAATGTCAACTTCTGATATACGCTCAATCCTCTCTTCTATTCCATCGATGATTACCATTTCTCCCGGCGTATAATCCATTTTGGTAATATCACCAAAAGGAACGTAATATGGATTGGCAAATATAGAATGCATATTGCAGGCCTTTACCATAGAACCATATTCATCTACAACATCGATTACGATAACATTCTTTTTCGTATCTGTTTTTCTTAAACCTCTGCCAATCTGTTGTAAATACAGTACCTTCGATAATGTCGGTCTTGCCATAACAAGAATTCCAAGTTCTGGATAATCCCATCCTTCAGAAATCATATTACATGCACATAAAAAACGAATTTTCTTCTGCTTAAATGCATTCATTACAGCATCAGGATTCTTTGTTTGACGTGTATAACTTGATGCCAAAATCCCTGACTGATTTAATAATCTTGCCACTTCATTAGCATGAGCTACATTAACACAGAAGATAACTCCTTGTCGCTTTCCTACCTCTCCCTCCAGAAAATATTCCTTTAAAACATTTACAATTAGTTCATTCCTAGAAGTGACTCTAATTCGTTTTTCCAAATCTGCATTCACATAATCTTTCCCGTTAAAACGTACCTTTGAAAGATCAATATTTGTCTCAATCCGGTAAACATTTGCCTTTGCTACGATTTCCTTTTTCATTGCTTCTTTTAAAGACAATGATGTGGAATAAGTCCCAAAAACAGTTTCCAGCTTCTTTTTATCCGGTCTTTGATCCGTAGCGGTAAGCCCTACCGTAAAATCCGTATCATAATATTGAATAACTCGTTTTAGAATCGGTGCAACCGCATGATGTGCCTCATCCACTACAAGATAATTATAATAATCTGACGGCATTTCTGTATAGTGTCTTGCCAGATATGCATAAGTTCGTATCTCAATATGATCTATTAGTTCCGACAGAGACTTTTTTACTCTTTCTCTCCAGTCCAGCAGAATATTGATTCCCGGAACTAGAATTAATGCATGAAAATCAGGTTTGTTATTTGCAAAAATACGTAAATCCTCTTCCACGATTTTTGATTTGCCAGACGCTGTAGGCAACACGATCAAAAATGCTTTCACCCCAGCACTCCTACGTTTTTGGATTTCTTGCAGACTAATAGTCTGATGTTCATATAATTCAACAGCTCTGTCTATTTTGAGCCCATCATCAACAAAATTGGATGCATCTTTTCCCAGAAACTGTTTGATATCATCCTCTATTCGGTTCTCAAATGCACAATCTTCACTGGAAAATCGAAATAATTTTATTCCCCATAACATACAGGTATTTTGTTTATGCAATTGATTCCTATATTTTTCTTCACCGATAATCTGCGGATGGTGGTATGTAACACCATTTTCTTCTATTGCATATTGTCCGTTTTTGGTTCTTATTAGATAATCCAGGAAATAATTTTTCCCAGCTTCATCACAAATGCCGTATTCTCTCGACAAATACTTAAGTGCATTCATTCCATATACATTAGAAAAATTTTGCTCGAATCGAAATTCCAGTGGAGATACATCTGCCTGCTCTCCGCGGTCTCCAATACTAACTGTATAATCTACAGTTGCTGATATTTCTTTGTTTAGCAAATAACGATCCACTTCTTCTTGTGAATATCCTAAAAAACGAAAGACTCTATTAAACTGGTGCATATAATTATTCTGCTTATCAGTAATAAGCATATATGAAAAGACAGCCTCGCCTTTGTTACAATCACAAATGTATTCGTCTATAATAACCATATCCGTGCCGTTATCATAAAATTTCGATGTTCCGCCATTCGGATAATTCACCTGTTCTCTCAATCCAAAATCAACATGATCTATTATAAACTTGTCTTTCGTAATAGTAGGTTCAGCCACTTTTGATCCTCCCGTCCTGGCCGTACATCACCGGTATACCAATATTCTTCAATCGCTATACCTTTTATATCTCTTATAAATTCGCAGAAACTTTCATAAGTGAAATCTGTGAAATATCTTCCATTTCTTTCCCCCTCAAACTCTCCGTATTTAAAAGAAGTATAAATGATACCATTATCAGTCAGTGCATTCAGCATCTTCATAAGCACACTTCTTAGTTCTTCTTTTGGCAAATGCAGAATGGACGAACATGCCCATATTCCATCGTATCGGCTTCGATCATCCAATTCTTGAAAAAGCATCTGCTGTACTGGGATTCCTACGTAGCTTTCAGCAATTTGGCACAGCTCTGCTGATCCATCAATAGCTACAACATCAAGCCCTGCTTCAACAAAATATTTTGAATCTCTGCCTGCACCACAGCCAAAATCAAGCACACGCTTACCTTGTAATATATTGATGAATTTATCCTGCGTTTCCTTAAAATCGACAAAAGCTGTTTCTTCCGCAAAAGCTTTTGCATTTTTATTATAAAAAGCTAAAGTTTTATTATTCATATTATTTTCCCATCAAATCACTATTTACAATCATTTATATTTGCTAAAAATTTAGTTATCTTTTATCCCAAAGTCGCAGTTTAAAGTCTCATTTTTACACTCCAAAGTTGCATCGATGAAACTTTGGAGTGTTTACTACTAACTTAACTATATTTTACACACTCAGCGTTCTTAACCCTTAATCATGTTCCTCTTCCCAATAATCATAAGCCTCGTCATATCCATCATCAAATTCGT
>OLPV01001481.1_pt1 | contig 17201 bp, 19 predicted proteins | sample 1671961 | NCBI WGS metagenome assembly OLPV01 (sample SAMEA3136630, study PRJEB25190) | human gut metagenome | biome: human gut; feature: human-associated habitat; material: faeces | place: Austria | collected 2013
ATATCCGCTTTCTTCAGCATCCTGCACAACCTCCTTTCGCACCTGTTTGTTGTATAACTGCACTACTGTATATTTTTGGCCTTGTATACGGCAGCAAGAACTTCTGCCACAGCCTGGTAAAGCTCCGGCGGAATTTCTGCTCCCACATCAACATTGTGATAGAGCATACGTGCCAGAGGCTTATTTTCAACAATTTCAATTTTATTCTCCCTCGCCACTTCCTTAATCTTTTGCGCAAGGTAATCTTCTCCTTTTGCAAGGACAACCGGGGCAGAACTGACTTCCGCCTCATATTTCAATGCTACGGCAAAATGCGTCGGGTTCGTGATGACCACATCCGCCTTGGGCACATCCTGCATCATTCGCTTCTGGGATACCTCCTGCATTTTACGGCGCTGCCGTCCTTTGATCTGCGGATCTCCCTCTGTATTTTTGTATTCATCTTTTACTTCCTGCTTGGTCATCTTCATATCTTCATTAAACTTATGTTTCTGATAGATAAAGTCAGCCAGACCAATCACAAGATAAACAATACTGATTTTTATTCCCGTATTGATAATCAGAGTCCCCACAAGCGCAACCGCCTGATTCAGTCCCAGATCATACAACGCAAACAGATCATTTGCATTATCTTTTATGGAAGTATACGCGATATATATGATAATCACAATCTTTAAAATGGATTTCACCAGTTCAAAGAGCGAATCTTTCGAAAAGATACGTTTGAATCCGTTCAATGGATTCAGCTTGGAAAGTTCCGGTTTCATGGGTTTTGTGGAAACTTTCCATCCTACCTGCACAATGCTGACCAGAAGCGTAACAACAAATCCAAACGCCATAAACGGAAGCATAATGAGCAGGCTTTTCAAGGTGACGGAGGCAATCAGGCCTGCTGCCGCCTGCACGGACAATCCACCCTCATTTATTTTAACAAAATCCGGCATATTTTCATAGATATAAGAAAAAATATCTATGAATTTTCCTCCCACAAAGGAAACAAAAATTTTCAGACAGAGAAACAAAACGATCAGATCAAATGCCGAATTCAGTTCGCGGCTTTTTGCAACCTTACCTTCATCTCTGGCATCTTTTAATTTCTTGGCGGTTGCAGGTTCTGTCTTCTCGCCGCCTTCGCCGTCTTTTGCAAACCATTGCAGATTATAATGCAATATTCGATTCTGATTTTTTTCGTCAATACAAACCTTCTGCAACAAGCTTCACCATCGTCTTTATTTCATCAAAAATATAATTTGCCACATTCGGCAACAGGAACACGATCAGATACAAAACAACAAATCCAACCAGAATCTTCAGCTGCATACCGATCGAAAACATATTCATCTGCGGTGCCACACGTGCCATAATTCCAAGTACACAGTTCAAAACCATAATGCAGGCAAAAAACGGAAGAAAAATCCGAAACCCTATGATGAATGAATCTCCCATATAGCGTGTGATTGCAGATAACAGATGATCCCATGCAAATTTCTGGTGGGCAATCGGAATTACGGAAAAAGAATCCGTAACCGCACGTACCAGATAGGTATAAAAATCAGATGTAATCAAAAGAAGCAGAACCAGATAATAATACAGATTTCCTGTCAGTGTGGTTTCTGTTCCCATGTCCTGATTAAATTCGGTAGACATGGACAGTCCAATATCCATATCTATAATATTTCCTGCAAACAAAACAATGGAATTACAGATGCTTGCCGCATACCCAATCAGCAGTCCCGTAATTCCCTCTTTGATCACAACTACCGCATACCCGACAACACTTGCGTATGTCAGTTCCGGCCGATCTACTACATTGTATAAAAGCAATGAGACAAAAAATGAAAATCCGATTTTAATCTGATTGGGAATTCCCTGCTGCCCCAATAACGGGGCCACATACACAAAACAGGTAACTCTTACCAGAATCAGCAGAAAATATTCAAAATTTTCAAGTGTAAATACATAATTAACCATATCTTTTTATCAAATCACATACTCAGATAGGTACTGAAATTCGACCACAGACGTTCCACCAGTTCGGTCATGTTATTTAACATCCAGGAGCCGCAAAGGATCATTGCAGCAAATACCGCAATAATCTTTGGAACAAACGTAAGTGTCTGCTCCTGAATGGATGTAACCGTCTGAAAAATACTGATAATCAGACCAACCACCAGGGAAATCAGAAGCAGCGGTGCCGACGTGATCAGAATGGTATAAATTGCATCTCTTGCAATATCAAGAACTGCACCCTGTGAAATCATACGGTATCCTCCTAATAAAATGTCTGGACGAGGGATTTTATGACAAGATCCCATCCATCCGCCAGAACAAACAACAAAATCTTAAACGGCAACGAAATGGTTGTCGGAGGAAGCATCATCATACCCATGGACATCAGCACGGATGACACCACCATATCAATTACAATAAACGGAATATAAATCAAAAATCCCATAATGAATGCTTTCCGAAGCTCGCTCAGAATGAATGCCGGAACCAGTGTGGTAAACGGAACATCCGACAATTCCTTTGTATCTTTATACGTTTCTCCGGAAATCTCAGCGAAAAGATTCACATCCCTTATCTGGATCTTTGCATCTTTGATCATAAATTCACGAATCGGCCCTTCTGCTTTTTCAAAAAATTCCGACTGTGTGATTTCTCCCTTATCGAGCGGCTGAATTGCCTCTTTGTTGATCTGCTGGAACGTCGGCCACATAATAAAAAATGTCAGAAACAATGCCAGACCGATCAAAACCTGATTGGGTGGTGTCGTCTGTGTTCCGATCGCAGTCCTAAGGAAATGAAGTACAATGATAATTCGTGTAAACGAAGTCATCATAATCAGAATCGATGGTGCAAGTGATAGAATTGTCAACACCAGAAGCATCTTGATCGGTGTGGAAACCGATCCGGAATCATTGTTATATGTAATTGACAATCCATTGGCATTGTCTGTATTATGATCTGCTCCCTGTGTATCTTTCTGTGTAATCTTTGTAATACTGTCCGGATCCATGGAACTTGCATAGACACGTCCCGGATGCATCATGCATAATGTAATTGTAAGTATTAAAACCGCACACGCAAACGCAAAACTTGCAATGCAGTATATCTTTTTCCCTTTGCTCATCTTTATCCTTGCTTCTTTGGTAACTTATCTTTTAACTGGTTGAGAATTTCCGCAAAAGAATCCTGCTTTTTCCCACTCTGTTCCAGCTCAAAAGAGAAATCTTTTAACTGATCCCTCGTAAGCTGTGCCAGAAGATGTACTTCCTCTTTTCCAACAGAAACAACCAGATAGACACTGCCGGCTTCCACAATACTGATCATCTTGTTATTGCCGACACTGATTGTCTCTATCACATGCAGATTCTTATTATTCTGGCGTCCACGCTGCATACCTCCCATCCATCTGGTGGTAAGATATGTAGCAGCCAGAACAACAGCAAAAATAAACAGTGCACCCAAAAGTTGTATAAAGCTTTCCAGAGAACCTGTCAGTAACACATTTGTCATGTCTGTTTCTACTTTCCGCCTGTTCTTGAAGCATTGACAATTTCCGTGATCCGGACACCGAAGCTTTCTTCAATGACAACAACTTCGCCCTTTGCGACATATTTTCCATTGACAAGCACATCAATCGGCTCGCCTGCCAGTTTATTCAACTCAATAATTTTTCCCGGTCCCAGATCCAGAATATCTGAAATGGATTTTGTTGTCCTTCCAAGCTCAACTGTCACCTGAAGCGGAACATCCATAATCAGATCAATATTTTCCGGCTGGTAATTTCCAAGATTTCCACCCGCAAATGCGCTAAATTGTGCCGGCTGAACATTAACCGGCTGTCCCATGTTCTGATTCATCATAGTATTTCCCATCATCGCCTGTCCCATTGGCTGCCCCATTGGCTGCCCCATTTGTGCTGTATTCTGTGAAGCCATCTGCTGTGACTTATGTGCTCATCCATGACGGAGTAAGACCAATGATAAGCCAAAAGCTCATAGACCGCTGCTGTAAATATGTGCTTATGACAAGAGCCTGTGTTGCGGCAGCTGCTGCTGGCTGTGCCCCTGCCGGATTGCCGGAATTTGCTGCTGAGGAATCGGCCGTCACACTCTGACTGTCCATTTCCATCGTTTTTGCCACTCCATCACACATATCCTTTGCAAATGAAATCGGATACAGCTGCATAATTGTACTGTCAACCAGATCCCCGATTTCCATACGGAAAGAGATCTTAACAAACTTTCCGGTAAGGAAGGAATCAATCTCCGCTTCATCGATGTCTTCCTGCAGATTAATCACCGTTGCATTTGGCGGGCTGATATCAATCTTGCGGTTTAACATGGAAGAAAGGGAAGTTGCCGCAGAACCCATCATCTGGTTCATCGCTTCACTGATTGCGGACAAATGCAATTCGCCAAGTTCGCCATCTGTATTGGTTCCATCTCCTCCCATCATCAGATCCGTGATGACTTTTACATCATGTTCTCTTAAGACAAGAATATTGCTTCCATCCAGTCCTACGGTATATGCAATCCGGATAAACACACAGGGTTTTTCATACTCCTGTACAATGTCATCCCATGTGCCGTAAGAAACAACCGGAGTTGAAATTTCCACCTTATGGTTAACGAGCGAAAACAACGTTGTCGCCGCAGTTCCCATACTTATATTGGCAATCTCTCCGATCGCGTCTTTTTGTGCATCAGACAGTTCATTTTCCGCAGAATCACTCGCTTCTGCTCCAGGTTCATTCAGCAGTGCGTTAATTTCTTCCTGCGATAATACTCCATCCATAGTTTATTGCTCCTCTCTGATCACCGAAGTGACCCTGACTGCATATTTATCCCCCGATGATCCGGGAAGTGCAGTAAATTTACGAATATTTCCAACATAAATATCCAATTCATCCTCCACCTTGCGATCCAGCCGGATAATATCTCCCGGCTGCAGCATGGCAAAATCATTTACCGATATCATACTGTTTCCAAGAACAGCCTTGACCGGTATCTGTGCGCGCCGAATCAAGGTCTCAATGGATTCCGTGTAATCGGTATTGTCCTGATTCTGCAAATTTGAATACCAGTATTTCGTATTCAGTTTATCAATCACATCCTCAAGAGTCAGGTACGGAAGACAGACATTCATCAGGCCTTCCACTTCCCCGATCTTAAGGTTAATTGTCACAATCGCAATCATTTCACTCGGAGAAATAATCTGTGCATACTGGGAATTGGTTTCAATTCTCTCTAACCGGGGATGAATATCCGCCACGTTTTCCCATGGTTCCCGTAAAAGGTTGACGCACACAATCATAATCCGTTCGATAATCAAAAGTTCGATTTCCGAGAACTCACGAACCTTGTCCATAGGATCTCCTCTGCCACCGAGCATACGGTCAACAATCGTATACCCCAGATTTGATGCCATTTCCAAAATAATATTTCCCTTGAGGGGTGCAAAATTCACAATTCCCAAAAGAACCGGATTCGACAGCGCATTGGAAAATTCAGAATACGTAACCGCTTCTGAATTCACCACCTCTACCTGAACATTTTTCCGTAAATACACGGGCAGATTCGTAGATAAAAGTCTGCCATAATGTTCAAATATCATTTCCATGGTACGCAGATGTTCCTTGGAAAATTTGGAAGGACGGGCAAAATCGTACTCTTTTACCTTTTTTTCATTATTGTCTTTTATTTCATCCACATCCAGCTCACCGGTACTAAGTGCTGCCAGCAAGTTGTCTATCTCATTTTGGGATAATACGTCACCCATCAGTTTTTCACCACCTGTAAAAATCCTATTGTGCTGTCAGTTTGGAGAAGTTTACTCCGATCACATAATCTTTGCCGAATAAATTCTGCATATCTTCAAGGATCGTGTCCTTAATTGCATCTGAATTCTGGTTAAACTGCTCAAATGTATATCCACTTACCACTTTGATAATATCATTTTTGATTGTATCATCCTGATTTGTCAGGAAATCCTGTGTGTATTTCTTGTAATTGTCGCTCTTCTTGTTTAGAACAAGTGATACATTCAGTACTGCATAATGAGTCTTTCCGTCTTTTCCTTCTGCAAGGTTTGTTGTCAGGTCTTCCCCTGTGCTGACTTTATAAATTTCCTGATCATCAATGGAAACATTGCTGGTTCCGGTAGCCGCACCACTGTTTAAATCCAGATCAATTGCGGAACACACTTTTTCGATCAGTGTATTTGCTTTTTTTGTCTCTGGTAATACAGAAAACATCAAAAGTGCTGTCAAAACAAAATTTGCAAACACAAGTGCCAGAATTACGACTGAAATTAAATTCTTCTTCATTGTTTACTCCTCTTAATTATTTTCTTTTACATCTGAATTGAATGAGTTATAAATTTTTATCTCTACGCGTCGGTTTTGTGCACGCCCCTCTGCCGTACTGTTGTCAGCAACCGGTATGTAATCTCCTCTTCCCGCAAACTTAATGTACTTGGGATTGAGATTTTTATTTTTTCTGAGCTGATCCGTGACAGCAAGTGCACGGTACACCGAAAGAACCTCGTTATTTTCATATTTTGCAGAATAGCGGATCGGAACATTATCGGTATGTCCTTCTACCTCTATCACATTCTTGTTATATTTTTCAAGAATCTTTCCAAGCTTATTTACAATCGGGACTGCCTGTTTAACGAGATCAGCCTTACCGGATGCAAACAAAATGGAACCATTCAGATTCAGTTTTACATACTCTGCATTGAAATCCACATCCACCTTTCCGGACAGCTGTGAATTATCAAGTTCCTGTTGGATTTCATCTGCCATCTTTTCAGATTCCGCAAGTTGCTGCTGCTCGTACTGTTCCTGTGCAGACAGTTTGCCATCTGTCTGCTCATCGGTATTCTCTGCTTTGGAATTTGCCATCTCATTGTAGTAAGAATCCAGAAATTCCAGCTGGCGGACACCGGCAGAAATCATCTCTCCCTCTCCAATGCTTGTGCCGCCGGTCGGAAGGATGCTGATGGCGTTCTGCAGTGATGCAACAACCGCCTCTAACTTGTCAGTATCTACTGTCGACATGGAAAACAATAGTACGAAGAAGCAGAGCAAAAGATTCATCAGATCCGAGAAAGTATTCATCCATGCCGGCGCTCCTTTTGGCGGATCTTCCTGTTTCTTTTTTGCCACTACTCTTCACCTCCTCCGCCGTTTTCAAGAACACCCTCTCTTACAGTCGGTGAAAGGAATGACTTTAATTTTTCCTCAATAACGCGTGGATTTTCTCCTGCCTGAATGGACAACAAACCTTCAATGGTGATCTGACGGTTTACCACTTCCATATCATTGTTTACGGAAAGTTTTCCGGCAATCGGGGTACATAACCAGTTTGCAATCAGGGAACCGTACAGTGTCGTAACCAGTGCTACAGACATCTGTGGTCCGATCGCAGACGGATCGGAAAGTTTATTTAACATGGCGATCAGTCCGAGCAGGGTACCAATCATACCCCAGGCAGGACCCATCTCGCCCCATTTTTCCCAAAACTTAATCACATCCTTGTGACGGGTTTCCAGACACACCATATCCGTTTCCAGAATCCCACGGACCAGCTCCGGATCGGTGCCATCTACTACAAGCATGATTCCTTTTTTCAGGAATTCGTCTTCAATTCCGTTTGCAGCTTCTTCAAGTGCAAGCAGACCTTCTTTTCTTCCGACATTTGACATGTCAATAATTGTCCGGATGGTCTGTGACGGATCATATGTTTTATCCTTGAACGGGAGTGAAATTGATTTGAATCCGTTGATTCCATCTGCAAGTTTGAAACACCCGAGTGTACTGCAGATTGATCCGCCAAACGTGATAACAACCGACGCTGGATCAATGTACATCTGCATCGCAGTGATGTCAAAACTGTTACTACTGAGGACGCCAAAGATAACCATGGCAATTCCGCCGATAATTGAAAGCAGTGATGCTATATCCATGAACTACACCTTCCATTTTCTAAAATTAGGAATTCCGATGGATCTTCCGACAAAATCCATCAAAATACCCTTTTATATGATTTTACTAAACTTTCTCTCTCTTGTCTACTTCCTTTTTGTTAAAAAGGGTGTAAAATCACAAAAAAATGTTGGGAAACAGTCAAAAAACTATTTCCCAACTATTTTTCAAACTATCTCTTTAAGTTGATTAATTCTTCCAGTAATGTGTCGGAAACTGTGATAACACGCGAATTTGCCTGAAATCCACGCTGCGTAATGATCATATCGGTAAACTGTCCGGAAAGGTCAACGTTTGACATTTCCAGCTGTCCGGAATTGATCTTGCTTCCATCCGCATCCACAGCTACACCCACACCGTCAAACTCGCCGGAGTTTAAGGTTGTCTGATAGCAGTTATCACCAATTTTTTCAAGACCGGAAGCATTGGCAAACTGTGCCACTGCGATCTGTCCGAGAAGTTCGGTGTTACCATTGTCATAGCTTGCATAAATCTTACCGCTCTGGTCTACGGAAAGTCCGATCATTGCACCGTTTTTCTTACCGGTTTCTTTTCCGACCGAGGTTCCCCTTTCTACTTTCAGCGTTGACTTTCCGCCATGGCCTACATTGGTGGAAGTGGAAAAATCTACATTGATGTCCTTAAAATTGGATTCCTTTTTTGTACCATCTGCGTTATTTGTTGTAAACTTTGTTTTAAGAACAGAAGAAAGTTTTAAGGACTTCGCTGTTACAGGTGTTGTACCAGCTGCTGGCACTTCTCCTTTTGCGCTGATATTTACAAATGTACCTTTATTGGCATCGTATTTCATATAATAGCCCTTTGGCGCATTTTTCGCATTTGGCGCCTTATCATCTGTATCTCCGTCAGCCCCCCAGATTTCATCTAACTTTTTCCGTTTTGCATCATCTGACAATGCTTTTCCGGCATCATCCGTAATAATAGAATTACCATCGGAATCAAGAATATCCGTTAAACTGATAAAATAATTATTTCCAGTGCCTAATCCCTGAGTTGTCTTCGGTGTTGACACCGCAAACTTAGCCGTATAGGAGTATCCCAGATCATCATAAAATCCAAGAGTCATAACATAGCCGTCTTTTCCGGTGACATCGGTATCTTCCTTATCCAGAATTCCATGCACATAAGCCTCTGTCGTTGCCTCCGGAGCGGATGTCGTGTTGGACGGTGACATCACCTGCAGGGGAGAAACCGTATCTTTATGTATCTCTCCTGTCGTCTTATCTACCTGCCAGCCCTGTACCGTATATCCGGTAGAACTCATACACAGATAGCCGTTTCCATCTACATAGAACGAACCTGCACGGGTAAACATGGTATTTGTTCCATCACTGACAATAAAGAAGTTTGTGGTCTGGCTGTCGCTGAGCTTTAAATCAAACGGGTTTCCGGTTGTCTCGGAAGAACCTGCCCCGGTAATATTAATCATGGTAGATGCCGTGCTTACACCAAGACCAATCTGCTTGGCATTGACACCACCCGTACCGGTTGACGCATCCCCACCGGATGCGGTGGACATTGTCTGGTACATCAGTTCACTGAATCTTACGCTGGAAGCTTTGAACGCTTCGGTATTTACATTGGCAATATTGTTACCAATTACATCCATTCTCGTCTGGTGTGTCTTAAGACCTGACACAGCAGAGAATAATGATCTCATCATAGTACATTGACCTCCTTAGATGGCAATATGGTTTTGAAATCCTTCTGTCAGTCGGGATTCCTGTAACTTCCATAAGGTCCGGTTACATAATAACTGCGCCATCTATATTTGTAAAAATATTTGATTGTGTTTCCGTCTGATCCATTGCGGTAACAACGGTTTTACTTGGCACATTCACAATAAAAGCAAGCGAATCTACCAGAACAAGGGTATCCTTAATCCCCTTGGCATGTGCCTGTTCCACTCCGTCTTCGAGTCTGGCATTCTGTTCCTCGGATAAGCTGATATTTCTGCTTTCTAACCGCTGCGAGGCATGCTTTGAAAACTTTAACTGTTGCTGTTGCCGTAAGACATCTTCGAATGAAACATCCGACGTCTTTGACGGACTGGTTACGTTTTTCTGTTTTAAATACTGACCGGTTACCTGTTCGATCGACGAAAACTGTTTGCTGATCGGGTTCATCTCTTTTCTCCCCTTTCCTATGCACCTGTTGTCTCGTCACTCTTCTGACCGGAACCATTCTCTGTCTTCGAGTCATCCGTTTTTGTGTCATCGGTCTTGGTATCCGTATCCGTCTTGGTATCATCGGTTTTCGTATCCGTATCAGTTTTGGTATCATCCGTCTTTGTATCGTCTGCAGCATCTTTACCCAGATCTTTGATCTTCTGCTCATACTTTTTAAGTTTTGCAAGATCGTCCTCGCTCACAAAGTTCTTCTGATAATCCGTCATTCCATCATATACCTTGCGGATCTCGCCTATGGCACCGGAAAACTTGGTCGTAATATTTTCAATATCCGGAAGCTGATCCAACATATTTGTGATGGTTTTTGCATATCCTATTGCTTCGTAATATGCACTGTCAGCCACCGTATCGAGTGTATCAATGGAATACAGTTTATTGTTTACACTAAGCATCTGTGATCCGTCTTCCTGATACATGACATAATCTACTTTACCATCTACATAAGAAGTTTTTCCGGTTGTTTCATCCGAAACCTTTAAGATTACATACTTTCCAACCAGATTGTTTGCCATCTCATTTTTCTGTGTATCCTGCATGCCAAGCATTGCCTCTAACTGTGAGAACGTTGCAAGCTGTGCCACATATTCGGTATTGCTGGTAGGTTCAAGTGGATCCTGGTACTGCATTTCCGCACAAAGTAATGTAAGGAACTGGTCGTATCCCATGGTTCCGTTGTTGGACTCATCGCTTTTTTTCGATTTTGTTGTTTTTACTTTTCCGTTTTCCACACTCGCCCAATTCAGTGCGGAAGTTGTCGTATCTGCCATTTTTTCTCCTTTCTATGCGGTTACATCCATGGAGTTTCCATTCTCCCGCATCATTTGTGCCGCAAGAGTTTCTTCTTCTGTCATCAATCCTGACAATCCATCCAGTGAGGAAAGATTTAAATTTCTTCTTCTGCCTCCGGACTGCTCCTGCTGCCGTTCTCCCTGCTGCTTTTCATTCTCCTGGTTCTGTTCCAGATTCTTTTCGAATTCATGGGAAGCAACGGTTACTTCTATGGCGTCAACTTTGACACCTGCCTGATTTAAATTCTGCCGCAGATCTGCCACCTGCGTTTCAAGGGCTGCGCGGACTGCTTCATTAGAAGCTGCCAGCTGTGCATGGATCATGCCTTCTTTCGAAGAAATATTTACATACACTTTCCCGAGATTTTCCGGATTCAGCTGCATCTCCATCGATGAAGTTCCTTGCGAAACATTCACACGGATCTGCTCTGCCACCTGTTCCAGCAAATTCATGGTATCCACAGAAATATACGATGTCTCGGATGTTACATCCGCCGCATGCGCCATCGTCTGTACCCCGGCGGTATCCTGCATCTGCACGGCAGTCTGTGTCTTTGCCGCATCAGAGTTGTTCCGGTCTGCCGTCATTTTTTCCGGCTGCGCCGACTTCACCTGATCTCCTGTCTGCGAATCTGTATCTGCATCTCCGGCATCCGTCTGCTGTTCCATTGTCTGTTGTTCTGCTGTCTGCTTTGTCTGTGGCTGCTGTGTGCGTACTTCATCCGATTTTGGTTCTTTCTGAAATACATCAGCCTGTTTATCCATCGGCTGTACCTCATCGGTCTGTGCAAGCTCCGGCATCACATCTGCCGAAACAGTATCTGCTGTTGTCTGCTGTCCTGCCACATCGGTCAATACCTGCATTTCTTCATCGGTCAGAGTTTCCGGTGTCTGCAGAATATCCATCTGCGCAATCAGTTCCTCCATCTGTGCCGGCTGAAGATTTAGTTCATTTGCAAGCTGCCCTCCCAGCTGGTCCATTTGCTGCATCAGACCCTGAAACTGGTCATTCATCAGTAAATCCATTGGAGAAGTTTCTCCTGTCAGCTGCATTGCAAGCTGTGCAAGATTTTCCGGATTCAGGAGATCAAAAGCTGTAAGTCCCAGCGACTCCATCATATCTTTTACAGAATCTTCCGAAACACCCAATTGTTCGGCCACCGTCCTGACAACATCGCCCTGGAACTGATCCAGAGTATCTGTCGAATTGTCGATCACGTCTGTGACAACATCTCCGGCTGCCTGACGGATGGTATTATCCTGATACTGATACCGGTCGTAATTATCTGCTGCATTTGTCTGCTGTAATACATTGTTGTTTATTTTTGTATTCACGGACGGCATATTAAAATTTGTAGAGTAGTTACTGCCCATCAGTGAAGCAAACACGCCTGCCGCATCCGGATTTTCAGCTTTTGATCTGCCTTTTGCAGCATTTGCATTTAATACCTGACCCTGCTTTACAGAATTCAAATTAAATACATTTGCACTTGTCAAACACGTTCCTCCTTTCTGTTATTTACAGATTTCCTACTTTTTCTTGCTAGGTTCCATGATCTCTGTCAGCTTCGCCGCAGTCGTTGCATCCATCTTGCCAAGAATATCCGCCCTCTGCTGTGTTCCCATATTCATGAGAATATCAGCCACAAGCCCGAGATTGTCCGTCATCGTATCAAAGATGCTGGCCGCCTCCTGAGGCTTCATGTTGGAATATGTCTTTGCGTAATCTTCAACCTGACTATCGTAGGTAATCTGTTCAACCACTTGTTTGTATAAGACTTCGGCATTTTCTGGATCAATGCTCTCATAATATGTCTTATACTGCTGTATATCGGGTGCCTGATCGGAAAAAACAACCTCCTCGTAGTATTTTTCCTTCTCCTTTTCAAAGGCAGCCTCATCCTCTTTGTATTTTGAAAGATCCTTGATCTGTGCCTTCAGATCCTTGATCTTTTTTTTGTCATTTTTATTTGTACTGCTGGCTTCATCGAGTTCTTTTTCCAGTTCTTTAATCTGGCTGATGGCCTCGCTTAAAGACCCATACTGATGCTCTGTGCCCTCGGTCTGCTCCACCGTTTCTTCCGGCTGTGGGAGGATTTTATTAACATAAGGGACATCTTTCAAAAGCGGATATAACACCGTTGATCCAAATCCTCCGACATCGGTTTTAATCAAAATTCCTATAATTCCCATCCATATCGCAATGATTAAAATGGTTGTCAGGACAAGAATCAGCCTGCCGCCTCCCTTTTCATCCTCATCTTCTTCCGGTTCCGATGCGTTTCCTTTGGCATTCTTTTTTTCTTTCTTTTCCCGTTTTTTCTTTTCTCTTCGATTTTGTGCGCTGTTTTCCTTTACCGTGTCTTCCTCGTCGACAAGGTTTCTTTCGTCTGCCATATCATTCTCCCTGTTCACCCTTGTTATAGGTATAACTTACAAGTTCATCGATTTCTTTCGTTTCTGCTTCTGCAAGTTCCTGCTTAAATTCTTCAAATGCCTTTTCCCTCAATTTTTCCTGAACCTTTCGTTCCTGCATCACGGTTTTTAAGCGGTTTCTGGCATCTTCCAGTTCTTTTTCCGCCTTGTGGACTTCTACCATCTGTCGTCTGACAATCGTTTTCATAGCATTTACATCTGCCCGCGCATGTTCGACTTCCTGCAGATTTAAATTTCCCTGCATCAGTTTCTTCCAGTGCTGCTCATATCCGACTCTGCGCACCATATATTCCTGCAGAATCTTCTGCTGCTCCAGATATTTCTGGTTTGCCAGGCTGTATGTCATTTTCGCCTGTGTCTCCAGTTTCTGTTTAATGTTCAGTATGTTCTGCATACGATAAACAAATTTTGCCATTTAAAACCTCTGTCCATTGATCAGTCGTCAAACACCTTTTTTAAGAGTTCCACTTCTTCATCAAAAGCAAACTTTTCTTCCGTATCCTGACACAGAAATTCATTTACTTCTTTATTCTTTCGGATTGCATAATCGATATCCGGATTCGATCCGTTTTTGTAGGCTCCGATATTAATCAGATCCTCTGCTTCACTGTATGTGGCAAGCACCTGTTTTAATTTTCCGGCAAGTGCCTTATGTTCCTTTGTTACGATGGAATTCATAACACGGGAAATACTCTGTAAAATATCAATTGCCGGATAATGATTTTTATGTCCCAGCTTACGGTCGAGAACAATATGTCCATCCAGAATGCCCCGCGCCGTATCCGTGATTGGCTCATTAAAATCATCTCCATCTACCAGAACCGTATATAGTCCGGTGATCGATCCTTTTTCATTTGTACCGGCACGTTCCAGAAGTTTTGGCATCTGTGCGTACACACTCGGCGGATACCCTCTGGTAACCGGTGGTTCCCCGGATGCAAGTCCGATTTCTCTTTGTGCCTGGGAAAATCGTGTCATGGAATCCATCATAAGCAGTACATCTTTTCCCTGATCACGGAAATATTCCGCCACAGCCGTTGCTGTCTTTGCACACTTATTACGGATCAGTGCCGGTTTATCTGACGTTGCGACCACGACAACAGACCGTGCCATTCCCTCCGGACCAAGGTCACGTTCAATAAATTCCCGGACCTCCCTGCCGCGCTCGCCGATCAGTGCGATTACATTGATGTCTGCCTTCGTATTTCTTGCAAACATGCCAAGCAGGGTACTTTTCCCGACACCGGAACCGGCAAACACACCGATACGCTGTCCTTTTCCAACCGTAATCAGTCCGTCCACCGCTTTTACGCCAAGCGGCAGTACCTCGCTGATAATCCGGCGATCCATCGGATCCGGCGGCGTATTTTCCAACGGATAATACGAACCGTGAATTTCTTCCGTTCCATCCGTCATGCGTCCGATTCCATCCAGCGTATGCCCAAGCAGTTCTTCTCCAACCAGAACTGACAGGGGATGTCCGGTATTTTCCACAATGCATCCGGTTCCAACCCCTTCCACGCTGTCAACCGGCATCAGGATCAGTCTGGAATCCTGAAAACCGACCACTTCCGCGATAACATATTCCTCTTCCTTCTCGTTCGGGTAAATTTTACACAAATCTCCCATACGTGCCTTTGGTCCGACAGATTCAATGGTAAGACCTACTACCTTGACTACTTTTCCATAACTCTTATAATACTGGCGGTCCATCAGCTGTAAATACTTTTCCGCTTCTTTAACCAAATTCGTCTCCCGTTTATACCAGTGAACGTATATCCTTCAGCAGTGCAGACAACTGTGTGTCTACCCCACAGTCAACCACGCCATACGGTGTTTCTATTTTGCACTGTCCATCCGATAATTTATTATCCTTTACAAATTCAATGGCAACATCTTTTCCTACAATATCCTGCATCTGTGCAAGATGTTTTTTGAGGATTTCCTCATCGCTCCGGTTCGTGTGAATCCGTATTTTATCTCCCGGGTCAATGTCAAGTAATGCTCCATTTACCAGCTGAAGTAAAAGTTCACGTTTCTCTTCAAACTGAATCTTAAACACTTTATCAAATACCTGAATCACAGCGTCCACAATGTCTTTTTCCATCACCGACATTTTTTCATGATACTGTTCTTCCAGTTGTTTTTTCTGTGCATGAAGAGACTCCATCGCCTTCTCATGTTCCCTGTTTAATTCTTCTTCCCGGCATCTGGCACCCTCTTCGTATCCGAGTTTCTTTTGTTCTTCATACAGGGTACGGGCTTTTTCTTCCGCTTCCCCACGGATACGTTCTGCATCTTCTTTTGCCGTGGAAGTAATCTCATCTGCCTCCACAGCTGCCTTTTCAAGTGCTTCCCTGCGCAGGGCTTCCACATCAATCTGCACGGTTTTTGCCTGAATCCCCTGTGAGAAACCAGCCGGTGCATTCTCCTGTCCGTCCTCTGCTGATACATCTACCTGTTCCGGAGCCTGTTCCTGTTGCAGTTCTTTTAATTTCTGGCGTACCCCGTCATTGGAATTGATAATTCTTGTACCAGTTCCCGAACTGACGACATAACATTGTTTCAGTAAATTAGACAACGATATCGTCACCTCCGCCACGTGAAATTACAATCTCTCCGGCATCTTCGAGCTTACGGATCACAGCAACAATCTTCTGCTGTGCCTCCTCAACATCCTTCATACGAACAGGACCCATAAAGTCCATATCCTCCTTGATCATTGCCGCCAGACGTTTTGACAGGTTCTTGTAGATCACATTCTGTACTTCTTCCGTTGTATTCTTAAGCGCAAGCTCCAGATCTGCATTTTCCACATCACGCAGCACACGCTGAATTGCACGGTCGTCGAGCAGAAGAATATCCTCGAACACGAACATCTTTTTGCGGATCTCGTCTGCAAGTTCCGGCTCTTCGATTTCCAGGGATTCCATAATATGTTTCTCTGTTCCACGGTCGACACTGTTCAAAATGCCAACAATTGCATCAATACCACCGACGATGGTGTAATCCTGATTTACAAGAGATGCAAGTTTCCGCTCCAGTACGCGTTCTACCTCCTTGATCACATCCGGAGAAGTACGATCCATAGTTGCAATACGTTTTGCAACATCAGCCTGTTTTTCCGGTGGCAGAGCTCCCAGTACCTGGGACGCCTGTGCCGGAGCCAGATACGAAAGGATCATCGCAATCGTCTGCGGATGTTCATCCTGTATAAAGTTCAGCAGCTGTGCCGGATCTGTCTTTCGGATAAATTCGAACGGACGAACCTGAAGAGATGCTGTAAGTTTTGCAATAACTCCCTGTGCCTTGTCGTTTCCGAGTGCTTTTTCCAGAAGTTCTTTTGCGTATCCGATACCGCCTTCCGCAATATACTGCTGTGCGAGGCATACCTGATAAAACTCTTCCAGCACTTCCTCCTTGGTGATCTCACCGGCGTCGAACACCTGCGTGATGGCCTTGTTCTTGAAGGTGATGATCTGCTTCCAGTAATCCACCACATTCACATCCGCAGCCTTTACTACGTCCGTCGTGGCCTCGTTGGAAACACAGACGATGGCGCTGTGGGGCTTCACCCAGCTCTTGTCGATGAAGGGCGTTCTGGCGGTGGTCTCGCCCACGATCAGCTGAGACTTTGCCGCTGCCGCCTTGCTGTCGGAGGTGGGGATGATGGTCACGCCGTACTTGCCCTCGGACTCCTTGGCCACCTGCTCTGCCTTTTCCAGATCCAGATCGCAGAGGTAAATGGTCTTGACCGTGGGGATCGCCTCG
>OLPV01001484.1_pt1 | contig 17176 bp, 13 predicted proteins | sample 1671961 | NCBI WGS metagenome assembly OLPV01 (sample SAMEA3136630, study PRJEB25190) | human gut metagenome | biome: human gut; feature: human-associated habitat; material: faeces | place: Austria | collected 2013
GTATAAAATTTTCAATGTTCTTTCAATTTAGCCTTGACTTTTTATTTGCAGGCTCGATTTTCTACAGCTTTGATAAAACGGGTGGCAATCTCCATCGGTCTGGTAATTGCGCCTCCTACTACTACGGCAAAAGCGCCTGCTTCCAGCATCTTTACCGCATCTTCCGGCGAATGGACTCTTCCCTCTCCGATGACCGGAATATCCACCGTTTCTGACAGTCTTTTTACCAGTTCATAATCCGGTCCGTTCAGTTTCACCGAATATGGAGTATAACCGCTCATGGTGGTTCCCACCAGATCCATGCCTAGCTTCCACGCACGAACTCCCTCTTCGTAAGTAGAGATATCTGCCATCAGAATCTGATCCGGATATTTCTTTCTCACTTCTGTCATAAATTCTTCTATACTCTTGCCATCCCCACGCTTCATATCTGTACAGTCCAGTGCAATAATATCCGAACCAACTTCTGCCAGTTCGTCCACTTCTTTCATGGTCGGCGTAATAAAGCTCTCGAATCCCGGATAATTGATCTTAATCAAACCAATTACCGGAAGGCCTGTTTCTTCTTTGATTGCCACCACATCACGAATACTGCTGGTACGGATCATCGGTGTGCCCGCCCGTTTCGCTGCTCTGGCCATCAGATACATAATCGATTTTTCTTCCACATATAATGGCTCCCCAGGCACTGCCTGACAGGATACAATTACTTTACCTTTGATACTGTCAAATATTTCCTGCTTTGTCATACATACAACTCCCTTCTGTTACTCCCCAATCTTATCCTTTTACAGCTCCCATAGTAATACCTTTTGTAAAATACTTCTGGAATGCTAGGAATACAATGATGATCGGCACTGCGGCCAGCGCAGCTCCCGCCATGATCAGACCAAAGTCTGTGGCATTTTCCGCCTGCAGCTTGGCAATACCAAGGGAAATCGTCAGATTACTGGTACTGCTGAGCATAATCAACTGCATAAAATAGTCATTCCAGGAATTGATAAAGGTAAAGATGGCCAGTGCACCTACACCCGGTTTGATCATCGGATATGCAACAGATACAAAAGTTTTCCACTCATTTGCCCCATCGATCTTAGCTGCCTCCATCATCTCTGTCGGAATACCTTCTGCAAACTGCTTGATCAGAAAGATTCCAAACGGCCATCCTACGATCGGGAAAATTACAGCCCAGATGGTATTATACAGCTTCAGTGCTGACATTTCACGTAATAATGGAATCAAAATAACCTGTTTTGGAAGTGCCATGGCACATACAATTAAGGTAAATACTACGGAACGTCCAATGAAACGTTTCTTTGCCAGTGCATAGCCTGCCATAGCCGCGGTAAAGCAGGTCAGTAACATGGATACAACTGCCATAAATACAGTGTTTATCAGCCAGCGTACTGCTGCCGGAACCACAGGACCTGCGAATACCTTTTTGGTAAACGGAATTGCCAGTTCCCATAACGGTGCAGTCTGTCTGCTGAACAGCTTTTCATAGTTTGTCGAAACCCATTCCTGAGGCCACCACTGCGGTGACGGTGCATTGATTGCCATACTGGTCTTAAAGGACCCGGTAATAATCCAGTACAGAGGAAATGCAAATCCAATTGCAATGATGGTAATCACAATCAAAGAAAAAATCCGATAGGTTTTGGCGCCCATTGTTTTGCTTTTCATTTGCTTCTCCTCCTTTCCTATTCTGATTTCGCAAGCTTAAACTGAATACCGGACAGAATCGCAATAGCCAGTGCAAGCACTACGCCCATGGCATTTCCATATCCATAACGGTACAGCTTAAATGCGGTATGGTAAATATAATACATAATGGTATCCGTACTGTGGTTTGGTCCGCCACTGGTCAGCAGCTGAATCAGTGCGAAACACTGGAAGCTGTTGATGGTCGTGATAACCAGAATATACAGCGTGGTCGGCTTGATCTGCGGCCATTTGATTTTCCAGAAGCACTGCAGTCTGGTGGCTCCATCCACCTCTGCTGCTTCAACAAGACTCTGATCCACATTATCCAGTGCAGATACATACAGGACGATTGGCTGACCTACCGATGTGGTAAGCAGAATCAGTATAATACATCCCAGCGCATATTTTTCATCTCCCAGCCAGTTGATGTTCTGCTCAATCAGTCCGGTGGCTTTTCCTACATAGTTAAAAATTCCATAATAATTATTGAACATCCATTTCCATACTACGGTAACCGCAACAGATCCTGTTACCACCGGCAGGTAGAATACGCACCGGAAAACAGAACACAGCGGGCCTCTCAGATTCTGGATCACCGAACTTACCCACAGCGAAAAAATACATACCACAGGTACCGATACCAGTACGATAATAACAGTATTTCTAAGAGCCCCCAGGAACACCTTATCCTGGAACAATTCGATATAATTTCCAAATCCGACAAATATATCTTCCCTGTTCATCGTAGAATCAAAGAAACTGGTGATGATACACTGGATCATCGGATAGATAACAAATCCAAGGAAGAAGATCAGACTCGGGAGCATAAATGCGTATCCGGCAATTGTCTCTCTTCTTACCAGAGCTTTTGACATACGGCTTTTCGTTGACACGTAATCTCCTCCTCTTACTTATGGTGATTTAGCCAAAAACACCCTTCCCGCACGTAATATACAGGAAGGGTGCGTGACTTTCATTTACAAAGTCGGTTTTTCTCAAATTAGTTTGCTGCTGCAGCTGCATTAGCTGTTGTAACGAATTCGTTCACTGCTTCTGTTACGTCTGTGCCGGAACCGATCTGCTGAAGCATATTCCACCATGCGGTACGAGCTTCTGCCCATCCGCCAACTACCTGATAGTAGTCGCCCATGTATGGAATAAATGCGGAGTATTCCGTCATCAGGTCATCGCCTTCGTAGATATTGCCAAGGTCTTTTACCGGCCAGTAGCTGGAAGCTTTTACGCTTTCCGCTGCCTGAGTCTCATCATTTGCCATGAAGTCGATAAATGTCTTAGCTGCTTCGATCTTAGCTTCGTCTCCGTTATCAAAGATACCGAATCCCCAGATACCGCCACAGAGCTGTGGATTACCATCTTCTGAAGGGAATGCCATAGGAAGTACGTCAAATGCTATGTTCTCTGCGTTGTTCTTTTCCTGAGCAATGTTCCAGCAGAAAGCCATTCCCAGTGTTCCGTTGCAGAACAGGTTGATTTCATCGCCGCCTGCAATAGATGCATCAAAGTTGATTCCATCCATGGATTTCAGCAGTTCCAATGCCTTGATATTTTCCTCGCTGTCTGCTGTATATTCGGTATGTTCTGCATTGGTGAATGTTCCGCCATACAGGTTGTTTACAAGAGCTCTTGTTCCCTGGTCTCCACCCTGTCCGCTGCAGTATACTGCGCCGACATTCTGCTGTCCGTTGTCATAAACTGCCTGAACTGCTTTTACAAAGTTCTCTGTTGTCCAGGTATGTGTCTCTTCATCCAGATACTGAAGTGCATCTGCTGCTTCGAAAAGATCTCTGTTGATTGCCATAGTATGTGCTGTCATGCAAAGTGGATATTCATAGAATACACCATCATTGTTCTGGCATGCAGATTCTACAGAATCATAAATTGCTTCTTTTGCTTCATCTGTCCACAGATCAGCCAGATCTACCATCAGTCCTTTTGCTCCCCAGTTCGCTACCAGACGTTCCGGTCCTTCCAGAACGATATCAGGAGCCTGTCCGCCTTCGATTGCCGTATTGATCTGGTCATCACCATTGGTATAATCAAGATATTCTACTTTTACGTTGATATCTGGATGTGCTTCGTTAAAGTTTGCAATCAGTCCGTCTACTACTGCGGAATCTCCCCAGCTTCCTACCGGATAAGTCCAAAGTGTAATATCAGTAGCTTCACCTTCTGCAAAAACATTCACAGTATTCAAAGAAAATACCATACCTGCTGCAACCGCAAGTGCCATCGCTTTACGGAATTTCATAATAAAACCCTCACTTTCTGGCGAATTCTTTTCGCCATCATATTGTCTGATTTGCTTTTTCTTTTTCGTTCCTGTTCAGCATATTATTTATTTTTTCGTTTGCTCACCCATATTTTTATGTATATGCTGTACATCTTTTTGTGAGATTTCTTCCCGGGATTGTGAAATCTCGCCAGTTCTTATAGTCCTATCATATCCGGTTTTTTATCCACTGTCAACACATTTTTTAAAATAATTTTCATTACTTTTTATTTTTGAAAATATTTTGCATTTTCTCTTGAAAATCCAAAAAAGTTTATGCTATAGTAATCATTAAGAAGAAACATTCTGTCAGAACAGAAGGGAGAAACAGCTTCTATGAAAACCATGGTTCTGGATATTGGCGGAACTGCTATTAAGTCTGCCATTTTTGAAAATGATCAGTTATACGACATTCGTGAAACAGCTACTCAGGCATCTCTGGGCGGTGCACATGTCATGGAAACCGCAAAGAAAGTGATTTTTTCTTATAAGAGACAATACAATTTTTCTGCCATTGGTATCAGCACGGCCGGACAGGTAGATCCGGTACACGGACGCATTATATATGCCAATCAGAACATTCCCGGATATATCGGCACGCCCATACGTGAGATCATGGAATCTGCTTTTCAGGTTCCTGTCTATGTGGAAAATGATGTTAATGCTGCCGCTCTGGGAGAGGCTGTTTACGGTGCCGGACGTGGAGAATCCGATTTTGTCTGCCTGACCTATGGTACCGGTGTAGGCGGTGCCATGTTCACAAACGGAACTCTCTACCATGGAAGTTCCTGCTCTGCAGGTGAATTCGGTGCCATGATCCTTCATCCGGAAGATCGGAATCCAGAAGTAGATATGTTCTCCGGATGCTACGAAAAGTATGCTTCTACCACAGCACTGATTCGTAAAGCACAAGCCTATGATCCATCTATTACAAATGGCAAACTGCTTTTTGAGCGTTTTCAGGAACCTCCGATTCGACAACTGACAGACCAGTGGATTCAGGAGATTGTCTATGGACTGGTTTCCATTACCCATATGCTGAATCCATCCTGTATCATTCTGGGCGGCGGCATTATGGAACAGCCTTATATTCCGGCCAGGATCGAAGAGCTGCTTCTTCCGTCTGTGATGTCCAGCTTCCGTCAGGTAAAAATCCAAAAAGCCACTCTGGGCAATCAGGCCGGCATGCTGGGAGCTTCCACATTACCAGACATCCATTCTTCTACAAAAGGGGGTATTGATTTTGACAGGTAACATTTTAGAATCGATTACTGCACAGTATCATTCTCTGACCCGTTCCGGGAAGAAACTGGCAGACTACATTTTTGCACATACTGGGGAGGCACAGTATTTTTCGATCTCCACTCTGGCTGAAAACAGCGGCGTCTCTGAGGCTTCTATTACACGTTTCTGTCATGGTCTGGGTCTTGCCGGTTACAATGATTTCAAGCTGGCTCTGGCCAAGACAGACCGTGTGACAGATATGGGCGAATTGTCTGACTCACCTCAGTCCATTGCTTCCGATGACAGCTTAAGCTGCATTTTCCAGAAAATCCACCAGGCAAGTGTCCTTTCTCTGAATGAGACTCTTGGCTTACTGGATGAAGATACCATCAGCCAGGCGGTAGATCTTCTGGTGAATGCTGACCGGGTATACTGCTTTGGACATGGAGGCAGCATGGTAATGGCCATGGAAGCCTGGGCACGTTTTTCCACTGCATCTTCCAAGTTTATTCAGATTACCGACTCCCATATGCAGATCATGGCCACTGCCCTGGCCACTGAAAAAGATGTGATTCTGGTATTTTCCTACTCAGGCTCTACCAAAGATATGGAATCTACCCTGCAGACCGCCAAAATGCACGGTGTTCCCGTTATTCTGATTACACACTATCCGAATTCCAGAGCCGCAGAATTTGCCGACGTGGTTCTTCTGTGCGGATACAATGAAGGACCGCTCCAGTCCGGCTCTATCCCGGCCAAAGTAGGACAGATGCTGCTGATTGACTGTCTGTTCTACGGCTTTTGCCGGAAGAATCCGGAAGCCACTGCTGCCGCACGTTCCGCCACGGCCGAGGCTATCGCGCAGAAATTGCTTTGACATAAAATCAAATGGCTCCTCGAAAGTCGATTCTTTCGAAGAGCCATTTTCTTAATCTCTGATCTCAAACAGTCTCGCCGTATTTTCTTCTGGCAGCTGCACCGTTAAAGTGCCCTGATTCGCATTCCATGTGAACCTTTCTTCTGCATAGGATGGATAAATACGTTTTACCACTGCAGCTTTCTCTTTCAGTCCAGGTATCGGCAGATCTACCGTATCTTTCTGTCCTTTTCTTCTCCAGACTGCCACATATCTCTTTTCTCCACACTTCAATCCCAGTGCAGACCATTCATCTGTAAAGGAAGACAGTCCCAGCGGCCAGAACGGTAAACTTGCCGCAATATCCCCGCGGATACGTTTATACACCGCAATCCCCTCTTTTACCAGTCCAAAACGCATCTCATCCAGCTTTGCCAGATGTCCGCTCTGATGAATACGCAGAAGTATGGCATTGACCATGTTAAATACTGTTTCCTCCTGCAGCACCCGTTCGCTTACCTCCTCTTCATGATTCATCGGATAAACCCAGACTGCTGCCTGCTCCGGTGTGACCGCTGTCGGTGCATTCGCTGCAATCGTCGCATACAGACGGTAATCATCCTGATCACTGGTGGACTGAATACTATATCTGGACAACATGGCATAATCCATCCGCAGCCCGCCACTGGAACAGTTCTCAATAATCAGATCCGGGTAACGTGCCCATACCCCTTCCAGCCACTTCAGATAGGCACGTTCATGCTCCAGCATTCCCTGTCCCATGCTCTCAGTGCCAATCTCTGTACCAATGCCCGGTTCAATATTATAGTCCATCTTTATATAGCCTACACCATACTCTTTTACGATACGGTCTATTACAGAATCTGCATATTCCCGTACCTTCGGATTGCGATAATCCAGCTGGTATCTGCTTCGATCATAAACCCGTTTTCCATGACGCACAAAGAAGTACTCATCCGGGAACTCTTTCGCCAGATCACAGTAGATTCCCATGACTTCCATCTCCAGCCATACCCCCGGAATCATTCCCTTGCTTCGGATATAATCCGTCACCTTCCGGACACCGCCTGGAAAACGCTTTTTACTTTCCTTCCATTCCCCCACGCTGTCCCACCAGTCACCGTCGGCATACCATCCGGCATCTATACAAAAGTACTCACATCCTGCCTCTGCTGCTGCATCAATCAGCGGGTCTTCTTCTGTCGGATGTCCCCACAGACAGTTCATATAATCATTAAAGATTACCGGAAGTTTCTTATTGTCTTCATTTTCCCGGCGGATTCTGCGACGGTAAGCTGTCAGTGTATCTATTGCCTGATTCAGTCCGTCATGTTCGCATTCCGGTGCTCCTGTCACGCCTACAGCCACAGGAACAGAAGTAAAAGATTCTCCTGAGGCCAGATTCTTAAACCAATGGGAATAAATCTCATTCGGTCCGCTGACTGCCAGATAAAGATGTCCGTTCTGATCCCCAATCTCCCAGTGCCAGGATCCATTATGTTCAATCTGCCAGAACAATCCTGTTCCTGCACAGGTATTTTCCAGATAAGCCATCGGCAGATATTCTTTTGCGGACCAGTTTCCTGTATTGGAAATCCGAATCATACCAGATGAACGCTGAATCCGTTCCGGCTGAATCTGATCCATACCAAGTTCCGGCAGTGTATAACTCTTCCAGTTCAACTCTCTCTGCCAGCTGTTATGTGGAATCCAGACACGCATCTTCTCATCTCGTGGAGCCAGTCCCTCTTTCTCGATTCCTTCATAATTAAATCCTGAGATATATTCCACCGTCTGCGTTTTTGTGCCTTCATTTCGGATGACTTGCCACATACGTACTATAGCCAGGCCATCATAGAACTGCACATAAGCATCTACATATACATCTGTCAGATCGTCTCTGAGCACAAAAAGCAGCTGCAGTCCATTTTCATTCCGACTTTCACTGTGACTGACATACTTCATGCGGTACCCCGGCGCTGTTACAATATATTTATTTCCGTGCCGTTCATACGGCCGGTCAAATCCAGACAGCTGCAACTCCACGAATCGGAATCCATAATCCATGGATTCTACTTTAATGTCCTCTTTCTGAAAAGGCAGCGATGACACGTGCAACAGCCGAAGCTCCTGCTTTTCATCAACTCCCCAGACAACGTAGATCCCATTTTCATGATAACTCAATAACTTCATACCCGCCTCCGTACTGTATTTTTGTCATTTACGCCATGCATAGCAACCTTCTCTGCACTTTTCTTTCATCTTAACACAGAATGTAATCCAAACCCATATAGAATTACATTTTTCTGATATTGAGAAACCAGTAATGCAATCATAATAATCCAGCTTACATCATAGCTGAAATAAATCACTCGAATATCCCAGAACAGCAAAAGGAGGATCCGACACCATACCACCCGAAAAATACAGTAACAAAGAAGAGAACACAGCATAGGAAATCCTGTGTGCCCCAGCCCTTTTAATCCTCCTATATATACCTGATTGATTGCATATAAAAAATAAAACGGAAAGATACACAAAATGGCCTGCTGTCCGTTTCTGAGTATTTCCGGATCTGATGTAAACAACTTCAGAATTACCGGCGCTGCCAGCATAAGAATTCCTCCTGCTGCTACTGTGAAGGCACTCAGGGTAAGAATACTTTTTTTCATGCCTTCCTGCACACGATCCATTTTTCCTGCTCCATAATTCTGTCCGATAAATCCCGTCAATGCCATTCCATAAGAAAAGGCAGGATAATACAGGAATCCTTCCACTCTTGCAAACACAACCATCCCTGCTGCCGCATCTGCACCAAAAGAATTAATACTATCTTGAATCAGAAGTGAGGAAATACTCATAAAGACTGCCTGCATTCCGGATGGCAATCCGGTATTTATGATCTCCGGCAGTTCTTCCAGGCCGCCAAACAGTCTGGTTATCTGCAGATTATACCGGACATCCAGTCTGATCATTTTCCATATCATAAGCATAGCCAGCACCCACTGGGAAATCACCGTTGCGACTCCTGCTCCCGGAAGTCCCATTCCCAGACCTATCACAAATAACACATCCAACACCAGATTCAATCCCGATGAAAATGTGAGGAAATACAAGGGTTCTCTGGTATTCCCCAGGGAACGCAGAATCGCATTTCCCATATTGTAAATAAACTGTGGAATAATGCCCATCATACAAATTCGCAGATAATACTGTGCCGGGGAAAATACTTCTTCCGGACAATGAATCCACTGCAAAAAAATTCCAGAACATCCAATGCCGGCCACTGTCATAACAGCTCCGGAGATCAGACTCATCAACACTACTGCATGAAGAATCCGGCTCAGCTTCCGATACTGAAATCCTCCAAATGCAGCGGCCGTCACCGCACTGACTCCGGTGGAAAATCCAATAAAAAAATTAATGATCACAGAAAGAATCAGCGCCGCCTCTCCTGCTGCCGCCAGTCCATTTCCGCCTCCAAAATGTCCTACTATCATACAGTCTGCAATGCTGTACATCTGTTGAAGAATCTGGGATAACAGAATCGGCGCCGCAAACATCAGTAAAGTTCTCCCAATCGGTCCCTGTTCCATATGAACTTCTGCATTTTTACATTTAAAAATACCCATAACTCCTCCCTTATGTTTGCTTTCCATCACGCTTTGTTATTTAAAGCATAACATATCAGAAGATTTATGGATATTTTCACATTTTTATATCTATGATATAAAAAATCATTATATCATTTCATGATCCTTTTCCAGTGCTCCTTCCAGGAAACTTAAAAAATCTACTAATCCTGGAATCAACGGACGCCCCTGGTATTTCAGATAACCAAACCGGATTTTCTGTTCCATCCCTTCGATCCTGATCCGTCCAAAATCATTCTGCCGATACATCTCACTAAGCCAGTAGCTTCCCACATTACAAAGATCGGTATTTTCCAGCATACGAATCATCAGGCTGCTGCTGTTGGTAGTCACCACTTTTGGAAGATCGTGGTACCGTTTCCCTGAGGGCAGCACCTCCTCCAACATCGCTTCCACCGAGAAAAAATCATCATCCAACTGAATAAATTCCAAATCTGACAACTCTTCCGGTCTGACACTTTTTCGCCCATAAAGAGGATGTTCCTTTCGCACATAAAGCACCAGATCCGTAGTCAGAAGTGGCACAAATTCCAGGAACCTACGTTCCAGCATATGACGCAGTACCGACCTTCGGTTGTCCGGTACGAATAAAAATCCCAGATCATCCATTCCTTCCGATACCCGTTCCATCATCTCTTCAATTCCACATTCTCGATATTCTATCTTCAGCTTTTCCTTTTGCTGAAGATAATAATGGGTCAGGAGCAATGCCATATGACTGCTGGAATTAGATACAATACGCAGAAAAGGAATCTCATTCTGACTGCTTAATGCAGAAATAGCCTCTGCGTTACGCACCGCATTTACCGCATAAGAATAGATCCGTTTTCCCGCCTCCGTTAGCTCCACCCCTTTTGATTTACGGATAAAAAGTGGCGTTCCAAGCTCCTGCTCCAGGGTTTTGATCACCATACTGACATGAGGCTGTGTCGTATACAGTTCCTCTGCTGCCAGTGTCAGAGAGTGATTTCTGGCACATGCAAGAAAACATTTTAACTGACGTAATTCCATATCGACATCCTCCTTCTCGTTTTCTTTTCAGACATACCAGCCATTTCTGTCTCTTATTTTAATATGTCTGCCTATAAAAAACAATTTTTTATAACAGCTGTTTTTGGAAGTGTTTTTAGTATAGACATACCATTCTCTTACACTTATAATAAGAGCACAGTCTATTGCGAAGCCTGAATCATTTACTGTTCCAGGCACAACATACCCTGGAAAGTTAGATTAATTATACGAGGCTTCTGAATTATGAATGATAAGACTCTTTTAAACAAAAAACTGTTCTGCCTGCTGATGGCTGTCGGAACCGGTTCTGCCCTGATGACCGGCTGTTCCGGTTCTTCCGGATCCGACCCGGAAACATCGACGGAAAAATCTGCCATTGTTGACTATACCTGCTTTTCCAATCCGGAAAGTGCGAAAAAGATCTATGTTATTTTAAAAAACTACCATGGCGATTATTGGAAAAAAGTAATTGCCGGAATCTCTGATGCAGCTGAAGAGATCGATGCTGCCATTTATCTTGGTGGAATTGATAATGAAACAGATATTGACGGACAGATCTCCCTGATAGAGCAGGCTGTAAAACAGAACGCTGATGGGATCCTGCTTGCTCCTGCCAACTCTTTTTCCCTTGTAGACAGCTGCCATGCTGTCAAAGAGCAGCAGATCCCTCTGGTTCTGATCGACTCTTCCATAAACAGTGATGATTACAGCCGCTGTTATATGACAAATAATATGAGTGCCGGTGAAACGGCGGCTCAGGAGATGCTCTCTCTGCTGCAGGACGCCGGTAACTCTGCCACTGATCATCTGGAAGTCGGTATTATGCCGTCCTCAGATACCTCTCAGACCATGGTAAACCGCATATCTGGTTTTCTGGATTACTGGTCAAATTATGCCCCTCAGCAATGGAATATCGCTGAAGATATTTACCTTAATGGCGGGAACGTCTCAAAAGCACAGTCCGATGCATCCAGACTGTTGAAAAAGCATGAGGACCTGAAGGGCATCTTCGGCTGCAGCAATACTTCTACTACAGGTATCGTGAATGTACTCACAGAACAGGAACGAACGGATGTCGTTATGGTTGGTTTTGATCTGGCAGATGAAACCCGGCAGTTTATTCAGAATCCGGACTTTTACGGTGCTTCTCTGATGCAAAAGCAGGATGAGATGGGATATCAGGGAATTCTTTCTCTGAACGATCTGATAGATGGAAAAGAATCTGGTCAGAAGTATTTTGACACGGGCATTATTTTAATTGACGCAAACTATCTTATGGAGAATTCTGTCTCATGAAGGAACAAAGAAAAAACCGCAAAATCAGCAAAATCCTGTTCCTGCTGTATTTAACTGTCTGTCTTGGCATTATTATATCTGCTTACTTCCGCCTCAGCCAGATTGCCCACGATTTTAATACTCAGCATCTGGAGCTGATCACCGGTCTATACGCAGAAAAAATGAACACATCCATGGAATATCTTCAGAACTATGCCCAGGAAGATGTTACCATGATTCAATCCATGGAAGATCAAAAACCAGCTGAGATTCTTCAGCATTTACGTGATAATCTCGATCAGACTCTTTTCTGCAACGTAGGACTGATTCTGAAAAATCAGAAGATTCTGAGTGATACCTGCACCATCTCTGATATACGGGAGAAAAAACTGGATCAGACCGCTATGAAGTCTAAAGAATCATTTTTTTCTGATCCTTATCGTTCCAGCAAGACAGGTAACATGGTTCTTACTATCTTTGTACCTGTCAGTCATTCAAATAAGATACAGACACTTTTTATGTCCATACGCATCGAAGATTTGAGACAATTAGGCGTGTACGATTTACTTCGTGATAAGATCAGTGTCTATCTGTTAAAAGCAGATTCCGAAAACTTTATTACCTGCATCAGCACAGGCTACGATATGGCAGGCAACTGGAATAACCTTCTGCTTCAACAGAAATATTTCCGTTACACAGATGACTATTCCTATCATGAGTGGGTCAAAGATATGCAGGCAGGGGAACAAGACGGACGGTTCTCTGCCGAGATCCGCGGTGAAGCATCTACCATATCCTACCGCAGTATCACCAGTATGCCAGGCTGGTATGTCATCGTTGAACTGACCAACAGAAATGTGTCTAATATCACTCAGAACTTTTCCGTCTGGGGCGGCATCTATGGAAGTATACTGGTTGGCTTTACCATTCTGTATATGCTAACCATCGTATTTCTGGAGAAAAAAGAGAAAAAACGTTACATAGGATTATCGACAACCGATCCACTGACCGGTCTTATGAACCGCAGAGCTTTCCAGCGGACTCTGGAAAATGAGCTGCGTAGTCAGAAACCTGGCATCTTTATCTTTATTGATGTAGATAATTTTAAAAACTACAATGACAGGTACGGCCACAATGTGGGGGATCTCTGTCTGACTCACTTTGCCCAGACCATGAAAAAGAGCTTTCCGGATGGCTCCATACTGGGCCGGTACGGAGGCGATGAATTTGTTGTATATCTGAAGAATACCTCTTCTGAATCTGCACAGCAATATATGCAGTATTTTCAGGGACAGGTTGCTCATATGCACCTTCCTTCCGGTGAAGCCATCGAACTGTCAGCCAGTGCAGGAGGTGCTGCATTCCCGAAGCAGGGAGAGGACTTTATCTCCTTATGCAGAAGCGCAGATATGGCATTATATGATGTAAAACGAAATGGTAAGGCTGCTTTTAAAATGAAAGGACACTAAGATTTATGGGGTATCGAACAAAACGATACCCCATGTTATTTTAATTTAAATGCCAGATGTCTTTATTATACTGTTCAATGGTTCTGTCTGAAGAGAAGAAGCCTGCCTGTGCGATATTCACAAGCATCTTCTTTGCCCACGCAGTGCGGTCTTCGTAATCTTCAAACGCCTGATCCTTCACTTTGATATAATCCTTCAGATCCAGCAGTGTCATAAACCAGTCTTTATTCAAAAGCTCATTGTAGACATTTCTCAGATGTTCTTCCCTGCCATACTTCAGCATCGGCTCGCTGACAATAAAGTCCACATATTTTTTAATATCTGCATCGCTCTCATAGATTGCACGGGAATGATAATCCATCTTTTCATAGTGCCGGATTACTTCATCACTGGACTCACCAAAGATATAAATATTCTCTTTTCCAACCAGATCACTTATCTCCACGTTTGCCCCATCCATGGTACCGAGTGTAACCGCACCATTGAGCATAAACTTCATATTTCCGGTACCACTGGCTTCCTTGGATGCAAGAGAAATCTGCTCAGAAATATTGCAGGCCGGAATCAGTTTCTCAGCTGCACTGACGTTATAATTTTCCACCATCACCAGCTTCATATACGGTGATACCTCCGGATCATTCTGAATCAAAGTCTCCAGCGTCAACAGCAGGTGGATAATATCCTTGGCAATATAATAAGCAGGAGCTGCCTTTGCGCCAAAGATAAAGGTAATCGGTCTTTCCGGCTTTCTGCCTTCCTTAATTTCCAGATATTTATAAATAACATACAACGCATTTAACTGCTGCCGTTTATATTCATGCAGTCTCTTGATCTGGATATCAAACACGCTGTTCTCATCAATCTCAATACCGGTATTTTCAAAGATAAACTCTTTGCAGATTTTTTTTGCATCTGCCTTTATTGCAAGCAACTGGTTCAGCACGTCCTGATCTTCCCCAAAAGCAGACAACTGCTTCAGCTGTGCCGCATCTTTCTTCCAGCCATCTCCGATCAGAGAAGTAATGTATTTTGCAAGCGGACGATTACAATACATCAGCCATCTGCGGAACGTAATTCCATTGGTCTTATTATTGAATTTTTCCGGATAAATCTCATAAAACTGATGCAGCTCAGAGTTTTTCAGAATCTCTGTATGAAGTGCTGCAACACCATTGATCGAAAATCCATAATGAATATCCATATGTGCCATATGAACCAGCTGATTGCTGTCGATAATCGCAAGATTTTCCTGCGGATACTTTGCTTTCACCTTTTCATCCAGTCTGCGGATAATCGGAACCAGCTGCGGCACAATATCCTCCAGATACTGAATCGGCCATTTTTCCAGTGCTTCTGCCAGGATTGTATGATTGGTATACGCACACACATGAGAAACGATCTCTGCCGCTTCTTCAAATGCAATTCCCCGTTCACCAAGCAGACGGATAAACTCTGGAATAATCATACTTGGATGCGTATCATTGATCTGAACCACTGCGTAATCAGCCAGATCATGGAAGTTGCTTCCTCTGGCCGCTGCTTCATCCAGAATCCGCTGTGCTGCATTACTTACCATAAAGTACTGCTGATAAATGCGAAGCTTCCGGCCATCCTCATCACTGTCATCCGGATACAGGAACAGGGTCAGATTGTGCAGAATATCCTTTTTATTAAATGCAATTCCGTCATGAACCATGGATTCATCTGCCAGGTCAATATCAAACAAGTTCAGACGAATTGCTTTATTTTCATACCCTGCAACATCGATGGTATACATGGTGGATTTCAGTGAAAATCCTCTGAACGGAACCATATAAGTAACATCCGTAGCAGTCAGCCAGGAGTCCGGCGTAATCCATGGGTTTGGCATCTCATGCTGAAGATTGTCCTCAAATACCTGTCTGAACAGACCAAGATGATAGTTCAGACCGATTCCCTCACCTGGAAGTCCCAGCGTCGCGATAGAGTCCAGAAAGCAGGCTGCCAGACGTCCCAGGCCACCATTTCCAAGTGATGGTTCTGGCTCTACAGATTCAATCTCTGCAAGTGATTTGCCATTTTCTCTCAAAAATTCCGTAACATCATCGTAAATGCCAAGATTGATCAGATTATTGGAAAGGAGCTTTCCAATCAGAAACTCTGCAGAAATATAATAGATTTTTTTCTTTCCATCTTGATATCCTTTTGCAGCAAGCATCTTTTTGGTATATGCAAGAAGTGCCTCGTATACTTCCTGATCTGTACATGCACTGCAGTCTTTGTGGAACATATCCTGAATTAAAGTCTTTAAAGCTTCCATAATTTTCTCCTTTCAAAAAGAGGACTCAGATTCCATAAAAATCCAGGTCCTCTAATAATTCATTTTTTGTTTTCTCGTTTTCTGCATCCCGCAATGCATCTTCCCGTTCCTGAATCCGCTTCAGGACAGCATCTGCAATGGCATCAATATTGTCTGGTTCTTTCTGTTCATCCCGCTGCATCGTTTCCGGTGTATGCTGATAATCTTTGAAGAAGTCACTTGTACAGGCCACAGCCTTTACACTGTCTTCCACTTCAAAGTCAAAGTATTCTGCTGCCTCGTTTCCATCCAGCCAGGTCTCCTCGTTGATCATCGTATTGATCTGGTCTTCTGTGATACCGTCTTTCGTCTTAGACATATAGGTCTGCAGTATCACGTTCTGGCAATGATCCAGCGTGTCTGCATCCTTCCGGAGCTGATCAGCATTCAGGCTTTCCAGAAAATATCCATTGGTCGGCTTGTGAATCATAAAGGTACCATTGGCCGGCAGGATCACCCGGTCACCTGCACAGGCAATCACTGATGCAATGCTGGCTGCGATCCCATCAATATGCACAGTTACTTCTGCGCTGCTCTGTTTCAGCATATTGTGGATGGCGATTCCAGCAAACACCGAACCGCCTCCACTGTTGAGATGTACATTGATTTTCTCAGCGCCATCCAGATTCTTCAGAAATTCCAGAATATCAGACGGACAGGTGTCATCATCTGACCATTTTCCCCATTCATCGGATACAATATCACCCAGGATTTCCAGCTCTGCTGTCGTGCCGGTCTGGTTTTTGATCTCCATCTTTCCGACATCTTTTTGTTTATTCTTGAACTGAAGTATTGGCATTTCCCTCACCTCCTTTTCCATAATTTTCTCCCACTCTGGAGAGTGGGATATAGTTTCCATTTACGATCAGCTGATCTCCGACCGGATCATCCGGCACGTTCAGATATCTTCTGACTTCGTTTGGTTTGTAAATGCCATTATTTACCGCATCTTTAAAGATCTCCATCTGTGTTTTAGAGTCCGTCCTCAGAATTGCCCGTTCATTGAATTTATAGAAAAATCCTGATTTGCTCTGGCGCAAATTCAATGCTTTTTCATTGATTTCCTCCTCATAACTCTTCAGGCGGAAGGACATCGTATCTACTAAAAAAGCCAGCTGCTGCATCTCACTGTTGCTATAGCTGGATTTCTCATAATTATTGATCTGATTCGGTTTTACGCCGAAAGCTCCGGCGATCTGCAGTGCCGAGTATTTTTTTAATTCAAAGAACTGTGCATCTGTCAGGGTCATTTTCAGTGGTGTCAGTGTCAGTCCTAATGGCACCGGTATTACCTTTCCGGCATTTTGCGAGCCTGTCAGTTTCTTTACAAATTTT
>OLPV01001513.1_pt1 | contig 17041 bp, 11 predicted proteins | sample 1671961 | NCBI WGS metagenome assembly OLPV01 (sample SAMEA3136630, study PRJEB25190) | human gut metagenome | biome: human gut; feature: human-associated habitat; material: faeces | place: Austria | collected 2013
TTTGCTCCGTTAAAGTAAGCGTTTCCGTTTACCCAAACCGGCAGATGACACAGTTGAGATTGCCGGAGCGATTCAAAGAGCAAAGGAATCCGGCGCGGACTTCATCGTGGCCCTGCCTCATTGGGGCGCTGAATATGTCCTCAGGCATTCCGCCTCGCAGGAACGGTTGGCGCGATGGTTGGCCGGAAAAGGTTGCGACGCTGTCATCGGGGCGCACCCACATGTGCTTCAGGACACGACAACGATGATCGTGCAAAACGGGAAAAGCATGCGGCAGGTTCCGGTGGTATATTCATTGGGCAACTTCATCTCCAACATGAGCGCCCCGAACACTCAGATCGGGATGATGGTGACACTGCGTTTCACAAAGGACTGGCTTGGGAACAGGAATATGCTTGAGCCGCTTCTGACACTTACCTGGTGCTCCAGACCAGGACACCTTACGCGCGGCTACACCACAATCCCCGTCAAGGAATATCTCGGGAAACGCGACCTGTGGCGTAATCCTTGGGACTACGACAAGATGGTCACATCCTACGAGAGGGTTAAGAGAGAAACTGGAATTATTGATTGACAATGAAGAAGACAATAACGCTTGATGCCATCGACCCCATCGAGATCTTCGGGGTCGGGAACAAGATACTCGAAGAGTTCTGCTCTTATTTTCACGGACTTAAGGTTGTCGCCAGAGGCAACGAGATCCATCTGGACGGCAAGGAGAACGACATACAGGAATTCAACCAGAAATTCGCCGAGCTGGTTGACCGGAGAATGCACAAGATGAATCTCACGGCCTTCGACGTGGAGGACATCTTTGACGGGGAGAACTCTCCCAACAACTTCAGGCTCAACGGTGAGGCCATCATCGTCCACAGCACGGAAGGCAAACCGATCAAGGCCCGCAACAAGACCCAACAGGAGATGGTCAAGGCCTATTTCGAGAACGACCTCGTCTTTGCCGTCGGCCCCGCCGGCACCGGCAAGACCTACATAGCGATCGCTTTGGCTGTCAGGGCGTTGAAAAACCGTGAGATAAAGCGGATCATCCTGACCCGTCCTGCCGTCGAGGCCGGTGAACGGTTGGGATTCCTGCCCGGAGACCTGAAAGACAAGCTGGATCCGTACCTCCAGCCATTGTACGACGCTCTCGGCGACATGATTCCACCCAAGAGACTGCAGGAGTTCATCGAGGAGGGAACGATCCAGATCGCCCCGCTGGCCTACATGCGAGGCCGGACGCTGGACCGGGCATGTGTCATCCTGGACGAGGCACAGAACACGAATCTGTCCCAGCTCAAGATGTTCCTCACCAGAATGGGCATGAACGCCAAGTTCATCGTGACCGGTGACGCGACCCAGGTCGATCTCCCCCGCCGCGAGGATTCCGGCCTTCTGAAAGGCATAAGCCTCCTGAAGAACATCAAGGGAGTCAGCACCATCATCTTCACCAATGAGGACATCGTCCGCCACCCCCTCGTAGGCAAGATAGTCAAGGCCTTCGACCGCAAGGAGGCCGGGACTGCCGGGGCTACCGGAACCGCCGGGACTCTGGAGGGCAATGATGTCCAGAGTCATCAAGACTGAAAATCCGCCAAGACTTCGTGGCGGACAAACCGCTGACTATCAGCCATTAAAGCAATCACCCCCTGCCGGATTTAGCAGGAGGTGATTGCTTTATTTATTATCTATCAGACACTTAAGTGCCACGGGCCTTTGCCACGATGGCAGTGCCACGATAGATTAGTTGTTCAGAAGAGCGTTGTACTTCTCGTAGCCGGCCTGGAACTTAGGATCCTGGTCACGGAAACGATAGTAGATCTGCTTGAGGTACTCTGCGATCGTTGACTTGATGGCGGCGTCCTCACATACAACATAGGCCTGCTCGAACGGTTCGATGCACTTCTTGAGGGTCACCTCAAAATCCTGGACAAGAGCCATGTACTTGGCGTCGTCAAGCTCATTCTGAGCCTTCTCCTGAAGTTCGAGAGCCTTGTCATAGTACATCTGTCCCTTTCCGATATAGGCGAAGACATACTTAGGATCCTTGGCGGCGGACTCATCGTAAGCCTTGGCGGCCTTGTCAAGATCACCGATCTGCTTGTAGGCCTGTCCCTCGACATAGTAAAGGGAAGCGTTGTCAGGAGATGTAGCCTTTGCCTGCTGGAGAAGCTCGAACAGCCTGTCGGTACCCTCACCGCTGGTCATGTAGTAGTTGATGAGGCCGAAGACGATGCTCTCGCTTGTAGGGAACTTCTGGAAGCCCTGCTCAAGATATTCCTTGGCGGCAGTCTTTCCGGCAGCGGTGGTGTCAATGTGTGAGACGCAGTCTGAAAGCTTGGCGAACACCTCACCGCCATCACCATAATAACCGTAACCAAGGCACTTGTCAAACATAGTCTTGGCCTTTGAGAAATTCTCCGTGCTCCACGATGTGAACGCGGCGTTGTACAGAGAGTTGGTGTCGATCTGAGCATAAGGCTTCTGGGCGGCGGCCTCGTAGGCGGCCTCGAAGTACTCCTCAGCCTTCTTCACGTCACCGAGGGTGTAGGCGTTGTAGGCCTCCTGATTCAGTTTCTCGGAGATTGCCTTGATTCCGGCGCTGATGTCCTTGTCCTTGCTGTGCTTCTCGTCAAGCTCATAAGCTTTCTTGTAGGCCTCAAGAGCCTTAGGAAGGGCATTCTCGACAACAGGCTTCACGACCTCGATCACAGAGAGCTGGCCATTGGCGTTGAAGTAGAGATTCTTGTTCTCGTAAACCTGCTTGGTGTACTGCGCTCCATTAAGGGTGACGGTCTCGACAGAGGACGGTTTCTCACCACCCATGGAAAGCTGGAGGGCGTTCATGTCGGCGCCGAGCCAAACATTTCCGGCAGGCGCAGCGTAAGCGTCAAGATAGGTCTGCGCGAGCTTCATCCAAGTAGCCACCTTGGTAGCCTTCTTCTCGTTTTGGGAAGCGGCAAGAGCACTCTCGACCGCCTTGGCGGCAGAGTTTACGTTAGTCTGGGCATCCGCTACCTGGAAGGAAGCGAGCAATGCCAAAACAATCAATGTCTTTTTCATGATTATTGGTATTTAGTTGTTTCTAAATATACTATTCTTGAGGAGTCTCCACGTTCTCCCCAGCAACCTTTTCCTGTTCGTCATCACCTTTCTCGACAGTCGAGATGGCGGCGATCGAGTCACCGTTCTTGATGTTGATCAGTTTCACACCCTGGGTCGCCCTGCCGGCCACTCTGATGTCGGAGACTGCCATCCTGATTGTAAGACCAGACTTCTCTATGATCATCAAATCATTGTTCTCGGTCACGTTCTTGATGGCGATCAGCTTGCCGGTCTTCTCGGTGATGCTGATGGTCTTCACACCCTTTCCTCCCCTCTTGGTGATCCTGTACTCATCGAAGTCGGTCCTCTTGCCGAATCCGTTCTCGCTCACGACAAGCACGGTGTGCGCGGAAGCGTCCTCTGCCTCAGGATCATAGTTGATGGCTCCGATGACCTCATCGTCGTCTTCAATATTGATGCCACGGACTCCGGTGGAGTTTCTTCCCATCGGACGGGCGTCCGTCTCATCGAAGCGGCAGCAGCGTCCCTCACGGGCGGCGATGAATATCTCCTCGTTGCCGTTGGTGAGCAACGCCTCGACAAGTTCGTCACCCTCACGCAGGTTGACCGCGTTCACGCCGGCTGTCCTTGGATGTGAATATGCCTCCAGGGATGTCTTCTTGATGATACCCCTCTTTGTGATGAGCACGATGTTGTTGCCGTTCACATATTCAGGATCCTTGAGGGTCTTGACGTTGATGTACGCAAGGATCTTGTCGTCCGGGATGCTGAGCACGTTCTGGATGGCGCGGCCCTTCGAGGCCCTTGATCCTTCCGGAATCTCATAGACCTTGAGCCAGTAGCAGCGTCCGGCCTGGGTGAAGAGCAGCATCGTCGAGTGCATATTCGCGATGTAGATGTGGTCGATGAAGTCCTCGTCCCTTGTCGCGCTTCCCTTCATTCCGACTCCGCCGCGGGCCTGGGTACGATATTCGGTCAGAGGGGTCCTCTTGATGTAGCCAAGGTGGGAGATCGTGATGACCATATCCTCGTCGGCATAGAAGTCCTCCGGGTTGAATTCCTCGGCCGAAGGACGGATCTCGGTTCTTCTCGGGTCGGCGTATTTGTTCTTCAGTTCGATGGTCTCAGCCTTGATGACCTTCATCTGCTCCTCGACGCTTCCGAGAATCTCGTTGCAGCGGGCGATGAACTTCTCAAGCTCGTCATATTCAGCCTGAAGCTTCTCCCTCTCCAGTCCGGTCAGCTGACGGAGCCTCATCTCGACAATGGCTGTCGCCTGGGCGTCGGTGAATTCGAACCGTGAGATCAACTCGGCCTTGGCCTCGTCCACATTGGCTGAATGCCTGATGATGTGGATGATCTCATCGATGACATCGATGGCCTTCAGCAGACCTTCCAGAATGTGCGCCCTCTTCTGAGCCTTCTCCAACTCGAACCTGGTCCTTCTGATGATGACATCGTGGCGGAATTCCACGAAATTGGCGATCATATCCTTGAGGGACAGCGTTCTTGGACGACCCTTGACCAGGGCGACATTGTTGAACGCGAAGCTGGACTGGAGCTGGGTGTACTTGAACAGGGTGTTGAGCACAACGCTGGAGTTGCTGCCCTGCTTTACCCTGATGACGACGCGGACACCCTCGCGGGAGGTCTCGTCGTTGATGTAGGTGATGCCCTCGATCTTCTTGTCCTCGACCATCTGGCCGATCTTCTCGATCATCTCCTTCTTGTTGACCATATACGGAATCTCGGTCACAACGATGGTCTCACGGCCGTTGTCAGCGACCTCGATCTCGGTCTTGGCCCTCACGACAACCTTACCGCGGCCGGTCTCGTAGGCCTCCTTGATCCCGCTGACACCCATTATGATGCCTCCGGTCGGGAAGTCAGGTCCCTTGATGTGCCGCATCAGGCCGTCCGTGTCGATGTCCGGGTTGTCGATGTAGGCGCAGATCGCGTCACAGCACTCGCCCAGATTGTGCGGAGCCATATTCGTGGCCATTCCGACGGCGATACCAGACGAACCGTTCAGAAGAAGCAGCGGTGCCTTTGTAGGCAGTACTGTCGGCTCCTCCTCGGTGTCATCGAAGTTAAGGGTCATATCCACAGTGTTCTTGTCGATGTCGGCAAGAACGTCGTCTGTCATCTTCTGAAGCTTGGCCTCGGTGTACCTCATGGCGGCGACAGGGTCACCGTCCATAGATCCGAAGTTACCCTGACCGAAAATCATAGGGTAACGCTGGTTCCAAGGCTGCGCGAGCCTGGCGAGAGCGTCATACACACTGGAGTCGCCGTGCGGGTGGTACTTACCGAGCACCTCGCCGACGATCTTGGCGCACTTACGTGTAGGCCCTGAATATGACAGGCCGAGGCCGTCCATTCCGAACAGAACCCTTCTCTGCACAGGCTTCAGACCATCCCTGACATCAGGCAGCGCACGCGAGACGATAACGGACATCGAATAGTCGATGTACGCGGTACGCATCTCGTGGTCAATCTCAACCGGTTCGATGATGCCGGTCTGGCCTTCCTCTTTCTTTTCCTCAATATCCATATTCCGATGTTGAATACATTATAGTTAAACATGCAAAATTAGTAAAAAAAACCGAGAGAGACAACAGTGCCCGAAGCCTCCGTTCCCGATGAAAAATATTTTCGCGCTTGTACAGCGTTTTGGCACAAGCGCGCACTACCTTTGCATCAGAAACAAAAAACACAATGTTATGAGAAACACTGAATATAATCTCGAAAAGCTCGCCTCAATGATCTCGTCAGAATCATCGTTCACAGCCCTTATGGAGATAATGGGTGATATGGGACTGGAGTTCGAGGGAGCCGTCAAGAACGCATAGTCATTTGACAGCCAAGGCAGTCTCCTCTTCCTTCAAGGAGACGAGGGTGTTCTCCTTGTCCGCCGTCAGGCCGACCCGGAGAGTCCTGAGCCCGGAAGAGCCCTTCTTCCTCCTGCCTTGAAGAATCCTGTCGGAGATGATGAACTCCGACACCGGATCCTCGACATATTTCATCACGGCCCTCTTCAAAGGCCTCGCCCCGAAAGCCGGATCGAAACCGGCGTCAGCGATGAAGCGCTTGGCGGAAGGGGTGACAACCAACTTGTAGCCAGCCTCCTCTGCCCTGGACCGGAGATCCTTCAACTCGATGTCGATGATCTTCTCGATGTCCTCCTTGGTCAAAGCGTTGAAGAATATCCTTTCGTCCACCCTGTTGATGAACTCCGGAGGGAAAGACTTTCTGATGGCCTTCTCCAAGACACTCTGACGGTTCTTCGAGACGCTCTTCCCGGAAGTGGCGAAGCCGACCCCGCTGCCATATTCATCAAGCTCGCGGCTGCCGACGTTGGAGGTCATTATGACGATGGTGTTCCTGAAGCTCACGACGCGGCCATTGCTGTCCGTCAAGCGACCCTCGTCAAGCACCTGAAGCAGAATGTTGAATATGTCAGGATGGGCTTTCTCGATCTCGTCCAGCAGCACTACGCAGTAAGGTTTCCTGCGCACCCGCTCGCTGAGCTGCCCGCCCTCCTCGTAGCCGACATAGCCGGGAGGCGCTCCGACAAGACGGGACACGGTGAATTTTTCCATATATTCACTCATATCGATTCTGACCATATTCTCCTGAGAATCAAAAAGATATTCAGCAAGGCACTTCGCAAGTTGGGTTTTGCCTACTCCGGTCGGACCGAAGAAGAGGAACGTGCCGATCGGGCGGTTCGGGTCTTTCAGCCCGGCTCGGTTCCGTTGGATAGCGCGCACGACTTTCTCGATGGCATCGTCCTGGCCTATGATTCGGCTTTGGAGCCTGCCTTTCATCTTCATTATCCTGTTGCCCTCGGACTCGGCGACCTTGTTGACAGGGATTCCGGTCATCTTCGAGACGACCGTGGCTATGTCCTCGGCATCAACTATATTTCCCGTCCTCTTGTCCTTCGTCAGATTCAGACGGATCATCGAGCCAGCCTCGTCAAGAGCGTCTATCGCCTTGAGGCAGAGACTTGTCGGTGATGTAACGGTCAGTCAGACGGACGCAGGCCTCTATGGCCTCATCACTGTAGGCAACCTTGTGGAAATCCTCATAATTCGGCTTGAGGTTCTCCAGAATCGTGATGGACTGCTGGATGTCAGTCGGTTCCACGACAATCTTCTGGAATCTCCGGTCAAGAGCCCCGTCCTTCTCAACAATCTTGGCGAACTCGTCCATAGTCGTGGCTCCGATGCACTGGAGCTCGCCGCGGGCCAAGGCCGGCTTGAGGATGTTCGCCGCATCCAGGCTTCCCTGCGCGCCACCGGCTCCGACAATAGTGTGGAACTCGTCAATAAACAGGATTATGTCCGGGTTTGAGCTTGCCTCCTTGATTATCGATTTGAGGCGCTTCTCGAAATCCCCTCGGTATTTCGTTCCGGCGACAACCAAGGCTATATCCAAGGAAATCAGGCGTTTCTTGGCCAAGGCCGGGGATATGCTTCCACCGGCTATCCTCAATGCGATCCCTTCGACTATCGCGGACTTTCCTACTCCGGGCTCGCCGATAAGCATCGGGTTGTTCTTCTTGCGCCGCCCAAGGATCTCTATGACACGGGCAATCTCGGTCTCCCTGCCGACAACGGGGTCCAGTTTTCCTTCGGCGGCGGCCTTCGTGAGGTCAAAGCCAAAGTCCTCGATCACGCTCTTCTCCGGTTTGGATTCCTGATTGGTCTCCTGCTGGTCATCCTCACTTTTGTCATCCTCTTGCTCCGGATCCTTACCCAGCATCCCCTCGTCACGCATATACGACAACAGACGACCGTAATCCACTCCGTGCTGCCGCAGATAGGCCTGGCCATAATTCTCGGTCGTGCGGCAAAGGGCCAGAAGAAGATGCAGGGAGTTCGCCTCGGTAACGCCTTGCTTGGAAGCCTCCAGAACGGTGATGCTCAAGACGTTCTGGGCGTAACGGGTGAACGAGATCTTGTCCGATTCCGCATAAGGGATCGGTTCGTTTGTGAATATATGACTGTCGATGAACCGCTTGAAGTTGTCAGCGTCAATTCCCAGGCCTGTCACTGTCCTGAAGGCGGCGTTGTCGCCGTGCCGGAGGACCCCCAGGAACAAGTGGTCCGGGCCTATGCCGTAACTGCCGGTCCGCATGGCTTCATCTCTGGCGTAGCGGATTATGTCGTTGAGTTCGTCGGATATTCTTATTTCCATAAATGTTATATTTCAGCATAAACGCATCGCATTATACGAATCTTATGCCTGTCACAAAATTACCATAAATTTGTGACAAGACAAAAATGACAAGGGAAGTCAAGGATAGAGAAAAGTCCACCGAAAGGGTTGATGTTGTCAGATTTTAGTTGTATCTTCGCCGTGTCAGTGAGCACCTATTATGTTGAATTTGACAGCAATGATTCTGGTTAGATCCCTGACATTATCAAGTCCTGATAAGAGTTTCTCTATCAGGTTTTTTGAATACTTGGCAGCCTGTTGGGCTGTGGAATTCAGTATAATTGGCAATGAGCCATCAGATTTACCTCAAGTATATGACGAAAACAATTAGCGTATATGGGAGAGAACATTGATCTGCTCGTAAAAGAGCTCTGCAAACTACCGGCTGAGACAGGTTGGCTAGAGTTCAAGGAGAACAACTGCGACCCTATGATGATCGGAGCTGACATCAGTGCTTTGGCGAACAGCGCAACCCTGCTTGACCACGACTGCGCTTATATGATTTGGGGCATCGAGGATGACAGCCACAACATCATCGGCACGACCGTCAGACTCCCACAGGAGAAGAAAGGAGGCCAAGAACTGGAGAATTGGCTTCGATATCTATTGTCAAAGAATGCAGATTTTGAGTTCTTGAACACGGAGATAGACGGGAAGCACATTGAGGTCCTGAAAATCCATAAGGCGATGAATGAGCCTGTGGCATTCCAGAACGTGGATTACATACGAAGTGGAAGCTATACGAAGAAACTCTATGAGTTTCCGGCGTTGAGGACTCAGCTTTGGGACAAACTTCGGCACAGCCAGTTCGAGGATGTTTTCATCAAGGAGAACCTGCATTTCACTGATGTAATAAGACTGATAAACATCGATGCTTACTTCTCTCTGCTTGGAATACCTCAACCGTTAGACGAAAACGGCATTGCGCATTATCTTCTGGAAGACGGGATTATTGCGAAACTGGATAACGGGCTATATTCGATCACCAACCTCGGAGCATTGCTATTCTCTAAGGATCTGAACGAATTTTCAAGACTTGGGAGGAAAGCACTGAGGGTTGTGCAGTATGCTGGCGTCAATCGCCTGGCGATACAGAAGGAGGAGACTTTCAGCACTGGATATGCCGTAGGATTCGAGAACGCAGTGCGTTATGTTAGCGCACTTCTGCCGAGCGAGGAGGACATCTCCGCGATTCTGCTGACAATGCAGAACAAGTTTCCGATTCCAGTCATCAGAGAGGCTATAGCCAATGCTCTCATTCATCAAGATTTCTACATTTCCGGAGCAGGTCCGATGGTGGAGATATTCGAGAACCGCATTGAGGTGACAAATCCTGGAATTCCTTTGGTGGACATCAAGAGGATTGTCGATAATCCGCCTAAGTCTCGCAACGAGAGACTTGCGTCATTGATGCGGAGACTCAAGATGTGCGAGGAACTTGGCAGAGGTTGGGACAGAATGGTTTTGGCTTGTGAGATGCTATATATGCCGGCTCCTCGCATTGAGATCTTCACAGATTCCACAAAAGTAACCCTATTTTCACGGATGGAGTTCGCAAATATCCCGATGGAGGATAAGTTATGGTCTTGCTATCTGCACGCTTGCCTGATGTATATTCAAGGTGACGGTCTGACCAATGCTTCACTAAGAAAGAGGTTCGGTGTCAAGGATTCATTGAGCGGAAGCATATCGAGACTTATCAAAGAAGCGGTAGGACAAGGGCTTGTCAAACCTTTTGATCCGGACACTGCACCACGATATATGAAATACATTCCGGCTTGGGCGTAATCTAACTTGACGGCAACTTGATTTCTGAGGAAGAGGAAGAGTTAAAACGCCAACAGAAGGCACTGCAAGGCATACGGCTAACTTGCCGGTAACTTGATTTCAACTTGCCGGCAACTTGCTGAAGAGACTTTTTGATAGGATATGAGACTGCAGATAGAAGAATATCAATACAAGGCATATGACGTCAAGGAGAGTCTTTCGTCTGGTGCAATAAGAGTAATCTCTGCTTTTGATGTTCCTAGATTAAAGTAAAGTGTTATATTTATGTACTAGAAAAGAACGACAATGAACGAGGAAAGAAGCACGGACAGACTTGCCCGTTACATAATCTGGACAGCAGCGGCGGCGGTGACCGTCACATTCTGCTGGTATTTCCGCAGCGTACTGGTCTATATTATCATAGCCGCGGTGGTCTCCCTGTTGGGAAGGCCGATAATGAAAGGTCTGAAGCACATAAGGATAAAAGGCAAAAGTGCTCCGGACTGGCTGGCCGCGATAGTCTCACTCCTCCTGATTCTGATGATATTCTTGGGAATAGTGACTCAGATCATCCCTGTATTCTCCAGCATCATAACCAACGTCTCCGGCAACCTCCAGTCCGCCTCTTTCAAGGCTTCGGAGATCACCGTCTGGTTCGACAAGGTGAACGTCTGGCTGATCGACAGGCTGCCATCCATGGGACGAGACTTCAAACTCCAAGACGCTGTGCTTGGCTGGATCAAGAACGCCTTCGACCTTTCTTCCGTGACCTCAGTCGTCGGCTCCGTGGCCTCAGCCTTAGGCTCCTTCGGCATCGGTCTGTTCTCGGTGATGTTCATCGGATTCTTTTTCGTGAAAGACGAGACCCTTTTCCGCAGGATTGTCGGCTCGCTTGTGCCTGACAAGGTCGAGAAAACAGCCATCAGCGCCATCGGAGACATCGAGCATCTTCTGACCCGCTATTTTGTCGGACTGATGGTCGAAGTCCTCGGCGTGGCTCTTCTCAACTTCCTCGGACTCTGGCTGATAGCGAGGATCGGATTCTACCCGGCCGTCGGAATCGCCTTTATGACCGGTCTTCTGAACGTGATCCCTTACGTGGGGCCGTGGATCGGCGGAGCCATCGGAACCATCCTCGGTATCGTTCTGAAATACAGCAGCGCCGCCGCCATCGGAGTCTATCCAGACTTTATGATGGTGATAATCACACTATTGGCCGTCTTCATCTGCACCCAGTTGGTGGACAATTTCCTGTTCCAGCCTCTGATCTACTCGACCAGCATCAAGTCCAGCCCTCTGGAGATATTCATAGTGCTGCTGATGGCGGGGCATCTCGGCGGAATCATAGGAATGCTGGTAGCCATTCCGGCCTACACAGTGCTCAGAGTGATAGCGGCACGATTCTTCTCCGAACTCAAACCAATCCGCAGACTTATCGCAGCCACGGATGACGAACAAAAATCTTAATGAATATGAACACGATCTTCAAGAAATTTATGGCGCTGGTCGCCATCATCACCGGATTCCTGACAAGCGGTAAGGCTAACGCTCAGGAAAAATATTCACCGTCGGGCACCTATCAATTCGCCGTGAAAGACGGGAACTCACTTTTCCTCGATGAATATCTCGCCACAGCCGGAAGCGAGACCACTCTGAACGGCAACGAGAAACCATCGATCGTATTTGTCTTCGGAGGCGGATTCAAGGGCGGAGAGCGCAGCCACAAGGAATATGTTCCCTGGTTCAAGATGCTCAACGACGAAGGCTACACGGTGCTCACCATCGACTACCGCCTCGGGATGAAAGGCGTGAAGACAAAGGGCGGAATAGGCTCGGTCAAGCAGTTCTACCACTCTGTCAGAATCGCCAGCGAGGATCTGTTCAGCGCCACGAAGTACATCATCGACAACGCCAAGACGCTGAAAGTCAATCCGGACAATCTGGTGATCTGCGGATCGTCAGCCGGTGCGATGACCGTTCTTGAGACCGAGTGGATGCTCTGCAACGGGAAAGCCACGGAGGCTCTGCCCGAAGGATTCCGTTACGCCGGAGTGATGTCGTTCTCGGGGGCGATCCTGTCCCGCGAGGGGATGCCGAAATATTCGCAGACTCCGGCTCCGACCGCATTTTTCCACGGCACGGCCGACAAGGTCGTGAACTACGGGAACATACGGGTGTTCAACTGGGTGTTCGCCGGCACGGACAAGCTCGTCAAGATATTCAAGAAAAACGGTTATGTCTATAACGCTTTCCGCTTCAAGGACCACAAGCACGAGATCGCGGATTCGATGGTGGAGACGTTCGCAGACCAGATCCGCTTCCTTGAAACCAATGTGACGAGAAAGGTCGCCAGAACTGTGGATTCCACAATCGACGACCCTGAGGCTCCGGTTCCGAGCGGATCAGCGAACCGCAAGGAGATGTACGGAAAGTAATTAATTCTGAATATATTTACGATAGACTTCCGCGATTCTGCGGTATCCCTCTTCATTCGGATGGAGTCCGTCCCTGAAGAGGGATTCGTCTAACTTGCCGTCAGCCTTGGTGAGGACAGACTTCACGTCCACGATGTCGTAGTTCGTGAGGTCGCTTGACTTAAGCAGTTCATCCACAGTGGCGTTGACCTTGTCAACCCTATCGATTGCCTTTCTGCGAGGATAGATGTGGACTATGTGGATGCGGGCTGCCGGCTGTTTCACACGGATATATTCAATAAGTCCGACCATTCCTTCGGCAATGGCTTCCTCAGTGCGGCTGTAGATGTCGTTCGTGCCGGCCATCACGAAGATGTGCTTGGCGGAGAAGCCGTCCAGCTCCTCGTGCATCATACGCCACATCATATTCCCGAGACGGTCCCAGCCATAGCCGCAGTTGATGACGTTTCGGTCAGCAAATATGTCGTTCCACGAATCCACGCCAGCGTGCCAGGTCTTGTGGCTCGGTTCGCCCGACCAGTAATGGGTTATGGAGTTGCCGATCATCACGATCTCCGGATTCGGGGCGATGTGCCTTTCACGATAAAGGACTCTGGAATGTCTTTCGGTCCAATCATAGAAAGTGAAATCGCGGCGCTGTCTCAGTGGTTTCAGAATATCAGGCAGATTGGCCGTTGTGCCGAGAGCGTTGAAGATCGCCTCAAGTGTGGCCACCGTGTCCGCCTTAGCACCGTCAACGGCGATGAAGTACTCCGGCCTCTTGCTTTCTTTCCTGCTTACGACCTTCACAGGAAAGTCAGCCTTTCTCTGGATGATGTTCCTTACCGCCTTGGAAGGCCTGTCCACAGCCTCAACCGGGACATTGTAGAACGCCACGGCCTTCTCAACCGGCACCGGCTCGAAATGGAAATAGGTTCCGCCATCGGCTCCAATTTCCATCCACTTCACCTCGTTGTAAAGCGGAAGATAAAGCCTGAACTCGTTACCGTTCTTGGCTGACTTTCCATAATCAACACGGAAACAAAATGTTATCGTGTCACTTGCAGCCTTCCCAAGATCGGAAGTCCCGTTCAACAGGTGGAATCCGCCGTCGTTGTCGATGTCATAGAGGTCAACTCCCAGAGAAGCCATCTCTGTAGCCCCTTTAGGAATATTCCTGCCCTCAAGCACGTACCGGACCTTGATCTCCGGAGCGTTGGTCCCGAAATCAATGTTCCCCCTGTCAAATGTCCAGCAGGTCCCGAACGGTCCTTTTGTCCTTTCAGTCAGTGGATTATGCCACCCATTCACATCAGCCGCCATCGTACCGACTGAGAGCAGCAGTGTCAGACTCACCGCAGACACCGCACGCTTCACGATTTCCGAATATCTCATATTCATTAAATTTTAATTATTGTCCTTTTCAAAACGGCCTCAAAGATAGCGATTTTTCCGGAAGGACACATACTCGGATTTACGAGAGGAACATTTCCAAGCCAAAGTGATACACTCATGATCAAATTGAACCATGACAGGTGCGTTTTCTTTCCTTTTTGCGACTGTGGACTTAAGTAACATTCAAAAAATAACCTGCATCATCTTAAGGAATCTTTTCGGTCTAGATCTCTTTTCTCATCAGTCATGTGCCACCGGCACACTCCTTCTTCAAAAAAAGATCTATCCTCGAAAATCTTCTCTTAATCTGAAGCAACTTATTTTTTTCATGTTCCTAAAGAATATCAGTCGGCAAGTTTCTGCCCCTCGTAGGCGACCGGATATTTCCCGAAATTCAGTTTCATCAAGATTCCGGAATCGGTCAATGTGCCGGAAAGGCCTGTGACTGTGTACTTAGGGAACGGCAAGGTTCCGCCTGAGAGAGGGACTATCCCATCGGCCGAAAGTTCAATGGTACCGTTCTTGACCTCGAATCCGACTCCTGGGACAGACACGTCCAGTGAAACCGGCATCTGAGGGACGAACTTCACCTTGTAAAACATAATGTCAAGGGTCTTGGCAGTCTCATCTATCCGAACCTCCACCTTGACTTCCTCTGAGACATTATCGATGCCGTCCGCTGTCACGGTCATTGTTCCTGAATATTCATAATTCCCTGAAAGCAAAGGATTTTCCACATCACCATCCTCTTTGGAGCAGGACATTGTCAGCAGCGGCATGACCGCCAGCAAAAGCATAAAGATTTTCTTCATATTCATTACAGATTGATTGATAATCCTATTGTGAACCGACGAGGTTTCCCGGTCTGGAAGAAAGAATTGCCGACAGACTTGAAATAGAAAACGGAATATTCAGTGTCGGCGAGATTCTGCCCTTTTAGCCAAAGTTCCGCCTTTGATGTGGCCAAACGAACATCCGTGCCTATCAAAGAATATGGCGGTTGGCTTATGTCTCCGGCTTCGTTCCAGTAGATTCTTCCGCTGCGATTGATGTCGGCGTTCAAGGAGACCGAACGCAGGAAACGTCCACCTGTCAGGAACTTATAGCCGCACCTCAAGTACAGGGTTGAAGCCGGAGAGTATGGTATCCGGTTGCCGGACCAGTCTTCACGGCCGTCATTATAGTCAACAAAACGGGCGTCCATCAGATTTCCGGCGAACGATACGGAGAGGCCTTTCCACATCCACGAAGCTTCCGCCTCAACCCCAAGGCTACGGGATCTGCCGGCGTTAGCCATCATACGCCCAGTTCCATTTCCGTAAGGGAATACGGTCATCTGCTGGTTCCGGCAATCCACACGATAAGCTGTCAAGGAAGCCTCCAGGCGGTGTCCACGGGCATCAAGATCGATCCGGCCTCCTATCTCATAGTCAAGACATCGCTCAGGCTTGTATGTCATCATCGCACCGGAAAGGTCTTTCTGTCCGTCCAGATGTATTCCCAACTTTTCCATCATCCCTGACATCATCTTGTTCTGCAGGATGTCCGAGAAGATCTGCGTGTTGAAGCCTCCAGACCTGTAACCTTCCGAGACGGATGCAAGTAAAGACATATTCAAACCTTTGGACCGCATACGCTCGGACGTGGCGTCATACGAAACCGACAACTTCGGCTGCAATTGGGCATAACGCACCGTTTCCGTTCCGTTGCTCCTTGTGCTGAAAGGGATATATTCAGACATTGCAGGCGAGACGATGAAATGGATGTCCGAGCCGGAATCATAACGCATCCGGCCGGCCTCAAAGTCAAGTCTCAATCCGGCAGTGAATGTCCAACGGCCAGTCTTGAAATACGACTCGTGGTAGGCAGCCACATTGCCAAGAGCGATATTGAAATCACTGTAAATCAAGAAATTCTCTTCTTGAATATTCAATTTTCCCAATTCCTGCGGTATTCCGGAATTGGCGTTGTCCAGAATCAACGACTTTATGCCGTCTTCCAGAAAACGCACAGGAGCGGACATCCGGTTCAGCTTCACCATCGCGAACAGTCCGGTCTGGCTGTCCCACCAAACAGGATGCGCCTTTGGTATGAATATAAACTCATGAGTCAAAGCACTTTGTTTCTGATCCTGATTCAAGGTGAACATTGACTTCGGTGTAAAATCCTGATCCATATCCATAGAATCGAAAAGAGCCTGGAGGCTTGTGACGGAACTGATTTTCCAGTTGCGCCATTCGGTCTTGAGACGGAATCCGTCCATAAGAAAGAAGCGACGATAGCCGCTTTTGCCGTTGTAATCCACAGGGAGAAGTTCTCCTGTGTCAGGCATCCATTTTCGATAAGGGTAACCTGACTGATCTATGTACGAGACTGTCAAGATGTTATCCAAGGAGACCTTACCGATTCCGCTGATGAATCTCGCACGGGCTGAGAATGAGTCCGAAAGGCCACAGTTGGATCCGTCATATTCATTGATAAAGAAACCGTCGGTGTGTCCGTAGGCGGCGGCGAACCCGAACCGGCCCTTGTAGGTCGAGAGTTTCGCGGACAAAGAGGATGCGCTGCCATATTCAATGGTGCCTCTCGTGCCTTGGTATGCGGTTGGAGAAAGTGTCTCGATGGAAAGGACTCCGAGCATCGAGTTGCGTCCGTAGAGGGTTCCTTGAGGTCCGTGCAGAAAATCAATCCTGCGGATGTCGGAGAAAGCGAAATCGTAGCAGTTCTTGTCCAGAATCGGCACGTCATCCACATAGAGTCCGATGACCGGATTGTCCATCCTGGAACCAAGGCCACGGACATAGATCGTCGAGGTCATCGAAGTGCCATAGTCCGGCATATTCAACCCCGGAATCACGGATGAAAGATCCTTGGGAGACGAGATTCCTCTTTCTTCCATATTCCTCATAGTCAACGAAGTGATGGAGGTCACCCCTGTGATTGAGGCCGACCGTTTCACGGAAGAGGTCACGACCGAACCGGCGATCGTATCTTTGACCTCTGTCACCGGAGTGGACGCTATCAGTAAGGATGTCAATAAGGATGCAAGCATATCGGACAAATTCGGGCGCAAAGATAGTCCCAACGCAGTTTGCAAACTTATGATAATCAGATTTCGGCTTGGATTTTTTATGCATAGCACAGCCTCTGCGTTCCGGTGCCGGCAGGTCATGGCG